>WNFV01005562.1_pt1 | contig 15234 bp, 10 predicted proteins | sample 5400101 | NCBI WGS metagenome assembly WNFV01 (sample SAMN13153361, study PRJNA577476) | soil metagenome | isolation source: 115 cm soil or saprolite under grassland replicate 1 | place: USA:California | collected 2016-06-15 | reverse complement strand
TGCTTCTGCAGCGCCTTGATGCTGGCGCCCTCGCGGATGAGCAGCGAGGCGGCCGTGTGGCGGAGGTCGTGCATGCGCAGGTCGGTGACGAGCACTTCCTTGCCGCCGCGGCGGACGGTCTGAACGCAGAGCCCGGCCTTGATCGCCGCCGGCTTGAAGTAGCGCTCCATGAGCTTGTGCTCGCGGATCGGCCCGCCGCGGGGGGCGGCGAACACGAGGTCGTCCGGCTCGTGAGAGCGGCCGGCGAGGTAGGCGGCCAGCTCGTCGCAGAGGAAGCGGGGTAGCCGCACGACGCGCCGCTCGTGCGTCTTCGGCGTGCCCCAGGTGAGCTTCCCGTCGACCTCGCTGAGGGCCTCGGCGACCTCGATCTTGCCGCGCAGCAGGTCGAGCCGCTTGACCTTGAGGCCGGTGACCTCCCCGGGCCGCAGGCCCGTGTAGGCGCCGACCAGCACCAGCAGCCGGTAGCGGGGATCGATCGCCTCGGCGAGCCGCTCGACCTGGACGGCGTCCAGGAAGTACATCTCGAGCTCGGGCCGGCGGGGGAGGCCGCGCATGTTGGCGGCGACGTTGACGGCCAGTCGCTTCGCATCGACCGCTGAGTCCAGGATCATGGAGAGCACGGCGTGCGCGTTGCGGATCCGGGAGGCGCCCGGGCCGTCCTCGATCAGGGCGGCGACCCATTCGCGGACGGCCATGCGGTCGATGCCGGCCAGCGAGGCGCTCTTGAACGTCGGCAGGACCTGGTTGTCCAGGAGCTGCCGGTAGAAGTGCCGCGTGCTCGGCTTGAGCCCGGCGGTCGTCTTATACCAGCGCTCGGCCCACTCGGCGAACGCCATCTTGCCGGCGGCCGGGTCGACGTAGGCGCCTCGGAGCTTTGAGTCCTCGACCTCGATCAGGAACCGCTGTGCATCGACGCGCCGGCCGAAGGTCTTGACCCGTTCCCGGCCGGCGGCCTCACGCCAGCGGGCACGGTAGGTTACTCGGCCATTGCGGACACGCTTCTCGATGTGGGCCACAGGCGGCGCTCCTTCGGGGGAAAAACCTCGCCTCGAATCCTGCTTCGCTGAGTCGTGCTGAGTTCCGTTTTCTACCTCCGCCAAAGGTCTCCGCGACACCTAATTTAAGCAGAAATCTTGAGCTGCGGTGTTCCAGAGTTGGCGAGTGTTGGTAATTATCGCAATGCCACTCGGTCCACTTGCCAAGTGGCCGTGTTGAGCAGGCGCGATGCGGGTTTCTCCTGGTCGGCGGGGATGCGTGGAGTGAGTGACATTGCACGGACGCTTCCCGGAAAACTTCGGCCGAGAACAAACCGGGCATGTTGCCAGGATGACTCCGGGCTCGTACGAGCGGGACGCCGCAACGACGCTGTTGGCAGCCCGCTGACCGCAAGATATCGCGCTACTCGTGCATGAGTTCGTCGTTGACAATCGCAGCATCCGCGGTGAGGGACCAGGGCACGGACGCCGACCGCTTCAATGCGACGTGACAGCGAGAGCGACGCTGGGAGGCGCCTGTTCATGGGCATGGCACTATCGTCGCTCGGCGCGCGGCATCGGGATCTGGAGTTGCTCGGCAACGATCTCCACGGTTACAGGTTCCTGCTCGACTGCGTAGCCGCGCGTAAGGCAGCCGCTTGCGACGGTTGCTGCTAGCCCGTCCAGGTGCCGTCGCAGCGTCTCCTGCTCGGCGGTGGTGAAGCGAGTGCCTGGGGTGTGTTCCCAGTGGCCAACGTCGATGACTCGGGCCGGGCAGTGGTCAGCCATGGCGTCGGTGGCCCTGGCCGCGATCCTGACGCCGCCGAGGTCGGCATCGCAAATGACGATCGAGTCGCTGGCCGACGCTGCAGCACTGGCGAGCAGGCGTCGGGTCCGATCCGCGAAGGTTCCAGCCACGTACAGCACACCGACAAGCCGGCCCAGCAGGTCACCGACGGCTTCGGCTGCCTGGAGGTTCTCGATCACCACCAGCGGAGCGCCGGAAGCATGGAGCTCTGTGATCTCGTCGATGCGGAACAGGGTGGGGCCGGCAAGGCCGGCTGAGATGAGCTGGTTGCCATGACGGTCCAGGGCGGCGAGTTGGCCGCCGGTGCCGAGCCGGGCGGCGCGACTGACGCCGAGTCTGGCGATGGCCTCTTCGGAGGCCCCGGCGTGCCGGAGCAGCGTGGCGATGTCGTCGTGGGCCTTACTGTCGCCGAAGTGGGCCCGCGAGAAGGCACGCGGGCCATGGTGGCGCACGCCACCGAGAAGGTCGGTCACCGCCGTCAGCAGGACCGGGAGGTTGTCATGCCAGCGGGCGGTGGCCAGCCAGTCCGCCAGGTCCGGCTCGTCATCGACGAGCTGCTCGGCGAGCTTTCGCGCTTGTGTGACAGCATCATCGCGGAGGATGAGTCGCTGCTGCCGCCAGGCGACAACGGTAGCGACCAGCTCTGGGGACAGTTCCCAGTGGTGCCAGCTGCCGAGCCGGCCGTCCTGGTGGTCGCAGACCAGGGTGACGACGCCCAGACGAGCCAGCGCATGGGCGACCGTGTCGGTGGCTTGGCCGAAGCGGCGAGCAACGGCCGCCCGGCTTCGCCGGGACGCGTCGAGCACGAATGCGGCATCGGCGTCGCGTCTGGCAGAGGTGTTGGCATTGGCGGCCACGGCGGTGCACGTGAGGTCGTACAGCTGCCTTGAGGTCAGGTCTTCGATCGGTGCGACCGTGCGGAGTTCTACCCAGTCGTAGCGCAGACGCCGCCGCCGGTCGGTGCGGACGACGGTCTGCCCCTCGCGGCGAGTGACGCGCAACCGGGCGTGGGCGACGAGCCCTGCCGGGACTCCCGCCAGATCCACCCATGTCCGCCGGAGCGGCGGCTGGCTGCTCATTGCGTGCTCGTGTCGCTGCTCGCCTGTTGGGTCGGGACGGGAATCCAGCCGATGCCCCGCCCGCCACGCAGCGCCTCGGCCAACGGCACCAGGCGGCCATCTGGGCCGCGGGCGAGCATCTGGACCGGCTCGTTGAGCAAGCGGCGGTGGCTGGGGTACCAGAAGATGAGGACCTGCTCGCAGAAGGGGAAGGCGTCAGGCTGCAGGTCGTCCTGCACGGTGCCCAGGATCGTGACCCGGGTGCGCTGGGCCGCCTCGGCCAGCCCGCGGAGCACCAGCTCGCGGTGGCGGGATCCGAGATTGGCGCCGAGCTCGTCCAGCACCAGCAGCCGTCCGACCGGGTCGTCGTCGGCGGCCAACGCGGCGAGCATGAGCTGGACCGCCTTCAGCTTGCGCTGGGCGAGGTTGGCCGGACGGCTGTAGGGGACCTTCTCGCCTTGGTCGTCGCGTGCCCAGCGTGGCGTGACGTGCCAACGCCAGGGCAGGTCGCGGCTGGCCTGAGGGTCGGGCAGTTCGGGTCTGACGAGCAGATCGGCTTCGCGGCCGTTGTCACGAGCGACGATCTCGGCGAATCGTTGGTTGATCCGCTCGAAGAAGGCGCGGACGAGTTCCTCCAGCGAGCCTTGCATCTCGGCGGCCTGCGTGCGAGCGGCGTCCAACTCGTCGGCGGCCTCTTGGACCTCGACGCGCAGCTTGTCCAGCCGGCGGGTGAGCTGCTCCTTACGCACCTGGTCCGCCTCGACCATGGGCCGGTAGACGTCCAGCAGGGCCTCGGCGAGTTCGTCGAAGGCGGCGATGCGCTCGTCGTCGCTGGCGTCGGCGGCGTTGGCGCGGTGCAAGACTGCGGCTTGGATCTGCTCGGGAACGTCGCCAGGCGCTACGACGGTGCGGCCGCGGCGGTCCTCGCGGACTTGGATGCGTAGATGGGTGCGCAGCGCCTCGTCGAGCCGTTCGTTGTATCGGCGTCGCAGGGTATCGGTCCGCGTATCGGCCAACTCATGGGGGACGAGTGGCCGTGCCTCGGCGGCGAGCAGGTCAAGGACATCGCTGTGGACATCGAGGGCGTCAACCATGGCCAGCCGGGCTGCCCGGCCTGCGGCGGGCTCGTCGTCGAGCGCCGAGCCGGCTGGCACGCTGCCCATCAAGGGCCGCCTGCACAGGCGTTCAAGTCGCTCGACCCAGTGGGCCAGCCGCTGGTTGGCTGCCTCGGCGTGCTTAGCGCGGATCGGAGCTTCCACTTGGACGCGCAGCAGCTCCTGCTTGCCTTGGGCGAGTTGAGTGGCGGCCTGCAGGGCCGTAGTGTGGCTGGCGAGCTTGATCTGGGCGTCTTGGTGGGCGGCCTCCGCGCGTTCCAGCGACTGCGCCAGTGGGGTGAGTTCGCCTCGGAGCAACTCGGCGGTGCGTACCTGCTCGGCTTGCTGGTGGCGGAGCTGTTCTCGCTGATGATGGGCTTCGCCAGCCTGCCGTTCGCCGGCAAGCGTAGCAAGCAGTCCGTCGATGCTGTCGAGCGCGGCGGTGGCGGTGCCAAGCTTGCCTTCGGCGGTCTCCAGCGTGAGGTGGGCCTGCGCGAGGCGGGCGTCGCGGCCTACCTGCGGCTGCGCCCAGCCGCCCACGATGACGGTGTGCCCGTCAAGCAGCACCCCGGTCGCATTGGCGGGTTGTGTGCGAGCCGCCAGGTTCGCGAGCAGACGGCGCACGACGGGTGGGGCGGCGAGCACCCCAGCGGGCAAGGGCTGGGGGTCATGGCGGTCACCGAGCACCAGCAGCGTTCCGGGATAGTGGTGCAGCGCACGTACTGCGTCGCGACGGTCGTCCGCGTCGATCGCGACAGCGTCGCGCCATGGCTGCAGCGTGGCATCCCAGAACGCCTGCTGATCGGGTGCGGGTTCGACCACGTCGTACACCGCGACCGCCGAGTGGATTCCAACGGCCTTCAGGGCGGCGACAATCGGGCCGCCATCGCCGACCGTGAGCGTGCGCAGGTGGGCAGCGGCGTGATCGTGTTCGTCCTTGGCGACTGCCGCTTGTCCCACTGCGTGGTCGCGCTCGGCCCGTGCGGCGGTGAGGTCGGCGTCGATGCTGCTGAGCGGTCGGCCGGTGTGCCGGTCAGCAGCCTCGTTTAGGGCAATGGCGGCGAGCCGTTCACGGATGCTGCGCAGCGTCAGCTCGCAGGTTCGCAGCTGGTCCTTCTTGGCCTCATGCTCGGTCTTGGCCTTCGTCAGCGCGCCGCGCGTCTGGGTGGCCGCGTACTCGAGCACGCGGGTATCCCGCAGCCCGGCGAGTTCCTGTTGCGCTTGGCGCAGCTCGGCACGGAGCCGCTGGGCTTGGTCGCCACGCTCGGTCGCGGCAACCTCGGTCTGGAGCCGTCGGCGCGCCTCGATCGCCTCCAGGGTGGCCGCTGCGACGTAGGCATCTCGTAGGTCGATCGCCCGCTCGACTTGGTCGAGCGCCTCTTGGCGGGCTTGCATGACGGCGAGCTGGTCGCCGACGCGCTGCTCTTCGGTGGCCAGGTCGGTCTGTCGTTGCTTGAGTCGGGCGTCCAACTGCGCTGCCTTGCGGCGCTGGGCAAGTTCCTGGTCGAAGCGGGGTCGCAGTCCGCCCAGGTCGATCAGCTGATCGCCGATCTCGGCCGGGCTGAGATCGTTGAGCTGGCTGGTTAGCAGCGAGCTGTGGCGTTGGGGCATGCCGCCTCGCTCGCTGACGTAGCTGGTCGACAGGGGCAGCCCGCCGAATAGCGCGTCGACGTACTTGCCGGAGCGGATGGTGTCGCGCCTGGGCAGCTCCTGCCAGATCCGATCGGCGGTCGCGATGTAGTGGGCTTGCCGCTCGCCGCTGGCCAGCCGGATGCCATCGACCACGCGGGCTTCCAGGTAGGGGGAGTCGCGCGCGATCCGCAGCCACAGGGTCAGCGGGTCGGCAACCCCGTCGTCGGCGAGGAGCTGCTCGCCGTCAGGGCGGACGAAGACGCCCGCGACGTAGCCGTGGTCGGCGCGGTTGGCCGCGGCTGCGGCGCTGTTGGGCGGGTTGTAGAGCAGTTCTGCCGCGTACTGGCCGAGTCCGGGAGAGTCGAACCGCCAGCCATGATCGCCGGCCAGCAGCGTGAGCGCGGCGAGGAAGGTCGTCTTGGAGGTCTCGTTGGAGTCGTCTGGCCCAAGGCCGGTCACCGCAATGAACGACCCAGGCCGCAGGTAGATGGGGTTGCCGGGCAGCCGGCCGATGTCGATCAGCTGCACACACGTCAGCGTGCGGCGGCCGACCATGCCGCGCTCAGGAACCCGCCGAGCCGTGCGCGTCTGGCGCCCTGTGGATGTGGTCATGGCGATGGCTGCGCCTCCGTGAGTCTTGGCTGGCGGCGCTCGCGGATCCGTAGGATCAGGGGATCGTCGGGTGCGGTGACCAGCAGCAGGTCTTCCTCGAGGCGAGCGCGCTGGGCTTGGGTGAGCCGATCGAGCGCTGGCCCAGGGGTTATGCCGTGGCTGCGCTGGTCGCGGATCACTCCAAGCAGGTGCAGCCGACGGATTCCATTCTTGATCACCGTGTTGGGAACCCCACGGCAGTCCAGGAGCTGGTTGCGCGCAACGGGCGTGGCTGACGACCATGGCTCGGGTCGCTGACCGCGGGTTGTGGGAATCGCGACGCAGAACAACAGCACCAAGGCGAGCACCGCGCGGTCGGCTAGGTCGAGCAATCCGATGCCCTCGGCGGCGAGCCGTTCGGCGATGTCGTCGGCGTATCCGGTCGTCCACCCCTGCGGCTGTGCCGGATCGCCGAGGGGGATTGCGATGCGGCCGAAGCGATCGAGGATCTGCTCGACTGCGGCCCACACAGCCGGGTCGGCGGGCAGCCGGGTGGCGGGCACCGGCTCTGCGGCCTGTTCCAGCAGTGCCGCGGCACTGATCGCGGACTCGCGGTCCCGCTCGGGGAGCCGGTCGAGCATGTTCGACTGATCGCCTCGCAGGGTCTGGGCGGTGCTCATGGCTCATCCTCCGCCTCTGCCCGCTGCCAGCCAGCATCGCCGGTGGGGTCAAGCTGGAGTGGGACGTCGGCGAGCTCATCAAGCAACCGGCGAAGCTCGCCAATCCATGGGCCATCCCAGCCCGCAACCTGCACACCTACGCGCACGGGGGCGACATCGGCGACGTTGTCGTCGTCGAGGGTCACAAGGCCGCGAGCGGTGAGGGCTCGCAGCGCACCCTTGAGGTGGCGGACACGAGCCTCGTCAAGACGGTCACGGCCGAAGGTGGCCAGCACCTCACCGACCGTGACCTGCTGGCCGGGCCAAGGATGCGTAGCCTGTGGCACGCGGGTGGCCAGCAGCACCCCAAGCAGCGCCAGCGGCTGCATGACACCGGGCAGGCGTCGGGGCTGGATCTCCTCACCAGTGCCCAGCACACGCTGACCTTCCCATCCAAGCAGGACGACCGGCTGGTCTCTGTGCGTCGCGTGCACCACCCGGCGGGCCAGGTCGGACAGCGCGTTCAACGCCGCCGCGTCCGCGGTGTCCACGAACCCCGCCGCACGGCCGCGCGCAGCGGCCAACCGACCTTCTGCCGTCATGGACCAGCCTCCTCACCTTTTGCTTGGTGGCCGGCGGGCGGGACCAACGGCATCAGCGGAACTCGGCGGCGCAGCCGCAGCGGCACCTTGAGCGCTACCTGCGCGTCCGGGTCGACCAGCTGCGCCTGCGACAGATCTGCGGTGATCGGCACGGCGGGATCGCGCGCCAGTGCCAATGCGTGCGCCAAGCGGATGGCGGCCTGCGGCCACCCGTCGAGCTGGTCGGTGAGATCCGCCTCGTCGTGGTGGCTGAGCTGTTGCTCCGCCCACTGCACCATGCCGCGGCGGCGGTGTTCGACGCGCGCACGAGCCCGCTCGACCAGGTCGACGTTCCCGCCATCGCCAGCGGGCTCGGGGATCGTGCGGGCATGGGGCCGCTGGCGGGCGGCTTGGGCTGCGCCATGCAGTGTTGCAAGATCCACCGCTGTCACCGGCGCGTCCACGACCAGGTGCGCGGCGACTGCGGCCAGCTCCTCGATCGGCCTGGTGAGGGCGGCCTTGCGATAGGCCTCCTCGTCCAGCACCGCGAGAAGACCGCCACCAGTGATCCTCGGCACCTCTTGGAGGAGCCGGTCGAGCATGCGATTGACAGCCGTCCGATAGCGGCTGCCCGCGTCCCACAGCCGCAGCGCCTCGCGCAGCAGCCTGTCGAAGCGTGTGCGCACCAGCTCGGCGATCACCCTGACCTGTTTGAACTGCCGATCGGTGCCATGGCCGTGTCGGACCGCCAGCAGCTCCTCGATGGTCCCGGCCTCCACGATGCGTTCAAGATCGGCGGCGAAGGTCGTCAACAGCAAGGTAAGTCGCCGAACGATACTGCGTGCTTCGTGGATGTCGAGGTCGTCGGCGGCCAGCCGGTCGGCCGCCGCGACCAGCAGTTCGTGCAACTCCTCCGCGCCGCCGCGTCGGGCGAAGCGCAGGAGCAACTCTTGGCCGATCAGCGCAACCGGATGCATGGTGTAGCGCTGCTGATGCTTCTTGGACCGGAACGGCCGGATCATGCCCGCGTCCAGAAACACCTCGAAGCGGCGGGAAAACCGCTCGTCGTTGGAGTCGTAGCCAGCGCGCGCCGCGATCTCCGCACGGGTCAGCACCCCGCCCCCGGGACCATCGAACGCGTCGACGACCCGCTCAGCCACCTCGAGGTCGGCCGGGTCATCGGTCACACCGCCCGCGTGCCTCAGCCCGGGTGCCAACAGCACCCGCAAACTTACCAGCCGGTCTACAACGCTCATTACTGTCAACTTCCGCAGCCGAGGCGGCACGCCCGGACCTCGCTACCGTAACAGCCCCGTATGACAACCAGGCGGCGCGCAGCGCTTGGGTGGGGGATCAGGCAGTTACGCCGACGGTGGCCCCGCGAGGAACCTGCGGCTTGGCGGTGACCCACCGCAGGCTCGGCGCGACTTCGTCGGCGTCGATCTCCACCACCCACCGTTTGTCGCCGTCCTGGGTCTCCCAGGAGCGCGTCCTCAGCCGGCCGGTCACCACAGCGCGGTGGCCCTTGCCCAGTGATTCGGTGACGTTGGCGGCCAGTTCCCGCCAGGCGTTGACCCGGAAGAAGGAGGTCTCGCCGTCCTTCCAGGTGTCGCCCTCTCGGATGCGGGGGGTGACCGCCAGGCGGAAGTTGGCGACCGCCGTGCCGTTCGGCGTGAAGCGCAGCTCGGGATCGTCGGTGAGATTGCCGACCACAGTCACGAAGGTATCCACCGTGCCCTCCTATGGACGTCAGGCTGGGGCCTTAGCAAGCGGGCCACTGAGCCAAGGTCACAAGCAGGGCTCACTGACAGGGTCACACCCGACGAGCGCGGCGTATGCCCGCCCCGCGCCGAGAACTTCCTCCAACTTGACGAAGGGCTCACTGCTCGGCTCACCGTGCGGGTCGATGCGGCCGCGGTATGCGCTGCGGCCGGAGGCCAGCGCCGTTCATCGCTGGTGGTGGTCGGATCGAGGTCGGCAGCCGAGTGCTGCGGCGAGCAATTCCGCAAGGCCCGAGACCGGTGCGCGATCATCCATCCGGGGGAACCCTACGGCGGCTACAACCGCCCCGAGTCGAGGATGTCGAGCGCGCCGAGGCGAGGGATCTCGAGCGCCGGCACAGTTCCCACGCCAGCGGCGGTATCGTTTCCCCCGCAATGCGCACGACGGCTTAGGGTCCCACGGCCGCAGAGAGAAGGCGGGCCGACGCCGTCGATCCAGGTGATGCCAAGGCGGTCGCATGCAGCGCCGGCAGGGAAACGTCTCGTGACGTGGCGATGGCTCGCCCTTGACGTCGACCAGTCCCATCGCGTACCCGGCAGGCGATGCGGCGGCAGGCCCAACGCGACGCGTAGGCCCTGACGGCGGGAGGGTGGCCCGCGCGCCCCGCGCCGCGCGCCGGGCGGCGCCGGCCCGGTCGCAGTTTCTGCTGTTGTCCCGCTGGGTCTCCCGAGCCTAGTGCCACCCCGGCCCCTGCAAGGCCGGTTCGTTCCTCCCTCGCTCCCGCTCGGTCCGGTACTCCCGTCCTACGGACGCCCTGCGGGCGGCCTTTCCGGCGCCGGGGCCCCGGCACTTTCAAGCGCGTCACCCAGCGGGCCGCCGAGGTCCCGCTCGCGTCCAGGGAGGCTGTCATGCTGCCAGGCGAGACCATCGCGTTCGGCCGCCCGGTCGTTTGGCCGAGCTGCGAGGCACAAGCCTTACCTCTAGTAATGCTGCGCTCCAGCAGCGGCCACGACATCGGCGTCCGCTGCCCGTGGGGCCCCAGCTACAGCCACGAGTCAGACGACTACGGTCCGACCCGGCTGTGCGCCGAGGCCGCTGTGGCCGGCTGCCGTTCGTCCGGCCGCGCTGGCGTCGCCTGCGACGTCGCCACCTCCCGGCCTGAGCAGGCCCAGCCCTCCGTCGCCGCTACCAACTCTTTCGCGAGCCAGATCCGGCTGGCGCTAAAGCGCACGGCCGGCCACATCGCCCAGCTCCTGACTCGCAGGTCGGCTACCGAGGTGGTCGGGGACGACACCAGCCGCCCGTCGAGGAGCCGTAGGTTCAGCGTCACCGTCCTGCACAACAGCGGTGCAGGCCGGTTCTTCGGCTACGAAGAGGGCGATGCGCTCGTCCGGGTGTTCGACCTGTCGGTGAGCGCCAGCGGCGTCGAGGCGGCCACCGAGGTTGTCTTCGCCGTCACCAACAGCTACCCAGGCGAGCTGTTCTGCGAACCAAGCTATGCCGACGTCGTCGCCGAGTACCGCGCCGCGCGCCTGCGGTCGCTGTCGGTCGGGGATGTCTTGATCATCGCCGATCACATGGGTGTCAACACCGCGTGGGCGTGCGCACCGGCTGGTTTCGACCAGCTCGACGGTCTGCCGACCTTCACCAACGGGTGTTAGCCACACTCAGCCACGGAGGCGGCAACAACGACGCCAATCCATGGCGATCCTTTTCTTTTGCGAGGCTTTGGCGGAGGTTGCCAAGGTCACCAGTGACAGCGCTGCGATCGCCGCGCTTCGGGAGCTGCTGAGACGGCTACCCGAACCGGTTCCCCTGGAGCGGATCACAGTGACAGCCGACCTGGAGGTGCTGTTCCATGGCGGCACCTCGCCACGTGAGGAGATACGCGCGTCGCTGGAAGGCAGGGTGATCTACGACGCCGACGGTATGCCGATCGGGAAGCTCACCAAGGTATCGGTGACCCAGGCGCCTACCTATACCAGCGAGTGCGTCTCGAGCGCACTCAACCGCGCCATCGACGACATCCTTGAAGCCGTCGAGGCGCCAGCCACCGGCCTGCGCGACGGCTTGAACCTGCTGGTGAACGCCGCCATGAGTTACCTGAAGGGCGAGGCAGATGATCTGGAGGAAGTCGTTGCGCCCAACTGGGACGCCGATACCACGCTCAGGGACGTGCTGAGCTGGGTCGAGGACGGGACATAAGCGGCGCACCTCGTCCCAGCAGCTCCGAACGTCGGGCGCCGCCACGCGGACCCGGTTGATTCGGCAGGAATCATCCCGCACCGGCCAACCTGCGGGCCGGTGACCAGCTCCGCCAAGGCGTTTCCTCATACCGCGAGTCGCCCCAGCCGAGTGCCACCTCCGGACCCTGCCGGTCTTTGACCGGCAGGCCAAGCCCACCTGGGGTAGATCGGACACCCTCCCTCACCCCCGGCCACAGGCGGCCCAGCGTCCCGGAGTACGTGGGGTGAGCGTGACCGGCTTGCGCAGCGACCGGTACGGACCGGCATCGCCGCAACCCCAAATCCTTGTGCGGCCCGGCATCGCCGCACCCAACTTTTGCCTGCCAAGGGCAAGGAGGCCTTCATGGACACCACTGAAGCGCGCGCGGCCGTGCAGCCGCCTGCCGCTCTGATGAGGCGCAATCCCATAAGCCTCCCACCTGGGGAGGCCGACCGGCTCCGCGCCGCTGGCTGGACCGAAGCCCAGATCGCGGCCGGCCAGCGCCAGGTCGCACAGCCCTGCCGCCGGTGCGGCGGTAGCGGCCACCTGCCCGGGTTCCGCCACGTCGACTGCGGACGGTGCTTTCGCTGCCAGGCCGCCGGGATCGATCCGAAACCCACCACCGAGTACGCGCTCAGCGTCCGCGCGACACTGGACGAGCCGGCCGCGCGACGCCGCACGGCGAAGGAGGCCAAGCTGCACGCGGCGTTCGACGGCTGGCTCGCGCAGCGCCCAGAGTTGGCGGCCTCGTTGGAGCGGGCCGACGCCGACATCCAAGCGTGGGAGGCATGGGACGCTCGCCAAGTAACCCCAACGGGGGGCACGGCCGCCAGGCCGCACACGCCGATTGCGTGGAATCCGTTCCTGGCGGAGCTGACCCGGCAGCTGCGCCGGCGGGAACCGCTCAGCGACCGGCAGGCCGAGTTCTATGTGCGCCGCGTGGCGGAGGTAACCAGGCAGGCCGAGCAGGAGTGGGAGCGGGAGGCGCGGCGGGTGGCTGCCCCGGAGGGCACGGTGACCTTCACCGGCATGGTGGCCACGATCCGCTCGCAGCCGGGGTACATGGGCCGCGGCGAGCTGAAGATGCTGGTGATCGCCGAGGCCGCGGTCGGCGGCGGCGAGTTTCGCGTGTGGTGCACCGTCCCGCGTCGCGGTGAGCCGTTCGGCGAGGGGGACTGGATCACGCTCACCGCCGAGCTGCGCCGCTCCGAGCGGGATCCGAGCTTCGCGTTCGGCAAGCGCCCTCGCCTGGTTGCGTCCGGTGGAGGAGCCCGATAGCAGACCCCGAGGGTCACCAGGAGCGCCGCCTGGCGGCGCTGACGCCGGCGGGCGCGCCGCCCGCACCTGCTGAGCGAGTAGCCGCGAAGTGCGACCAGCAGGCGCAGGTTCGCGACCCACGGGCTCGAAGCGCCGCGGCAGGGGCCGCGAGGAGATGGAGCAGGTCTGCCGGGCCCGGCACCACCCACATCTCGTCCGACCTGGGACGGTCGCCAGGGTCGGGCGCCGTCGGCACCTCGACCGCTCACAACCCGCCGGAGGAGAGTGGTGGCAGGCGCGCCTCGACGCGGTGGCCGTCCGGCCTGCGGGCGACAGCACCGCCGGCAGCGTGGCCGAGATGTTGACCCATGATGCGGGGTCGCCGGAACGCAGCGATCTGGGCAGGTCGCGGAAGCGTCCCGAGACGGGCCCGGGGGTCTCTGCGTCGTACCGGCGCAGCGCGCCGAGGCAGAGCGGCGGCAAGAAAGCGGCGCTGCGGACCCAGCGATCCCAGCACCGGCGGTCGGCAATTCGTCTTCCTGGCCTGCCGCCGTCTCCCCAGCCTAGTGCCACCCCAGCGCCTGCAAGGCCGGTCCGTTCCTCCCTCGCTCCCGCTCGGTCCGGTACTCCCGCCGCTGCGCGACGGCCTGACGGCCGGCCCCTCCGGCGCCGGGGACCCCGGCACTGCTCGGAGGGACCGGCAGGCCACCTCGGGTCGGTCCGAGCGGGAAGGAGCCGCAGCAATGCCAGCAAACATCACGGAGATCACGGAGTACGTCGGGAAGGACGGAGTCGAGTGCTCCCCGCTGTCCCACGACCGGCTGACCCAGCCACGACCAGGCGACCTGGTCCAATGGGCCGACGGGAGGCTCGGTAGAGTCTGGGAAGTCGGCACCGGCCACTGCCAGCCGGACGAGGTCCACGTGTGTCACAGCCTCGGCTCGGCGTTCCTGGGCCGCGGCTACGTCGCCATCAGCGGCGGCCCCTTCACGATGCTGAAACGAAGTGAGCTCACGCCCACGATGGGGTGCGCGCTGGCTGGCTTCTGGAACTGGGGCGGCAACCTCCCCGGCGCCGATATGGGCGTCCAGTACCGGCTCGCCCGTCCAGTCTTCCGCGTCGATCGCCTGCTCTGAACCGGGGCAGGTGCCACAACGCTGGCCACCGCGACAGCGCCGACCGCATCGGCGCCGTCCGCACCCAGAATGCAGACGCGAGCGCCGCCGTCTTCTCGGTTGCCGTGAACCCGGACGGCAGCGCCCCGGGCCATCAGGCCGCGGTGCGGACCGGCATACGGCGACCCGAACGGCTGCCCGTCCGCCCACGGCCCGACCCGCCACCCACACTTCCGCCGGCCCTCACCCCAGGAGACCCCATGAGCAGGCTGCTCCTCCCTGCGGCCGAGACCCGCTTCCCCACCGACCGCTTCGCGCCCACCCAGCACGACTCGGCAGCGGCCAAGGCGCGGTTCGCCAACCACTACGTCCGTTTCGTCGCCGCCGGCTTCGACCGTGCCCTGTTCCAGCAGTGGTTCTACCGGCGACTGTGCATGACCTTCGGCCACATCGCGCACACCAACCTGGAGGGCTTCTACAACACCTGGTTCGAGCGCACCTTCGACCAGTGCGGCTTCGTCGACCGGGCGCTGCGCTGGCGGTGCCCCGGGGATCCAGCCTTCACCTACTGCGACGTGGAAGCTGCCCTGCAGCAGTGGCTCTGGTCGGTCGGCGCCCTCGACGTCCTTGCGGCCAGGCTCGCCGCCAAGCGGGAGGCGCGCGAACGCGCCGAGCTGCACCGGCTGCTCGCCAAGTACGGCATACCAGCCGAGTTCCGGCGTGTCGGCCTTCCGGTCGTCCGTCGCCGCGCGTTCCGCGCCGGTCCCCGTGACTCGGCGGGCAGCTGACTCCGTCAACATGCCCAACCGCTGCCACGAAGCGGGCCGCGGGCTGGCCGCCACGTGGAGGTACCGCGAAGGAAGCCGGGCTGGACCTGGACACGGCGATGCAACCGGCCACCGCATGGCCGACCCCTCACCGACGCTGACGACGCGGCCACTTCTCGGCTGACGGTGCAGACATCCGGCCCTGTCTTCCTGCTGATCATGGCCAGGGTGCCATGGACGGTAGGCGCCCGTGCCTCGATGAAGATCGCGGCCGGCGGTGGGGGAGCGGGCTGCACGTCGAGCGGTGCTGGTTTCCCTCCCGCCTGCCGCCGGTCTTCCCAGCGTAGTGCCACCCCGGGTCCTACAAAAGGCCGGTCCGTTCCTCCCTCGCTCCCACTCGGTCCGGTACTCCCGTCCCTTCGGGACGCCCTGCGGCGGCCTTTCCGGGCCCGGGGACCCGGCACTGCCTGCTCCGTGACAGGCAGGCAACCCGATGCCTGCCCACCCCAAGGAGCGCCTATGCCTGCATGCACCGGCTCCGCCGACCAGCCCCCCGATCCGGCGGGAGCGCACCCGATGACCAGCGCCGGCGACCCCGGCTGGGGCGAACCCTACGGCGACACCCGCTACCAGACCCCGCAGGGTCAGGTGCGGCTCTACCGCAAACGGCAGGGGTGCCGGTGGTACACCCCCGACCGCCGCCAGGTTGGGCCCGAGCAGGCAAACGTCGCCGGCGCCCTCGCCTCCGCG
>WNFV01005558.1_pt1 | contig 15236 bp, 17 predicted proteins | sample 5400101 | NCBI WGS metagenome assembly WNFV01 (sample SAMN13153361, study PRJNA577476) | soil metagenome | isolation source: 115 cm soil or saprolite under grassland replicate 1 | place: USA:California | collected 2016-06-15 | reverse complement strand
CGGTCATGTCCATCTGGAGCTTCGAGCCCTTGTCCGGGAGGTCGAACGTCATCTCCCGCTTCGAGACCTTCGCGCCGAGCGTCGTGATGTACCGATCGTCGAACTCGTCCTGGACGAACCGCCGGATGAGGGAGGTCTTCCCGACCGCCGCTTCGCCGACGAGGCAAATCTTCGTCTTGATCCGCTGGACCTCGGCCATCAAGCGACGGCGTCCGATTCCCCTTGGATTACTTAAAGGGTCCGCCAGCCAAGGTCCATGGGAGAAGCTTTTTGGCCCTCCCGCTCCTGCCGGCGACGATGCGGATCGAGCACCGGCTGATCGTCGCGCTCGACGTGACGGACGGCGGGCGGGCGAAATCGATCGCGCACGCCGTGGTGGACCGCGTCGACGCGCTCAAGGTGAGTTGGCCCCTCGTCCTCGCGGCGGGCCCCGGGATCGTGAAGGAGCTGGCACCGCTCGCGTACGTCCTCTGCGACTTCAAGGTGGCGGACATCCCGAACACCAGCCGCCTCGTGGTCGAGCAGGCGGTGTCCGCCGGGGCGTCCGGGGTGGTTTGCCACGGCTTCGCCGGCGAGGACTCCGTGCGGGCGTGCGTCGAGGCTGCGGGCCGCGCGGACGTCTTCGTCGTCACGGAACTGAGCCATCCCGGGGGGCAGGAGTACACCGCCAAGTTTGCGGAAGACTTCGCCCGGATCGCGGTCCGCGCAGGCGCCGCGGGGATCATTGCGCCGGCCACCCGGCCGGACCGCGTGCGGGCGCTTCGGGCGATCGTCGGTACGAAGCGAATCCTCGCGCCGGGCGTCGGCGCCCAGGGCGGTCGCGCCGCGGACGCGATCGCGGCCGGCGCGGATGCGGTGATCGTCGGGCGGTCCATCATCGAATCGCCGGATCCCGGGGAGGCCGCCCGGAGGATCGTGGCGGAGATTCGCGGGCAACGCGCGACCTGAACGCCCGAGACGAGGACCGCAGACGACGAGTGCCACCGAATAGAAACGAACACGAATGGTTGGCTTCGATGTAACCTTCTTCTGACGACGCGGGGGTGCCTCACCGTCGCCCCGGACCCGCGAAACCTTTTCCCGTCGAAGCCCGTTGGGCGGGACACGGCCGCATCCACCCTCGTCCACCGCGATTCCGCCCGGGCGTTCCTCCACATGGATCCGGTCGGGAACGCGGTCGTTTGGGACCGGGCGTTCCAGCAGCCTCATCACGACGTGTACACGGAAGGCCGACCGACCCGCGGCCTGATCGCGGTCCACCGGACGGCCCGTCGCGACGGCGCGAACTTCGTCGCGATGCACGCGATCGACCTCGACGCCGCGAGCGCCTTGTGCGAGCACCTGCCCCACGGCTTCACGATCTTCCACCTCACGGAGGAGTTCCCGGTCACCCTGCTCGCACGTCGCGCGGACGAAATCCACCCGAGGCCGGCGTGGCTCTTCCAGCTCGATCCGCCGGACTTTGTCGACCATCCGGACGACCGGGTGCGGCCGCTCGCGCCCGAATGGGCGGGGCGGGTGGCCGCGCTGTGGCGCGAGGAATACCCCGCGGAGCCGTACGTCCGAGCGCGGATCGAGGGAGGACCGACCGCGGCGATCTACGAGGACGGCGACCCGGTGGCATGGGCGCTGACGCACGTCGTCACGGATCGGGTCGGCATCATCGGCATGGTCCACGTCCTCGAGGACCATCGACGAAAGGGCCTCGCGAAATCCGTCGTGGCCGGCGTGTCGCGCGCCCTCATCGAGTCCGGGAAGATCCCCGCGCTCCACGCGTACCCGGACAACGCCGCCTCGCTCGCCCTCTTCCCCATGCTGGGCTTCCGGCAGGTCAAGCTCCAGGTCTGGGGCGAAGCGGTCTTCCGATGAAGATCCGGCCGTTGGCGGCGGACAGCCTCGGCGCGCGCTCGATGGCGACGCTCGTCGAGACCCCGGACGTCACGATCCTCCTGGATCCGAGCGTCCGCCTCGGGCCGTACCGGTACGACCTGCCGCCGCACGACGTGGAACGAAGCCGCCAGAAGGAACTCTGGCAGGTCATCCGCGACGCCGCCGCGAAGGCGGACGTCCTCACGGTGAGCCATTATCATTACGATCACTTCAATCCGGCCGCCCCTTCGATCTACCGCAACAAGATCGCGTTCCTGAAGGACGGGAAGTTCCACATCAACCGCAGTCAGCGCGAACGGGCCGGCGCGTTCGTCCGGAAGCTGAAGAAATATCCGAAGGACATCCAGGTCGCGGACGGCAACCAGACGGACTTCGGCCGGACGGAGCTGCTGTTCTCGCCGGCCCTGCCGCACGGATACAACGACGAACTCGGATACGTCGTCATGGCGCGGATCTCCCACGGCAACGAGGTGTTCGTTCACACCGCGGACGTCCTCGGTCCGCCGCTGAAGGAGCACCTCGCGTTCCTGATCGACGCGCAGCCGACGGTCCTGTACGTCGATGGACCGATGACCCACATGCCGGAGAACTATCCAGAGCAGCACACGAAACGGTCCCTCTCCCATCTCTCCCGGATCCTCCGCACGACGAACGTGCGCACGTTGATCCTGGACCACCACATCCTCCGGGACCGGGAGTGGCGGACCCAGATGGCGTCCGTCTTCGCGGTGGGCGAGGAGCACGATGTCAACGTGCTGACCGCCGCGGAATTCCGCGGGGATCGCGTCGACCAGCTCGAGGCGAATCGCGACCGCTTGTACGGCATCGAGGCCGCAAGCCCGAAAGGGATAAGTGGCGCCGGCCCATCGGAGGCATGAGATGGCGAAGGAGCACCACTGCCCGAACGACGGCGCCCAGCCGTGCAACGCGGCCGGGAGCATCATCCACGTGTGCCCGCACTGTTACGCGCGATGGGAGGAAGTCATCCCCGAAGACAAGCCGATCGCCGCGCAGCCCGCCACGAAACCCGCTCCTCCGACCCCGGCCGCTCCCGCGTCGTCCGCGTGACCATGACCCCGCCGTCCTCCCCTGGATTTCCCCACGGGGAGGAAGGCATCCGGGAGACCCTCGCCGAGGTGCGGCGGGAGGTCGCCTGCCGCGTCTGCCAAGGGGACATCAAGCGGTGCCGCCTCGCGATCTGTCCGTACCTCGAGGGGGTCCGTCGATGGTTCGAAGGCCGCCGGGATTTGCAGACGACGAACCTCTACGGCGCGTCGCCGCCGAGCGCGTTCGTCGGCTCGTGGGGCTACCCGAGAGTCCTCGTGGGGCCGCTCGTCCCTCCCGTTCGGGACGAGGACACCTCGATCCTTGACGCCTCGGAGTCGTGGCTCGCATACGAGCTCGCCGAGATCCTGCGGTTCCGCTTGTCGCTCGTCCGCGGCAAGGCGCCTCGGCGCGTCGCGGAGGCGCGGGATCCGGATTCGATCCTCTCGACCGTGCAGGAGGGGGCGATGGCCGCCAAGCCGATCGACACGGAGATGTGGTTCACGAAGAAGCCGTCCCTGGTGAGCCCGTTCTCCGCCCGCGCGCCCCCGAGCGGACCGAGCGCGGACATCGCGAAGGTCGACCTCGCCTCGAATCCGTCCGTGCCGCGGCGGGTGGACGACCTCGTCTCCGACACGGACATCCGCGCGGGCGAAGCGGTCGCGGACCTGTACGATCACGGCATCACGCAGAGCCAGATCACGCGGATCTTCTCCGTCGGCCTCCTGGGGACCAAAGAGCGCCGCCGGCTCGTGCCGACGGAGTGGTCAATCACGGCCGTGGACGACATCCTCGCGAGGGCGCTCGTCGACGAGGTCCGGTCGCACCCCTGGATCGACGAGTACGAGGTGTACAGTGCGATCGGCCTCGCGAACAACGTCGCCGTGCTCCTGTTCCCGCAGGCGTTCATGTTCGAGGGCCTCGAAGCGTGGAACCTCGCCGCGGACCCGACGCCCGCCCACGACCACGAGTTCGCGGGAGGCCGCACGACGTACCCGGATCGGATCGCAGGCGCGTATCACGCGACCCGCCTGCCGGTCTTGGAGCACCTCGCCGGACGCCGGCGTCAGGCCGGTGCAATCGTGTTCATGGAGGTCTACGAAGACTGGGTCCCGCTCGGCGTCTGGCGGTACCGCGAGCTCGCGCGAGCGGCCCTCGCGAAGAAGGCGATTCGGTTCTCGAGCCTGTCCGAGGCGGAAGCCGAGCTCTCCCGGAGGCTGCGGCTGCGCTTCGAGAACTGGTGGCGGGCGAGCGCGCTGCGGGCGTACCTCCGGACGCAGCGGCGCATCACGGCGTACGCGTAGAGCCATGGTGATCCCGCGGGCTCGGTCCGGAATCTACCTCTGAACAGAGGTAGAACTGGGCGGGCGCGCCGGACCCTCCCACGGCCTGCGGACTGCACTCGAGCCGACGAGGCTAAGGGGACTCCCGTCCCGTTCGGAGGCGATGTCTTCAATATCTCGGAGGGCCCTCGGAAGGTTGTGGCGAACCCGCGCCGTCGCTCCGCCCGTCGGGATCCGAATGCGCTCGACGTACTCGCCTTGGCGGACGCCAAGAAAGCGCTGGACCGCCACCGGGAATCCCTCGACGCCGCGCGACGGGCTCGCGACGGTACGATCGAACGGGCGCGCGACTCCCTCCGGACGTACAAGGCGCCGCTCGCCAACGCCGTGGACGGCCGACGGAAAGTCCTCGAGTTCGAGATGAAAGCGGTCGACCGCTTCGATGCGCCGCTCAAGGCCGCGAAGCAGCAGACCCGACGACGGCACGCTGCCGGACCCTCAAAGGATATCTAGCCGCCGGACCCATGGGCCATGGGGCCAGAGGGAGCACCGCGTCGATCGAGCAAGACGTCCTGCAAGTTCACGCCCGGCTCGAGCAACTCCGCTCCTACATCCGGTGGACCGCGCCCCTCTATGTGCTGTTCCTGGCGGCCGGCCTCGTCGCTGCGCAATTCGTCTTCCAGTCGAGCCTCGCCGTCCTGGTAGGCCTCCTCGCGGTCTTCGGGACGATGGACGCACTGCTCCTCTCCCGCATCCGTCAGCTCACGTCGTCTGAGATTCGGAACGACGTCGAGCTACGGACGACCCGCGCGCAAATCGAACGCCTAGCGCGGCAGGTCCTTGCGGCGGGCACGGGCCTCGGCGTGGCGTTCGCAATCTTGTTCGTCTGGATGGTCGTCCGCGGCTGAGGGCGCCTTGCTCCCTGTAGGTTCGCACGCGTCCAACGGGAGGAACACGGCCCCGTGCGTGTCCTTGTCTCGCACGCCTCGCACGTGGATAGTTTGAACCGGACCTTTTTATAGAACCCGGGGAAGAAGGATATTGTCCCTCGACGGACGCGTGATACCGTGGACCTCCTGTGGCTCGTGATTCCCGCTGCGATCGCGATCTTCGTCCTCCGGACGATCGTGATGGCGCGGAGTCTGAAGGCAGCGGCCGCCAACCCGACCCTCGCCGATGCGCGTGCGCTCCGCGCGGCGAAGCGGAGCCTGAAGGCCCATCGCGATCGACTGATGGAAGCGGTCGCCCAGCCGAAGGGACACCTCGATGCCGCGAAACGCCTCTCGACGGTCCCGAAGCCGCGGGCCGGCTTGCGGTCGACGAGGACGTCGCATCCGGACGAGTCCGCGGTCGAGCCGCCGACCTGAGCGCACGGCAAGCTTCTTGTCGTCCGCATCGTCTCGCCCCGCGTGGACGCGGGCTCGAAGCTCCTCGTCGAACTCAAGGCGCGGTACGAGGATCTCGGGAAGGCGCGGGCCCTCCTGGCCGGCGCGGAGCGGCTCGGGACGTTCCGACAGGTGGACACGTACTTCTCCCTGGGCGATCGCCGTCTGAAGCTCCGATCCGTCGCCGGCGCGACCGATGGCCAGCTCATCTACTACGAACGGCCCGACGTCGGCGGCGTGAAGGAGAGCCGCGTGTTGCTCGCCCCGATCCCGGATGCCGCGCTGGTCCGTGAGATCCTGACCCGCATCTTCCCCGTCAAGGCGGAGGTCCGCAAGACCCGCGAGATCTTTCGCTTCCAAGGGGTCCAGGTCCACCTCGACTCGGTCGAGGGACTGGGGAAGTTCGTCGAGTTCGAGAAGATCCTCGCGGACGAATCGGAGCGCGAGGCGGGCGTCAAACAGCTCGAGTCCATGCGACAGTACCTGCAGATCGCGGACGAAGACCTCATGTCGTCCTCGTACAGCGACTTCTTCGAACCCGGTCCGGTGGCGTAGGCCTACTCGAGCTCGAACGAGCGCACCTTGTCGTTCGACCGCAGCGACTCCAGCAGGCTCGAGACGGCCGCCGGTCGGATTCGGACTTCCGCGGTGACGTTCACCCGGTGGGCCTCCTTGTCCACATGGACCCGCTCGAAGTGCGTGAGACCGGCGGGCAGGAGGGCGTCGAGTTCTTCGGGGGTGACAGGGTTCGCCACCGTCACCCGCACGACCTTGGCGTGAGAGCCGAACCCTTTGCCTTCGAGGACCCGGTCCGTCACGACGACGGCCCATACGATTCCGTAGTCGACGAGGACGAGGAGGTAGAGTCCCGCGCCCGCGGCGACGCCGAGCGCTGCCATGGCCCAGACGAGAGCTGCGGTCGTGAATCCGAACACGCGGTCGTTGCTCCGGATCAACGCACCGGCGCCGAGGAATCCGATTCCCGTGATGACGCCGCCGAGGAGCGGCAGCGGGTTCTCCTCTTCGATCGTGATCGCGAGGAGGGTCAGGGTCGCGGCACCGGTCGACACGAAGATGAACGTGCCGAACCCGACCGGCTTCCGGCGCACCTGCCGCTCGAGGCCGACCGCGAAGGCCAGGGCGAAGACGAGCAGGAGCCGGAGGACGGCCTCGGTGGAATCAATCATGCGTCCCCGAGCTCGTCCCGAAAGGGCATCCCATCGGGGCGTCAAGGGAGACGGGCCTATTTGTCGTTTTTCTCAAGACGGAGGGACCTAACGGACAACGACGTCATGCGGGCCGTGGCGCATCCGGCTCAAGGCCGGATCGTCGGCGGCTCAACGGTCGGCAGCTGCACGAGCCCGTCGTCCAGGTCGAGGCCTTTCATCGCGCTCTCTTGGAGGATCTGCGCGTGGATCATGTCTCGCGGATCCTTCGACCCGAATACGGGCGCCGCGAACGTCGGTTGTTTCCCGCCGTTCAGCAGGTCGCGGTAGTACGGCATCCAGGCGGACAGCAACTCGCGCGGGTTCACGAAGCTCTGCGTCGCGTAGTACTGATACCACGCGCACTGGATGTCGCACGCCGCCATGCGCTGCCGTCGCTCCCGCGCATCGGGCGACTCGAGGTACGTCATCAGGTCCGAGTCGATCAGGTTGATCGTCTTCTCCTCGAGCACCCGGCACGGATACCAGAGGAAGCCGTCCGCGTCGACGATGATCGACGACGTGTCGCAGCCGTGGTCCCACGTGATCCGGTCGAAGTATCCGTCCGGCGAGATGATGACGCCGGGATACTTCTTCTTCATCTCCATCCCGACGCGGCTCATCTGCCACAGGTCCGGGAGGTGGTCCTTCGTGTTCTTCAGGTGGACGGCGCACATGACGACCGCCTTCACGCCGGCGTCGTGGCACCGCTTGATCTTCTGCTCCAGCGCCCCGATGTCGTTCTTCGTGACGACGATCTGTACCGTGACGATCGACCCCCACTTCGTGTACTCCTCGAGGTCGTCGTACATGTCGAGGTTCTTGTGGCCCTCGTCGATCGAGATGTGCAGGAAGTCGATGTACTTCCCGTACTCCGGCATGGGGTACCGTTGCTCCATGTCCCGCTCCGAGGTCGTGAACAGGAGGTACCACGGCTTCTCGTACTGATACCGCAGGAGTTCCCCGATGTCGTCGCGCACGAGCGGGTCCCCGCCCTCGAAGCTGCACACGATGACGGACGACCGAGCGAGGTTGTCGAGGACCGCCTTGACGTCCTCCGTCGGCATGTCCTTCCAGCGGTTCTTCACGTGCCAGCAGTTGCAGAACGAACACGTGAAGTTGCATCGACGCGTGAGCTTGAAGGAGCAGTAGAACGGATAGATCGCCTCCCGGGCCATCTTGTTCCGGAGGATCTGCCCCGCGACCTCAAGGAACCGCTTCTTCGGGAGCTTCCTCATGGCCCGCCCGGCCCACCATGGGCCTCCCCGGGATAATCCTTTGCGACCCGCGGTCCGCGGGAGCGGACCCATCCCACGGCCACGAGCACGAGCGCCGCCGCCGCGATGATCGCCGGCGGCGTGTACAGGACGTACTCGAGAGCCTGAGGGAGCGGCGCGATCGTCAGCGAGTACACGATCGGAGGGAGGCGGAAGAAGAGGACGATCAGCGGGAGGAAGGTGATCGCCGTCGCGAGGGCGCGATGCGGCGCCCCACCGCGAGACGCGAACTCCCGCAGCCCCGCGAGCGCGGCGAGCGACAGGCTCGCGAACAGCCCGAGCAGGGCGAGCGTCGTCGGGACCGTGCCCGCAGACGCGAGCACGAGTCCCGCGAAGGCGACCGCAAGGCCGAGGCCCCCGACGCGGACGATCATCGGTGAGAGACGGGGCCGGGCTCGATCGACGAGAACGGCCAGCGCCGGGCCGAGGACGAGCATCGCCGCGGCGGTCGTCGAGAGCAGGTCCCCTTGAACTTGCAGTCGAAGGCTCAACGCGTACGATGACGTCAGAGCGAACGCGGCGAGGGGCATCGCGACGAGGATCCCGGGGTAGAGAGCTCGGCGGGGTCGCACGCGCGGTCCCATGGGAACCGCGGTTTCAGGGAGGAACATCGGCGGGAGCACGAGAAGTACCGCCGTCGCGGTGAAGGTCACGAGGTCGAACGCGCCGAGGAACCCGATCGCCGATCCGAACCCGAGCGCCACCACGAGGGTCGAAGGCGTCGCAGGCTTCCGAACGAGATACGAGTCGATCGCGAGGAGTGCGCCGATCATCGCGAGCGGGAACGCGGCGGTCGTACGGATCGCGAGGCTCGACAAGACGAGGCACGCGAGCGCGGCGACGATCGGGGCCCGTCCGGGATACGCGCGGTCGAGGTAGCGCCCGAGCGGACGGTGGACTCCCGCCACCGCGATGCCCAGGAGGATCGACGGATACGTCCAGAAGTTCTGTTCCACCGCCTCGCGGAGCGCGAACACGAAGAACGCGACCGCCGCGGTGATGAGGATCAGCGCGCCGAGGTCGATCGGCTCCCGTGAAGAAGACCACCGCGGCGACGCGCGTTGCGCGAGCGCCGCGAGCGCACCTGCGGCGAGGAGGACCAACACCGAGGACAGAAGAGACTCGCTCGCGCCGATTCCCCGGAGAGTCTCAAGCGCGACGTATGCGCTTAGGGCCGCACGATCCGAATCGCCGCTAGACATGGCGGCCCGCGCATCGGCGATCTGCGCTGCGGCGGAACTCAGAGATGACGCGAACAGCGTCGACGCGATAGGATCCGCCGACGCGGCATCGAGCCGAGCCCCCGCTTCGCGGACGACCTCCTGGCGGAGGAGCGCGAAGAACGTCGTCGGCGTGACGATCTCGAGGCTCTCTCCCACCTGGGCCGCGAGCCGCTCTACCAGGCCGCGCGTCTCTCGGAGGTCGTGGCGGAACGTGTAGACGGGGAGCCAGAGGAACCGCGGCCCACCGCTCGCTCCGGCGAAGGCCGCGTCCAGCTTCCCGAAGAAGTTGTCCTCGGTCGTCCAGAAGTGCGTCGATCGGATGACGGGCGACGCGTTGCCTCCGCCCGCCGCGACCCAGGCGTCCCGAGTGCGCGGTTGGTCGTCGTAGTCCAGGGCGATCCCGACGGGATGCACGCCGCCGACGTACGCGGAGAGGGTCTCCTCCGAGTACGGGATCTCCGAGGCCGTGAACGCGTTCAGGAGCCAGACGACGTCCAGGTCGGCCGCCGCCATGTAGCGGTCGGTGAGGGCCAGATAGGCCGGGAGGTCGCCCGGGCCCGTGTAGTCCGGATACAGGTATCCCGCGCCGCTCGGCGCCGCGATGAACCGGTCGAACGCCGTGGCGGTGTCGTAGTACCAGTCGAGCAGCGGAGGGGCGAGGTCAACAAGGAGGGGGTTGATGCTCCATGTGAGGGGCATCGTCCGGTTCCCGCGCTCCGGCTCGGACCAGAGCTCCCGCATCCGTCCCGAGACGAAGTCCACGTTGTCCCCGTCCGGCACCGCGAGGACGACGTACGTCTTGTCCGCGAGGACCGGCGACGGCGCGGACGACGGGACCTGGCGGTGGGTGTCGGTCCGACCGAACGCGGTCAGCACGGAGAGGTTCGGGAGGTCTTGCACCCCGACGAGGAACTTGCCCTCTGCCGACGCCATCTGGACGAACGAGTTCTCTTCCGTCAGCGTCGGGCTGTCGAACCAACCCAGGATCGGGATGCCTCGGGGGGTCGCGCGCAGGACGCGCATCGTCGCGGCGGCCTCGGACGGCGTCGCGAGCACGCCTTGCGGCTCGTAGAAGACGAACGTCCGCGTGGCGATGAGGTAGTCACGGATCGCCCAGCGGTCCGGTGGCAGGATCGCGAGGAGGCTCGGCGCCGACCTGGGGAGGAGTTCGCGGAGCGCCCGGTCCGTCGCCGCGATCGAGCCCATAGGAGCCCAGTCGCTCGTCGCGTAGTCGAACGTGATATTCAGGTTGTAACCCGCCCGCAGAGATTCGGCGAGATCCGGTCCCACGAGGACCGCGCCTTGCTGCGCGGCCTTCATGGTCGCGATGTTCATCGATTCGGGCCTCGTTGGGTCGTACACCGCAATCCCCGCAGCGCTCGGGAGGTAGGCGGGGATCGCGGTGTCGATCGTCATGATGTCGAACGAGAGACGGTACTTCGAAACGAGGAACGAGAGCATCGACGACGCGTTCGCGACCTCGTCGTGCAGGTCGAGGTAGAGGTGCGCTCCGGTTCGGTTCGCGAGTCCCTGGAGAGAGGCGAGAAGGAGGCGCGTCGAAAGATTCGTGCCTGGCTCCACCGGGATGACGTGCAGATTCGATCCGGGCGGCAGAACCGGGAACGGGCTCGATGCCGGCGGCCAGCGGGGCTGGTCGCCCGTGGCGGGCGGCGCCCCGGGCCACAGGATGTTCGAGGCGACGACGAGGACGAAGAGGCCCGCGACGACCGCGCCGGCGATCTGGCCGGCATGACCCCGCCGGTCCGTCCGCAACACCGAACGCCTCCCAGAACGCGGCGGGCTGCCCCGCCGGGTTTCCGCAACGGGCCCGGGCCGCTATAGCCTTTCCTTCGAGATTCGTCCTTCTCCGCGGGAACGCGACGGCTCGGGCACTTTCACACCACCCCCACGGTCAAAGCCATACGATCGGCGACATCGTCCGTCTCCGTGGAAGAACTGTTCGGCATCTACGTGCCGAGCCCGCGGGATTCGTTCGAGATCCGCGAGATTCACGTCGATTCCGCGCTTCGCAAGGATCCGCTCCCGTGGCTCGACTATTCCTTCAATCCGTACGTCGGCTGTTACCACGCCTGCAGCTTCTGTTATGTGCCGCGACTTCTGCAGACGGATCGCGCGGACTGGGGGACCTCCGTTGCCGTGAAGCGGAACGCGCCAACGGTCCTCGCACGTGAGGTCAAGAGGATGCCCCGCGGCCTTGTCGCGATCTCGACCGCCACCGATCCGTATCAGTTCGTCGAGGGGAAGTACCGCATCACGCGGCACGCATTGGAGGTCCTATTACGAGCCGATTGGCCCGTCTCCATGCTCTCACGATCGCCGCTCATGTTGCGCGACATCGATCTCTTTTCACGATTCCGCTCGATCGAAGTCGGCATGTCGGTCCCAACGCTGGACGACCGTGCCCGCGCCCTCCTCGAGCCGTGGGCGCCGCCGGTCGAGGCGCGGCTGCGGTGCCTCCGGACCCTCGCGGATGCGGGCCTCACCACGTTCGTGAGCTTCTCCCCCGCTTACCCGCCCACCGGCGGTTGGACCGCGTCGACGATCGCGGACACGTTCGAGGAACTCGGCATCCGGAAGGGATTCTCGCGACTCCTCGATCCACGGTGGGGGGCCCGTGACGCGATGCTCGGACGCCTGGCGGGCTCGGACCTCGAGACGGAGCTCGCGGGCTTCACGGATCGGGGGACGATGGTCCCGTTCATCCAGGCCGTCGCCCGGGAGTGCCGGGCGCGTGGCATCGCCTTCCGGACGGAACTGGAATGGGACGGCGCCTCGCGCAGCTCATCAAGATCCAAGATATGATCCCCGAAGGGCTCGAGCTCCGCGAGCCGGCGGGGCGGAGTCAATTCGCGGGTCGGTATTCGACGATGAAAGGCTTCCGACTCGAGCCGCTGAAGACGTTGGAAGAGAAGATCCTCTACGCCCGGGCGCCGTGGCCTCGTAATCCGTAAGCCGAAACTGCTCTTCGTGGGGGACGATGGGAGGTACCGCGCGTTCGAGCCCCGCCGCAAGAGATCTCGGTCGACTAACGTTGCGACCTGGCGTTCCAAGCTGTCCACGGCGCGATCGGCCTGCTTTCTTCACCGCCTGCGGGCGCGCGACGGAAGGATGACCCCGATCACGAGAAGCAATGCGCCCAACGCCGCCACGAGAAGCGCGACGTCCGTAATCACGCCGGGGACCGGGAGAGTCGCTGAACGCAGGAGAACGTACGCGACGAGCATCAGGGAAAGCGTCGTCGCACCGCCTCCGATGAGATCCTTTCGCATCCTCCGCCGTCATCGTCGCATCCTCGGAGGTGGGCTTAACGGTTTGCCGCCGGGTACCTCGGACAGCATTAACGGTGTAGGATAATTTTATGACTACAGCGAGCATCCGCGGGATCGGACCAATCGTTCATGGGTCGGTCCGCGCTGGGAATCAGCGAAACGATGGCCACTCAAGCATCTGCTCACGAGAATACGATGAAGGCGATCGTCCAGACCGGGTACGGCTCACCGGATGTATTCGAACTTCGAGAGATCCCGAAGCCTGTGGTCGACGATGACGGCGTGTTGGTACGGGTTCGAGCGGCTTCCGTCAATGCCCTCGACTGGCACCTGATGCGCGGCATACCGTCCGTCATCCGCCTAACAACCGGTCTGCGGAGACCCAAGAGTCCCGTCCCCGGAGTGGACGTGGCAGGGCACGTCGAAACGGTCGGCCGGAACGTGACGCGGTTTCGGCCGGGTGATGAGGTCTACGGCATGCGCTCCGGAGCCTTCGCCGAGTACGTCGGCGGAAAGGAGAAGAACTTCGTGCCGAAGCCGACGGGCCTCACCTTCGAGCAGGCCGCAGCGATCCCGGTCGCGGCCGAGACCGCCCTGCAGGGCCTTCGGGACAAAGGACAGATTCGGCCGGGGCAGAAGGTCCTGATCAACGGCGCATCGGGAGGCGTGGGCACTTTCGCCGTGCAGATCGCCAAGTCGTTCGGAGCCAGCGTGACAGGCGTGTGCAGCCCGAGGAACGTGGACATGGTCCGATCGATTGGTGCGGACCGGGTCATCGACTACACTCACGAGGATTTCACCCGAGACGGGCAGCGTTATGACCTGATCTTCGACGTGGCAATGAGTCATCCGCTGTCGGATTGCAGGCGATTACTCAATCCAAATGGGACTCTTGTGCTGGCCGGACAATCGAGCCGCGAGAAGCCATCCATTCTTCCCTTGCTCCTCACGCCTGTGGTGTCGCGCTTGCTGAGGCGAAAGCAGGTTACGTTCATCGCGAAGCACACTAACGCGGATCTCCTTACGGTGAACGAGCTCGTCGATGCCGGGAAGGTCACGCCCATTGTGGACCGGTCGTTTCCGTTGCGCGAGGTTCCCGAGGCGATCCGGTACCTCGGGGAGGGCCACCCTCGAGCCAAGGTCGTCATCACCGTGTAGTGTCGCGAGAAGACCGAACGGCCCGTCGGGACCCTGATGCTAAGTCGTCGCGGGTTGGCACCGCGCTAGGCTTTGGTGTTCCTGTGGCCCGTTGGATCGGTCGCGGCCGACTGAGCGGATGCCCCCGGCGGCGGCTTTCGTCATCGCCATTCGGAACGGCACAGATCATGCGAGTCGAGGGAGGCGAATTTCGATTCTGACCGCCAAGCGCATCGGGAAAGAACCTTAGCCACTCAGCCACATGCGCCAACGGGAGATGGGAGGGGATTCACGATGGGTCTCGGATCCAAGCTCATCGGTCGGCTCTTTGCAGGCCAATTGCGCAAACCGCGGGGGCTTGTCGGCAGGCTCACGGGAAGGGCGCTGGCCCGCGGGAACATCGAGTCCAATGATTGGACTGTATCGTTGCTGGGCATTCAGCCCAAAGACCGCGTGTTGGAGGTCGGGTTCGGCCCGGGTCTGGCGATCAAGTCGGCGGGCGAATTGGCCTCGGAGGGGTGGGTCGCGGGCATCGACCATTCGGAGACAATGGTGAAGCAAGCCAGCAAGCTGAATTCTCGAGCGATCGAGGGCGGCCGGATCGAACTCAGAAGAGCCGACGTCTCCTCGATGCCATACAACGACGAAGCGTTCGACAAGGTCTTTGCCGTCAACATCATCTACTTGTGGCCTGACCTCGAGAGTCCGGTGAAAGAACTCCGAAGGGTGATGCGCCCCGGAGGCCTGCTCGCTCTCTACCTGGCCCCTCTCGAATTGGTGGACAAGCTCGGTCTCCGAAGGTCCCCCCTTTTCACGATTCACGGGGTGGATGACGTATTCGGGGCGCTTCGCGAGGCCGATTTCACGGATGTCAGAGTAGAGACAAAGGTATTGAGCGACGGCACCGCGAAATGTGTGTTGACCAGCAAATGAAGCGGCGTTTTGGAAACGTGGGCTCCGAGTCAGACGAGGACTTGATGAGGATCCATGTGGCGACCCTCTTCAATTGCGACGCGGAGGGACGGATCCTATCCCTGCGCAGACCGTGGAGCCGCCCGAGCGGTCCGCCCCGCTTCTTCATGGGGCGAAGGCACGATGGCAACGTTTGGCTCTTTCGCCACGACCTTCCAGAGGACCTGACACGTGAGCTCGAGGAGCTCTGCCGATCCGAGCCTTCGGTCAAGGATCTGACGCGTCCGCCGCGCGTTGCCTCGGCGATTCGAGCCGCGCTCCAAGGGCATGGCCCGATCATTCGGGAGTACCGCGGGCCCGCCTATCTGATCCCGGAAGCCGCGCAAGCGCCCATGGACGCCGTGTTAATTACGAAGGAGAAGGGGCGCATGCTCGAGGCCGGATTTCCATGGATGCTCCCGCATCTGACGGCCGAGGTCGATATCGGACCGGTCACCGCCGCGGTCGTGAACGGAAGCGCCGTGTCGATTTGCTACTGCGCCCGCCTTTCTCCCTTGGGTGCCGAGGCAGGCGTCGAGACCTTGGAGGCG
>WNFV01006304.1_pt1 | contig 15244 bp, 13 predicted proteins | sample 5400101 | NCBI WGS metagenome assembly WNFV01 (sample SAMN13153361, study PRJNA577476) | soil metagenome | isolation source: 115 cm soil or saprolite under grassland replicate 1 | place: USA:California | collected 2016-06-15 | reverse complement strand
CACGGGATGGTAAAGCGGAAGCAAAAGAACTCCCGTACCCAACTGAATGCGCCGTGTCCGGCTCGCGATGGCGGCAAGTCCGATCAGCGGCGCGGGATGTAAAATGGGATTGTTGTGGTGCTCGCCAAGCCAGACCGAGTCGAATCCAGCCGCCTCGGCCCGCTCGCATTCTCGCAGGGTCTCCTCAAAGCTCGCTTGTCCTTGGAGCGGGCTCAGCCCGATTTTCATAGCATGATCCATGTTGATTCCTTTTTTTTCATAATTGCGCTTTCATCTTTCTCGGCGAGCTCGCGCTCGTGATCATGCGTCTGTGCTTACCATAGTCAGCGAAAGCGTCACAACACCGACGGTCTCAAAACGATTTTTGAACGGTCTAAGCGACGTCCTCCTGACTACGGGATTGAATCTTTGCTTGTTCCACGGCTTGAAGAGTGCTACAAGCCCTCGCATTAGAGCAACCAATAGAAATTCCAGGTAGTGGTTCAATTTGATTTTCAACGAATCGTCAATGTAGGGCAGACCCAGTGTCTACCCTCTGTACGGGCGACCACAGGGATCGCCCCTACAAGCGGTGACGGTTTGGGATCGTGAAAAGTCCTGAGCCATTCAAGCTGTTCGAGATGTTTCACGCGAACAGCAGATAAAGGAATGTAACATGGTGAAGAAAAAACTCTTGCTGCCTCTTCTCTCCGTGGTGTTCGCCCTAACGTTGACTGACAAACTCGCGATCGCTCAGGCGCGATCCGAAACCGATCCCCGCTTCGAAAAACTGGCGAAAGAGTTCTACCCCAAAGCGAAACAGGAAGGGGCGCTGGTCGTCTACACGGTTTGGGACGTAGATCATATCCGCTCGCTATCGGACGCCTTCAGCAAACGCTTTCCCGGCATCAACACTTCCTATTGGCAGGCGACGAGATCGGAAGTCACGACCCGGACATTGACCGAATACCAGGGCAATCAGGCGAGCGTCGATGTGATTCTCACCGAAGCGCCGCTGGTTCTTCACAACGCCGGCGCCACGGAAGCTTACCCAACCGTGCAGGCTAATTCCTTGTTCGTGCATGATCCTATCGCTCCGGTGGTTAGCCTGCAGATTCAAGCGCTTGCTTACAACACTAAGAAACTGAAGCGCGCAGAGGCCCCGAAAAGCTGGGAGGATGTGACGAATCCAGTGTCGATTCACAAAAGCACCAGCGCCATGTTTCGCCTGGTCGTCGCCGGCGAATACTCCATCGTGATGCCGGCGCTCTTGCACGACGTTGTCCGCGAAAAGGAGATCGGCAGTCCGATCGATTTTGTCCGAGGCGCTCTGCCGGTGGTCTCGCCGCAACAGGCGGCGATCTATGTTAAAGCGCCTCATCCGACGGCCGCCAAGCTCTTTGCCGAATGGCTGATATCGCCTGGAGGGCAAGCGGCGATTGACGCGGTGGGTAGAGCGAGTGCCCGGAAGGGATTCAAATCCAAGACTTCAATTGAAAATGCATGGGGCGCGAACACTAAACCGATCGTCGTTGCGAATAAGTCCTATATCGAGGACGCGCGAAAGTGGCTGGACACCGCCGTCAAACCGGTGTGGGAGAACTAGCGAACTGTAACATTTAAAGTCCGCCGTCCATGGTTCGAAAACCTCACCACGAGCGGTTATTCGTTTGTCCGTTCGTCCTGGGCTCGTCGCAAACGGCTTGAACGTCGGAACGTTTTGAACGCTTCAGAATCTATCAGCTGCTCGTCAACGAGATTTTGCCAAAGGAGTTGAGGGGAGCGAGCTAGAGCGGTCGTTTCTTTCAAAGATAGTCAAGTCGTGAAAGCCTGCCCCTGCGCTTTTTCCCTTAGGCGCGAATCTATGAAGTCATACGGAGAAGAAAAGAAGACAAAAATGATCCGGTCCCTTTTTCTTCTGATCGTTTTTGGAGTGCTGCTTCTAGCCGCGATTTCCGGGGTGGCCATTGCCGGGCCAGCTTGGCAGGAAGAGTGGGAGCGCGTCTTACGGGCAGCAAAAAGCGAAGGCAAGCTGGCGATGATCGGTCCGCTCGGGGCCGATAGACGCGATGCGCTGACTGAGGCCTTTCAGAGCAAATACGGAATTACCGTGGAGTACCACGCGGACGCCGGGGCGGGTATTTTGCCCAGGCTCAGCGCGGAGCGGAAGGCGGGCCTGTATCTTTGGGATGTGTTGGTCTGCGGCACCAGCACCGTTCTCGAGAACCTGATTCCAAATAGAATCGTGGACCCCCTGGAGCCGACTATGATCCTGCCCGAGGTAAAGGAGGCAAAAAACTGGCGCGGCGGCGCACTGGAATTTCTCGATCCAGGCCGCCAACTTTTGGTCATGACTCTCCTTCAACGAGGGACGCTATATGTCAATTCCAATCTCGTTAACCCCAAGGAGTTCAGTTCATACAAGGATCTGCTCGATCCGAAATGGAAGGGGAAGATCGTTGGCGACGACCCAAGAAAATCCGGCACCGGGCAAGCGACGTTCCTGTTCTTCTACCGCCATCCTGAGTTGGGTGCGGATTTTATCCGCGCTCTGGGCCGGCAGAGTCTCACGCTTCTCAAGAATTATGCGCAAGAGGTGGACATGCTCGGGCAGGGCCGGTTTCCCGTGGGCATCGGTCTATCAGACAGCATGATCGAGGAGCGGACCAAGCGCGGCGTGCCCATCGTCATTGTCGATCCCCGACAAGTGAAAGAGGGAACGCCTATTAGCCCGGTTTCCGGTGGTCTTTCCCTCGTCAACCGCGCTCCGCATCCCAATGCCGCCAAGCTTTACATCAACTGGCTCCTGTCGAAAGAAGCCCAGACGATCTTTGCCCGGGCGACAGGATACATCAGCAACCGGCTGGATGTGCCAACCGATCACGCCCCTCCCTGGCGGATCCCCCAACCGGGCGCCATCAAAATCTACGATCTCGCCGCTCAGGAGATGCTTCACAAGTTGACGCCTTTGCTTCACGAAGTCTTTGGCCGTTAGATTCTTACTCGGTTTAATTGGAAAAAGGGAGCGGTTCCAGTACGCGCTCTCTTGTATCGCGTTGACACACAAGGCGCTAGAAGAGTATATGGACCCTGCGAGAGCCGCTGTCTTTTACCACGGAGCTCATCTGCGGGCCGGGTGAAGGTCTCGCGAATCATAAGGAGGATTCCAAGCCATGTTTTCTCGAATTGCTCATGTGGCGATTTATACCGAGAGCTACCAAAAAATGGCGCACTTCTACAAGGCAATATTTGGAATGAAGCAGATTACGTCCGGGATGCGCGACGAGTCCGGGCAGGCCCGGTCGGATCTCGGCCACGTCAGTGACGGAACGATCGGCCTCGCGCTGCTCAAGAGAAACGCCGGTATTCGATCGGGGTTGGACCACTTCGGCTTCGATGTGAAAGATATCAAAACCGTGCTGGACAGAATCAGCAAGTCCTTTCCTGAGATCTTGGTCAAAAGCGACCTCGGAGACATCGTCCCGTTTGTAAGCGTAAGGGTCAAAGACCCCGTGGGAACTCACATCGATCTCTCCCAAGCAGACGCTCCCAACGTACGGGAGGGATACGCCGAGGAGCGCTGGGAGCAGCCGCGACACTTCAATCATGTAGCGCTCCGAGCTATCGACCCCGCGCGTTTGGCCGAATTTTATAAAGAAGTCTTCGAGCTCCAGGAAGTGGAAACAGCCAAAGACAATGTGTGTCTCAGTGATGGCAAAAACTACCTTGTCATACGCCCATGCCACACGAGTTCCTATGTCACTATGAATGAGGGACTCGATCACATTGGCTTTAAAGTTGAAAGTCTAGCCAAGGCGAAGAGCGACCTTGCCGACATCGGCATCTCTACTCCTCAGTCGGCGCCAAAGAAAATAGCAGGAGGCAGGTTTGGAGACGTGACGCTGGAGAACCTCGAGGCTTGTGCCGCGGGCAAATATGGCACCGCCGATCCCGACGGCGTCCTGTTACATCTTTCTGAATAATACGAACAACGATTTTTTAAGAGCGGCTGGTGAGAGCCTGCGGTTACGCGCCAAGAAAAATAATCCCTCTCAGCAAATCAGAATTAAAAGATTGGGTTTAGCGCCGTCGTGTGGGGCGATGCTTTGAGACCTCGATGCGCGAGAGGTTTGCGCGTATCGGCGACGGGAACCTTGAGCGCAGTAGCGATTCTCTCAATCGTCTCAAGTCGTTCGACGATACGCTTAAGCGAGGAGTGAGGTCGTTAGCGTTTTAGATTTATTTTTGCGGACGCTCCGCCGTCAGCACAGGCTTTGCGTAAAGTTTGAACCCGCCAAATCCATACTCGCCTACGGCTTTGTTGGTGTCGGCATCGAAGAGGTCGATCAGCATGAACTTTTCCGGGTGCCCCGCAAGATAGTTCGAAAACGTATCTACGAAACGCTCTTGGCTTTGAAGGTCGGCGCTATAGAAACCTTCACCGAGATACAACCGATGGGGTCGCTGTCGCGCGTCGAGGCGCGTCCAGTATTGCGAACCTTGAGGTCCCAGGGTATCGAGCCATTTCTTGTACTGCGTGATCTTTGCTTCTCGTTCCTTGAATTCGTTGCCGCGCAAGGACACGGGCTCAAAAACGATTGGACGATGCGGCAATCTCTTAACGCACAATATTGCCCGCGACGGACGAAACTCGTTCTCGAGCGGCCTTGGGGTTGTGGGGCTGTTTTGGGGAATGCGGCAGAGTCAGACTGCTAGGACTTGCCTATCTTTGTGGACTTGTCGAACTCAGACTCAACTGGATTTCGCAGTGGGAATGCAAGAAGACATCGCGGTTCTATTTGTGGGTTATTCATTTAGGTCAGACGTGATATTTGCCAAACGATACAAAATTACGAATATCACGCCTGACCATGTAACTGCACGATGACCCTGTAACTGCACGAAAGTAATATCAACGTAATGATTGGGGGATTCCGTCTTGAGTCTTTGTTTTTTACAAGGACCACTAGCGTAACACAGTCAACGGAGGCATTCGTCGAGGATAAAGATGGTGCGCCCGACAGGAATCGAACCGTGCTTAGGGTTCCGGAGACACGGACAGTGATCGTGTAACTTGCCGAACCGTATGAATCTTCGACAATTCCTATTTTGCTACCTGGCCAGTTTAGTCCGTTTTGCAAGATGGGAATGGTAGACCCCCGGCTGTTAAAAATCGATTGACTTCGAACATCGACTCACCTTCTTGACATTCATCGCGGGTTTCACCTATGAAAGAGCCCACTTCGCGACCTTCCACCGGGAGCTTGCCGGATAGAGCATAACGACTTTAAGTGAAGGCGCGCGGCCTCAGCCGAGCTCTTTCGAGGAGTGATCGATGAACGCAAAAATTCGCTTGCTTATTTTCACGTTCGCGCTCTTGTTCTTATCGCTGGGGCACTTTGCCGACGCAGCCCCTCTCACCATAAAAGTGGGATACCCCCAGCTGAGTGGAGGTTCGATGCCGCTCTGGATCATCGCCGACAGCAAGCTCGATCAACGGTACGGTGTCGATGTCAAACCGATTTACATCGCTGGCGGAGCTATTCTCACCCACTCGCTCGTTGCCGGTGATATCGACATAGCGCTGACGGGCGGGGCAGTGGTCGGGGCGGTTCTCAGCGGAGCCGACCTTGTCTACGTCGGCATCGGGCTTTCAACCTATGCGTTTACTGTTTACGCCAGACCGGACATCAAGGATATCAATGACCTGCGCGGCAAGGTTTTTGGCGTCATTACCAGAGGCGCGTCTTCCGACCACGCTGCCATCGCGCTCTTTAACCGCTATGGGATGAAGGCTGGGCAAGACGTGAAATTTCTCTACTTCGCGCGTCAGGGAGATCTCTTAGCCTCTTTGGATAAGGGGATCGTGGTGGCCGGAGTGTTCTCATCGCCGACGACCGTGATGGCGAAGCGTCTCGGCTACAAAGAACTGGTAAACATTGCGTCCTTCAAGCTTCCTTATCCGCACAACGCCATTGCCACCCGCAAGTCCCTGGTCCGGCAGAACCCGGAATTGATCAAAGGTTTCCAAAAGGCTTACCTCGCGGCGATAAAAATTATCCACGACGAGCCCGAGGTGGCGAAGAGGGCGCTCGCCCGTTTTCTTGGAACTAAAGATCCTGAAATGATCGAGGACTCCTACCGCAGCCTGGCCCCGCTGTTCTTGAAAGTTCCTTATATGCCCGAGGAGGCGATCCGCACGGTCCTCTCGCTTTCGGACCATCCCAAGGCGCCTCAGGCCGATCCCAAGGATTTCTTCGACAATCGTATGCTCAAGGAGTTGGAGGATAGCGGCTTCGTCAAGGAGCTATATAGCCGGCGATAGTATCGTCCGCGTACTGTCCAGCGATCAAAGAAGCGTGGAAGTACGCATGTCACGATGAGGTCGCTAAAGCTGTTTTTTTTTCTGGCATCGGGCGACTCCTCTCAAACTGGCCGCGCTGAATTGACAACTTAATCAGAAAGTGTGGTAGACCCCGAATCTCGACGGGTAATTTATGAGACCGAAATCCAAGAATGCAAAAAGGCTAGCCTGACCCGACTTCGCTCGTTCGACGTTCTGCTTTCTGTCAACGTGACGCGAACTTTAAAGGGATACCGGTCCATCATTCACGAAATGCAAAATGGCGCGAGTATGAATGTAAAAAGGAAAATATCTGGCCCCGTTGGTACGCGTTGTTGCGGTCGAATCTTTATCGCGGAAAGCAGGGCTACAGACCAGAGTTGACAACCCTCTCTCGGCCGGAGAGAATGCGCGTCGAGTGAGCGCAACTATCTTTCGCGTTGTCCTTATCGTCTTTTCCTTTCTAGTCATTATCAGCCTTTGGGGTTTTTATTTTTCCATTCGCCCGCCGAAATTGGTTTCTTCACTCACCCCACGAGATCTAAAGATGGCTTACCAGGACGTGTCGTTCAGAACAGCAGACGGCCTCACGCTTCGCGGCTGGCACATCCCATCCGTTAAAACGACCGGAAAGAACCTGATCCTGCTTCATGGCTATCCCGCGGACAAGGGAAACATCTTGCCGGCCTTGGCGTTTCTGCATGAAGATTTCAACCTCCTGTTGTTCGATTTCCGCTATCTGGGGAAAAGCGAGGGGAGCTATTCCACCATCGGAGCCAAAGAAGTCGAGGATCTCCTGGCGGCCATTCAATTTCTCAAAACGAGAGGGGTAAAAGAAGTAGGAGTGTGGGGTTTCTCCATGGGTGGCGCGGTGGCTTTGATGGCGATCGAGAAGGCTCCCGAGATCAGAGCGGTCATTGCAGAATCGAGCTACGCCAGTCTCGCGCAAATGGCGTTGCAGCTCTTTAGAATTCCCTTGCTCAATTATCCCATCGCTTATCTTGTCGGTTTGTGGACCAAGCTTTTTCTTGGCATCGACCTAAGAGATGTCTCACCGGCAGAACGAGTCCGAAATACCACGGTACCCATTCTCTTAATCCATTCCTCGACTGATGCCGTGATCCCCTTTTCCCATGCGCAATCGTTACGGGAAGCACTGGCAAAGAATTCCCGCGCTGAATTTTGGTTCAGTGACCAGGGCGCCCACGGTCAGCTGGCTGCCGATTACCAGAGCAAGGTGAGAACTTTTTTTCACAAAAACTTGTAGGAGCCACGTGCGCAGAAGCCTAAACCACTTCGGTGCCTAAGTTGCAAAGAGAACGAGGCGCGGAAGGTGGCGATGTATTTGATGCGGCACTGTTGCGATCAGACGCTTAGGGAGACTTCCATGCTGTTTGGACTGGGAAGTTACGGTGCGGTGGGCTGGTGTTGCTATGAGGTACAGACGAAGATGGAGAAGGAAGGGATTTAGAGATCAAATTGAGAGGTTGGTGCGGGAGATTTGTCCACAAAAGACTTGACCGACCCTTTCTACGATGCAGTGTGCGGGAACAGGCGGATTTCGTTGTTAGTTCTCAGTGCCTGGTTCGGGTAAAATTCGCAACCACTTGAGAGTTGACGTTCGGAGTGGCGACAAACCCATGGCTAGGAAAGGGGTTATCGAGATCATCCGGATTGCTTTTGATGTATCGTCCCACAATTTGGCCCCGATTGTTGATGCCACTAACCTGAGTCGCTACAATCCCCGAGAGAGGCACGTCAAAGGTGGTAAACGTGCCAGCATCGAGTAAAAAGCTACGCCCTATCGAGTCATTCTCAGCAGCAAAGATTCCCACGATCTGGCCATTATCGTTGAAGTCAACGGGGAGGGTTTCGACAGCACCGGGAAAATCGAAAGAGGTGAAGATCCCATTATCGTAGAGAAATCCACGAGCATGCCCGTTCGGAAACGATTCTGTCACATCGAAGTAGAATCCGACGATCTGACCGATGTTATTTATTCCGCTGGGAGCGGTGCTCCTCGCTCCCGGAAACGGTACGTCAATCGTCAGAAACTGGCCAGCATCCCAAAAAAAACCATGAAAGACGCCATTGGCATCCCTATAATCCCCAACGACCTGTCCATCATCGTTCACGCCGACAGCCTCGGTCAAATTTGCTCCAGGGAAATCAAGAATGGTGCATTTACCCGTTCTATCGCGGAAGAACCCGCTGATTTTGGTGATGAGAATCTTGAACGGTGGCTGTGGGATTTTGATCCTTTCCACAATGACGGAGGCAAACCCTGCAATTTCGCCATGCGTATTTATAGATTGGGGCTCGGTAACAACTACATCTTTCCCAGAGCATCGGATCTCAGTTGAGTGAACCTTCTTCTTGAAATTGAGAAGGAACCCATAGGGTCCTAAATTGCTGTCTGTGAATCCTCCCGTGATTTGACCTTCTTCGTTAATATCCGCCAAACTTGTGAAACCGAGCTGCCCGTTCGGCAGAGGAACGTCAATTGTAGAAAAGGTATAAGAAGATGCTGATTCACTCGTTTGCCCAAATGCGGGGGCTGCGAATGTCTGAATCCCAACTATAATTGAAGCGAAAGTTACCAATAAGCGATGTCTGGTGTTTCTCACATGCCTTCCTTTCACTGTTCGAGCATTGCGCTTTGGTCTGAATGGGCATAAGCAATGCATCCCGCCGCGGTGAAATTCTCTAAAATTCTGTCATTTTTCCAGCGTAATTGACTTCTTTTTGTGGCCCTTGTCATAGTCTAAGTAGGAGAACAAAGCAAGGAGGTATCGAACTGTAAAAGAAAATGGCAAGTCATTTATTGACACTACCTGATGTTTTCGGACATCACAGTATGTCTTTTTCAAAAAAATCGTGTGACGAAAGATAGGATCTTCCTACTCCGCTCTGGAAGTTCTGGCGGCGGAAGCCAGTCGAGTCTCATTCTTGTAGTCAATAGGAAATTGGCATTATATCTGCGGAATTTACCCTGGAGGAGCGGCCATCTTCATTTAGGAAAGGTATCCACCAACTCCCGAAGCCGCTGTTTAGCAAACTGCGTAATGGGCTCTCCATCGCCGACCAGTAGGGTGTCGAAGTCGAGAGCGAGAAGTCCGCGCACGCTTTCGCGCAGGCGCGCGGGATCGTCCACCACATTTTCCGGTAAAAGCTTGTACCGCCCTGGCGGATCGCCGACCACGGCATCGCCGACGAGCAGGATTTTTCGTTCCGGCCAGTGAAGGCGATTTCTCCCGGCGATTTTCCCGGCACGCCAACCGCCACGAACGGAAGAGAGGAAAAGAGGACATTCTAACATTTCGAACGTTTTTCTCGGCCATCCTCTTGGTCATCAAGGCAAGAGAAAAAAAAATCTCCTCTTTAATCCTTTCGTTTGCCGACGGCGAAAAAAAACTTCGTGACCTTCGTACTCCTTGTGGTGACAAACGCTGCCGAAACAAGTGATGGTGACGAAGCTGATGTTTGAGTTTATCGGCGCAGCGTGGTTTACTTGTTTTAGCGAAATTGAGTAAAAAGTTAGCCACACCTCTCATCCTTTGCCTGCTTGGCGTTGCCATTCTGTCCAACCGAGTTTTTGTGTTGCGACAGTTTACGGTTCGGCTCAATCAAAATGCGAGCTTTCACCTGCCGATCGACAATACTACACCATCTCAAGCGGGCAAAAGAACGTTTCTGGTAGCGATACCGAACGAAGGCGTTTCCGATCTGCAACTTCCGCGGGACGCCATCGGAATCAAAACGGACCCGGGAGGCGCGCCTCGAGACTCTTGGGTTCTTTTCAAGTTTCAAACTGATCTTTCCTCAGGCCCCCCTACTTATATTCTCCAGTCTGCTCTGAATCTCTGATCTCTCCGACATCTCGTCACTCCAACGTCCTAAAAACCGTCGGCGTTGCGGACGCAGCACGCGCTCGATTCTAGGACTCCATGACGCTTACGGGCAGCATGAAACAATCAGGAAAACTGGTGTTTCCGCCATACGTCAGAGAACTAGCAAGGAGGAGATTCAAAATGGAGACTCTACACATACAGACCAAGAAAACTCTCACTAAAAAGACACAAGCAAGTGAAATAAAAAAAATCCTGCTTATTGACCAAGACAAAGATAGCGCCCTATCAGCCGCCCTTGCGCGGGAAGGATACGATCTCGTGCTTTGCGATTCTGTCCAAGAGGCATGGAGTTTGGTTTACCCTTATCGACCTCATCTCATTATCCTCCACCTGCGTAACTCCAATCGCGCGGGTTTATCCGACATTCAGGAATGTCGGGCTTTGGCAGAAGACATTCCGATCGTTTTGGCCGTCTCTGCTCAGGTAAACCGGGCCCTCATCAAAGCCACGCAGCATGGAGCCTCGTCCGTTCTTGCCACTTCGTCGGCGCCGGAAAGCGTTAGAGAAGTGCTCCATCATCTGCAGGCGACGATGAGGAGATAACCGTGCCCCTTTGGGCGCGCATTCATGGTCTAACATTAAGGAGGAGTAAAAAAATGCCAAACGGAAAAGACCTAAGACATATCCTGAAGAGGGTTTACAATCATGAAAGTTTGGTTGGAATTGATCTGCGCAACCTTTATCTGTCGTTTATGGATTTTTCCGGTTTAGAGCTCCGGAGGGCGGATTTGGAAGGTTGTTGTTTAACTCACGCGCTGATGGATGAGTGCGACCTGACCGATGCAAACCTAACCAATGCCAAATTGAATCATGCAAGTCTCAATAGAGCAAAATTGGCGGGCGCCATCCTCACGGACGTTGTCGCAGATGGCGCTTCATTTGAAGGCGCAATGGGATTGGCGCCTTCAACCATAGAGTACTTGAAATCCAAAGGAGCAAACGGGCTCGATTAAAATGCGTTGGCGACCGCCGTACCCGACTACCGGTCTCACGCAAATGGGTTGGAGGAGTTGGTTAGCGGGGTTGCCTTTGCGAGTTGCCAAGTGCCACTCGTTGGCGCCCTAGCTTCGCGAAGCCGCCGCGAATTGGTCGCGTCAATGCAGGAGAAAAGGAGTCGCCACTCTTTTCTTGACTTAGTGAGTTAAAGGAGGTGATCGAATTGAAACGGATGGTGTGGTCAAATCTGCTATTGGGCCTATGGCTCATGTTATCACCTTTGGTTCTAGCGTTTCTAAATAAAGCCGTTGTTAAAGTACTTTGGGAAGACTTGCTACTCGGGTTTGGAATTGCGACCTTCTCCCTTTGCCGTCTCTTATCACGGCGGAGTGAGGAGATCGCGATTGCGGATTGGATTGTCACAACCCTTGGGTTTCTCACGCTCGCAAATCCCTTCTTGTATAGCTATTTCAAAGTGACCGCAGCCGCTTGGAATAACGTAATCATTGGCAGCGTCGTATTCCTTTTAGCGGCTTATCAGGATTGGCAAGATTCTGCTGCGTCGAGATTCAAACAGCACCACCGTGGCGCGCACTCGTAACCCTGGTGGTTACATGGAAGGCGCAAACGGAAGTCGTGGTGAAGGATCAATGGAGAAGAGGACGATTTTTCTAATCGATCGGAAATTCCGAGGAGCGGCCATGTTTGGCTCAAGCGAAGATAATGTTCTTTTAATAAAATAATCGATAATCAGCGAGTGAATCGCACCACTTTATGATACGATGTTCACAAAAGCAGCAGTGAGTTCAACGATGGGTATCCCGTTACGCCAAAGTTTGGCCGTTTTGCGTTACATCCTCATGCAGCGGTTGCGCGGCGTCGAGCGTTTTCCGCTGGTTCTCATGTTAGAGCCGTTGTTTCGCTGTAACTTAGCGTGCGCCGGCTGCGGCAAAATCGATTATCCCGAAGAAATCTTGGATCGCCGCCTGAGCCCAGAGGATTGCATGGCAGCGATCGACGAGTGCGGCGCGCCGATCGTTTCGATCGCTGGAGGCGAACCTTTAATCCACAAAGAGATGCCGGAAATCGTCCGCGGCTTTATTCAGCGCAAGACATTCGTCTACTTGTGCACGAACGCCTTGCTGCTTTCTCGGCACATGGACGAATATGTCCCTTCGCCCTATCTGACGTTTTCAGTTCATCTGGACGGTAATCGTCACCGGCACGATGCTTCGGTTTGCCGTGTTGGGGTCTTTGACCAAGCCGTCGAGGCAATCCAAAGGGCGCTGAAACGGCGTTTTCGCGTAACTATCAACTGTACCTTATTTCAAGGAGAGTCCGCTGAAGAAGTGGCAAGTTTTCTCGACGACGTCACGGCTCTCGGAGTCGAGGGCATAACCATTTCTCCTGGATTCAGTTATGAGCATGCTCCTCGGCAGGACGTGTTCATCAAACGAGACGCGACCAAACAGCTCTTTAGAAACATTTTCAGACTCGGCAAGGGACGCAACTGGCGGCTTAACCACTCCAGCCTATTTCTCGATTTTCTGGCCGGTAATCAAAGTTATCGTTGTACCCCCTGGGGGAATCCTACGCGCAACGTCTTCGGCTGGCAGAGGCCCTGCTATTTGCTTGTGGACGAGGGTTACGCGCCGACTTTCAAAGCTCTGATGCAAGAAACGGATTGGGATCGTTATGGCACGGGCAACAACCCAAAATGCGCGAACTGTATGGCGCACTGCGGCTACGAACCTACCGCCGTCAAGGATGCGATAAACCACCCGCTCAAAGCTTTAAAAGTTTCGCTTCACGGCCCAAAGCTTGATGGTTCCTTCGCACCCGAGTTGCCGATCAGCTATTCGGTCGACTGAACCGCCGGGGCACCTGAACGCCTGAAAGGCGTCCAGTCAGCGGGGGCGAGCCTTCCGTCAAGCGAGCTATTTTTTAAACGTCCTCCGCACAAGATAACCCTCTTTGTAGAACCATTCGATTGCATCGCGCAGAGCTTCGATGGCCGGCCTGGGTGAATAGCCGAGCTCGCGATGGGCCTTTTCGCTCGAGAAGTACATGAGCTTACGAGCCATTCGAACGCCGTCCAATGTGATCCGGGGTTCGCCCGAACCTTTCATCCATGTGATCCCTTCCGAGACATACGCCAGGGGTGTCACAAACCAGTGTGGCAGCCGAATTCGTGGCGGCCGCTGACCGGTGAGCTCGGCCACAGTCTCGAGTATCCATTGAAGCGTTCGATTCTCGCCGCCGAGGATGTAAGTCTCGCCGGGAATTCCTTTTCGGTAAGCTAACAAATGACCGGCACCGACATCGTCCACGTGGACCACATTGAGGCCGGTATTCACATACGCAGGCATCCGACCTGAGGCGGCTTGGAGAACAAGCCGTCCGGTCGGCGTCGGCTTGACATCACCCGGCCCAAAGGGCGCTGTGGGCTTGACGATAATCACCGGTATTCCGGCGTCGCTCACCAAACGTTTCACCTCGCGCTCGGCTAGGAACTTCGATTGCTTATAAGCTCCGATGATATCAGACAGCTCCGCACGCGATTCTTCGTCTGCGGGCAAACCATCATCTCTTAAACGCAGTGTTGCCACGCTCGACGTGTAAACGATGCGCGACACGCCCGCTGCTGCCGCCGCCCGGAATAGATCCACCGTCCCTGTGACATTGATTCGGTTCATTTCCTCCCGATCGGGTACCCAGAGGCGATAATCCGCAGCCACATGAAACAGAGTCTCGCAGCCCCGCACGGCACGCTGCAGCGACGCCGGCTCGACGAGATCGCCGGTAACGATCTCACAGTCGATCCCGGACAAATTGCGCCGGTCGCTGTTCGGGCGGACCAGCGCGCGGACACTGTGTCCGGCGTTTACCAGGGAACGCAGCACGGCCGCGCCGATAAACCCTGTCGCGCCGGTCAATAGAGTTGTCATTGCTGTTTCCGTTTTCTGCTTCCGGATTCAAAGCGCCGCACAAGACAGGCGCGCAGGCTGTTTTTGGCCGACGCTGTTGTCTCTTTCTGTAATTTACAAATTTCGAAATAACAACGCGTCACGCTTATTGATAAAATAGCCGTTCGATGAAAATATCTTGTCCGTGTACGATTGTAGATTATCTGCGGCCGCCCCATTAATGGCAATGTTGCTGGCGCTCTCAGGCTGCGCCGGCCTGTCGGTGCGCGGCACGGTGGGCGGGCAAAGCATTGAAACCAGAGTGGACTCGGAAGTGGCGCGCTACTATCTGGCAAGCTATCTTGCCGGCAACCGCAGCAATCCCGCCCTTGATGCGCGGATCGATCATATTTATCAGACCATCGACGGCCACATGCCGGGCCGTAGTGAACTCAAAGAATTGAGCGACGAATTTTCCAACGACTTCGCGGCATTGGTGCTGGCCGACCAAATCTCCCGCGTGCCGCTCAATCGTCGGTTTCGGAGTGTCTTCGATGAAGCGTACGATTACACCCGCAAAACTTTTCCCGAAGGTCGAGTGCGGTTACCGGCTGCGGCCACCAATTACGAAGTGTTGTTTGTGCCGTCCTATCTCTACAAACGGGTTCTTGTTACCGGTGCCGATCTGGCTGCTCCGCGGGAAGCGCTGAAAAAGGTCGGATTTATCTGCCAGTTTGTCGAAACCAGTGACGACGGTCCCATTGAAACGAATGCTGAACTCGTGATCGCTGCCATTCGGGCGCGCGCGCAAAGCGGCCGACGATTGATCATTATCAGCGCTAGCAAGTCCGGTCCGGAAGTCGCGCTGGCGCTGACGAGGCTCGGGCCGGCTGAGACCCGGCATGTTGCAGTATGGATCAACACTGTAGGCGCGCTCCAAGGCACGCCACTGGTCGACGACAACGTTTTACCGGAGCTGGAATTTATAGTGGGTAAGGTCGATGCGGCCGGGGCTGAAAGTATGTCCGCCGCGCGCAGCCGGCAGCGATTCAAATCGTTTCGCATCCCTGAACACGTCCTAGTGGTGAATTTCTTCGGGATTCCTCTCAGCGGTAGCGTTTCTTTTCGAGCCCGCAGAGGCTTTTTTCCGATGCAGAAGTACGGACCCA
>WNFV01007356.1_pt1 | contig 15245 bp, 11 predicted proteins | sample 5400101 | NCBI WGS metagenome assembly WNFV01 (sample SAMN13153361, study PRJNA577476) | soil metagenome | isolation source: 115 cm soil or saprolite under grassland replicate 1 | place: USA:California | collected 2016-06-15 | reverse complement strand
TCCTCCTCTTGCTTGCCCTCGCGGCTCCATCGCAGGCGCAGCAGGACTACCCCGCTCGCCCGATCCGCTTGATCACTGCGGCCGCGCAGGGCGGCACATCCGACATCCTCGCGCGCACGTTCGCCGTGCATCTCACCGACTCGCTCAAGCAGCCGGTGGTGGTGGACAACCGCGCGAGCGCGTCAGGGGTGATCGCCGGGGAGCTGACCGCGAACGCGCTGCCGGACGGTTACACGCTGTTCCTCGCCTATCACCAACATACGGTGAACGCAGCGCTGAATCCGAAGCTGCCGTATCACCCGGTGAACAGCTTCACGCCGATCACTCAGCTCACCAGCGCCGGGCTGATGCTGGTCGTGAACCCGGCGACGCCGGTGGCGAACCTCAGGGAGTTCATCGACTGGACGAAGAGCTACAAAGGAGCGCTGAACTTCGGCTCGGCCGGCATCGGCACCGGCGGGCATCTCGCGGGCGAGCTCTACAAGGTGATGACCGGAGTGAAGGCCGAGCACATCCCGTATAAGGGCGCAGGGCCGGCCCTGATGGATTTGATCGCCGGGCAATACCACTTCAATTTCTCGGGTATCCAGCCGGCGCAAGTCCAGGTGCGCGCGGGCAAGCTGCGCGGGCTTGCGGTCACCGCGCCCAAGCGCCTCGCGGCCCTGCCCGACATGCCCGCGGTGGCGGAAGAGCTGCCCGGATTCGAGTTCGTCGGCTGGTACGGCGTGATCGGACCCGCGGGCCTGCCCGCGCCCATCGTCGCGAGGCTTCACGACGAACTCGTCAGAGTCCTCAATCGCCCCGACGTGCGCGAGCGCATCGTGGCGGACGGCTCGGAGCCAGTCGGCACCACGCCCGAGGAATTCCGTCTGTTCATGCTCGCCGACCTCGCCAAGTCGGCGAAGCTCGTGAAAGAGAGCGGAGCGAAGCTGGATTGACCTGCGGCTCGGCCGGAACTGCGCCTCCGCCGCGCTCGCTACTTGGCGCTCCAGGAAAAATCCAGCACCAGCATGTCTATTCCGGAATCCACGGCCTGGTGCACGGCTGCGGTGAGATTGGCAAAATCCGGGGGCTGATCCCACTCTCCCCTGCTCGGCCGCCTGATCCTCACTCCCTTGTGCCAAAGGAGTTTTTGCGTCTTCAGGTCGACAAGCTGGCCAACGGCGACGAAGTAGCCGCTCGGCGACGTAGTCGGGAGAAAGCTAACGTAGCCGCGAATCGTGCCGATGCTCTGAATCTGAACAAGCAGCAAATACTGCGCTTGCGCTACGGCTCCTAGTGCGGAGTAATCCCTCTCTGCATAACCGTCGGAGCCTTCGCGCTTTGGAAACCGGTCTATTACGATCGGATCGAAAATAATGCTGGGGTTCAATCCTTTTGCTTTAAGAACCTCTTCCAGTTTTCCCCTGACTTTGTAGATCCGTGAGAAGTCCTCTTTCTCCAGCCGGCGCACAACGTCGTCCGCAATGCCTTGTGAAATTACACCGCCCAGAGGCCCTTGCGTGCTCTCAACTTCCGCCGAAGGCCTTGGTATCTCCGCCACCGCGATGCCGACCCTGGCTTCTTTTTTCTCCCAGAATGAATTATCGAGAGAGACGGGTTTTTGGACCGCGCAGCCCATCATCAGAACCCCGACGATGATAGCCGTCGCAAAAGCCAATATCCTCTCTGGCGAACGGAAAATTCGCGCCAAACCGCACCCAGCCATGATTTTTCTCCCTGGTAACCCGTTGCGACGCCTGCGCCTCAAATGCTAGCATGCCCTCACAAAATGTAAGCTTCCGGGAGGACAGCGTGGATACAAAGCATAGGTGGGTTTGTTTTTCTTTTGTTTTAACGTCGACTTGCGTGCTAGCCCAGTCAGCAGATACCGGCTCGCCACCCTCCGACCGTCCTTTGGCAACGTACCGCAAGGAACCCGGCATCGACGAGAATGTCTGGAAACCGCTCGGCGGGCCCGGCATAACCAGTGTAAAGGGAAAACAAGCCAAGCTTCCCCGAAAGTGGGACCTTGCGGGGCGCAGCGTTCCCTCGGCCAATCCCGACAGGGTATCGCTGCTGCGTGTGGGGATTAGAACAACACCCGTTGGCGAAGGCTTTGTTCTGGTCGAGACGAGGGTCGAGAGCGAATCGAGCACAAGCACCACTACCGAGTTGAGCTGGCTGGGTCTCGTATCCGTCCAATCTCAAACGAATTCGGATTCTCAGGTTTCAGGCACCTTCACTGGATCGACGCGCATCGAATCGGTGATTACACGAAAGCTCGACAAGCTCCGGAGCCTCGATTTGCAACTCGACATGCTGAAGCCCGGATATCGCTGGTCGCACGACTACGGGATGGCGGTGGAGACCGGCTCCAAAGCGAGCCTGACCTCAAGGCAAAACAAGGTCGCGATCAACGTAAAGCAAGATTGCGAGGTGACTCCGGGTGGTCCCGCGACGAATTTTTCGCCGTCACTTACGGGCAGCTATTTTCAGGTGACCTGCCGGAGTTCCGAGGATACCTTTAGAGAGTTGCTCGGAATACAAGTTGATGAGCGTCCCCGTTCAATAAGGCTCCTCCTCAGACGGCGCCGCAGCCGCACGCCTCCCACGCTCCTCCGTCAGCGATCATCCGCGGCTGCGCCAGCGCGCGCGCCAGGTTCTGCGCGTCCTCGAGCCCGCGCTTGTAGTACTCGCCGTATTCGCGCACCGGCAGCCAGTCCTGCGAGACCGGCGGAAGCGGCGGCGAGAGACGCGAATAGGGACCCGCGCCGTATACGACCTTCCCGCCGACCATGGTGAGAAGCGACTCGATGTCCTTGATCCGGTCATCCGGAACCTTGAAGTAGTCGGCGGAGAGGATCGCGAGGTCGGCGAACTTTCCGACCTCCAGCGTGCCTTTCCTGCCCTCCTCGCCCGAGACCCACGCGCCGCCCGTCGTATACAGGCGCAGCGCCTCGCTGCGATCGAGAAGGTTCCGGTCGCCCTGCAGCTTCGCGCCGCCGAGCGTCTTGCCGGTGACGAGCCAGTGCAGACCGATCCAGGGGTTGTAGCTGGTCGCGCGGTTGGCGTCGGTGCCGCAGGCGAGCGGGATCCCCATCTCGCGGATGCGCGCGACGGGCGGCGCGTCGGCAGCGGCCTGCGCCCCGTATTTCTTGAGGAACGCCTCGCCGTCGAGCGACATGCGGTTCTGGATGTCGATCGAGCCGCCCAGGGCCGCGAGCCGCTCGAGCGTCGCAGGCTTGAGCGCCTCGCAGTGGTCCAGGCCCCAGCGCAGATTCCTGAGCGGCATCTCGCGGTTCACCTGCTCGAGCACGTCGAGCACGCGGCTCGCCGACGCATCGAAGGTCGTGTGCTGGCGGAACGGCCAACCCTGCTCGACGATGAACTTCACCACCGCCGAGAGATTTTTTTCCATCACGCCCGCGGGGGGCACCGGATAGTCCTTGGCGAAGTTGGCCACGTCGCCCGCAGCGTAGAGAATGTACTCTCCGGTGCCGATCATGCGGTAGTAGTCTGTCCCCTGGCCGAGCTTCACGAGCTTGGCCCAGGCCGTGTAGTTCTCCAGCTCCTTGCCGGGCGCCTGCGCGAACAGCGTATACCCGATCCGCAGCGTCATCTGCCCGTCCGCGGCGAGCTTCGCGATCGCGGCGTAGTTGTCAGGATAATTCTGGCCGCCGCCGCCAGCGTCGATCACGCTGGTGACGCCTAGCCTGTTGTGCTCGCGCATGAAGTGGCGCGTCGAGAGGATCTGGTCTTCCGGAGAGAGCCTCGGGATGCGCAGCCACACCGAGACCAGGCTCGCGAGGCTCGTTGTCGACATCACCAGGCCCGTGGGATTGCCCGAGGCGTCGCGCTCGATCGCGCCGCCGAACATGTTGGGCGTGTCCTTCGTCCAGCCGAGCGCGCGGATCCCGGCGCGGTTGAGCCAGGCGCGGTCGTAGAGGTGCATGATCATGCACGGCGTGTCGCCGGTCGCGGCGTTGATTTCCTCGAGCGTCGGGTGGCGCTGCTCCGCGAACTGCGCCCAGGTCCAGCCTCCGATCACCTGCACCCAGTGCGGCGCAGGCGTGCGCTGCGCCTGCTCGCGCACGCGGCGCATGGCTTCGGCGAGCGACGGCACGCCGTCCCAGCGCACCTCGTTCGTGTAGGTCAATCCGCCGCGGATAAAGTGGGTGTGCCCGTCGTTCAGGCCCGGGATGACGGTGCGCCCGCCCGCGTCGATCACCTGCGTGTCGGGACCGCGCAGGCCCTCGATCTCGGCCGCGGAGCCGACGGCGACGAGGTTGCCGCCGCGGATCGCGAGTGCGTTCGCCGCCGGCGCTCGCCGATCCAGCGTCGCGATCCGGCCGTTGATGAGGATCGTGTCGGCGCTCGCTTGCATGACGGGCCCCGCGCAGCTGCCGAGTCCGGTGAGTCCCGCGGTCGCCGCGAGCGCGTCGATCAGGAAGTCGCGCCGGCCGAGGTCGACCCGATGGCGCGTCCCTGCCGGCCCTGCGATAAGTCCGCATCCTCCGCTAGACGCTGCCATGTTCCGCCCCTCCTATCGACGTTCGACATCATGAATCGCTACGCCAGGTATTTCCCGAACCACGCGAGCGCCTCGCCCCACGCGGCCTTTGCCGCGGCGGCGTTGTAGCGCGCGCCGGTATCGTTGTGGAAAGCATGGTCCACGTTCGGGTAGATGATCTTGCGGAAGGTCTTGCCGTGCTTGGCCATCGCCGCCTCGATCGCCGGAATGTTCTGGTTGATGCGCTCGTCGAGCCCGCCGTAGATCGCGAGCACCGCCGCGCCGATACCGGGCACGTCGCCCTCCTGGACGGGCACGCCGTAAAAAGGCACCGCGGCACGCAGTTCCGGCAAGCCCGCCGCGACGCGCCAGGTCACTGCGCCGCCGAAGCAGAAGCCCGTCATTCCGACGCGGTCTCCGCGCGCCCAGGGCAGCGATCTCGCATACGCGAGGCCGCTCCTGAAATCCTGCGCGTGGCGCGTGGGAGCCGCCTTGCCGAGGATCCCGGGAATCGCGTCGAAGTCGTGCTTGGCGGTCCCGCCTTCGCGCGAGAGCAGGTCCACTGCGAGCCCGAGGTAACCGGCCTTCGCCACGCGCCGCGCGACGTCCTCGATGTGGCGCGTGAGGCCGCGGTTCTCGTGGCAGACGAGCACGATGGCGTGGCGTCCCGTTCCCGCGGGCCGCGCGAGGTATCCGTCAAGCCGCACGCCTTCTCCGGGAAATTCGGCGATCCCGGCGACGATCGAGGGATCGTCGGGCGCGACCAGGGGCGCCGAGCTCGCGGGGGCCTTGCCCGCCGGCGCGGTTTGCGCGCGCGCCTCGAGCATCTGCGCCGCGAGCGCCGCGCCCGTGATGCCGGCGATCGCCTTCAGCGCCTCGCGGCGCGTGAGGCGTCCCTCCTCGTAGTCCTCGACCGCTTCCTCCACCAGATAGCGCTGCAGCTCGTTCATGTTCATCTCTCCTTGTAGAATTGCACCCCGAGCCAGGCTTTCGCCTCGGCCAGCAGCTTCTCGAGCGCCTCGCCACGCGCGGTCGGAAGGTTCGGATTCACCCGCGCGCCGTTCTTCGTCTGCAGGTAGGCGAGGTGGCGGTAGCCTTCCGGAAAGCGCGCCAGAAGCTCCGGGTCGAGCGAGATCTTCGCATTCGGATCGACCGGGTCGATGCGGTCCTTCTCGTAGATCACCGAGCGCCTGGAGAGGCGCCAGACGCCATTGCGCTTCTCCACCCGGTCGAAGAAGCGGCCGCTGCACGTCGCGTCGACTTCGACGCCGTCCAACTGCGAGCGCACGTTGATCGACATGCGCGTCTGCGCGATCGCGCGAGCGCCCCTGATTTCCGCCGCGGTGCCGCCCAGGAAGTGCTGCGAGCGCGATCCTTCGCTGAAGGAGGCCTCGCAGGATTCGACGAAATCCTCGAATCGCCCGTCGAACCAGGTCGTGGTCATCGCGGCCCCGGGGTGCGCGGTCGCGCGCAGCTTGCCCCAGTCTCCGGTGTCGCGCGCGAGCGCCCAGTCCTGCATGAGCGCGGAAATCGCAAGCTGGTCCCGCAGGTCCGGCATGCGCTCACTCGGGCTCGATTCCCGCCTTGCGAAGCAGCCCCGTCCACTTGGCCACCTCCGCACGCACGAACGCCTCGGTCTCGGCGGGCGCGATGCGCAGGCTCCTGCCGCTGCCCATCTCGAGGCGCGAACGCACTTCGGCCGAGCGCGTGGCGCGGTCCACCTCGGCGCGCAGGCGCTCGACGATTGCGCGCGGCGTGCGCGCCGGCGCAAACAGGCCGAACCAGGTCTCCATTTCCAGCTCGACCACGCCGGTTTCGATGAGCGTGGGAAGCTGCGGCATGCTCGGCGCGCGCTCGCGGCTCGACACCGCGAGCGCCTTCACCTGCCCGGACTCGACGTAGGGCCGGGTGGTCGTGGTGTTGTCGTAGAAAAGGTCGACGCGGCCCGCGAGCAGATCCTGGTATACGGGCTGCGCGCCCTTGTAAGGCACTTTGACGATGTCGACGCCGGTGAGCGCGGCGATGATGGCCGCGCCGATGTACTGCCCGGTGCCGGGACCGCTGGTGCCGATGTTGAGCTTGCCGGGATTCGCCCGCGCGAACGCGATCACCTCCGCGAGGCTCGCGAGCGGCAGGTCCTTGCGCGCGACCAGGGTGTAGGAATGGCTGACCACGAGGCCGACGCAAGTGAAGTCGGCGAGCGAATCGTAGCCGGGCTCCCGGTAGAGGCCCATGTTGAGCGCGATGTTCGAAAGCCCCCCGACGACGAGGTTGTAGCCGTCGGGGACGGAGCGCGCGACGAGCTGCGTGCCGACGAGCGTGCCTGCGCCGGGGCGGTTCTCGACCACGAAAGCCTGCCCCGTCTGCTCGCCCAGCTTCTGCGCGAGCACGCGCCCCACCAGGTCGAAGCCGCCGCCCGGGGCGGAGGGAACGACCACGCGCACGGGGCGAGACGGGTAATCCTGGGCAGGCGCCGCGGAGAACACCGAGAAAGCGGCCAGGACGCAAGCCGCCCGGCACGAGCGTGAACTTCCGAAATTCGACATGGCTTTCATATTAGAATACCGCGGCGTTTTTCGCACAGCCTCCCGATCCGGGCCCATCATTCGCTACGCTCGCCTGCCGCGCGCCTTCGTCGCCTGCGCTCTCGTGCTCAGCGCGACCGCCGCTCCGCCGGCGGCCGCGACGAGCGACTTCCTCGCCGACATCACCGAGCACGGCAGCGCGGGCTGGGGAATCGTCTCGCGCTTCGAGCAGTCGCCCTATCGCGGGGGCGGCGTGCGCATCGATCTCTTGCCCCTGTACCTCTACGAGGGGGAGCACGTCTACCTGCATTCCTACCGCGCCGGGCTCAAGCTCGATTTCGGGTCCGGAAGGCGCGCCGCCGCTTTCCTCTCGCACCGCTTCGAGAGCTTTCCCGTCGAACGTGTCCCGGCGAGCCTCGCGGGAATGTCCACGCGCGTTCCGGGAACCGACTTCGGGCTGAGCTACGAGCAGCGCTTCGATTGGGGCCATGGATTCGTCGAGGTCCTTCACGACGTCTCGAACAACTCCGGCGGAACCGAGGGGCGGCTCGGAGCCGCCACCGAGTGGTGGCGCGGGCGCCTGATGCTCGCCCCGTACTTCATGCTGTCCGCCCGCGACGCGCGGCTCAACGACTACTACTACGGCGTGGGCGCCTCCGAGGCCGCAGCGGATCGGCCCGCCTACCGACCCGGGGGCGGGCTCAACGGAAGCGTCGGCCTGAACGCGCGATACGATCTCACCGACACCTGGCATTTTTTCGCGGGCGCGTCCGCCACGCTCTGGGCGAGCGGCGTGCGCAAGAGCCCGATCGTGGATGACCGCGTCCAGCTCTCGGCTTACGGCGGCCTCGCCTACGAATTCACGCCGACGCCGGTCAAGGGCACCCGCGACGGCGTCCCGCTGACCTTCAAGGTCCTGCACGGCCGCTCCAGCCCCTGCAACCTGCTGCCGATCATGGAGCTGCGCTGCAGGTCGATCGGCACGGACGATCGCACGAGCGTCGATTCCTTCGAGGTCGGGCGGCCGTTCATCGAGAGCCCGCACGGCTGGCCGGTCATGATCGCCTGGTACGCCGGGCTGCTGCGCCACGAGGAGCGCGGCCTGCAGCCGGACTCCTGGCAGCTCAACGGCTACCTCAAGGCGTTCTACTGGGGATTTCCCTGGAGCGGACGCGTGCGCACGCGCATCGGCTTCGGCGGGGGCTTTTCCTACGCGCAGCGCGTGCCCTACGTGGAAGCGAGGGACCAGGCGGCGCGCAATCGCAACACCTCGAAGCTGCTGCAGTACGCCGACCCGACCATCGACGTCAGCGTGGGCGACCTCTTCGGGTCGAAGGAACTGCGCGAGACTTATTTCGGGCTGGGCGTCAGCCACCGCTCGGGCATTTTTGGCATGGCCCAGATCTTCGACAACGTGAACGGCGGATCGAACTACCTCTACACCTACGTCGAGTGGAGGATGTGAGTATCCCCTCCTCTTCGAGGAGGGGTGCCCCGAAGGGGCGGGGTGGTCAGGTCTCTTCCCGCCAGAAGCCGAGCGCTTCCTGCGCCGCCCGGTCGGAGTAGCTGAAGATCACGCAGTCGGCCTCCGCCGAGAAGCGGTAGACTTCCCATGACGGCACGACCAAGACATCGTGAGGCGCGAAGTCGAAGTGCGCCGCCCCGATGTCGGCGCGGCCCCGCCCTTCGACGACGCAGTAGACCGCGCCATCGGTGCTGCGGCAGTTGCGGCCCGCGAATCCTTTCGGCAGCCGCTGCATGAACGCGGCCAGGGTCGGAAACGGGTCGCGGCCGGTGGCGGGATCCGTGTAGCGCAGCTTCCAGCCGTGCGACGGGTGGGGCACCCCCGCTTTCGACAATTTTTCGAGCAGCCCGCGCGTGCGCTCGTAGGGATACGACAGGACCGAAGTGCCTTCGGGTCCCGACGCGGGCTGGGACTCCTCGGGATGGTCCTCGCGGAAGTGCGCGCCGAGAAGATTGGCGAACGCCGTGTCCAGACCGTCCAGCCACACCACGGGCTTCGTGCCGAGGTTGCCGTGGTCGTGCCAGCTCCAGCCGGGCGTCACGACGAAGTCGCCCGGACGCATCGCGATGCGCTCGCCGTCGACCGCGGTATAAGCGCCCTCGCCCTCCATGATGAAACGCAGCGCGTTCGGCGTGTGGCGGTGCGTGGGCGCGATCTCGTTCGGCAGGATCGCCTGCAGCCCCGCGTACAGGGTCGGTGTGATGAAGGTCGTTCCGGCGAGCGCGGGGTTCTCGAGCATCAGCACGCGCCGCTCGGCCTGCTTCGCCGTGATCAGCTCGCAGGCGCGCATCAGAAGCGGGCGCGTGTCCTTCCAGCGCCAGATCGCGGCTCGAGCAGCGGTGCCCGGCGCAAGGCGCATCACCCGCTCCCACAGCGGCTTCATGCCGAGCGCGGCGATCTCCTTCGAGAACCGCGCCAGATCCGAATCGACCATCATCGAAAATTCGGCAGCCATGTCGCGTCCTTTTACGCCATGCCCATCGGATTCCGCTCAGTCCACCTTGGCGCCGGAGATCTTCACGGCCTTCGCGTAGCGCTCCGCGTCCGATTTCAGGAGCTTCGCCCACTCGTCCCCCGAGACGCCGAGAGGATCGATGCCGAGGTTTTTCATGCGCTCGGCGACGTCGGGGAGCTTCACCACCTGCGCCACGTCGGCGCCGATCTTCACGATGATGTCGCGCGGCGTTCCGTTGGGCGCGAACAGGCCGAAGGTCGGCGCAAAATCGAATCCGGGAATCGTCTCGGCGATCGCCGGCACATCCGGGGCGAGATCCGAGCGCTTGAGGGAGTTGATCGCGAGCAGCTTCACGCGCCCGTCCTTCGCGTGGGCGGCGAGCGTCGGATAGCCGGACAGCACCATGGGCACCTGTCCGCCCACGACGGCCGGCACGCTCTGCCCCGTACCCTTGTAGGGCACGTGCGTCATCTCGAGATGCAGCGACGACTTCAGGTACTCCATGCACAGGTGATGCGTGCTGCCGATTCCCGAGGAGCCGTAGCCGTACTTGCCCGGCTCGGCCTTGACGAGCGCGATCAGCTCCTTGAAGGAATTCGCCTTGACCGACGGATGCACGGCGAGGAACAGCGGCGCGCGCGCGGTGAGCGAGACCGGAATGAGATCCCTGTCCGCGTCGTAGGGAAGCTTGGAATACAGAAACGGGTTGATCGCGTGGGTCGAGTTGTCCGTCATCAGCAGCGTATAGCCGTCCGGCGCCGACTTCGCGACGTAATCCGCGCCCAGGATGCCGTTCGCCCCGGGCTTGTTCTCCACGACGAACTGCTGGCCCCAGCGCTCGGCGAGCCTCTGGCCGACCAGGCGCGCGATCGTGTCGGGCAGACCGCCCGGCGAATAGCCGACGACGACGCGCACGGGTTTGTCCGGATAGTTTTTCGCGCCCTGGGCGAGGACGGTCTGCGCGGCACACAGCGTGGCGAGTCCGGTGAGGCAAACCAGACGGCAAAACGACCTCTTCATGGATTCTCCTGTAGCGGCGACAGCCTAATGTTACTATGGCTCAGCCACGCGAAGGAGGTTGGATTGGCCAAAGAACGGGGCATCGGGAAGAGCCAGCCGCCTCTCTTCACGACGATGGAGATGAGCGAGTATCTGGATCTGGCCGCGAACAGGGCCGGAACGGAGGAACTATTCCATTGGCCCGCTCCGCCCTACTTCGAGTTCATCCGGAGCGGGGAGCGCAAGGTTCCGGAAGAATGCCTGCTCATCTTCAAGGACGACACGCGGGCGACCGGCCGGGTGACGGATTTTCGGCCGGACGAGGCGCTGCTCAAGTTTCAGCCGACCGACGCAAGTTCCGAAATCAACGTTGCGTTTTCCAGTTTTCTCACTCTGCAGCTGCTGCGGCTGCTCAAGCTCAAACCCGAGCAGCGCACCCTTGGAGTGGCTGAAGAGGAAATATTCGCGCCGTCCGAGCGCCAGCCGTTCAACGTGGATCTGGTGAACGGGAAGAAAATCCAGGGCGAGACGATGGGTTGTGTCGATGCGCTGTGCGGGCTGTTCCTGTATTTGCCGGAGCAAGATTCGGGCGTGGCGCGGTGGTTCGTGCCCGCACACGCGATACAGGCAAGCAGCATCGGTGCTCCCCTCGGGCAGATGCTGATCGAGCAGAACCTCGCGTCGCCCGAGGCGGTGGAGGCGGCGCTGAAGAAGCAGCGGGAATTGCGGACGCAAAAGCTCGGGGAATATCTGACCGAGAACCAGATTGTCGCGCCGGATCAGCTTGCGGCGGCATTGAAGCGCCAGCATACCCGCCCGATCCTGAAGCTGGGCGAATCATTGATCGAACTCGGTTTCCTGACCGAGTCGCAGCTGGGGGAGGCGCACAAGATCCAATCCCAAAATCGCGAGATGCCGATCGGGCAGATCCTGCTGGGCCTGGGAATCGTGGATTCCGAAGTGATCAAGGCGGTGATGGCGCACAAGCTGGGAATTCCGTTTGTCAATCTGCGCAAGTTCAGGATCGCACCTGAAATCGCCAGCAAGGTTCCGGCGCGCGTGGCGTACCGTTACCGGATCGTTCCGGTGTGCGAGTCGGGAGGCGGCCTTGTCGTGGCGACCGAAAACCCGCTGGGCATGACCAGCCTGAACGAGCTGCGCTTCATGACCGGCATGAAGGTGATCCCCGTGATGGCCTCTGAAGAGGACATCCGGTACGCGCTCGAGAGCCACTACGGCGCGCCCCAGCCCGCCGGGGGCTCGTCGGACGCGAAGCCCGGCCGACGCGGTTCCGGCGAGCCCGCAGCTTCCCATGCTGCGGCGGGTGATGTCGGAATAAATGAGCTCGCATCCCGCCTGGCTGCGGAAACCGGCGAACTCGAGGTGGGCGAGCAGCAGGCCGTCGAGAGCGACAGCGCGCTCGTGCGGCTCGTCAACAAGATAATCCTCGACGCAGTGGAGCAGAAGGCGTCGGACATTCACATCGAATCCAACCCGGCCCAGACGGGCACGCGCATACGTTTCCGCAAGGACGGAACGCTGGTCGACTATCTTGAGCTTTCGTCCAGGTTCCGCAGGGCCGTTATTTCCAGAATCAAGGTCATGTGCCAGCTCGACATCACGGAACGCCGCAAGCCTCAGGACGGCAAGATCGACTTCAGCCGGTTCGGTCCGAGGAAGGTGGAGCTGCGGGTCACCACCGTTCCCACGAAAGACGGCCTGGAAGACGTCGTGATGCGCGTGCTCGCGGCGGCCAAGCCTGTCCCGATCGAGCAGGTGGGCTTCGACACGCAGACTCTGGCAGCCATGAAGCGGCTGATTTCCAAGCCGCAGGGGCTGATCCTCGTGTGCGGCCCGACGGGGTCCGGGAAGACCACCACGCTCCACTCCTTGCTCGGATTCCTCAACACGTCCGAGTCCAAGATCTGGACGGCGGAAGACCCGATCGAAATCACGCAGCCCGGCCTGCGCCAGGTCCAGGTCAATGCCAAGATCGGCTGGACTTTTGCCGCCGCGATGCGCAGCTTCCTGCGCGCCGACCCCGATGTCGTCATGGTCGGGGAGATGCGCGACGCGGAAACGACGAAGATGGGCATCGAGGCGTCGCTGACGGGGCACCTGGTGCTGTCGACGCTGCACACCAACAGCGCGCCCGAGTGCATCGTGAGGCTGCTCGATCTCGGCATGGATCCGTTCAATTTCGCCGATGCGCTGCTCGGCATCCTGGCGCAACGCCTGGCAAGGCGCCTTTGCCCGGCGTGCAAGGAAGCGTATACGCCGACGTCGGCGAATCTCGACGAGCTCCTCAGGGAATACTGCCTCGAGACCTCGCTCGACGCGGCAAAAGTGATGAATGGCTGGCGCGAGCGCTACACCGGCAAGGGCGGCAAGATCACCCTTTACCGCGCCCGCGGCTGCGAACGCTGCAATCGCACCGGATACCAAGGCAGGTTGGGGCTGTACGAGCTGCTCGTGGGCGATCCGGCGGTGAGGCGGGCGGTGCAGTTGCGGGCGCCCGTGACCGATGTAAAGAACGTGGCGGTGGCGGCCGGCATGCGGACCCTCAAGCAGGACGGGATCGACAAGGTCCTGCAGGGCCTGACCGACATGCTCCAGGTCCGCGCGGTCTGCGGTTGAAAGGCGCTCTCGACCTCCGGCTCAGCTCCCCTCCTCCGACCGCGGTGCGTTTTGCGGATGCCACTGCCCCCGGCGCATGCGGGTGATTTTCACCGTCTGGAACAAACCGGCTTTTCGAAACGGCTCCTCGGCCGAGAATTTCTCCGCCGCCTCGCGGCTAGTCACGTTGACGATGAACACACTGCCCGTCCGCGTCTTGCCGTCCTCGGCGAGCGTCCCGCCGGCGAGCACGACGATGTTCTTGTGGCGCTCCAGATAGGCGAGGTGCGCCTCGCGCGTCGCGTCGCGGATCGCCCGGCCGTCGGGCCGGTCTTCGTTGACCATGACGTAGAGCATGCTTCCTCCCTTGAATCCGTTCCTTCAGACCATTTTCTCCGGCCGCACCCACTGGTCGAACTGCTCGGCGGTGACGTAGCCCAGCGCGAGCGCCGCGGCCTTGAGCGTGGTGCCCTCCTGGTGCGCCTTCTTCGCGATCTCTGCCGCCTTGTCGTAGCCGATGTGCGGATTGAGCGCGGTGACGAGCATGAGCGAATTCTGCAGGAGCTCGGCGATGCGCTCGCGCCGCGGCTCGATGCCCGTAGCGCAATGCTCGCGGAAGCTCTCGGCTCCGTCGGCCAGCAGCCGCACGCTCTGGAGGAAATTCTGGATGATGAGCGGCTTGAACACGTTCAGCTCGAAATTTCCCGAGGCGCCGCCGATATTGATCGCGACGTCGTTGCCGAGCACCTGCGCGCACAGCATGGTCATCGCCTCGGACTGCGTGGGATTGACCTTGCCCGGCATGATCGAGCTGCCGGGCTCGTTTTCCGGAATCGAGAGTTCGCCTAAGCCGCAGCGCGGGCCGCTCGCGAGCCAGCGGACGTCGTTCGCGATCTTGGTGAGCGACGCGGCGATCGTCTTCAGCGCGCCGTGGGCGTTCACCAGGGCGTCGTTCGCCGCGAGCGCCTCGAATTTGTTGCGCGCCGAAACGAAAGGCAGCCCGGTCGCTTTCGCGAGCTCCTTGGCGACGCGCGCGCCGAACTCGGGATGAGCGTTGAGCCCGGTGCCTACCGCGGTGCCGCCCAGGGCGAGCTCGCACAGATGCGTGAGCGAAGCCCGCACGTGAGCGATGCCGTGGTCGAGCTGCGACACCCAGCCTGAGATCTCCTGCCCGAGCGTGAGGGGGGTCGCGTCCTGAAGGTGGGTCCGCCCGATCTTGACGATGCCGGCGAACGCCGCGGCCTTCGCCGAGAGGATGTCGCGCAGCGACGAAAGCGCGGGCATGAGCCGGTTGTGGATGGCCTGAACGGCGGCGACGTTCATCGCGGTGGGAAAAACGTCGTTCGAGGACTGGCCGCGGTTGACCTCGTCGTTGGGATGCACGCGGCGCTTCTCGCCGCGCTCGCCTCCCAGGAGCTCGCTCGCCCGGTTGGCGAGCACCTCGTTCATGTTCATGTTGGTCTGGGTGCCCGAGCCGGTCTGCCACACCACCAGCGGAAACTCGCCGTCGTGCTTTCCGGCGAGCACCTCGTCGGCGGCGGCGGCGATGGCCTTCGCCTTCTCCTCGGGAAGCTCCTTCAGCTCCACGTTCACCCGCGCGCAGGAGCGCTTGACCAGTGCGAGCGCGCGGATCAGCTCCATCGGCATGCGCTCGCCGGAAATGCGGAAATTCTCGAGCGAGCGCTGCGTCTGCGCGCCCCACAGCCTGTCGGCGGGAACGCGGACCTCGCCGAAACTGTCGTGCTCGATGCGGTAATCCGCCATCGTCAAATCCGGAAATGTCGTGCGGGAGCATGATATACCCGCATCGCAGACTCCCTTGAATCCTGGTTCATTTCTTTCCTCCCAGGCGCCTATCCTGTGATAATTGGCACGACATCGCGGCGCACCATGCGCGCATACATGTATGCAGCGCCGTAATACATTGATTTTCGGAAGAGATGACAGGCACCGGACTGCGGGTGTCCAATATAGGGGACATTTCGGAAGTTAACGCGAACGTTGATATGGCTTTCTTTGTCAACGGAGACGAGTTGGTCCTGCCCACAGTGCGCGGTGGGTGAATTGCAATGCTCGAGCCGGATAGGGAACGCGGCGGGGCCATCTTGAGCGACGGTCGATCAAGCTGATATT
>WNFV01013562.1_pt1 | contig 15249 bp, 16 predicted proteins | sample 5400101 | NCBI WGS metagenome assembly WNFV01 (sample SAMN13153361, study PRJNA577476) | soil metagenome | isolation source: 115 cm soil or saprolite under grassland replicate 1 | place: USA:California | collected 2016-06-15 | reverse complement strand
TCTTCCCGGAGCCGGTCGGACCGATCAGCAGGATGTTCGATTTCGCGAGCTCGACGTCGTTGTGCTTGGTTTGATGGTTGAGCCGCTTGTAGTGATTGTGGACCGCGACCGAGAGCACCTTCTTGGCGTGATCCTGACCAATCACATAGTCGTCGAGAACCTTGCGTATCTCTTTCGGGGTCGGGATGCCGTCGCGCGACTTCACCAACGAGGACTTATTCTCCTCGCGAATGATGTCCATGCACAGTTCGACGCACTCGTCGCAGATAAATACAGTGGGACCGGCAATAAGCTTGCGCACCTCGTGCTGGCTCTTGCCGCAGAACGAGCAGTAGAGCGTATTTTTGGACTCGCCACTGCCGACTTTGCTCATTCCAGTTCTCCGTCGGCCGGCCGCCGCGCGCGCAAACCGGCCGCCTTGCCGCAGACCATAACAGGCGTTCTTTTAAGAGTCCGTAGCACCAATGTCACACATCTCCACGCTTTAGGTGGTCCGTCCTTGGCAAATCACCCCTAGCGAACCACGGTACTGCCGGCAGAATCAAGATTTTATTAATCAACCAAAAGTCAATTCCGGGCTTTCCACCGTCGCGCAGCCCGGCGCGGAACCACCGGCGGTGGAATACCGTTTGGGCCGTCGATCACGCCTTGGAGACATCCTCAGGCCGCTTGTCGATCACCTTATCGACCACCCCCCATTCGACCGCCATCTCGCCGGTCAGGAAGTAGTCGCGCTCGAGCGCCTCCTCGATCTTCTTCAGCGGCTGCCCGGTGTGCTTCACGTAGATTTCGTTCAGGCGCTTCTTCAGGTTCAGGATCTCCTGGGCATGCAGCATGATGTCCGTCGCCTGGCCCTGAAATCCGCCGGACGGCTGGTGCAGCATGATCCTGGAGTTGGGGAGCGCAAAGCGCATGTCCTTGTGCCCGGCGGCGAGCAGCAGCGAGCCCATGGACGCCGCCTGGCCGATGCACAAGGTCGAGACCGCCGGCCGCACGAACTGCATGGTGTCGTAGATCGCAAGCCCGGAGGTCACCACGCCGCCCGGCGAGTTGATGTACATCGCGATCTCTTTCTTCGGATTGTCCGCCTCAAGGAACAAGAGCTGAGCGACCACGAGCGTCGAGGTGACATCCTCGACCGGCCCGCTGATGAAGATGATCCGCTCCTTGAGAAGCCGCGAGAAGATATCGTAGGCGCGCTCGCCGCGATTGGTTTGCTCGACCACCATCGGCACGAGCGTATTCATGTAGGTGTCGTATGGATCACGCATGGTTCAACCCATCCTGCTCGGCGGCTCGCGACGGCGGGAAGCCCCCGTGCTGCTCCACCACCGCCACGCATGTTTTGATGCACTCGTCACAGATATATACGGACGGGCCGGCGACAAGCCGGCCAACCTGGTCGGCGCCTTTGCCGCAGAACGAACAGCGCAGTCTTGATTGCATCCGCAGCAATCGGGCGATGACGGCAAGCTTGCGTCCCATGCTCCTATATCCACGATTCGCGCCGACACAACACCAAGGCGGGTGTTTGATCCTGCTTCGGCGGTAGCCGAACGCGGCGCTTGGTCACGATCGACCTGCGGCGCTGTCTTCGTCCTCCTCGTCCTTGAGCAGGTCCTCGCGCGAGACTTGCCTCTCGGTGACAGTGGCGAGCTCGATGATGAAGTCCACCACCTTCTCTTCGAAGATCGGGGCCCGTATGGCTGCGACCGCGGCAGGAGTCTTGCGGTAGTATTCCCAGACCTCCTGCTCTCGCCCGGGCACTTGGCGGGCGCGTTCGACAATGGCGCGCGTGATCTCCTCCTCGGTCACGGTGATCTTGTTCTTCTCGCCGATTTCCGCGAGCACGAGGCCAAGCCGCACCCGCCGTTCCGCAATGCCGCGATATTCCTCGCGCGCCTTCTCCTCGGTCGTGCCCTCGTCGGCAAAGGTGCGGCCCTGCGCCTTGAGGTCGTTCTCGACCGTAGTCCAGACGTTCTTGAACTCGTCCTCGGCGAGCGTCGGAGGCAGCGCGAATTTGTGCATCTCGTCGAGCTTATCGAGGAGCTGGCGCTTGAGCTTCTGCCGGCTGAGCGCCGCGTGCTCTTGCTGCAATCGCCCCTTGACCGCCTCCTTGAGCTTGTCGAGAGATTCCAACCCCAGCGACTTCGCGAATGCATCGTCGAGGGTGACCTGGCCCGGCGCTTCGAGCGACTTCGCTGTGACGTCGAACTCGGCGTTTTTCCCCGCAAGTTGCGTGTTCAGGTAATTGTCGGGAAACGTGACCTTCACCACGCGCGTTTCGCCAACCGTCATGCCGACGAGTTGATCCTCGAAGCCCGGGAGGAACGTTCCGGCCCCGACATTGACGCCCACATCGCCGCCCGTGCCGCCTTCGAAAGGCGCGCCGTCGATCCTGCCGGCAAAGTCGATGAGGATGCGGTCTCCCTTTTCGACTTTCGCCCCCTCGGCTTTGACGGCAAACGGCCGATTCTGTTCGGCGATCTTCTGGAGCGCATCATTGACTTGCGCCTCGCTGACCTCCGCCACCTGCCGCTCGAGCTTGATACCTTTGAAATCCGCCAGCTCGATCTTCGGCAGTATCTCCAGCGCAAGCGTGTAGGCGAGATCGGATTGTCCGCCGATCACCTTTTCGACCGCGCTGGCTTCGTTCGGGATCGTGACCTTGGGCTCCATGGCGAGCTTGAGACCGCGCTCGCTGACGATCTGGGCGTTGAGCTCGCGGATCACCGCCTCGATGGTCTCGGCCATCACCGCCTTTCCGTAAATCCTCCTCAGGTGAGTGACGGGGACCTTGCCGGGACGGAAGCCGCGCAGGTTGACCCGGTCCTTGAGCTCGCCCAGCCGCTCGGTGACTCGCGCCTCGAGATCGGCTGCGGGCACCTGAACTTGGAATTCGCGCTTAAGGCCGTCGGAAAGGGTCTCGGTGACTTCCATGGTGAGAATCTACTGGTCGGCGATCGATGAAATCCGTGAATCGGGCGTGACCGGGTCGAAGCAGGCTCTGTCGCGGCGTGGTGCGGGCGGAGGGACTCGAACCCCCACGACTTTCGTCACGGGAACCTAAATCCCGCGCGTCTACCAGTTCCGCCACGCCCGCGTTGACGACAGCCGACTTGCGCTGCGGCCGGGCGGCGCGGCTTATATCATGGCCAAAGTCCGCGGCGCACGACAAAAATAGGCGCGGGCGCGGGCCTTCTCAACCAGGTTCTGAGCGGAGCCTTTCGCCGGCCATGCCGATTTCGCCTCGACGTGCTATAGCGCGGTCTGGACGCAGCCGTCCGGACGCGTCCCATTCGAACCAAAGCCGCTCGAGGACCCCCCATGTCGAGCATGAGGCCGCGTCGCTGGTTGCTGGCGGCGGCAATTTCGCTGAGCCTTCCAGCCGGTACGTCCACGCAAAGCTGGGCCCAGGCTTGGCCGACAAAGCCGATCCGCCTGATCGTTCCCCTGACCGCGGGCAGCGCCACGGACGTCATGGCACGTCTGGTGATGGATCAGGTCTCGGCGCAGCTCGGGCAGCCGATTATCGTGGAAAATCGCCCCGGCGCCGGCAACACGATCGGCATGAGCGCGGTCGCAAAGGCCGATCCCGACGGCTACACCGTTCTCGCCAATTCCTCCACGCATACCGTGACACCGGCGACCCGCTCGAACTTGGGCTTCGAAATGACCGATCTCGCGGCTGTCATTCCGTTCGGCAACATGCCGGTCGTTTTTGTGGTCAATCCATCGAAGGGTTACAAGCAGCTTAGCGATTTCGTCGCAGCGGCGAAGGCAAGGCCGGGCACTGTCAACTACGCGTCGGCAGGCGCGGGGAACTCGTCGCATCTCAATGGCGAGCGGTTCCGATTGGCAGCCGGCTTCGAGGCGGTGCATCTGCCATTCAAGGGCGCGCCGGAAGCGCTGACCGAAGTGGTCGCCGGGCGCGCCGACTTCTACTTCGCGCCCTTGATCAACGCGTTACCCCTGCTCAAGGACGGCCAACTGCAGGCGCTGGCGGTGAGCGGCTCCACGCGTGCGTCGGCTTTACCGAACGTGCCCACGACCGTCGAAGCGGGATATCCGAACACCGAGTACAACTTCTGGGCGGGCGTGTTCGCGCCGGCAAAAACTTCGGCGGATGTCCGCGCGCGGTTGCATACAGAGATTGCCAAGGCGCTCGTCCATCCCGCCATCCGCCAGAAGCTCAACGAGCTTGGAGCCGATCCGATGCCTCTGACGTCGGAGCAGTTCGAAGCGCTGGTGCGTCGCGAGATCGAGACCAACACCCAACTCGTGAAGGCCGCCGGCATCAAAGTGAATTGAGCGCCGTCACGAACCGGCTCGCCGCCCAGCGGCTAATCGATCAAACAGCTGCCGATAAACTGTGGGCATGACCTCGGGCAGATCCTCTGCGATCAGCCCAGGGCCAGCGGCAGTGCCCGCCTCCCCATGCAGCCAGACCGCCGCCGCGGCGGCTTCAAACCCCGGCATGCCTTGGGCCAGACAGCCGGCGGCGATGCCGGCAAGCACGTCGCCCGACCCGGCGGTGGCAAGCCACGGCGGCGCATTTTCGGCGATCGCCGCGCGGCCGTCAGGAGCCGCGACCACGGTGTCCGGCCCCTTGAGCAGGACGACGGCTCCCATCTGTTGCGCCGCCCAGCGAGCCTTCTCGAGCTTTGAATGAGCCTCAACTGATAAAGCATTGAATAAGCGATTAAACTCTCCTTCATGGGGCGTCATTACAGTGGGCTTCGATCGGGGCTTGATCGCCGCCGCCAGCGCCTGCGGTGCGTCGGCAAAGCTGGTGAGCGCGTCGGCATCGAGCACGACCGCACGCTCCCCCGCTAGCGCGACGCAAACCAAGTCTCGCATGAGGTGCCCCACTCCACCTCCCGGTCCGAGCACCACAACGTTGCGGCGGGGATCGTTCAGGAAATCCGCCAGTTCGTCCGCCCCGTCGACCGGCCGCACCATAACTGCGAGGCTCGCGGTCGCGTTGACCGTCAATGCGTCGCGCGGCGTGGCGATGGTGACGAGGCCCGCGCCTGCCCGCAAAGCGCCGCGCGCAGCAAGCCGCGCCGCACCCGTCGAAGTCGGACCACCGGAGACCACGACCGCATGTCCGCGGGCGTATTTGTGGCCGTCCACCCGCGGCATGGAAAAACATTTGCTCCAAAGCTCCGGCGCGTTGATCCAGGCGCGCGGTTGCACGTCATCGAGCACACGCGCCGGAATTCCGATGTCGGCGATGCGGATGTTTCCACAGTGGAGCCGCCCGGGTAACAGCACGTGGCCGATCTTGCGACGGAAAAACGTTATGGTCTCTTGGACCTCGACGGCGATGCCCATTACAGCGCCGGTCGTGCCGTTGATCCCGCTCGGCAGATCGATCGCATAGATCGACGGTGCCGCACGCATGGCCTCGATCATGGCACGCGCCGCGCCCTCGACGGGCCGGTCGAGGCCGGCGCCGAACAACGCATCGATGACGACGTCGGCCGGCATCAGGGCCGCTGGCGCCGCTGGCATCGTGCGACCCCGCCAGCGCTGCGCCGCGACCGCCGCATCGCCCTTGAGCCGCTCAGCGTCGCCCACCAAGAGGATCCGCGCCCGGTAGCCGCGCTCGGCGAGGATGCGAGCGGCGACAAAGCCGTCGCCTCCATTATTGCCGGGCCCGGCGACCACTGCGATGCGCAGCCCCGGGGGATGCCGCGCCGCCACGGCATCGGCCACGGCCCGGCCGGCATTTTCCATGAGGTCGATACCGGCGACTCCGCTTGCAATGGTGCGGCGGTCGGCCTCTGCCATCTCGGCGGTGGTGAGCAACTCAATCATTGCCGGGCGAGAGTAATGCTCCCCGGGAGCGCGCGCGACTCCGCGTCAATTCCTTCGGTCGCAGCGCAGGATACGCGGGAGTGATCATAAAATAGGCAAATTGCTCAAACTCTAATCCGGGGTCTGTCGGCGGCGACCGGAGCTGCGCTGTGCGCGTCCGTTAAACGGCTGATCGACAGCCGCTTTTGAAGCTTGGCGGGGCTTGGCACGGACCCTGCTAACCGTTGGCGCGGGCCGCGCCGGTGCCTGCCGCCGGCAGGCCAGGGGAAGGAAACGCGATGAAGAAGATCGAGGCGGTGATCAAGCCCTTCAAGCTCGACGAAGTGAAGGAGGCGCTGCAGGAGGTCGGACTGCAAGGGATTACTGTCACCGAAGCCAAGGGGTTTGGACGCCAGAAAGGCCACACCGAGCTTTATCGCGGAGCCGAATACGTTGTCGATTTTCTCCCCAAGGTGAAGATCGAGATTGTGCTCGGCGACGACATGGTCGAGAAAGCCATCGAGGCGATCCGTCGTGCCGCCCAGACTGGGCGGATCGGCGACGGCAAGATCTTCGTCTCCAACATCGAAGAAGCCATCCGGATCAGAACCGGCGAATCCGGACTGGACGCCATCTGAACCGCGGGGCCCGCATCACCGCTTGCCTTCCGCCCTACGAGCAGCAGACGAAAGGGTATTCGTTCCATGACGACCGCTAAAGATGCTTTGAAGATGATCAAGGATAACGACGTGAAATACGTCGACTTCCGTTTCACCGATCCGCGCGGCAAGTGGCAACACGTGACCACTGATGTCTCGACGATCGAGGAGGATACGTTCAGCGAGGGCATCATGTTTGACGGCTCCTCGATCGCCGGCTGGAAGGCGATCCACGAGTCCGACATGCAGCTCATGCCCGATCCGGAAAGCGCCTGCATCGATCCGTTCTACGCGGAGACGACGCTGGTCTTGGTTTGCGATACGCTCGAGCCGCTGACCGGAGAGCCCTACAATCGCGATCCGCGCTCGATCGCAAGGAAAGCCGAGGGCTTGGTCAAGTCCATGGGCGTCGGCGACACCGTCTTCTTCGGGCCGGAGGCTGAATTCTTCATCTTCGACGACGTCAAATACGTAGCGCAGCCTTACAACACCGGCTTCAAGCTCGATTCAGTGGAATTCCCGATCAATTCCGACACCGACTACGAAGGCGGCAATCTCGGTCACCACATCGGGTTCAAGAAGGGCTACTTCCCGGTGCCGCCGCTGGACACGGCACAGGACATGCGCTCGGAAATGCTCGGCGCCATGGCGCGTATGGGCTGCAAGGTCGAAAAGCATCATCACGAGGTCGGCTCGGCGCAGCACGAGCTCGGGTTCCAGTTCGCGCCCATGGTGCGCATGGCCGATCAGATGCAGATCTATAAGTATTGCGTGCAGCAGGTCGCGCAGATCTACGGGAAGACGGCGACCTTCATGCCCAAGCCGGTCTACGGCGACAACGGCTCCGGCATGCACTGCCACCAGTCTATCTGGAAGGACGGCAAGCCCACGTTCGCTGGCAAGAAGTATGCCGACCTCTCGGATACCGCGCTCCAATACATTGGCGGCATCCTCAAGCACGCGCGCACCATCAACGCGTTCACCAACCCCACCACGAACTCCTACAAACGGCTGGTGCCGGGCTTCGAGGCGCCGGTGTTGCTCGCCTATTCGGTGCGCAACCGCTCGGCCGGGTGTCGAATCCCGCTCGCCTCCTCGCCGAAGGGCAAGCGCGTCGAGGTGCGCTATCCGGATCCGCTCGCCAACCCTTACCTCGCCTTTGCCGCCATGCTGATGGCGGGTCTCGACGGCATCAAGAACAGGCTCGATCCCGGCCCCGCCATTGACAAGGATATGTACGATCTGCCGCCGGCGGAGCTCAAACAAATCCCCACCGTGTGCGGCTCGCTGCGCGAGGCGCTCGGATATCTCGACGAGGACCGCGCCTTCCTCAAAGCGGGCGGCGTTTTCGACGATGACTTCCTCGATACTTACGTGGACCTCAAGATGCAGGAGATCATCCGCTTCGAGCACACGCCGCATCCGGTCGAGTTCGAAATGTATTATTCGGCGTAGCGTCCTCCCGGCATCGCCGTTGCGATGCACCTAAAAAGGGCGCCTTTCTGGCGCCCTTTCTTTATAACTCCGCGTGCCGTGAAAAAGCTTGCCCGCGCTTTGCGCGGTCAAATTGCTAGCGCTTGGAGAACTGGAACGAACGCCGGGCCTTGGCCCTTCCGTATTTTTTGCGCTCGACCACGCGCGGATCGCGGGTGAGAAAGCCGCCGCGCTTTAATGCGCCGCGCAGGTCGGGCTCGTAGTTCAGCAGTGCCTTGGAGAGGCCATGGCGCACTGCGCCGGCCTGGCCCGACAAGCCACCGCCCGAAACCGTGCAAGTGACGTCGTACCCGCGCCACCGCGTCTTTGCGTTTGCCGGTGGCATAGGCCCGCCCCTGCTTGTCGAGCTTTTGCACGTATCTCGGCGGCTCGGGGGCGGCCGCAGGCTTGAGCGCGGAAAGCTGATCGAGCGACTGCATGGTTTCGGCCATGGTCATGCGCTCCTCGTGTTCTTGCGGTTCATAGCGGCGACGTCGAGCGTTTCGGGGTTCTGCGCCGCGTGCGGATGCGCAGGACCGGCATAGACGCGCAGGTTACCGAGCTGCACGCGCCCCAACGGTCCGCCTGGCAGCATGCGCTCGACCGCTTTCTCCACGATCCGCTCCGGAAACTTGCCCTCGAGGATCGAACGCGCGGTGCGCTCTTTGATGCCGCCGATATAGCCGGTGTGATGGCGGTAGACCTTGTTCTCGCGCTTTTTGCCGGTGAGCTGGATCTTTTCCGCATTGACAACGATGACATTGTCGCCGTCGTCAACATGCGGCGTATAGGTCGGCTTGTGCTTGCCGCGCAGTCGCATTGCCACGATGCTTGCCAATCTTCCGACGACGAGCCCGCTGGCATCGATGACGACCCACTTCTTGTCGACCTCCGCAGGCTTGGCCGAAAAGGTTTTCATGATGGCGTTCCAACTGATCGGCGAACCGATGTCGGTGCGGCTCATACACCCGAGGCCCCGCGGGGTCAACGCCGCGTTAAATTATTTGCCATCTGCTCAATGGCTTGGGTTTATGGTTCTATAGTACCGTTGCCCCCGTCGGGCGGGATCGAATAGGTCGAGGTCACGTGGGCCACAGGCTCGCTCTGCCCCTGCGAGCGGATGGTGACCTCGCCCATCGCGAGCCGCTTGCCGAGCTTGAGAAGCCGCGCCTCGGCGACGAGATCGCGCGGCGCGGGCTTGCGCAAGAAGTTGATGTTGAGGTTGATGGTCACGGCGAGCGGCGCGGGACCGATCGCGGCGAGAACGGCCACATACATGGAGAAGTCCGCAAGCGCCATCATGGTTGGGCCGGAAATCGTACCACCTGGCCGCACTGAGATTTGGCGGAACGCCTGTCGGACTCGGCAGCCGCCGTCCCACACGGCTTCGATTGCGAGACCGCTGTCGGAATGGAACACCTGCGGAAACTCGGCGAGCAGAAAGCGCTCGAGCTCCTTGACTGTCATTGCAGGCATGCGCCGCCCTCCCGGCGCAGGAGAAGTAGACCATTGCGGGTAAATGAAAAAGGTCGGTAGATCGGGCGCGGGTCTGTGCGCGGCACTATACGCGCGCGGCAAATCTCGACTGTCGTCCCCCGTTGCGGGGACCCATAACCACCGCTTCTGGACTACGCGTCCTCGCGTGCGCGCATGAGCGCTAAACTAGCCAGGTGTCCCGGATGCGGTGCAGCGCGAAACGAAGTGGAGCGGTGCGCCGCTGATCCGGGACCGCCACGGACCCTGACGATCCACGCAAGTCGGGCTTGCCCGACTTTCTCACATTTAAGCGCCGATCTCGGGTAAACCCGAGATCGGTGTCTGCAGCGCACCACTTCGCCGTAGCGCGTCGAAGACGCGCGTAAACGCGCTTATGGCTTGTGCTGCGCCGCGCCCGGGACACGTTCCTTAACTTAGCGCCTATACGCGTGCGCGGGGACGACGGCGGGTATGCGAAGCCAACCAGCCGGACTGCGTCATGCCTTGCCGAACTGCTTGCGCAACTCGTCCTTGGCCCGCATCAAGGTCTTCTTGCGGGACGCCGGCAGGTTCTTGCCGGCGCGATTGATATAGAACGTGAGCATGGAAAGCGCGGAGCGAAAGGGATTGGCCTTGCGGCGCCGGCTTCTTTCGGCCGACCGTTTCAAGGAGGCGGCAATCCGCTTGGGATCGCGCGCTGTGAAGACGCCCTTGTCGAGGGTCAGCGCATCGCTGTGTTCGGTCACGTGACGGGACCAGCGCCGCCCCGTCCGAGGCCGGCGCGACGACCCACCGCGTTTACGCGCGGCAGTGCTCTTGGACGCAGCTCTTTTGCTTGTCATGGCTTCACCTGCCGTAGAATGGCTATTTAGACTCTCAACACGCGGCTGCAGGGCATGTTCCGCGAAGCCTTGCGCTGCCTGCGCACGGCGCTAAGTAGAAGGGAGACGGATCCGGGAGCCAAGGCGATGACAGCTCAATCTTCCGCTCGCGCCAGGGCCCCTGCAGCAGCGACCGAGCCGGCGCTGCTGCGGGAAAATGTCGGTAATATCGCTGTTCTCACGCTCAACCGCCCGCAAGCCCGCAACAGCTTGTCCGAGGCGATGCTGGCGGCGCTGTCGCAAGAGCTCGAAAACATTGCCGCGGACAAGCGCGTCCGCGCGGTAGTCATTGCAGCTCGGGGGCCCGCCTTCTCCGCCGGACATGATCTCAAGGAGTTAACCGCGCATCGCGCCGATCCCGACGGTGGGCGCAGCTACACGCGGCAGATCATGGAGCGCTGCAGCGCCGTCATGCTCGCCCTCCTGCGGCTGCCGCAGCCGGTCATCGCCGCCGTCGAAGCGACTGCCACCGCTGCCGGCTGTCAACTCGTGGCCAGCTGCGACCTCGCGGTCGCGTCCATGACCGCCAAATTCTCGACGCCAGGCGTGCATATCGGCTTGTTCTGCTCGACCCCCATGGTCGCGCTCTCGCGCAACGTGGGGCGCAAGCATGCGATGGAAATGCTCCTCACCGGGGACATGATCCCGGCCGAAGACGCCTATCGTGTCGGTCTGGTCAACCGGGTGGTCGAGCCAGGCACCGCGCGCGAGGAGGCGCTCAAGCTCGCGCGCAAGATCGCTACCAAGTCGGCGGCGGTGGTGAAGCTCGGCAAGGAGGCGTTCTATCGCCAGCTGGAAATGCACCTCGCGGATGCCTACCAGTACGCGACTGAAGTCATGGTTCAAAATATGATGGCGCGCGACGCCGAAGAAGGAATTGCAGCTTTCGTCGAGAAGCGTCAGCCGACCTGGAAGGATCGCTAATCGGCGGCTCAGGATTGGATCGCGCGCATGAGCCCTTCGCAGCGGCGGCGCAGGCGCGGTTTGGCAAAATCAATAAAGGCGCGCAGTTTTGGCGGTGGATGCCGTCCACCCGGATAGAGCAGATGGATCGGCTGTTCGTCGCCTTCGTGAGCGGAGAGCAATCGACGTAGTGAACCGCGGGCGAGATCGTCCGCGGCCTGGTAGCTCAGGACGCGGGTGATACCCCATCCGGTTCTCACGGCATCAAGCGCGGCTTCGGCCGTCGTCACGACGAGCCGCGGTCTTATAGCAACGCTCGTTTCGCCAGCTGCATCAAGAAATACCCAGTGCTCAACTCCGGCCACGCCGGAGAACGCGACGATCGCATGTTGGCCGAGGTCCAACGGGGCGTGCGGGGTGCCGTGCTGCGCGAGATAGGCCGGGGAAGCGACTACGATGCGGTGCACCGCGCCGACCCGGGTCGCGACCGCGGAGCTTTCCGCCAGCGCGCCGATGCGCACCGCGATGTCGAGCCCCTCCTCCACCAGGTCGACCGGCCGATCGAGCAAACTGAGCGCCACCGACACCTCGGGAAAGCGACCGAGGAATTCGGTTACGATCGGCAGCACGTGCAGGCGCCCGAACAGGATCGGCGCGGTGATGCGCAATTCGCCGCGCGGCGCCGTGCCTTCGCCCGCCGCAGCCCGTTCGATCTCCTCGAGATCGGCGAGCAACCGACGTGCGCCGGCGAGAAATCGGTCGCCGGCTTCGGTGAGACTAACTGCGCGCGTCGTGCGGTTGAGCAGCCGTACCCCTAGCCGGGTTTCCAGCTCGCCGACCGCGCGGGTCACCGCGGTCGGTGAACGCTTGAGCCGACGCGCGGCCGCGACAAAGCTGCGGTGCTCGGCAACTTCGACGAAGACGGCAACGCTCTCGATCCGATCCATTATTATTTCTTATATCGCAATAATAACCTGCAATAAACAACTGTTATTATCAGAGATGAAATGACCATTTGGGGCGTGGATGAGCCAATCCCGGCTTACCGCAGGGAGACATTCCCATGACCATCTTGGCCACCATCGACCCCGCGACCGCCGAGCCCAGGGCCAAGGCTCTGCTCGACGGCGTGCAAAAGAAGCTCGGCGTGACCCCCAACTTGATGCGGGTCCTCGCCGTGAATCCGACCGTGCTTGGCGCCTATCTCGGTTTTTCGGGCGCCCTCGCCGGCGGTCGCCTCGGCGCCAAGCTACACGAGCAGATCGCGCTCACCGTCGCCGAGGCCAATGACTGCAATTATTGCCTCGCCGCCCACACGCTGCTCGGCAAGGGCGTCGGCCTGGCTGCGGCGGATATCCTGTCGGCGCGCGCAGGCTCAGCGTCCGATGCGCGCACGGCGGCCGCACTCGCGTTCGCACGCAAGCTCGTCGCTAATCACGGGCAAGTGTCGCCGGACGATGTCGCGCAAGCGCGCGCGGCTTCGCTCGGTGATGCCGATATCGTCGAGATCATCGCCGCGGTCGCGATCAATATGTTCACCAACTACCTCAACCTCACCGCCGACACTGACATCGACTTTCCGCCGGTCGCAAAGCTAGCGCCCGCCGCCTAGTCGGATAGGACCAACCTGCGAGCCCGGCGGGGCGGGCTCGCGCGCTCGATGGACTGTGCCATGACGAACAACAGCGACATCGTCTTCCCTGCGGCGGCCCGGCATGCGCAGGCGCAACGTGGCTCCGCGCGCGCCTACGACAAACGCATCGCCGCAGGCTTTCCCGATCGCGTGACGCCTGAGCTCGCGACCTTCATTGCCGAGCTCGACACCGCGTTCCTCGGGACCGTATCCGCCGCCGGCGCGCCTTATATCCAGCACCGCGGCGGCCCGAAAGGCTTCATCAAGGTGCTGGACGACAAAACGCTCGGTTTTGCAGACTACGCTGGGAATCGCCAGTACATCACCATCAGCAACCTCGCCGAAAACGATCGCGCCTATCTGTTCCTGCTCGATTTCGCGCGACAGCGGCGGATCAAGCTCTGGGGGCGCGCGCGTGTGGTCGAAGACGACCCTGCATTGCTCGCGCGCATCAGCGACCCCGGCTATCGCGCTCGACCCGAGCGCGCGATCCTGTTCACGCTTGAGGCATGGGACGTCAACTGCTCGCAGCACATCACCGCGCGCTTCACCGAGGATGAGGTGACGGAGGCCACTGCACCGCTGTTGGAGAAGATTGCGTCGCTGGAGGCGGAGAACGTGCGGCTGCGAGCGGGGGCGCTCGAAAGGCAACCAGGATTGGGCGAAGCAGAAGGCGTAGCGCAATAGCGGCACCCTTTCGCAATCGCACGCGCACCCTTATGTTCACCGAGATGGACCACGACACCTACGACGACAGCTACATCCGCGGCATCCTCAACACCGTGAAGACGATCGCGATGGTCGGGGTCTCCGCGAATACCAGCCGGCCAAGCTATTTTGCCTTCAAATATCTGCTCGAGCGCGGCTATCAGATGATTCCGGTCAATCCCGCACTGGGCGGACAGGAGCTGCTGGGACGGAAGGTCTATGCCCGGCTTTCCGACATCCCGCAGCCGGTCGACCTGGTCGACATCTTCCGCGCGCCGCGCTACGCGGTGGCAATCGTCGAGGAGGCGCTCGCGCTTTCGCCGCGCCCGCGGGTGATCTGGATGCAGCTCGGCATCCGCAACGACGAGGCCGCAAAGCTCGCGGAGGCAAGCGGCCTCAAAGTGGTGATGAATCGCTGCCCGAAAATCGAATACGGCCGCCTGTCTTCGGAGATCGCCTGGATGGGGGTGAACACCCGCACGCTGACTGCTAGGAAACCTCGGCTGTTCGGGCGCGGCATCCAGCGCATGGCGCTCAACCGCGTCACGATCGCCGGCGGCGCCACCGACGCGACCACCCGCGCGCAGAAGCCTGACGAAGACACCCGCTAGCGTACAGGACTCGCGCAGCTGCCCGCTCGTCGTTCGCGCGCTCACGCGGCTGCTCAAGCCTTGACGGACACAAGCGCTTCGCTAAACCAGCGTGAGGATCCGCGGACCGCCCGGTCCCGCAGGACGAGGACCGGCCATGACCGACCGCATCCCAGGCTTTGCCACGCTCGCGATCCATGCCGGCGCGCAGCCGGATCCGACCACCGGCGCGCGCGCGACGCCGATCTATCAGACGACGTCTTTCGTGTTCGAGGACGTGGATCATGCGGCCTCGCTGTTCGGGCTGCAGACCTTCGGCAACATCTATACGCGCATCGGCAATCCGACCAATGCGGTGCTGGAGGAGCGTGTCGCAGCGCTCGAAGGCGGCACCGCCGGCTTGGCCGTTGCCTCGGGCCACGCCGCGCAGGTCGTCGTCATGCACTGCCTGATGCGGCCCGGCGACGAGTTCGTCGCCGCGAAGAAGCTTTACGGCGGCTCGATCAATCAGTTCAATCACGCGTTCAAGAATTTCGGCTGGAACGTGGTGTGGGCCGAACCCGACGATATCGGCACCTTCGAGCGCGCGGTCAGTCCGAAAACCAAGGCGATCTTCGTCGAATCGATCGCCAATCCGGGCGGGGTCATCACCGACATCGAGGCAGTCGCCAAAATCGCGAAGAACGCAGGCGTGCCGCTGATTGTCGATAACACCTTGGCCACCCCGTATCTCTGCAAGCCGATCGACTACGGCGCGGATATCGTGGTGCATTCGCTCACGAAATTTCTCGGCGGCCACGGCAATTCGATCGGCGGGCTCATTGTCGACGGCGGTACCTTCAACTGGTCGCGCGAAAAGCGCTATCCGATGCTGTGCGAGCCGCGGCCGGAATACCACGGCATCGTGCTGCACGAGACTTTCGGCAATTTTGCTTTCGCCATCGCTTGCCGCGTGCTGGCCTTGCGCGACATGGGACCGGCGCTCTCTCCGTTCAATGCCTTCCTCATCCTTACCGGCATCGAGACGCTGCCGCTGCGCATGCAGCGGCACTGCGACAACGCGCTGGCGGTGGCGCAATGGCTCGCCGAGCATCGCGACGTGGCCTGGGTGAGCTATCCGGGGC
>WNFV01006716.1_pt1 | contig 15274 bp, 13 predicted proteins | sample 5400101 | NCBI WGS metagenome assembly WNFV01 (sample SAMN13153361, study PRJNA577476) | soil metagenome | isolation source: 115 cm soil or saprolite under grassland replicate 1 | place: USA:California | collected 2016-06-15 | reverse complement strand
GTTTCAGCAGCTTCAGATCGACGTTGCCGCCGGAGAGAATCACCCCGACGCGCTTGCCGGCCACAGGCAGGCCGCGCTCGAACAAGCCCGCCGCGCCGAGCGCGCCCGTCGGCTCGACCACGATCTTCATCCGCTCCCACAGGTAGAACATCGCCCGGACGAGTTCCGCGTCGCTCACCGTGACCATGTCGTGCACGTAGCGCAACACCAGCGGAAAGGTCAGCCTGCCCAGCGAGTGGGTACGAGCGCCGTCGGCGATCGTGTCCGGGTTGTAGCAAGTTTGCAGGGTCCTCGTCCTGAAGGAGCGCGTGGCATCGTCGCCCGCCTCGGGCTCCACGCCGATCACGTTGCAACCGGGCGAAAGATGCGACGCGGCGACCGCGCAGCCCGAGATCAGCCCGCCGCCGCTCACCGGCACGAACAGATAGTCGAGCGGCCCGGAGTCCTCGATCAGCTCTTTCGCTGCAGTGCCCTGTCCCGCGATCACGTGCGGATGATTGAAAGGCGGGATCATCGCGAGCCCGCGCTCACGCGCGACCCTCTCCGCGACTTCCTCGCGCACTTCCTTGTGCTTGTCGTAGAGCACGACGTCGGCGCCATACCCGCGGGTTGCATCGAGCTTCACCGCCGGCGCGTCCGCCGGCATCACGATCGTGACGCGGACGCCAAGGAGCTTTCCTGCGAGAGCCACCGCCTGCGCGTGGTTGCCGGAGGAGTAGGCGAGGACGCCCCGCTTGCGTTCATCTGAAGCCAGCCGCGACATCGCGTTGTAGGCGCCGCGAAACTTGAACGCGCCCATGCGCTGGAAGTTCTCGCACTTGAAGAAGACCCGCGCGCCGGTGCGTTCGTCCACCGTGCGCGAGCTCATCACCGGCGTTCGGTGCGCGTGGCCGGCGAGCCGCTCGGCGGCGGAGGCGACATCGGCGTACCTTACTGCGAGAGCGGTCTTGTCGGGGGCGTTCATCCGGAGCTGAATGCGACGATTCAGCCCCGGATTTTACGCCGAGGCCAAGTCCGGCGAGCGTCGGGCTTCAGCCAGCGCCCGAGCAGCGGCCGGCGGGCGCCATCCGTCTCGGTGAGCACGCAGGTATCGGCGTCCGCGCGCGCGAGCTGCACCTCGAAGCTCATCAGCTCGTCGCGGCGGAAGGCGTGTATCTCGACGCGCTCTCCCGCGCGGCGCCTGGCCAGGACCGCGTCCAGTCCTGCCTGTCCGGGCCGCAGTCCGTCCACCGCGACGATCAGGTCGCCGGCGGCGATGCCAGCCTGCTGCGCCGCGCCGCCTTCGAGCACGTGGGTGACGGCAGTGTCGTCGCCTTGCGCTCGCGCGCGAATGCCGAGCATCGCGAGGCCCGCAGCGCTTTTCGAGCGGGCCGGTCTCCCGCCCTTGTCCTCACCCGACTCGGTCGGACGCAGCTCCATTTCCACTCCCTGCGTCGCGAGCAGCGCCTCGAGCGGCAGCTCGCGCGTCGAGCGCAGCCAGTCGTCGAAGTAGCGCTCCAGCTTCAGACCCGCGGCCTCTTCGGCGAGGCGTTCGATGCCGTCCTCCTCGAGGCCGGCTCCGGTGAGCCCGTGGCGTCGCCACAGCGCGCGCATCACGTCGTCGAGCGATTTCCTCCCCCGGGTCTTGTCGCGAACGAGCAGGTCGAGGCACAGCGCGACGAGGCTCCCCTTGGCGTAGTAGCTGACGGCCGCGTTCGGCGAATTCTCGTCTTGACGGTAGTACTTGATCCATGCATCGAAGCTCGACTCGGCGAGGCTTTGCTTCGCGCGGCCCGGGGTGCGCAGATGCGTCGTGATCGAGCGGCCGAGCAGCTCGAGATAATCCTTCTTTTCGATCAGCCCGCAGCGGACAAGGGCAAGGTCGTCGTAGTAGGAGGTGATGCCCTCGAACGCCCAAAGGAGCGTCGTGTAATTCTCGCGGTCGAGATCGTAAGGGACGAACGCGGCGGGCTTGATGCGCTTCACGTTCCAGGTGTGGAAATATTCGTGGCTGACGAGACCGAGGAAAGTGCGGTAACGCTCGCTTACCTCGATCTCGCCCTCGCGCGGCAAATCCTCGCGCGAGCACAACAGCGCCGTTGAGGCGCGATGTTCGAGCCCTCCGTAGCCTTCGCCGACCGCAGTCACGAGAAACACGTAACGCTTCATCGGCGCAGGCTCGCCGAAGAAACGGATGTGGTGCTCGCATAATCGCTTGAGGTCGCGCTGCAGCCTGCGCGTGTCGGCAGCGTGGCGGCCGGTGATCACGATATCGTGGGGCACGCCGCCGGCGCGGTAGCTCGCGAGCGTGAAATCGCCCATCTCCACGGGGTGATCGATGAGCTCGTCGTAGTCCGGTGCGACATAGGCGCCGAAGCCGTAGGGTTTCGCGCCTTTTCTCGGCATCGCGGTTGCGACTCGCCATTTGCGGTAGCGCGCGCCCATGGGCCGCAGGATCTCGAGCTCGCAAGCTGCGCCTTCCTGTCCGAGAACGCGCAGGAACACGCAGGCTCCGTTGAAAAATCCGTGGCTGGTGTCGAGATGCGCGCCGCGCACCGACAGGTCCCACGCGTACACGTCGAAGCTCACCGTCACGGTCCCGTCGACGGGCTGCGCGCGCCAGGTGTGCTTGTCGAGTTTCTCGAGGGCGACCGCCCGGTTGCGGCTCGCCGCCCTGATGGAAACGACGTGACGCGCGAAATCCCGGATCATGTAGCTGCCGGGGACCCACGCCGGCAGGGCGAACCGCTGTCCCGAAGGATCGGGATCGTCGACCGTACAAGTGACGCGATAGAGGTGCGCTTCCGGCCGCACCGGAATGATCGTGTAGTGGATTGGGGTCATATCCTCATCTCCGGCCGTGCGTGCCGCGTTCTTCGCGCACCGGGTCCTCGAGCAAGGGGTCGGTTTCTTCAGCCTGAGCCTGCCGTTGCAGCCAGCTGGAAAATTCGGCGACCCCCGGACGCGCGGGCGATCCTCGCGGCAGGATCATGAAGAACGCGCGAGAGTCCGATGGCGAGCGCATGTAGCGCTCGCCGAACGGCAGGATCAGCTTCCCCAGCTTCACCCATTTGGCGACGAACCGGCTCCGCCCGAGCGCGATGCCCTGGCCCTCGATCGCGGCCTGAATGAGCTGATCGTAGTGGGAGAAGCGCAGCGTGCCTGAAGGCTTCACGCCGTGCGTCCGCGTCAGCTCGAACCACACGTCCCAGCTGAGCCACGGGTAACGCCGCTCGGCATCGTCGTAATGGAGCAACACCTGTCCGGAGAGGTCCTGGGGCGACGCGAGCGTCCTGCCGGCGAGCACCGAACGTGAACATACCGGAAAGACCAGCTCCCCGAAAAGGCGCACGGCGCCCGGGCCCGCGGCCTTGGGCGTGCAGTAGCGGATCGCCAGATCGATGCCTTCGCGCTCGAGATCCTGTATCTCGTTGGTCGCGGCAAGCCGCATGTCGATCCCGGGATGGGCTCGCCGGAAATCGTTGAGGCGCGGGACGAGCCAGAGCGCCGCAAAGGACACCGTGGTCGTGACCGTGAGCATTCCGGCCGCGCGCGTTCCGAGCCTGCCCGCGACGTCGCGCAGCAGGCGCAGCACCTCGCCCGAAGTCTTGTAGAGCGTCTGACCCTCCTCGGTAAGGCGCAAGTCGCGGTGGTGCCGGCGAAACAAGGCCACGCCGAGCTGCTCCTCGAGGGTCTTGACCTGGCGGCTGACAGCCGACTGGGTGACGTAGAGCTCCGCCGCGGCCTTGGTGAAGCTCAGGTTGCGCGCCGCCGCCTCGAAGCCCTTCAACAGGTCGAGCGAAGGCAGCCCGCGCCCCTGTTTAAGCATTCCTTTTTCTCATGCAACGCATGCCCAAAGATCGTTTGATGCTGTCCTGCCTTGGAAGAATAATCTCACTCGTCAATCAAGCGCTGGCCGCGGTTCCGGCCGAGCGCAGAGATGCATGCGGGAAGCGCATTATAGCGATAGGAGATGCCCATGAACATTCGGTTCGACCGCGCCCAGCTCCACCTCGAAGCCCGTGAGCTCATCCGTCTATACGACCCCAGGGGAGCGCGGGTCGAGTGCGTTCGAGGGGCGCTCTGGATCACCCAGCACAGGGATCACGAGGATTACTTCCTCGCGGCGAACGATGCGCTCACCCTCGAGCGCCCGGGCCTGGCGCTGATTCACGCACAGGAGCGGAGCGAGATCGTTCTGTCGGAACCGGCGCCGTCCCCGCAGCTGCGACAGGCCATCGGCCGCGCATTGGTCGCGGCGTTGCGCGCGATCGGCAGAGGGTTCGCACGGCAATTCGGCCCCGAATCCATAGACAGGCACCGCGCCGGCTCGTACCACGGGCTTTGATCGCAAGATAGCACCCGGAGGATCCTGCCTCGGCGCGCCCGCGCGCCGCAGTTTCGTTGACACCGCAACATCGCGCGCCTAACATCGGTCGCGCAGTCGTTCTTTCAGAAGTTCTTTCAGAAATACGCGCCAGGCCCAAAAGATAGAGGGACAACGAAGGCCTGCGCGGGCAGTTCCCATCACAAAGGAGGATCACGAAATGAAACTACAGAAGCTCTTGGTCGCGGGCGGGTTCCTGCTGTGTTTCGCGCAGGAAGCGCTCGCCGACAATACCTTCATACTGGCCACCGGCCGCAGGGACCCGCGCATGTACGCGATCGACCTGCAAAAAGCGCTGCGGCCGGAGAATAACAATACGCCGAACGCCATCGTCAGCCGCTCGAAGGTCGCGCTCGACCGCCTCGACGGCAAGCTGCTCGGCGATCCGGCGAACATTGCGATCAGCGAAGACCGCAAGACCGCCTATGTGGTCAACCACCACGGTGCCATCGACAACGACGAGTTCCTGCAGCACGGCGGGCGCGGCAACGTCGCGGCCATGAACGTCAGCAAGATGATCAAGCCCAGGCACGACAACACCGCCGATGCGCTGGAGCGCCACATCGACAGCGGCCATTTCGGCTCGGTCGGTCTCGTGCTCCTGAAGGACATGTTCATCATCGGCAACGCCGAGAGCCACCTCACCGAGGACGGCGGCAACCGCATCACCTTCGTCGATCGCAAGACGGGCAGCCTGCGCGGCGAGGTCGAGCTCGCGCTGAGTCGAGCCAACCCCGGCTTCCCCTGCGCCGATGCCTTCAAGGTTCCTTTCGTGTCGCCCAACGGACCGCCGACGTTCCCCAACGGACCTGTCGTCACGCCTCCTCCGCGAGCCAGCAACGCGATCTCGCCGGTGCCGCTTCTTTCCCCGGATCCGTCCTGGGGCTGCTTCCCGGACACCAACGGCCTTGCGCTCGGCCATGCCAGGAGCAGCAAGACCTACCTGTTCGCGGCGAACGGAGGCACGGACGACGTTTCGGTGATCGATCTCCAAGCCGCGCTTGCCGGCGACAGGACGGCGGAAATCGCGCGCATTCCTACGCAGATCGGACCCTGGGGCATCGCCGCCAGCCCGAACGGCCGTTACATCGTCGCCGCCAATCGGGAAAGCCAGAGGGTCGCGTTCGAAGGCAACACCATCTCGATCATCGACGTCGAGAACCCCACCGTTGAGGCGGCGCGGGTGCGGGTCGGTACCGACAGCGACACCGGCCAGACGCGGCCGTTCATCCCCTCGTTCACGCCCGACGGAAAGGAAATCATCGTTCCCAACTTCCGCGCCAACAACCTGTCGATCGTCGATCTGAACCTCGCGCTCACCGATCCTGCGAAAGCGGAGGTTGCGCGCATTCCGCTCACCCGGCCGGATGGACGCGTCGCGCGCCCGAAAGGCTCGGCGGTCACATCCGACGGCCGCTACGCCGTCATCTCGGGCGGGGCGCGGGTCACTCCCTCCGCCCCGAGCGGAACCGTCTGGATCGTCGACCTGCGCACACGCAAGCTCGTCGCCACGGTCACCGGCGTCGGCAACGATCCGTACGGCCTCGCAGTGGTGGAGGCGGACGACGACTGACTGAAAGTCCGGTGCGCGCTTCAATGCTCCGAAGCGCGCATCAAAAATCGCGTCAGTCGAGCTTGATGCCGAGGGCTTTCACCACCTTCCCGTAGCGGTCCGCTTCCTGCCTGATCAAGGTCGCGAATTGCCCGGGGGTGTTGCTGATCGGCTCGGCGCCGTTCTTGTCCATCGCTTCGCGGAAGTCCGGCGCTGCCACGATGGCGCTCAATTCGCGGGCGAGGCGCTCGAGGACACGCGCGGGCGTTCCAGCCGGAGCAACGATGCCGAGCCAGAGCGCCGCCTCGAATCCCGGATAGCCCAGCTCCGCCACCGTCGGAACATCAGGCACGGCCGGCGATCGGCGAGCCGTACCGACCGCGAGCGGCCGCAGCTTGTTCGCCTTGACTTGCTGCAGCAGCGCCGGCATGGAACCGAAGATGGCCTGAACTTCGTTCGCGAGGACCGCGATCTCGGCGGGGCCGTTGCCCTTGTAGGGGATGTGCACCATGTTGATCGCCGCGGCGTCCTTGAGCATCTCCATCGCAAGGTGCGTCGTCGAACCGGCTCCCGCCGAGGCGTAGTTGAGCTTGCCGGGCTGGCTCTTCGCCAGGCTCACGAATTCCTTGAGCGATTTCGCCGGCACCTGCGCGTTGACGACGAGGAGGTACGGCGTTACCGCGACCAGCGATACCGGCGCGAAGTCCTTGATCGGGTCGTAGCCGAGCTTGGAATAGGCGCCGGGCGCGACGGCGTGCGTGCTGGTCGTGCCCACCGCAAGCGTATAGCCGTCCGGGGGCGCCTTCGCCGCCGCGTCCGTCCCTATCGTGCCGCCGGCGCCGCCCCGGTTGTCCACGACGATCTGCTGCCCCAGCTTCTCGCTGAGCCGCTGCGCGACGATGCGGCCGATGATGTCGGTCGATCCGCCGGGCGGGAAGGGAACGATCAGCCTCAAAGGCTTGTTCGGGTAATCGGACTGCGCCGAAACGGCGCACGGGAACACGGTCGCTGCCGCGGCGATGCACGCCGCGACTGAAGCAAGCTTGCGCAACATGTCGTCTCCTCCTATTGATGCCGGTCTGCTCGCCGGCTCAGTGCGTAAACCTACCACAGCGCGGCGCCGCGCAGCGCGAATTCGCCTCCGCTAGCGCTCGAGGTCCGAAGGCTTGTCGATGTCGCGCACGACCGCGGGATCATCGACCTCCAAAATGTTCACCCATTCGGGGTGCTGCTTGAGGAATTGGCGCGCGCCGTCGTCCCCGCGCAGCGAAGACAGCTCTTCAAGGAACCGCCGCGCGAATCCGACCGGATGTCCGCGCTCGCCGTGGAACGAAGGGGCGGCGATCGCTGCGCCTTCCTGCAGGGCTTTCGCGACGATCCGGATGGTTTCAGGACGGATGAACGGCATGTCGGCAAGGGCGACCACCCAGCCATCAGCTTCCGAAGCAGCGCGCACGCCCGCCGCGAGGCTCGTTCCCATGCCCTCGCTCGCGTTCTTGCACACGACGGTGTTGCAACCGGCATCGCGCAGTATTTTTCCGAGCTTTTGTGCCCGCGGCCTGACTACGGCGATGGACTCGGGCAAGGCCTCCAGCAGGTGTCTGGCCGCGGCGAGCCCGATCGGCGTCCCGGCCTCGGGCGCACCCGCAGGCAGGGCCTGGAGCAGCTTGTTCGAGCCGAAGCGCTTCGAATACCCGGCTGCAAGAAGAATGCCGCGGATACCGGCGGCCATGAACTCCCCCTTGAAGGGGAGGGAGAATAACTAGTTTTGCGGAACCGCGCAGCCGGCCGAGACGTTCACCTTCGGCTGCTCGATCGTTTGGGGAATCTGCACGCCGCGGCGCACCGCGGTCATCTCGGCGAGGATGGCCACAGCGATCTCGGGCGGGGTCTTCGAGCCGATCTTCAGACCCACCGGCCCGCGCAGGCGCTCGATCTCGGAAGCGGCGAGGTCGAACTCGGCCAGGCGCTTCCTGCGCGCGTCGTTGTTCTTCTGCGAGCCGAGCGCGCCGACGTAAAACGCCGGCGACTTGAGCGCTTCCAAGAGCGCCGCGTCGTCGAGCTTGGGATCGTGAGTGACGGCGACCACCGCGCTGTGCGCGTCGAGGTTCATCTGCACGACGACATCGTCAGGATAGCCGCGATGGATGGGGACCTCCTCGAAATCCCAGCCGTCGGCGTATTCGCCGCGCGGATCGCACACGGTCACGTGATAGTCGAGCGCCTGCGCAATCTGCGCGAGGTAGCGGCTCACCTGGCCCGCGCCGATCACGAGCAGCCGCCAGCGCGGCCCGTGCACCGTCTTCAGCACCTTGCCGTCGAACTCGAGCAGGTCCGACCATTTTCCCGGCTCCATGCGCACTTTGCCGGTTTCCATGTCGAGGAAGCGCGCCGCGAGCTCGTGCCGCTCGATCACGGTCAACAGATCCTTCAGCTTCGATTCCTTGCCGAGCGGCTCGAGCACGATCTGCAGCGTCCCGCCGCAGGGAAGCCCGAAGCGCGTCGCCTGCTCCTGGGTCACCCCGTAAGTCGTCACCTCGGGCTTCTCGGCCGCGATCGCCTTGCCTTTCACTTTGTCGATGAGATCGTCCTCCACGCACCCGCCGGAGACCGAGCCCATGACTTGGCCGTCGTCCCGGATGGCGAGCATGGCGCCCACCGGACGCGGCGCCGAACCCCAGGTGTGGACGACCGTGCCCAGGGTGGTGCGGTGGCCCGACTCGGTCCATTTCAGTGCGCTGCGTACCACTTCGAGATCGACGCTGTCCACGGAGAATCCTTATAGAGAAAAACGCATGCGGGAAGATTGCTGAATGCTGTCAAACGATTATACGCGATAGCGTAGACCTCGCTTAAGGTTGGGTCAAGCCGGCGCAGCTTCAAGCTGCGGTTGATAGCCGCGCGAGCATGGTCTAGCATTTCTCCCGTCGGTCCAGGAGGCTTTTTCCCTGAAGAATTCTGTTTGAACACCGCGCAACAAGAAGTTCAACCTACGCCAAAGGAGTGGAAATCATGACCGTCAAGGTCTCCCTGACCGTCAACGGCAAGCCGGCGAGCGCGGAAGTCGAAGAGCGCACGCTGCTGGTCAACTTCATCCGCGACAACCTGCGCCTGACCGGTACCCACGTCGGCTGCGACACCGCGCAGTGCGGCGCCTGCACCATCCACATGAACGGCCGCGCCGTGAAGTCCTGCAACATGCTGGCGATGCAGGCCGAAGGCGCCGACCTCGTCACGATCGAAGGCATCGCCAAGGCGGACGGCACGCTGCACCCGATGCAGGAAGCCTTCCGCCAGCACCACGGCCTGCAGTGCGGTTTCTGCACCCCCGGCATGGTGATGAGCGCGATCGACCTGTTGAAGGACTTTCCGAACCCGACCGAGGAGCAGATCCGCGAGCAGCTCGACGGGAACCTGTGCCGCTGCACCGGCTATCACAACATCGTCAAGGCCATCAAAGCCGCTTCACAGTCGATGAGAAGCTAGACATGGCGACCCCCTACATAGGCGCTTCGATCCAGCGCAAAGAGGACTACCGCTTTCTCACCGGCGCCGGCAGCTACACCGACGACGTTGCACTGCCGAGGCAGACTTATGCGCATTTCGTGCGCTCGCCGCACGCACACGCGAAGATCAAATCGATCAACAAGGACAGGGCGCTGAAGGCGCCCGGGGTCGTCGCCATCTTCACCGGCGACGATCTCGCCGCCGCCAAGGTCAACGGCCTTCCCTGCGGATGGCTCATCACGGACATCAACGGACAGCCGATGAAGGAGCCGCCGCACCCCTGCCTCGCGCAGGGCAAGGCGCGCTACGTCGGCGATCATGTCGCCATCGCCATCGCGGAGACGCACGAGCAGGCGCGCGACGCCGCGGAGCTCGTGAAAGTGGACTACGAGGAACTGCCCGCCGTGGTACGCGCCGGCGAAGCTCGCAAAAAAGGCGCGCCGGTCGTGCACGACCTCGCGCCGGACAACACCTGTTACGTCTGGGGCCTCGGCGACAAGGCGGCGGTGGACAAAGCCTTCTCAGATGCCGCGCACGTCACCACGCTCGAATTCCTCAACAACCGGCTCATCCCCAACGCAATCGAGCCGCGCGCCGCGAACGCGACCTACTCGCGCGCCGACGACAGCTATACGCTCTATGTCGCCAGCCAGAACCCGCACGTCGAGCGGCTGCTCATGACCGCGTTCGTGCTCGGGCTGCCCGAGCACAAGGTGCGAGTGGTCGCGCCCGATGTCGGCGGCGGTTTCGGCTCGAAGATCTATCTCTACGCCGAGGACGTGGTGTGCACCTGGGCGTCGAAGAGAATCAACCGTCCGGTGAAATGGACCGCGGATCGCAGCGAATCCTTCGTCTCCGACGCGCACGGCCGCGATCATGTGACCAAGGCCGAGCTCGCGCTCGACCGGGACGGCAAATTCCTCGCGATGCGCGTGACCACCACGGCGAACATGGGCGCGTATCTCTCCACCTTCGCCTCGTGCATCCCGACCATCCTCTATGCGACGCTGCTCGCCGGGCAGTACACCACACCGTCGATCTACGCCGAAGTCACCGCGGTGTTCACCAATACGGCGCCGGTGGACGCCTACCGCGGCGCGGGACGGCCCGAGGCGACCTACGTCGTCGAGCGCCTGGTCGAGACCGCTGCGCGCGAAATGAAGATGGAACCGGGCGAAATCCGCCGGCGCAATTTCATCAGGAGCTTTCCCTACCAGACTCCGGTCGCGCTCCTGTACGACACCGGCGACTACGACGCCACTCTCGCCGAAGCGCTGCGCGTCGCCGATGTCGCCGGCTTCCCGGGACGCAAGGCCGAGGCGGCGAGCCGCGGCAAGCTGCGCGGCCTGGGCTATTGCTGTTACATCGAGGCCTGCGGCATCGCGCCGTCGAACGTAGCGGGCGCGCTCGGCGCGCGCGCGGGCCTGTTCGAGGCGGGAGAAGTCCGGGTGCACCCCACCGGCAAGGTGACCGTGTTCACCGGCTCGCACTCGCACGGCCAGGGACACGAGACCACTTTTGGGCAGGTGGTCGCCGATCGCCTGGGCATTCCGATCGAGGACGTCGACATCGTGCACGGCGACACCTCGAAAATCCTCTTCGGCATGGGCACCTACGGCTCGCGCTCGATCGCGGTGGGCGGCACCGCCATCGTGAAGGCCGTGGACAAGATCGTCGCCAAGGGCAAGAAGATCGCCGCGCATCTGATGGAAGCGGCGGAGGACGACATCGAGTTCAGGGACGGCGCCTTCGTCGTAAAGGGCACCGACAAGAAAAAAGCGTTCGCCGAGGTGTCCCTCGCCGCCTACGTCCCGCACAACTACCCGCTCGACAAGCTCGAGCCCGGGCTGAACGAGAACGCCTTCTACGACCCGGCCAACTTCACCTTCCCGGCCGGCAGCCACATCTGCGAGGTCGAGGTGGACCCCGACACCGGTAACGTGAAGATCGCCAAATTCACCGCGGTGGACGACTTCGGCAAGATCATCAACCCGATGATCGTCGAGGGACAGGTTCACGGCGGGCTGACGCAGGGCATCGGCCAGGCGCTCACCGAGGGCTGTTACTACGACAAGGACTCCGGCCAGCTCGTCACCGGCTCCTACCTCGACTACTGCATGCCGCGCGCAGACGACGTTCCGACGTTCAAGGTGCGCACCAAGGAAACGCCCTGCACGCACAATCCGCTCGGGGTGAAGGGCTGCGGCGAGGCGGGCGCGATCGGTGCTCCGGCCGCGGTGATGAACGCGCTCACCGACGCGCTCGGGGTTCGCGACATCGAGATGCCGGCGACGCCGCAACGGATCTGGCGGGCGTGCCAGGAAACCAGGATGAAGATAGCTGCCTAGGAGACGCGCATGTATTCGTTCAACTACCAAAAAGCAAAATCGGTCGACGACGCGGCCAAGGTGATCGCGAAGAACGCGGAGGCCAAGCTGCTCGCCGGCGGGCAGAGCCTGATCGCGGCGATGAAGCTGCGGCTCGCAAAGCCCTCCGACCTCGTCGATCTAGGAACGGTCAAGGGTCTCTCCGGAATCAAGGCCGACAGCAAGGCCGTGACGGTCGGCGCGATGACCCGTCACGCCGAAGTCGCCGCCTCGGCCGCGGTGAAGAAGGCGATTCCCGCGCTGGCGAGCCTCGCCGCAGGCATCGGCGATCGCATGGTGCGCAACATGGGAACCATCGGCGGCTCGCTCGCCAATAACGATCCGGCCGCAGACTACCCGGCAGGCGTATTGGGCCTGGGTGCAACCATCCTCACCAACAAGCGCAAGATCGCGGCCGACGAATTCTTCAAGGGAATGTATGAGACCGCGCTCGGAAAAGGCGAGATCATCACGCAGGTTTCGTTTCCGATCCCGAAACGCGCCGCCTACATGAAATTCAAGAACCCGGCCTCACGCTACGCCATCGTCGGCGTGTTCGTCGCCGACTTCGGCGCGGGCGTGCGCGTCGCGGTGACGGGCGCGGCCGCGAGCGTATTCCGCGTGGCCGCGATGGAAAAAGCGCTCGCGGTGAAGTTCACCCCCGAGTCGGTGGCGGACATCAAGATGCCTGAAAAGGGACTGAACTCGGACCTGCATGCAAAAGCCGACTATCGCGCGCACTTGATCACCGTGATGGCAAAGCGCGCAGTTGAAGCCGCGATGAAATAGAACATTCGGGAGTCCCCGGTTCCCGGGGCCCGCATGCCGTCCTCTCAGGCGGCGTGAACGGTCGGGGATCAAATCTCCCGGACCCGATCTCGAGGGTTGATCGCCTCGAGGGGATCCCCGCCGGCCCTCCCCCAAAACCCTTGGGGGAGGGTTTTTTATTTGCGGGGCTGGCATAATTCGCGGATGAGCACGCTTCCGAAGTCGATCGACGACACCCTCGCCCTGCTCGCGCGCGCCGACTACGTGGCCGAGCGCAGCCTCGCAACGGCGGTATTCCTCGCTCTCAAGATGAGCCGGCCGCTGTTTCTCGAAGGCGAGGCCGGGGTCGGCAAGACCGAAATTGCCAAAGTCCTGGCCGACAGTCTCGGGCGTCCGCTCGTACGCCTGCAGTGCTACGAAGGTCTCGACATCGCCTCAGCCGTATACGAGTGGAATTATTCGCGTCAGATGATCGAGATAAGGCTGGCCGAGACTCAAGGGACGTCGCGCGACGCGGTCGCCAAGGACATTTTCTCCGAGCGCTTCCTCATCAAGCGGCCGCTGATGCAGGCGCTCGAAGGCGGGAAAGGCGCGGCGCCCGTGCTGCTGATCGACGAATTGGACCGCACCGACGAGCCGTTCGAGGCGTATCTTCTGGAAGTGCTGTCGGACTTCCAGATCACGATCCCGGAGATCGGCACGGTGAGAGCCACGGAGCCGCCGATCGTCGTGCTCACCTCCAACCGCACGCGCGAGATCCACGACGCCATCAAGCGGCGCTGCTTCTACCACTGGGTGGATTATCCGGACGCGGCGCGGGAGCGAAAAGCCCCGGAGGCCTCCGAAAACCTGTCGCGCGAGGTCGTGGCCTTCGTGCAGCGCCTGCGCAAGATGGATTTGTTCAAGCTGCCCGGCGTCGCCGAGACGATCGACTGGTCGAAGGCGCTGGTTGCGCTCGACAAGATGACGCTCGACCCCCAGACCATCAACGACACGCTCGGTACCCTGCTCAAGTACCAGGACGACATCACTCGCGTGCACGGCAGCGATGCCGAGCGCCTGCTCGCCGAGGTCAGGGCGGAGCTCGCCGCCGCCTAGATCGCTGCGGTGGAAAAAAACCCGGGAGCCCCCTCGCTCGAGGCGGTCGATCTCCGCTGCGTGCGCGGCGAGCGCACGTTGTTCGATGGTCTCCGCTTCAGGCTGCGCGGCGGCGAGCTGTTGCGCATCGGGGGCGCCAACGGCTCCGGCAAAACGAGCCTCCTGCGCATCGCGTGCGGCCTGCTCGAGCCGACGAGCGGCGAGGTACATTGGGGCGGTGAGAATATCCGGCGGCTGCAGGAGGAATTCTGGCGGCGGCTCGTCTACGTGGGACACGCCAATGCGATCAAGGATGACCTGACCGCCGCCGAGAATCTGAATGTGGCGTGCACGCTCGCCGGCGTTCGTACGCAGCCCGCACGGATCGCCGAGGCGCTGCGCCGGCTCGGCCTCAGCGGTTGCGAGAATCTGCCCGCGCGGGTGCTGTCGCAGGGGCAGCGCCGCCGAACGGCGCTGGCGCGGCTCGCATTGAGCGACGCCATGCCGCTATGGATCCTGGATGAGCCGTTTGCCGCGCTCGATGCCGCCGCGATCGACTGCGTGCAGCGCCTGATCACCGAGCACGTTTCGCGGGGCGGAGCAGTGATCCTCACGACGCACCTCGAGGCGGGAATAACGGCCGCCGCGACGCTGCGCATCGATCTCGAGGCGAGCTGACATGATGGCGGCGCTGCGCTGCGTGATCCATCGCGACCTGCTGCTCGCCGTGCGGCGCAGCTCCGACGTGCTCACGGTGCTGCTGTTCTTCGTGATCGTGGCGAGCCTGTTTCCGCTGGGCGTGGGGCCCGATCCGGCGCTGCTGCGCGCGATCGCCCCGGGAGTCATCTGGGTCGCGGCGCTGCTCGCATCGATGCTCGCGCTCAACCGGATGTTCGCCTCCGATCACGCGGACGGGACGCTCGAGCAGATGCTGCTCGGCGCCACCCCCTTGGGAATGACCGTCGCGGCAAAGGTGCTCGCTCACTGGCTCGTCTCCGGCCTGCCGCTCGTCCTGATCTCGCCAATTTTGGCGCTACAATTTGATTTTCCTCGAGAGTTCGTCTGGACCTTGATCCTATCCTTGGCCCTCGGAACGCCGGTCTTGAGCCTGATCGGTGCGATCGGCGCGGCGCTGACGCTGGGGCTTCGCGGCGGCGGAGCCCTGCTCTCGCTGCTGGTGCTGCCCTTGTACGTCCCGGTGCTCATCATTGGAGCGGGCGCGGCTGAAAGCGCGGCCTCGGGGCTCGGCGGGCAGGCACAGCTTCTGCTGCTCGGCGCGTTCCTCGTGTTCGCGGGGGCCTTCGCGCCCTGGGCGGCGGCGGTGGCGCTGCGCATTTCATCGGAGTGAATTGAGCGACACGGCATGAGCGTCAACTGGTTCAAGTACTCCACGCCCCAGATTTTTTTTCCTCTGGCGGGAAAGCTCGCCTTCTGGTTCGGCGCCCTGGCGCTCCTCGCGTGCGCCGCGGGCCTGTATATCGGCTTTTTCCGCGCTCCGACCGACGCGCAGCAGGGCGAGGCCTATCGCATCATCTTCATCCACGTTCCCGCCGCCTGGATGTCGATGTTCATTTATCTGGTCATGGCCTTCTGGGCCGGGCTGGGGCTCGCTTTCAATACCCGGCTATCGGGAATGAT
>WNFV01005535.1_pt1 | contig 15277 bp, 18 predicted proteins | sample 5400101 | NCBI WGS metagenome assembly WNFV01 (sample SAMN13153361, study PRJNA577476) | soil metagenome | isolation source: 115 cm soil or saprolite under grassland replicate 1 | place: USA:California | collected 2016-06-15 | reverse complement strand
GGACGTCCGTCGTGACGCGCGCGTCCTCCGGGGGGACGCCGAGCGTCACCAAGACCTGCTCGCAGAACCAGCGAAGGGGCTTCTCCTGGATGGTGGACGTCTCGGCCGTCGGTCCCGCCTCGTCGGCGGACCGAAGAATCGTCGTGCGTATAAGCTTGCGGTTCGAACGGATGCGGCCTCTGCGCGATCGGTTTCTGCGGAAGCCGGACGCCGATTGACGACGGATCCGCGAGCCCGGTTTTGTAGATTTTGTATACATGAAGGTAGATTAATCACGGACGGCCTGCACGGCTCCATGACGACCGTGGAGCGCGTCGCACTTATCACCGGTGCCAGCCGCGGACTCGGATACACACTCGCGGAGTTCCTCGCCCGGCAACGCTGGACGCTCATCCTCACGGCGCGCGATCAAGCGGCCCTTCGAGAGGCAGCCGAACGCCTGCAGGAGACCGGCGCGACGATTACGGTCGTGCCCGGCGATGTTTCTGATGCGCCGCATCGACGCGAACTCGCCGATGTCGCGGCCCGCCACGGTCGTCTCGACCTCCTCGTCAACAACGCATCCGAACTCGGACCATCTCCTCTCACTCCTCTCGTCGACCATCCTCTGCCCGCCCTTCGGAGAGTGTTCGAGGTGAACGTGATCGCTCCGCTGGCTCTGGTCGGCGAATGCCTTCCGATCCTGAAGACCTCCAGGAGCCTCGTCGTCAACATCACGAGCGACGCGGCCCGTGCGGGATACCCGGGATGGGGCGGGTACGGGAGCAGCAAGGCGGCCCTCGAGCTCGTCACGAAGACGCTCGCCGAGGAGCTCCGGGACGACGGTGTAGGCGTCGTCTCTGTGGATCCGGGCGATCTGCGCACGCGGATGCACCAAGACGCGTTCCCGGGTCAGGACATCTCCGATCGGCCGCTGCCCGATATCACGCTGCCGTTCTGGGCGTGGCTCGAAGGACACGATCCGCTCCGCATCACGGGCCAGCGGTTCGAGGCGCAAGGAGCGGCGTGGGAGGTGCCCGCGTGAACCGCCAGGATCTCGTCTTCGGGAAGCCGCGGGAGCTCTTCGCCTCGCGGCCGGCCGAGTTGGAACGCGGCGCACGCGACCAAGTGCGGCTCCTCGTGACGACGCCGGAAGGGACCGTCCACGCGCCGTTCGAGGACCTGCCTCGGTTCCTGTCCGCGGGCGATCTCCTCGTCGCGAATGAGAGCGCGACGCTCGCCGCGAGCCTCGTGGCCCGCGGCGCCTCGGGGACGTACACGCTCAATCTCAGCACGCGTTACGCGGAGCGCCTCTGGCTGGCGGAGCCCCGGTGGGACGCCGCCCATCCGGGACCGATGCCGATCCGCGCGGGCGAGGAGGCCGCCGTGGCCGATGCGACCGTGACGTTCGTCGCGCCGTATCCCGGCATCCCGAGGCTCTGGTTCATCCACGCGGACCGGCCGCTCGAGCCGATCCTGGAGCGGGAGGGGGTGCCGATCCACTACGGCTACGTCCCCCAGGCCTGGCCCCTCGACGCGTACCGGAGCCTCTTTTCTCGCATCCCCGGCAGCGCCGAGATGCCGTCGGCGGCTCGGCCGATCACGCCCCGAGTCCAGAAGGCCTTGGCGGCCGCCGGCGTTCGGTTCGCGTCCGTCCTGCTCCATGCCGGCGTCAGCAGCCTCGAGATCGAGGCGGACGCGGTCGAACAGCAAGCGGTCTACCCGGAACCCTTCGGGGTCTCGGAGGAGACGGCGAGACTGGTGAACGCCACGCGGGAGGCGGGCCATCGCGTCGTCGCGATCGGCACGACGGTCGTCCGCGCGCTCGAGTCGGCGTGGACGCCGGACGGGATGCGGCCGCGCCAGGGATTCACGCGCCTATTCGTCCATCCCGGCAATCCGGTCCGCGCAATCGACGGACTGCTGACCGGCTTCCACGATCCCGTCACGAGTCATCTCGCGATGCTCGCGGGGTTCATCGGGTTGCCGCGTGTGATGGAAACGTACCGCGAGGCGATCGCGAACGGATACCGGTGGCACGAGTTCGGAGACAGCCACCTCATCCTACGGAAGTGACCGGGGTCATCGTCGGATTCGAATGCCCCATTAGACTCATCGGTTCAGACGCAGAGCCACTCCTGAGCCGATCTTCAGCCGGACTTCTTCCCCATCTCGCCCGTGTACGTCGCAATATACCAATGGTTACCGCTGGGATCCCGAACGGCCGCAGCGCGTTCCCCGTATTCCATATCCCGCACGTCGTGAAGACTCACCCCTCCGGCCCTGAGGGCGCGCTTGTAGGTGGCGTCTACGTCGCGGACGTAGAGGTGGATGCCCGAAGGGAGGGCTCTCCATTGAGCGGCGGCCCGGCCGATCTCCACAACGCCGCCATCGACGCGGAGAGCGGCGTGGAGAATCTTTCCGTCGGAGTCTACGGCACGCTGGTCTTCCAGTTCCTCGGCCCGGAAGGCTTTCTTGACAAAAGCCACGAGACGGTCTGGGTCGTCGACGGTGAGATAGGGTGTTACGGCGCTGAATCCAGGAGGCATGTGGGATGCGCGCTTGTGTTCGGGCATGACAGGACCGAAACGGGTACTCTTGACTGGCGGTTTCAGGGTTTCGGCGGAACGGACCTTGCCTGCTGGCCACGATCACTCGAGAGGTGCGGGCTTGCATGGATCCGCGGTTCGTCCCGCGCTGGGCATTGGAAGTGCGGCTTGCATCACAGCATGTCTGGTACACGTAACGCTAGCCTTCATATGGGGGGAATGCAATGCATGCATTGCATGCAATCTCCAACGGCTCGAAAGCCCACGATTTCGTTGCGCCTGCCTCGGTCCCTCCTCGACGAAATCGATGAGCTCGTTCGGAGGACGCGGATGCGTTCACGCACCGAGTTTCTCGAGCGCGCGGTCGAAAGCTACGTGGACGAACTCCGAGAAGCTCGCGTCGTCGTTGTCAAGTCCTGGACGGAGGGGAAGGCACGGACTGCGATCCTCCGGTACCTCAAGGGTCGGCGCGCCACGTACGTTACAGATGTCGCGGAGGCGCTGGGGATGGACCTCGATCTCGCTTTCCGGGTCGTTGGATCCCTCGCCAAGGAGGGAAGGGTCGTTGAGTGAACTCGGGGGCGTCGGCGACAGCGTCGCGGGCGAGAAGCTCGCGGCGGTCGGCCGCAAGATTGGCCGGGTGTTCGTCATCACAGAGACCGGCGCGCATCGGGCTCAGCGGGTCTACATCTGGGGCGATCCCGCCCGCTGTTATGTCGACAAGCCAATCCGACGTCCCTGACGGCAGCCGTTTGGGGAGGAGCGTGTCGTCCTTCAATCCGGATCCTCGCAGTCACCGGGAGGAAAGACTTTAAGGCCGACACGGAATCCGACGCGCGCCACGAGGCATCGGGAGTACAATGCCCTGGGGACTTCAGAACCGCCTGTCTCGGATCATCCGGCCGACGGACGGGCACACGGTGATGCTCGCCGCGGACCACGGATACTTCCTCGGGCCGACGCGCAAGATCGAGATCCCACGGAAGACGCTGGAGCCGCTCCTGCCTTACGCGGACGCGGTGATGGTGACACGAGGCGTCGTGCGGACCTCGATCGACCCCGGCGCGAACGTCCCGATCGTCCTCCGGGTGTCGGGCGGCGCGAGCGTCCTCAACGAGGACCTCTCCAACGAGAAGATCACGACCTCGATGCGGGAGGCCGTCCGACTGAACGCCTCCGCGGTGGCCCTCTCGATCTTCGTCGGCGCGCCGCACGAGCACGAGAGCCTCGTGAACCTCGGGCATCTCGTCGACGAAGGCGAGGAGGTGGGCCTGCCCGTCCTGGCGGTGACGGCGGTCGGAAAGGAGCTGGAGAAACGGGACGCCCGATATCTCGGCCTCGCGACGCGCATCGCCGCGGAGTTCGGGGCGCACTTCGTGAAGACGTACTACTGCGAGCCGGATTTCGACAAGGTGGTCGAAGGCTGTCCCGTACCCCTCGTCGTGGCGGGAGGTCCGAAGCTCGAGACGGAGCTCGATGCGCTCGAGCTCGCGTACAACTCCGTCCAAGCGGGAGCGGCGGGCGTCGACATGGGCCGGAACATCTGGCAATCCTCGAACCCGGTCGGGATGATCCGTGGGGTCCGGGCGGTCGTCCACGAGCGGGCGACGCCGAAAGAGGCGCTCGACGTCCTTAAGGGCGGGAAGCCCCGCAGGTAGGGCGCCGCACCATGCGCGCCGCGATGTACTATGCGAACGACGACGTGCGGATCGTCGACGTGCCGAAACCGAAGATCGGCCCAAGTGAGATCCTCGTCAAGGTGCGCGCGAGCGGCATTTGCGGTTCCGACGTCATGGAATGGTACCGCAAACTGAAGGCGCCGCTCATCTTGGGGCACGAGATCGCCGCGGAGGTCGTCGAGGTCGGCGCGGGCGTCGATGCGGTGAAGCGGGGCGAGCGGGTGTTCGTCTCCCACCACGTGCCCTGCGGCCAGTGCCGCTACTGCCTCGCCGGGCACGAGACCGTGTGCGACACGCTGCGGACGACGAACTTCGATCCGGGCGGGTTCGCGGAGTTCGTGAGAGTGCCGGCGATCAACGTGAAGCACGGCGTCTTCGTGCTCCCGAAGGAGATCTCGGATGAGGACGCGGTCTTCATCGAGCCGCTCGCCTGCGTCATTCGCGGGCAGCGCCTCGCGGATTTCCGACCGGGGCACACGGTCCTCGTCATCGGAAGCGGGGTGGCGGGCCTGTTGCATGTCAAGCTCGTGAAAGCGTCCGGGGCCGCACGAGTGATTGCGACGGATTTGGTCGAGTCGCGCCGGTCAGCCGCACGGAAGGCGGGCGCCGATCTAGCAATCGATGGTCGGGACGACGTGCCGGCGAAGGTGCGCGCTGCGAACGATGGTCACTTCGCGGACCTTGTGGTCACGTGCACAGGTGCGCCGAAAGCGATTGCGCAAGGCCTGGCTTCCCTGGATCGGGGCGGCACGATCCTCTTCTTCGCACCCACGGAGCCGACTGCGAAGATTGAGATTCCGTTCAACGCCCTGTGGCGGGAGGAGATCACCACCGTGGCCTCGTATGGCGGTAGCCCTCAGGACATCCGCGCGGCGATTACGCTTCTGGCCGAACGCAAGATTGCGGTTGTGGACCTCATCACGCACGTGCTGCCCCTCGAGGAAGCCGCGAAAGGCTTCCATCTCGTAGCGCAAGCGAAGGACTCGCTGAAGGTCGTCCTCCGGCCGTGAACCCCATGGACATCGCACAGGGCCGGCGGGCGTTGGTTAACCTTAAACAAGGTTGCATTGCCGCCGACGCGTGCTCGAATCCGCACGGCCCCGATGCATCATCGTGATAAGGGCCTGCTTCGTTACGCACGGCGCCTCAGGAGGTCTCGCGGTGGTCGTGTCGAGTGCGACGATCGACAGCCTGCTGAAGGAGAAGGAGCAGTACCCCCCACCGGATGCATTCCGCAAGACCGCGGTGGCGTGCGATGACGACCTCTACCGCGAAGCGGCACGCGACCCGGAGGCCTTCTGGGCCAAGATGGCGAAGGGCCTCGACTGGACCGCTCCGTGGTCTCGGGTGCTTGAATGGGAGCCTCCGTTCGCGAGATGGTTCGTCGGTGGCCGCATCAACGTATCCGCGAACTGCCTTGACCGCCACCTGAAGGGGCCCCGGCGAAACAAGGCCGCCATCGTCTGGGAGGGCGAACCCGGAGACCGGCGGGTACTGACGTACCACGACCTGTGGCGAGACGTGAATCGCTTCGCGAACGTGCTGCGTGGACTCGGCGTGAAGCAGGGCGACCGGGTCACGATCTACATGCCGATGATCCCCGAGCTGGCGGTCGCGATGCTCGCATGCGCGCGGATCGGCGCGGTGCACAGCGTGATCTTCGGCGGCTTCAGCGCGCGGGCGATCCGCGATCGCGTCGAGGACGCCGAGTCGGCGGTCGTCGTGACGGCGGACGCGGGCTATCGGCGAGGCTCCGCCCTCCCGCTGAAGAAGGTGGTCGACGAGGCGCTCGAGGGCCTTCGGATCGTCCGCCATGTCATCGTGTTCAGGCGGGCGGGCATCGACGTCCCGATGCGCGAGGGTCGCGACCACTGGTGGCACGAGCTCGCGGCGAAAGCGGCGGCCGTGTGTCCTCCGGAGGGAATCCTCGCGACGGACCCGCTCTTCCTTCTCTACACCTCCGGCACGACGGGGAAACCGAAAGGGATCCAACACTCGACGGGCGGCTATTTAGTCGGCGTCGCGACGACGACGCGCTATATCTTCGACCTGAAGGAGGACGACCTGTACTGGTGCACCGCGGACATCGGGTGGGTCACCGGTCACTCGTACATCGTGTACGGGCCCTTCGCGAACGGCGCGAGCGTCTTCATGTACGAGGGCGCTCCGGACTGGCCCGCGCCGGATCGGTTCTGGCGGATGATCGAGGACTACGAGATCACGATCCTCTACACCGCGCCGACCGCGATCCGCGCGTTCATGCGCTGGGGCGACGAGCATCCGAAGAAGCACGACCTCTCGAGCCTGCGGCTCCTGGGGACCGTCGGCGAGCCGATCAATCCGGAGGCCTGGCGGTGGTACCGCAAGGCGATCGGCGGTGGCCATTGTCCCATCGTCGACACGTGGTGGCAGACGGAGACGGGCATGATCCTCATCACCCCGCTGCCGGGCCTCACGACGACGAAGCCCGGATCCGCGACGCGGCCCTTCCCCGGGATCGAAGCGGCGGTCGTCGACGAACACGGCCAGCCCGTGGCGGTGAACACGGGCGGGTATCTCGTCATCACGAGACCGTGGCCCGCGATGCTCCAGACGATCTACAAGGATCCGGGGAGATACGAGCAGGTTTACTGGTCACAGGTTCCCGGAAAATACTTCACGGGCGATGGCGCGCGGGTCGACGAGGACGGCTACTTCTGGCTCATGGGCCGCATCGACGACGTGATCAACGTCGCCGGCCACCGCATCGGCACAATGGAGGTCGAGTCCGCCCTCGTGAGCCACCCGAAGGTCGCCGAGGCCGCGGTCGTCGGGAAGCCGCATCCGTTGAAAGGCCAGGCGCTCGTCGCGTACGTTGTCCTGAAATCCGGATTCAAGCGATCGGACGCGTTGCCCGCCGACCTGCAGAAGCACGTCCGCTCGGCGATCGGTGCGATCGCGGTCCCGGACGACATCTACATCACGGAGAAGCTCCCGAAGACCCGGAGCGGAAAGATTATGCGCCGCGTGATCCGATCGCTCGTCAGCGGGCAGGAGATCGGCGACACAACGACGCTCGAGGACCCCGGGGCCGTCGAGGAAGTCCGGAAGTGGCTCGAGGCGATTGAAGACAAGGGATCCTAATCGCGATTCACCGCTTCCGGCGTCTCGCGGGTCGCTTCCGAGGTTTCCCCTCCCGCCGCCGCGGGGCGTCGACATGGAAGACGTCGAGCCAGATCCCTTCGACGACGGGCACGAAGGCGATGTGCCAGCCGCCTTCATGGAACGGGCCGAGCGCCGGTCGGTATCCGGCGGCCTCCAACCGCCGCAATGCCGCCTCGAAGTCATCGACCGCGAATCCGAGGTGGTCCAGCTCGTCTCCCTCTCGGAACGGCCCCGCGACCGGACTGTCCGGCGCGTACCAGTTCAGCTCGAGCTTGTGCTTGCCGTCCGGACTCCAGAGATTGGCAAATTCGCCCTTGGTCCATTCCGCCTTCACGCGCTTCTCGAGTTTCATCCCGAGGACCTTCGTGAAGAAGTCAATCGCGGAATCGAGATTCCGAACCCGGAGGCCGGTGTCCTCGAATACGAAGCGCATCGTCTGCCGATTCGGGTCCCGCGGGATAAGGATTGGGCCGCCCTATGGGTCGACCCAGTGGGCCCGCCGCGCCGCGACGACGCCCATCAGGGCCGCAAAGCCAAGGAGGTACGCCCACCCGACCCAGACCTGCCACACCGGCATGTTTGGGAGGATCCCGAAGTAGTATTTCGCGAGTTGCGCGGCGTGCGTCGTCGGGATCAGCATGGCGAAGGCTTGGGCGATGGGATAGGCGTCCAAGCGGTCGAGCGGATAGTACACGGGCGGCAGGAAGCCGAGGGCAATGCTGAGCACTTGAGGGATCGAGTTCGCCCGGCGCGCGTTCTTCGTCGTCGCGCCGATCGCGAAGCCGACGAAGACGAGTCCGATCCAGAGCAGCCCGGATGTCGTCAGCATGAGGAGGATCCCGACGACCGTCGAAGGGCCCGAGAGGACGAGGAAGGTAATCGCCACGACGACGGAAGGAAGCGCCACGACGAGCCCGCTCACCGAGAGCCCGAGCGCATACGATGCGGGCGAGACCTTCGACGCGACGAACATGTCCTGGAACCGGAACCACTGTTTGTTGAAGTAGACGCTCTGGGACGCGAAGAGTCCGGTGAAGGAGAACGTCAGGACGATCGCCCCGATGAGCGACTGAACGGCGGAGGCCTGGTCCGCAAAGACGAAGATGAAGATCACGGGGAGGAACGCGAACAGGCTGATCACGACGAGCAGCATCGGGTCTCGCAGGAGCGGCAGCGCGTCGAACAGCCCGATGTACAGGGCCTCACGTATCTTCGCTTTCAATCGATCCCCCCACGATTTTGATGAACGCGTCCTCGAGGCTCGCCGGCTTGAAGGTCACCTTGCGCTTCTCCCGGAGTCCCCGTTCGACGATGGAAAGGATCTCTTCGTCCGATCGGGGTTCGAGGATCTCTCGCTCGCCCCCGTTGCCCGCGGCCGGCTCGACGATCACGCGCATCCCGATGCCCGTGTCTCCCTTCGCCTCGTCGACGGTCCCGAGGAATGCGGTGCGTCCCTTGTCGACAATCAGCAGATGGTCCGCGAGCACCTCGGCCTCGTCCAGGTAGTGCGTCGTCAGGAGGATCGTCGTCCCGTGCTTCGTCAAGTCGCGCAGCATCGCCCACACGGATCGCCGGCCGAGCGGGTCGAGCCCGATCGTCGGCTCGTCGAGGAAGAACACCTCGGGGTCGGCGACCATCGCCATCGCGATGATCACCCGCTGCCGGAGCCCTCCGGACAGCTCCGCGTTGAGCTTGTCGCGGTGCTCCCACAGGCCGAGGTCGTCCATCACCTTCTTGGTGCGGGCTCGCGCGTCCTCGCGGGACCGGCCTCGGATGAGGCACATGTAATAGATGTGATCGTACGCGGACAGCAGCATCTGGGGCCGCGCCTCTTGCGGCACGACAGCGATGTGCGGGCGGATCGCCTTCGGGTCCGAGAGGACGTCGTGGCCGAGGACCGACGCGCGGCCGACGGTCGGCTTGAGCTGCGTCGCGAGGATCCGGAGGAGCGTCGTCTTGCCCGCGCCGTTGCGCCCGAGGAGGCAGAAGATCTCGCCCTTGTCGATCGTGAAGGAGACGTCCTCGAGGGCCTTCGTCCCCCCGGGGTACGTCTTCCCCAGGCCGTCGACCGTGATGACCGCCATGACGCGCGCCGAACGAGAGGGTCCTACTTGAGGCTTCTGCGCGCGGCGACGCGACAACTGCCGCTCTCCGGGAAACACCGACTTCTTCCGGGGAGGCACGGCGTCGCGAGAAAGGGCCAAGGCTCATGGGAGGAGGCGCCCTTCGCGCCGGGTCCGACATGGAATCGGAAGATGCGCGCCCTCGTCCTGAGGCGAATATGGATGGACGTAAGCGATTCCTGCGGCGACGCCTGGCGATCACTTTCGGCGCCATCCTGCTCATTTCCCTAGCCGGCGCGTGGTTCTATCTCGAATCGCTCCCGCCGCGCGACCTGGGGCTCCTCGCGGCGGGTCGCGTTTTCTTCGACGTCCCTCTCCTGACGCGATACACGCTCCCCGAGATGGGGCCGAACGCGAGCGTCGAAACGACCGTGGGAATCTCGGGCACCGAGCCGCTCTACTTTCGGTGGATCGGGACCGCCTCCGATGGCTCCCCGCTTCGGTTCGTGATTCGGCCGGATCCGAACTCGACCTCACTCGGCTTCGACCCCGTCGAAGAGGACTCGTTCGTCTTCCACATCAACGGGCGAACCACCGGGAGCTCGCCAAACCCGGCCGAGGGCTCCGTATGGGCTCTCACGTGGGTGATGGACTACTCCGCGCGAAGGATCGCGAGGTACGATGGGTTCTTCGAACGGACGTGGATCGAGATCGGTTTCGTCCCCCGTAGTCTCATCGAGTGCATCTGTTCGATGCCTTACGCGAACGTGACCTATCCAGGCGACTCGGACCTGATGCCGACCGGGATCGTGGATCAGCTGACGAGCGCGGGACCGTGGTCGTACGAACGTGTCCTATCCGATTTCGTCCTGCCCGCCCAATCGTTTGACCACGAAACCGGACCCATCTCGATCGATGTCGGTCCGGCCGGAACGGTTTCGGCAATCGTCGCATCCGCGTTCCACTGGGGGCCGGCCGGTGAGTACCGCGTGACCGCGGCCGGGGACGGACCCGTCCGCTACACGATCACGTGGTACTGGGACGCCCGGTTCGGCGGGTTATACCCGGCTGCGACATGAAGGAGAGCAAGACCCGCCGTCCCGACGGTATGTGCCAAAAGCTTATTCTTCCGACTCGGTTCCGCGGGCCGTGGAACGGACTACCTACGACATCGTGGTCGTCGGCGGTGGTGCGGCCGGCCTGCGCGCGGCGATCGCGGCGGCCGAGGACAACCCCGACCTCTCGATCGCCCTCGTGTCGAAGGTCTACCCGATGCGGAGCCACACCGTCTCGGCGGAGGGCGGGACCGCCGCCGTCATGCGGGACTACGACTCCTTCGAGCTTCACGCGACGGACACAATCAAAGGCTCGGACTTCCTCGCGGATCAGGACGCGGTCGAGTTCTTCGTCGCGAAGTGCCCCGAGGAGGTCATCCGGCTCGAGCACTGGGGCTGTCCGTGGTCCCGCGATCCCGACGGGCGCGTGAGCCAGCGGGCGTTCGGTGGCATGTCCGTCAAGAGGACCGTGTTCGCGGCGGACAAGGTCGGATTTCACATCCTCCACACGCTCTTCCAGACGTCGATGAAGTTCCCGCAGATCGAGCGCTTCGACGAATACTTCGTGACGTCGCTGATCCTCGACAGCGGCGCGTGCGTCGGCGTCACAGCGATCGACCTCCGCGGAGGCCGCATGGTCGCGATCGGAGCGAAGGCGACCGTCCTCGCGACGGGCGGGTGCGGCCGCGTCTACGAATTCACCACGAACGGATTCATCAAGACGGGCGACGGCATGGCCCTCGCCTACCGGGCCGGCGTGCCTCTGAAGGACATGGAGATGGTCCAGTTCCATCCGACGTGCCTGCCGGGCACCGGCATCCTGATCACGGAGGCCGCGCGGGGCGAGGGCGGCTACTTGATCAACAAGGCGGGCGAGCGGTACATGGAGCGCTACCTCCCCGGGAAGATGGAGCTCGGCCCGCGGGACATCCTCTCCCGCGCGATGATCCAGGAGATGAAGGCGGGCCGGGCGTTCGACGGACCGTACGGCCAGTACCTCGGCCTCGACCTCCGCCATCTCGGCGAGGCGACGATTGACACCAAGCTTCCCATGGTCCGCGAGCTCGCGGAGAAGTACATGGGCCTCGACCCGATCCACGAGCCCATCCCCGTCCGGCCGGGACAGCACTACATGATGGGAGGCGTGTCGACGAACACGCGGGGCGAGACGAACGTCCCTGGGCTGTACGCGGTCGGCGAGACGGCGTGCGTCACGATCAACGGGGCGAACCGCCTCGGCTCGAACAGCCTGAGCGAGTGCCTCGTCTTTGGCGCGTGGACCGGGCGGGCGGTCGCCGAGTACACGAAGCAGCGCGCCCGCTATCCGAGCACTGCGACGGCGCGCGCGGCTCTCAAGGCAGAAGAGGCGCGCGTGTTCGACGGCCTCCTTTCGCGAGAGCGAGGGAAGGAGACCCTCGCCGGGATCCGCGTCGAGATGCAGCAGCTCATGGACCTGTCCGTCGGGATCTTCCGGGAAGAGGCGCACCTCATCGAGGCGTGCGAGAAGCTCGCCAAGCTGCGCGAACGATTCGCCCACGTCGGCCTGGCGGACAAGGACCGGGTGTTCAACACAGAACTCACGGCGGTCCTCGAGCTCGACTTCATGCTCGACGTCGCAGCGACGATCGCGCACAGCGCGCGGAACCGGAGGGAGTCGCGCGGCGCGCACAGCCGCTCGGACTATCCGACCCGCGACGACGCGAACTACCTCAAGCACTCGCTCGCCTTCCGCACGGACGGCGCGCCGCGGATCGACTACGCACCCGTCACGATCACGAAGTGGCAGCCCGTCGAGAGGAAGTACTGACATGCCCGATGCCGACGTCCTGTTCCGCGTGAAACGGTACCGGCCCGGCTCGGATACGCGGCCGGGATACCAGGAGTACCGCATCCCGTATCGGAGCGACATGGTCGTCCTGGACGGGCTTAATTACATCAAGGATCACGTGGACCCGACGCTCGCGTTCCGGTGGTCGTGCCGGATGGGGATCTGCGGCTCCTGCGGCGCCGACGTGAACGGCCACCCCAAGCTCACGTGCGGCACCTACGTCCGGGAGTTCCGTCGCGGCGTCGTCACGGTCGACCCGCTCGCGAACTTCCCGATCATCAAAGACCTCGTGGTGGACTTCGACGACTTCCTCAACAAGCTCGCCTCCGTCACGCCGTATATCGTCCGGAAGGAGGAGGGCGACCTCAAGCAGGAGTACATCCAGTATCCGGAGGACGTCGAGGCGTACCGCCAGCAGAGCCTGTGCATCAACTGCATGCTCTGCTACGCCGCGTGCCCGGTCTTCGCCGCGAGCCCGGGGTTCATCGGACCGGCGGCCTCGGCGCTCGCGCTGCGGTACATCCGCGATACGCGAGACGAGGGCGCGGACCAGCGGCTCGCGCGCCTGAACACGAAGTCGGGCGTGTGGGAGTGCACTTTCGTCGGGGAGTGCTCCGTCGCCTGCCCGAAAGGCGTCGACCCCGCCGCTGCCATCCAGACGCTCAAGTTCCTCGCGACGACGCGGCACATGCGCCGTCTGCTCATGCCGAAGTCGGTCTCGAGGTGATGCGACGGCCCACGCGTATCCGGCGAAGCGACGGGCGGGATGGTGGCTGCGGAATCCGCGGTACCTCGGCTTCCAGCTGCGCGAGTTCGGCGGCGTGATTAGCGCCGTCTACGGCCTCGTCCTTCTGAACCTGCTCCGGCAGCTGCGCGCCGGCGAGTCCGCGTACACGTCGTTCCTCCAGCTGCTGCGCACGCCGCCGCTCCTGTACGTCAACGTGGTGCTCTTCGCCCTCGTCATGTGGCACGCGATCACCTGGTTCATGCTCATCGGCAAGGCGCAGCCGATCCGGTTCACCGCGAAGCCGGTGCCGTGGAAGACGGCGTTCGCGATCAACGTCCTCCTGTGGCTCGGGGTCAGCGGGGCCGTCGTGTACCTGATCTTCGGGGGCGTCTGAGATGGCCGAGGAGATCTCGGCGGTGCGAGAGACGACCGCTTGGAATCCCGGCCGCGACACCGTCCACGCCGACGTGCCGGAAGGAGAGCCCGAGGTCGTCGCGGAACCGCTCTTCTGGGGCCTGTTCTCCCTCGGCGGCTTCATCACCGCATTCCTCTTCCCGGTGACCCTCTTCCTGTTGTTCTTCGCCGCGCCGCTCGGGTTGTGGCCGAGCGATCCCGCGTCCTATCCGACGTTTTCAGCGTTGTGGCAAGGCCCGCTGGTGCGGCTGTTCTTCTTCGTCCTGATCGGCGGCTCCCTGTTCCACGGGACGCACCGACTCAAGTTCATGCTCGTCGACGCCGGCATGAGGACCCCCGGCGCGCAGGCGTTCCTGGACGTCATCTTGAACGCGGTCTCGATCCTCGGGAGCCTCGGCGCCCTTTACTACGCGGTGCGCGGCTGGCTTTTCTAGCCGCCGGTTTCTTGGCGCGCTTCTTCTTCGCAGGCCCTTTCTTGGCCGGACGCTTTTTCGCGGGGGCTTTCGCGGCGGCGACCTTGGCGGGCGCCGCCCGGACCGGCGCCGCTGCGGCCGGTGCACCCTCCGGGAGGAGCTTGTACACGAAGTCCCTTTCGCGAACGCGCTCGCGGACCTTCATGCCGACCTCCTGACCGACGTCCGCGCGCGAGACGTCGGCGTGCTCGATCTGCAACGTGTCGACCGTCTGCTCGACGTTCGTCGTCGGTCCTTGGATCTGCACCGTGTCGCCGATCGCGAGCGTGCTGTCCGTCAACTTGATTGCCGCGACGCCGATCTTCCCGTAGAAGTGGAAGACCTCGCCCACTTTCTTGCGTTCCATCGAGACCGCGGATGAATGCGCGGCACGCGGTAAATAGATTCGCAGGTGTGCGGTGCACGCAGATTCTCATCGTCATGTCGGAAAGTCTTAAGTGGGACCAAACAATACCGCGGCATCGGAAGGGGGGAACGTCCTTCTATGGTGATGCCACTCAACGTCCTAGAAAAATCCATCAACAAGCGCGTCCAACTTCTCCTCAAGGACAACCGCATCCTCGAAGGCAAGCTCGTTGGCTATGACGACTACATGAACATGGTCCTCGAAGACACAGAAGAGACGAAAGAGGACAATGTCCGGCGGGTCGGCACGGTCGTCCTCCGCGGGAACAACGTCGTCACGATTGTTCCGAAGTGAAGCCCGGGGCCAGAAAATAGATATCGACCCGGCCGCATCGGAGCGCCCGTTGCAGCTTGTGATCATTGCGGGCGGCCTCGGTACGCGGCTCCGTCCGCTCACCCTGCATCGGCCGAAGGCGTTACTCCCGCTCGTCGACCGGCCGCAGATCGCCCACATCCTCGACGCGCTGCCGGCCTCGTGCGACGAAGTGATCGTCGCGGTCAACTACATGTTCGAGCAGGTGCGGGACTACTTCCGCATGCGCCGGTTCGGCGTGGAGGTGCGTGTCGTCGAGGAGCCGAAGCCGCTCGGCACCGCCGGCGCGATTAAGAACGTGCAGCGCCACCTCCACGGTCCCTTCGCGGTCTACAACGGCGACGTGGTCGACACGATCGACTTCGATCGGCTCGTCGCGGCCCACGAGGCCGGCGGCGGAATCGGGACGATCGCCGTGTGGCCCGTGGACGACGTCTCGGCGTACGGCGTCGTGGCGATCGAGAAAAGCCGAATCACGGACTTCGTCGAGAAACCCGCGAGGGGCGAAGCGCCGAGCAATCTCGTGAACGCGGGACGCTACGTGTTCGAACCGGACGTATTCGACTTCATCGAGGCGGGCCGCGCTGTCTCGCTGGAGCGGGAGGTTTTCCCCCGGCTGATGAAGCGCGGACTCACGGCCTTCCGGTA
>WNFV01015877.1_pt1 | contig 15283 bp, 12 predicted proteins | sample 5400101 | NCBI WGS metagenome assembly WNFV01 (sample SAMN13153361, study PRJNA577476) | soil metagenome | isolation source: 115 cm soil or saprolite under grassland replicate 1 | place: USA:California | collected 2016-06-15 | reverse complement strand
ACTGACATTGTTGCAGCTTACGGGCCACATCATCACAATATTCTGCGGTACCGGTTTTCCCTGCAATGGCAATCGGAAGAGGATATTGTTCCGTAAATACCTTATTCAGCGTACCTAGTCTTGGCTCTGTCACAGCAAGGCGCGTGCCGGTGCGCACGGCGTCAACGGTTGAAGCCTTGACGATTTTGAATTCATTTTTTGGATCGCAATAACCAACATCACAATTAAAGATTTGGATCTTCTTACTTTTTGTGATATCCCATTTCAAGTTGGGTGTGAACGGCGAGATTTGATAGCTACCTGCGGGTGGCGCTGACAGAAATACGTCAGGCTTGGAAGGGTTCACCCATACCGTCTGCGGTCTGCCATCTTTTCCAACTACTTCACGCTCTTCATAAATAGAAAAATCCTTTAGGTCAGGATTAAACCACATAGGGATCACACGGCCTTCGTTGTCCTGTACTTCGCGGACAATTGTTGGCTGCATCAACTTGCCGTGATTAGCAATCGTCGCTCCAGACAACAGAACTTGTAAAGGTGTACCTAAAACATATCCCTGCCCTACGCTGGCAATGTAGGTATCGCCTGTAGACCAGACTTCTCCCTTATTAATGCGCTTCCACTTGGGCGTTGGAATCAATCCATCTTCTTCACCGGGCAACTCGATCCCGGAACGCTGACCGTAACCCAAAGCCTGTGCATATTGCCCCAACCGGTAAATGTTCAGCCCGCCATTCGGAATTTCATCTTCAAAACCACCGCCAAGTTTATAGAAACAAACGTTGCTTGAATAAGCAATGCAATGGACGAAATCCAATGCACCGAAACCGGCCTCATTGATGACACCATTGCGATCATAAATCCAATCGACAAACGGGCGGGAATTTCTTTCGGTGCACGGATCGGTTGGGCGAAATCTTTCGCACAAGGTGAGCTTGCCCGGAGTTTTAACAATTTTCTCAGGTCCAATGACGCCCTCGTTATAGGCGCCAGTCGCTGTCGAAAGCTTGAACGTAGAGCCTGGAGGAAATTCTGCTGAGATAGCATTATTGACCAAAGGACGACGCGGGTCTTCGCTCAATTGATTGTAGTAATAGCCGGGGATAAAGCGCGCCATCCGATTATTTTCGAACGTCGGATATGAGACCATGGCAAGAATCTCACCGGTCTTGGGATTCATGGCAATGACCACTCCGCTGGAAATACGAGTGGTGTTAAAGTAGGCGTTCCAAGAATTGATCTCATCAATAAGGACAGCCTCTGCCGCTTTTTGCAGGCGTGTATCGATGGTCAGAACCACATTATTTCCCGCCACTTCCGGAATCGGTGGCTCGATATTACCAAGTACCTTGCCGGCTACATCGACCTGAACAACACGTCTTCCATTTTTTCCGAGAAGAATATCATCCAGCGAGGTCTCCACGCCGGCATATCCGATTTTGTCACGGTTAGCAACAAAGTCCCGAGCTTTATAGGCATCTGCCAGCGCCTCCGGGATCGGGCCCAAAAAGCCGATAATATTGGCTGTCAACGAACCGGTGGGATAATCCCGAATCGGTTCTATTTCCACCGATACACCGGGCCAATCGACTGCCTTTTCTCGAAGGATGCGCGCAAGCTCTTCACTAATATTGCAACTGATTTTCACCGCTGTATAAGGAGCCAGCGAATCTCCAAGCGCCACCATATCTGCAATGCTTGGACCCGGCACACAGGGAGAAAACAATTTTGCAGCATCAAGTGTTGCGTCTGTGACGGGCCCACCCACCGGCACCCCGGTCAACGCAGAAACTTCACGATAAAGACGCTGAATATCCGCCGGATCATCTGGTAAAGCGGCAGGCGTAATGACGACATTATAGGATGCAACATTGCGTGCAAGGATAGAACCATTACGATCATAAATAATGCCGCGCGGTGCAGGCTCGCTAATCGTTTGTTGATAATTATCAACTGATTGAGCAGCCCACGTTTGCGGTCCAACGACCTGCAAAGCAAACAGGCGATAGATCATGACGCCTACAACGCCAATGATTAGTCCATAGATGAAAAGCACGCGCCACAACGGGACTTCATATTTGCTCACCGTTTGTGAACTCATTCAACCTCCGGAGATGGATACACCCATCTTGCGAGATCGCGCATCACAGCATAGACTGGGATCGCGATCAACATATTCAATAATACACCTGGGAGCGTCAACAATCCCAGCACGTCACTAATTGGCAATGGCACACCCGCCAAGCGTAGAGTAGCAATGGACAAAATACTCACGAGGATTGTTCCCAGAAAGGTAATACTAAACATGGCAAGTAGGGGTGCTTGCCAAACTCGTCGCTGAAAAATACGTGCAAGGGCAACAACAGCCATATACCCAAAGAACGGCACCATCCATGAAATGCCAGAAACAAAGCCGACCAACAAGCCTATGGCCGCGGCCCACTGCCACGCCGAATCAACTTCTTCCTGTAATGCCCAAGCGGCCAACATGACCATGGGTAAATCTGCAATCCCAGAAAGTAAATACACACGGCTAATTACTGCAGACTGCAGAATCACAGTTAACAAAATAACAGGAACGGCCACTAAATTGCGCATTCTTTAGGGGGCTGGAGTGGGGCCAAGAGGCGAGATATCTACCGGTTTGAAGTTGACAACGACAAGGACGATCTCGAGGCGATTGAAATCTACAACCGGCTGAACAGTGGCTTGCTGAAACAAATCGAAATCACGTGAACGAACACTCCCGACTTGTCCGATGATCAGGTCTGGAGGATAGCCGCCACCCAAGCCAGATGTCAATACCAGATCGCCCTCTTGAACATTGACGTCCTGTGGGATCAACTGAAGTGTGAGATCACCGGTCACCGAGCCAACTAATGAGGCTTCTGTTTCCGCGTTCTGGAGGCGGACGTTCACACTCGAAGCAGGATCTGTGATCAGTTGAACACGAGCCGCATCCGCAATCACCGCGTCGATACGACCGATCAATCCCTGATTGGTCACAACCGGCATGCCGCGTAAGATCCCGTCATTCGAGCCAATATTGATAATCACATAATGGAGAAATGGGCTTGGATCGCGCCCGATCACCGATGCAGGCTGATATCTGTTTTCAGGATTCGCCTGCTCAAAATCCACCAATGCGGCCAGGAGTTGTGTCTGGCCGACCTGCTGTTGCAGTTGAATGACCTGCGACTGCAATTCGGCAACTTCGCCTTCCAATTCGGCATTCCGCTGGCGTAAGGATGCAATATCTCGAGGCGCGGTTAAGAATTCTTGCAGGGCCACAAAGCGGTCCGAAAACCAGGTTTGCACATTGACCAATGAACCCGTGAAAACGTTGGAAGCGCTGCTAAAGTATCCTCCGAGTGCGAGCGCCATAATTCCCCCGACGACCAAAAAAATGATCGTTGTCTGAAGCGTACGTGGAAACAAATTTCTCATATTACAAAGTACTGCATTACTTTCTAAATACTCGATGAGCTTTCTCGGGCAACACTACAATCCTCATTGCCAAAGGACAATTCATAAAATCAAACACGATGTCGCGTGCTGCCACGTTCCAAACCGACTAGATAGCGGCTCAACGTATCGAAATTTTCAAAAACCATGCCAGCGCCGCGCGCAACGCACGTCAACGGGTCCTCAGCGACCCATACCCGTAATCGAAGCTCGTCTGTTAGGCGGTCGGCCAGTCCTTGCAATAGACCACCGCCTCCGGCCAGACAGATCCCAATATCCATCAGGTCAGCAACTATCTCGGGAGGAATTTCATCCAGTGCATCCCGGATGGTATCCACAATGACCTGCACCGAACCGGATAACGCCTCACGCATTTCAATAGAAGAAATCTCAATACTCTCAGGCAAGCCTGTGACAAGATTACGTCCGCGCACTTCCATTGTTTTTTCAGGCTGGATCGGATACGCCGAACCGATCTTCCATTTGATTTGTTCAGCAATCCCTTCGCCGACCAGCAAATTGTATTTATTTCGCAAATACTGCACAATATCCTGATCCATTTCATCGCCAGCCACACGCAGAGACCGTGAGGCAACGACACCGCTCAGAGACATGACCGCAACTTCTGTTGTGCCTCCGCCGATATCCACAACCATACTTCCTTTGATATCGGCCAGTGGAAGCCCCGCGCCCAACGCAGCCGCGATCGGCTCCTCGATCAAATAAGCGGACCGCGCTCCGGAGGCCATGACCGCATCATAAACGGCGCGCTTCTCGACCTCGGTCACACCCGTTGGAATGCCGACCACCACACGTGGACGCGGCAATGGCACAACACTCTGCTCATGGACTCGACCGATAAAATATTCCAGCATGATCTGTGTAATATCAAACTCAGAGATCACGCCGTCGCGTAACGGACGGATGACCGCGACACTGTTGGGGGTACGTCCCATCATCTCCTTTGCCTCCAGCCCAATCGCAATGGGTTGACGTGACCTCTTTTCAATGGTTACCCAGGATGGCTCATTGATGACAATCCCCTTGCCGCGTACATTTACTAAGGTATTCGCGGTCCCCAAGTCAATTGCAATATCTAGTGAAAACAGGCCCAAAAGCCAGTTTATCGGGTTAAAGGCCAAAGCAGGCTCCTCAATGAGGGATCAAAGCAATACAAATTGCTGAGATATTATACCTAACAATTCGTATCCCCGCGCCTGACGAGGGGGTTAATATACCAGGCTTCATTTCTCTATAACCTACCGCTTGTCTTATGGTTTACTAAACCTCTGGGGCGCAGTGTAGGCTAAGCTTCCAGTTTTTGTTTAGAAAATTATGCGGCACTCTGTAATTCTAAGGAGACACCATGTCAAAAGTTGCACTTGTTACCGATAGCACGACATATATGCCGCCCGAATTGGTTAAGAAATACAATATTTCGGTCGCGCCGCAGCTTCTGATCTGGGGCGATCAAACGTACAAAGATGGTGTAGACATTGAGTCGCGCGAATTTTTTACAAGACTAAAAACCGCAAAGGTGATGCCAACTACATCACAAGTGGCCGTGATTTCATTTCAAGAAATTTTTCAAGACTTGGTCGACAAAGGTTATGAGGTACTTGCCCTGCTGGTCTCATCCAGACTTTCTGGAACCGTTCAATCTGCGATGCAGGCAAAGGATTTGATGAGTTCATCCCGAGAAAAAGTGAATGTTGTGGATAGTCAATCCGTTGCAATGGCGCTCGGTTTCCAGGTACTGGCTGTTGCCCGTGCACTCGAAGATGGTACAAGCCTCAAAGAGGCGATTGCTTTGGCAGAAAAATCATATCAATATACCGGTGTCTTCTTTGCTGTAGACACACTGGAATTCCTGCATCGCGGCGGGCGGATCGGCGGCGCACAGCGTTTTCTTGGCACCATGCTAAATATGAAGCCTATCCTAGCCATTCAGGATGGGCGTGTGGAGGGAATCGACCGCATCCGCACCAAGAACAAAGCCCAGGATCGTGTGCTGGAGCTAACGATTGAAAAAGTCGCAGGCAGAACGCCAGTCCGGCTGGCAACTCTTCATGCGAATGCGCCTGAAGAGGCGAAAGCCCTGCTCAGTCGGGCAGAACAAGCACTTAATCCAGTTGAGAGCATATTTACCGAAGTAAGCCCCACCGTTGGCACCCACGCCGGACCTGGGACGGTCGGTCTGGCCTTTATGGCGGGAATGTAAACTCACTTTCATCCACTCCCCTCTCTCACACCTTGCAGAGAGGGGTTTTCTTTTTATACGTGTGACGGCACTGTAAAAGGGCCATTAAACCGCGCATCGCTCAAGGATTCTTAAGAGTCTCTTTGTGTACTTCGTGTCCTTTGTGGTGAAAAAGGTTTTTGCACTTGGCGTACGTGTATAATTTGAGTATGAAGCATCCAGACCCTCTCGTCCGCACTGCCGCTCTGCGGCGTGCTACGCTGGTCATCGGCATCGCAGGTGGATCAGGCTCTGGCAAAACAACCGTCGCACAGGTCATCCTTCAACGCGTTGGCGCGGACCGAATCGCTTTTCTCCAACATGATTCATACTATAAAGACCTCAGTGGACTTCCCCCCACGCAGCACGCGGAAATAAACTTTGATCATCCCAACTCGCTTGAAACCGATTTACTGATCGAACACATCGCAGGTCTGCGCGACGGGAAATCGGTGGAGGTGCCAATCTATGACTTCTCTACCGATCGACGTACCGACAGGACATTTACCGTTCACCCGCACCGCGTCATCATCGTGGAGGGTATTCTTATTTTTACAGAAGCGGCGTTAAGAGAAATGTTCGACGTAAAGATTTTTGTCGATACCGATCCAGACCTTCGCCTGATCCGCCGCCTCGAACGTGACATCACGGAACGCGGACGAACGACTCAGTCTGTCATAAAACAGTATCTGTCAACCGTCCGGCCGATGCACCTGGAATTTGTTGAACCTTCCAAACGCTATGCTGACGTCATCATTCCCGAGGGGGGATTCAACACAGCTGCACTGGATATGGTGGTAGCAAGAGTGGAGGCCTTGCTGAAATAAAATGAATAGAACCTTGCGAAGCTTATCCTAAAGCCATAAGACCCAAAGGATCTAGCCTTCGCAAGCTTTTGCGCAAAACCAAAACTAAGGAGACAATAAATGGCAAAACAATGGAATACCCCGCCTGCAATGCAGATTGATCCGAAGAAAACATACAAAGCTCGTATGGAAACGGATAAAGGAACAATGGTCTGGAAACGGATAAAGGAACAATGGTCATTGAGCTTTTTGCGGATAAAGCGCCAAAGACAGTCAACAATTTTGTTTTTCTGGCACGTGAAGGATACTATGATGGCATTATCTTCCATCGTGTGATTTCTAATTTTATGGCACAAGGCGGTGATCCTACGGGGCGCGGCTCAGGTGGTCCTGGCTATAAATTTGCGGATGAATTTCACCCCAGCCTGAAACACGATAAACCCGGGGTGCTATCGATGGCAAATGCAGGACCCAACACAAATGGCTCACAATTCTTTATCACCCACGTTCCCACCCCTCATTTGGATAATAAACACAGTGTCTTTGGCCAGGTGGTCGAGGGGTTGGATGTACTGATGTCCATTCCGCCGCGTGACCCGGGCAATGTCAATGCTCCCGCCGTAAAGATCAATCACATCACCATTGAAGAAAGCGAATAAGAAAGTCTTAGCGAAAAAAACCAGGAGCGCGCAGAGCACGACAAAGAAAACCTCGGCGCGCTCTTCACGCGTCATTTCAGAAACACAAAGCCGGCCGGCCAATGAAGCCGAGCAGACTTTGGTTTCCCCAGTGGCGCCTATCCAAACCTATAATAAACCCGGTAGTTCTAAATTTCTGACCAATGTCTTGCGGATTCTGGCATTGTTTGCGGTGGTTGCCATCACTGTTTACATATTCAGTATTCGTGAACGGGTAGAGCAATTTGCCGCATTTGGATATCCGGGTATCTTCCTAATCGCATTACTTGCGAATGCAACGGTATTGCTTCCTGCGCCGGGTGTAGCAGTTATTTATGCCATGGGAGCCATCTTCAATCCACTCGGCGTGGGCTTGGCCGCTGGCACAGGCGGTGCCATTGGAGAACTCTCCGGATATTTGGCCGGATTCAGCGGTCAAGCGGTTGTCGAACGGACGCATGCCTACAATCGCATCAAGCCCTGGGTAGATAAATATGGGGGCTGGGCAATCATGGTCCTTTCCGCGATCCCAAATCCCTTTTTTGATATCGCTGGTATCGCAGCAGGAATTGCCAAAATGCCGCTCCGTACTTTTCTACTTTTTACATGGGTGGGTCAATTGATCAAGATGACAGTGTTTGCTCTGGCAGGTCACTATTCCATTACTTTGATTACAAACTTCATGAAATGAGGAGATAATATGTTTGACTATACCAAATTGGATTCCTACCTCGAACAGAATCTTGATAAAAGCCTCGAGGAACTTTCCCGGCTAGTTGCCCAGCCAAGCGTGGGCGCGCAAAACTGGGGATTGAAAGAATGCGCCGCGCTGGTTGGCGAAATGCTCAAGGCGCGCGGCTTCGATGTACAAATCATGGAAACCGCCGGCGCACCAGTCGTCTTTGGGGAGCGCAAAGGCAAGTCTGAGAAAACCCTTCTCATTTATAACCACTATGACGTTCAGCCGCCCGAGCCACTTGAATTGTGGGAAACTCCTCCTTTTGAGCCCAGCCTGCGAGACGGTAAATTATACGGGCGTGGCGTGAGCGATGATAAGGGTCATATCGTTTCCCGGCTATTTGCCGTTGACTCACTTCTTGAGACCGAAGGCGAACTTCCCTGCAACATCAAGTTCATTATCGAGGGGGAAGAGGAAACGGCCAGCGTCAATCTCTTTGAGTTTATCAAGCAGAACAGGGATTTGTTAAAGGCAGATGCCTGTATGTGGGAATTTGGCGGTGTCGATCATCGGGATGTGCCCATGCTATACCTGGGTCTGCGCGGGATTTGTTATGTTGAATTGAGCGTTGAAACAGCTGCGACAGATGTCCATTCAGGCTTAGGCGGCTCCATCTTCCCGAATGCAGCCTGGAGGTTAGTATGGGCTTTGTCCACATTGAAAGGGGAAGATGAACGGATTCGAATCCCAGGCTTCTATGACGGGATCAAGTCTCCCTCCACGCGTGACCGAGAGCTTTTCGATGCATTACCCGATGTGGCAGAGGAATACAAATCCCGTTATGGAGTTAAGCAATTTATCAAAGGTCTAACCGGCGGAACAGACCTCAAAATGGAAGAAGTCTTTACCCCAACCTGCACAATCTGTGGATTGACATCTGGATATCAAGGACCTGGGTCGAAAACGGTTTTGCCCGCGCGTGCTTCAGCCAAGGTTGATTTTCGTCTTGTGCCGGATCAGGATCCTGATGACATCTTGAAAAAGCTGCGCGCCCATCTGGATGAGAAAGGTTTTAGCGATGTGCAGATCACCGATCTCGGCGGCGACCCACCGGCCCGCACGGATCCCGATGAGCCTTTTATTCAACTCGTTGCAAAAACCTCTGAAGAAGTATATGAGATGCCGATGCAATTGGTTCCCATGGTTGGCGGATCGGGTCCCAGTTACCCATTTGTGCATGACCTGAAACTGCCGGTGGCAACCGCAGGTTTGGGCTACCCTGACACCCGTGCCCACGCGCCCAATGAGAATATCCGTATTGATCTATATCTCAAACATGCGCGGCACATGGCGCGATTGATCAAGAAATTCGCAACATAAGGTAGCTATGCGTCGCTGGTTTGCATTCCGCCGCGATCTGGGACTCCAACTACTCGCGCTATATTTATTGCTCATCATCCCGTTTCTAATAACTTTGCTGATATTTGACGCCCTGATTGGTGTGCGAATTCGGGAGGATGTGCAAGCCAGCGACCTGTCTTTGGCGCAATCTATTTCACAGGAAGTTGATCTTGCAATTACTAATTCATTGACCACTGTGCAGGGTCTGGGAAAATACTCAGAGGTCATTCAGTCAGACCTCGCAGGCATGGAAAAAGTTTTCCAGGTCATAATAAATACAAACCCAGATATCAATCTGGTATATCGACTTGATGCAAAGGGGATTATGTTGTATCACTATCCAATCGGACCTACATCTACGGTTGGTGATGATTTTTCCTTCAGAAGATATTTCCAGCAGGCCTTGCGGACGAACAAACCGTTGGTATCCGAAGGACGTATTTCACCGACGACAAATCAGGCTGTTGCAACAGCAGTAATGCCGATAAGATCCGCAGAGGGCAAATTTCTCGGTCTGGTGGGTGCCAACATTCGGCTTGAAAGTCTAAGCCAGACACTGACCACAGTGATTTCAGAACATCAATCGGAGGAGGGACTCCAGGTCATTATCCTTGATTCTGCCAATCAGATCATTGCATACCCAGATTCAGAATTTTTACTCCGACCAGCAGAGAACATCATTCCGGGAAGCTATCTCACCAGTTTTGATAACGCTCATTATTCGCAAATCGTCCCAGCGCCGGATGGCGAAGAGCGGCTCTACACGCATGCCCCCGTCTCAAACATCAACTGGGAGGTTGTTGTCAGCCGTCCTACTTCGGCTGCATTCGCCACACAAATCATCTTGCGTCGGATAGTGCAAATTGCTGCAGCTACCTTTATTCTTATCGGATTGTTTTTTTGGATAACACTGACAATTCGTGTGATCCGCCCTATTGAGCGCTTGGCACCCATTAGCGAATCCATTGGACTAAACCAACCGATCAGCGCTGAAGAACAGCAACACCTTCTATCAGCATCACAGCGCAACGATCAGATTGGTCACTTGATCCGAAGCATTATCCGCATGAAAGATTCCATCGCTGAACGGATGAAAGAACAAGCAACCCTTTTGGAAACCAGCACCGCAGTTGTATCCACGCTTGACCCTGAAACGGTGCTCAACCGTATCCTTGAGCAAATGGGACGACTGTTGAGCATCAAAATGTATGCCGTGATTGCACTGGACGAAAAAAATGGGAGTTTCCGAATCCGCGCCGGCAGAGGCCTATCCAAACAATTCATAGAACAGCTTTCCATTCGACCCACAGAACCTGATTCAGTGACCATGCGGGCCTTGCATGCAAAAGAGCCGATCCAGGTCAGTGATACGGAAACTGATCCCTCTTACGCCATCAGAAAACAGCGTGCACGCGCCGAAGGCTATCGCGCCATACTTGCCGTCCCTCTCAATACACAACACGCACCACCGACGGCGCTGCTTGTGTTCTATCCAACCCCGCATGTTTTTACACATAACGAAATTCAACTATTAACCAGTTTTGCAAATCACGCTGCAATGGCAATTGAGAACGCGATGTTATATGAACGCAGTGATATGCGTCTGCGTGAACAGACGCACCGTCTTGAAGCACTCGTCCAATCCCTGCACGATGGGTTGATATTAGGCGATCTAAAAGGAACTATTATTTACGCTAACAAACGTATTGGTGAACTCGCAGAGTTATCAACAAAATCGTTGGCAGGCATGCACGTAGATCAAATTCTAGCGCGCATCATTGCGAGGACTTCAGGAAAATCAAACAAGAAAAATGATGTTCAGAAAATCCTAACTAAAAAAGGAGAACGAAGCGTTGAAATCTCTCAAGATCGATCTGACAGAACAATCCATTTGAGACTGGAAGTATTCAATGTAAATGATGAAGAAGGTGTTCCCATTGGGCGCGGCATATTCTTCCACGACATCACTGCCGATCGCGAAGTAGACCGAATGAAATCGAGTCTCGTGTCCACGGTTTCGCATGAGCTGCGGACACCCCTCGCGGCTATCAAGGGGTACGCCTCCACTCTCTTAGCGGATGATGTGGAATGGGATCGCGCTTCGCAACATGAATTCCTCACGATTATTTCAGATGAATCAGACCGTTTGACAAATCTGGTGAACAATCTGCTGGATTTATCTCGTATTGAAGCTGGATCATTGAAGCTCTCGCGCGAAAAATGCGACATCAAAGAGACCGTTAACCGGGCAGCGAAACAGGCCCGTTTACTGCCGGGAAACAGGTTCGATGTCCATATTGAAGCGAAGCTTCCAAAGCTTTATGCGGATCCACCCCGGTTGGAATCGATTTTGCGAAACCTGATCGAGAACGCTGTCAAATATGGTGGTGAAGATGCAAAGATCACTATGGAAGTGAGTAGGGAGGACAAAGATTTTCTGTTCCGCGTGATCGATGATGGGCCAGGGATTCCTGAAAGGGAAGGACAGCGCATCTTTGAAAGTTTCTATCGTCTGGATGATAGTTTAGCTCGGCTTACGAGCGGCGCGGGATTAGGACTCGCAATCTGCCAGGGGCTTGTGCGCGCCCACGGCGGCAAGATTTGGACTGAACCACAGAAAGTCGGAGCGTGTATTGCGTTTACAATTCCAGCCAAAAATGTTCCTTCAACTCACAATCATAAAAAATCAAAGAAGCCAATCGGTCAATGAATATCAATGTTTTAGTCGCCGATGATGAAAAACCTCTACGCGATTTTGTGCGTCGCAATCTTGAAGTGCGCGGCTATAAAGTTTTAACCGCCTCGAATGGACTGGAGGCGCTGGCGATCTTCAATCACGAAAATGTTCAGTTGGTCATCATGGATATCATGATGCCTCACATGGATGGATTAGAAACGACACGCCGCATTCGTCAAGAGTCGCATGTGCCAATCATTATCCTCACTGCAATGGACGAGGAAGCCGATAAAGTGCGGGCATTCGATCTGGGCGCAGATGATTATCTGACGAAACCGTTTGGCGTCGGCGAGTTATTGGGAAGAGTCAAGGCAGTATTGCGACGCGCCGATTGGTCCGAGCCAGCCTCCCACGAAGAAAGAATCGTGCGCGGCGATATCGAAGTCGATCTTGAACAGCACAAGGTTAAAGTGCGCGGCGAAGTCATCGACATTACTCCCACTGAATTCAATTTACTTGTTTATCTTATGAAGAACGCCGGTAAAGCATTGCATCATCGCGTCATCTTGCAGCATGTTTGGGGAACAGAATATGGTGACGAAGCGGAGTATCTACGCGTATATGTGGGGAAATTGCGCCAGAAAATTGAAGTCAACCCACTTAAGCCACAGTACTTACATACAGAGCATGGAATTGGCTATCGTTTTGAGGCATAATTTTTTATACAATTTTTATAACTCCTCCTCGCATTTTTAGTTAAATTTTTCGTTCGCCTCCTACAATGAGAATAGGATGGAAGGGTTCCATGCCAAATTTCAATCTATTTCGCCTTGGAGGAAGCATCGATGAAACGCTCGCTATTTAGTATCCTTACACTGTTAGTTCTCATGGGGGTAGTCCTTTCCGCGTGTGGACCAAGCGCCACACCTACTGAAGCTCCTGCGGCTCCAGCCGCGACCGAACCGCCTACACAAGCCACTGAGGCTCCGGCTGCAACCGAGCCACCCGCTGCAGCCGAAAAGACTGCCATCGTTGGTTTCACAGCATCGTTGACGGGCAGCCTGAACGTCGAATCGACGCGGCAGAACAATGGCTTCAAGTTGTGGATGGATCAGGTTAATGCCGCGGGTGGAATTAAATTGGCTGATGGGACAACGGTCAAATTCGATTCAAAGTTCTATGATGATGAATCCAACAAAGACCGTGTTCAGGAACTGTACACGAAACTGGTCACCGAGGATAACGCCGATTTCCTCATCAGCCCTTACTCTTCAGGTTTGGCGGATGCATCCGCAGTGATCGCTGAGCAGTATGGCAAGATCATGATCACGACTGGAGCGGCTTCTGAAGGTACCTACAAGAAGGGGTACACCTTGGTTTATCAGGCATATACTCCAGCTGGCAAATATTTGGCGGGCGCCGTGGACTTGCTGGCCAGCCTAGACGCCAATGCCAAGAAGATCGCTATCATCCATGAAAATGACAAATTCTCAACCGATGTCACTACTGCGTTGGAATCCTATGCCACGGACAAAGGCTATGAAGTTCTGCTGAACGAAGGTTACGATACCGGCACAACTGACTTTGCTCCAATTATCAACAAAATCCCTGCGGATGTAGATGCAGTTATGGGCGGAGGTCACTTCGCGGATGGGCAACAGTTCGCCAAAGCCCTGTTCGATAAGGGTATTACGGCCAAATTTATCAGCCTGCTGGTTGCTCCACCTGAGCCAACCTTTGCGGAAATTGGTGATGCCGCATTTGGGATTGTGGGTCCCAGTCAATGGGAGCCACTGGCTGCCTTTACCCCAGATTACGGGCCCACAGGCGCTGATTTTGTCAGCGCATACAAGTCCGCTTATGGCGAAGATCCTTCGTACCATGCTGCGGGCGGATACGCGGCTGGGCTGATCCTCCAAAAGGGAATCGAGACCGCTGGGTCATTGGACACTGAGGCGATCAAAGCCGCGCTAGATGGCGTGGATATGATGACATTCTTCGGTCACATCAAGTTCGATACCAGTGCTGAAAGTCATGGCTTGCAGACGGGTCACTCGATGGTCTATATCCAATGGCAAAAGGATACCAGTGGCACGCTCGTAAAACAGGTTGTCTGGCCCGCGGAGGGCAACAATACTTTCTTCACTGGTAGATGGGTTGTTGATCGGCGTGGTTTACGGGATTGCTGCAATGGGGTTGAACCTGATCTGGGGCGTGATGCGGGTGATCAATCTCGCGCACGGAGCGCTGATCTCGCTTGGCATGTTTGGCGTCTATTTGTTCTTCAGCAGCCTGGGGCTGAATCCCTACCTGGCGCTGTTGTTCGTTGCACTTCTTGGATTATTGATGGGCGTGATCGTTTATTTTGTTGGGATTGCGCCGGTCATCAATGGTCCGTATCTTTCCACGCTGCTGGCAACCTTCTCAATCAACATGATCATCATCGGTTTGGGAACAGCAGCTTTTACTACAACACCACGTGATATAGGTTTTTCACTGGGCAGCATCCAAATTGGGCCATTGATTTTGCTCGGTACACGACTGGTGGCTGCCGCAGCGACTCTCCTGGTTACGGGCGCTTTATACATATTTCTTTATCGTACGCGCACAGGCAAGTACATTCGCGCGGTATCGAATAACCGCTCTGCTGCAGAATTAATGGGCATTCCATCTTCGCGGATTCTGGCACTGAGTTTTGGCATTGGCACCATGCTAGCCGCAATCGCAGGTGGATTGATCGCTACATTCTTTTCATTCACTATTCTTTCAGGTGATGTTTACCAGCAGAAGAGTTTTATCATCGGCGTACTCGGCGGATTGGGAAATCCACTTGGCGCGCTGGTCGGCGGGTTGATTCTCGGCGTATTGGAAGGCTTGCTTCCCCTCGCAATGCCCAATACCTGGGTACCTGTCATTGAATTTTTGCTATTCATCCTTATCTTGCTGATTAAGCCCAGTGGCTTGCTTGGAGGCCGGCAATGAAACAATGGCTTCATCCTGGATTCTGGATTGCATTCGGCCTCGTGATCGTTTTGGGGCTATGGCCCATCTTTCTGCAAGACGCCGCGTCGCGTGAGGTAGGCTTTACCATTCTGTTAGCAATCACAATGGCGGTCAGTCTCAACATCATAATGGGCTATACAGGTTATGTATCTTTTGGTCACGTGGTTTTTTATGGGTTGGGCGGATACGTGGGCATGTACTTGATAGATGCTCTGGATGCGCCTTTGCCCCTTGCCGTTCTTGGAGGAGGCATCGCCGCAGCTCTGTTGGCATTCCTTTTAGGCAGGGCTATTCTTACGTTACGCGGTGCTTATTTTGCGTTGGTAACGATTGGCG
>WNFV01014661.1_pt1 | contig 15284 bp, 15 predicted proteins | sample 5400101 | NCBI WGS metagenome assembly WNFV01 (sample SAMN13153361, study PRJNA577476) | soil metagenome | isolation source: 115 cm soil or saprolite under grassland replicate 1 | place: USA:California | collected 2016-06-15 | reverse complement strand
TTCGCCGTGTCGCTCGTCGCCACGCGGACCGTAACCGTCGGCCCGCACCGCCTGGGCGTCCTCCTCAAGCTGGTGACGGTGGCCCTCCTCCTCGGGCTGCTCGCGGCGCAGGGGGCGCTGCCGCCGGTGGCGGTCGCGGCCGCGCTGACCGGCCTGCTCGCGGCGCTGATCGTCGTCGAACGCGCGCTCATGCCGTTGCCCGCGTCCTGACCGGCGGAGTTTTGTCCGGTTCGGGACCGATGGCACTCGAAGGACGGGCCGTTCCGGCTTGACGCGACGCGCCGGCTGGGGCTTGGACAGCCCTGTCCGTGGCCGCGCTCCCTGCAGCGATGGAGCCACGCGGCCGCTCCTTGCCCACGGGTTCGCGCTGCCGCAACGACGCCTGCACAGGAGAGCCGATCACGATCACGGGGCTGCCGTTCACCGTGGCCGGCACGGAGCTGCACGGTCAGGACTTCGAGCAGTACGCGACCGTCGACCTGTGCGATTCCGCCCTGCCCGGCGTCGTCCTGGCGAGCTTCGGGTGCACGAACGACGGTACCGGGACCTACTACCAGGCTGTAGCCGTCACCACGATCGGCGGCTCGACGGCGGCGGCGGCGATGGCATCGTCAAGCTGGAGCAGAAGGTCTGAAGGGCCGACCGGGCTTCCCGGGCCGGTGTCTTTCCTCAAGGTGTCCATCACCGGCGACACGGTGCGAGCATCCTCGTCGCGGACGTCAAGGACCTGTCGACGGTGAACGCTCCACGACCGAGTTCACGAACCTGGAGGTCGGCGTCCCGGTCACGAACCGTTCGACAGGCGGCGTCCCGCTCCAGGTAGCGGACGACGCCGTCGCGCGGCACCCACTTTCCCTCGCGGCGGTCGATCGGCAGCCCGGGCAGGCCGGACAGCCAGCGAACGGTGTGCAGGTGCAGCCAACCGTAGTGGCCGCGGAAGCTCGACCCGACGACCGCTCCAGGACGACGGTGTCCACGCCCCTGTGCCGCAGCATCGCGGCGGCGGCCAGCCCCGCGGGGCCCGCTCCGATCACGACGGCCTCGCGCCCCTCCCAGGGCATGGCCCTCACCCTACCCGGCCCGCACCCAGCGGATGATCGCGTCGGCCACGAGTTGCACGGCGATCGCGGTCAGCAGGAGCCCCATGATCCGGGTCAGGAAGTGGATGGCGCTGGGGCGGAGGAACCGGCTGAGGCCCGACGCGAAGCGCAGCCCCGCGAGGACCACTAGGAGCGCCAGGACCGCTCCCCCGGCCACGGCCAGGAGCTCCGCCGCGGTGCCGTGTTGCCGGACCAGCACGATGATCGCCACGATGGCCCCTGGTCCGGCCAGGAGCGGCGTCCCCAGCGGGACGAGCGCGATACTCTCGAACTCCGGCGCCGGGAGCAGCGAGCTCTCCCGAAGCATGTCGAGCGCCACCAGGAACAGCAGCACGCCCCCCGCGACCATCAGGCTCTCCAGGCTGATCGAGAGGTAACGGATCAGCACGTCGCCGAACACCGCGAAGACGCCGAGGATCACCGCGGCGGCAAGCACCGCCACGTAGGCCGCCCGGTTGCGGGCCCGGCCGTCCCGGTCGCGGGTCAGCGACAGGAACACCGGGATGTTCCCGAGCGGGTCGAGGATCACCAGGAGCGTGACGAAGGCCTGGCCGAACGCTCGCCCCGCCATGGGCCGTCCCGCGCTAGCCCGTGCGCGAACGGGCCAGCCGTTCGTCCAGAGCCCGAGCGCCGGACGCGACGGCCACGTAGATAAGCAGGATCCAGACCCCGTTGATCAGCACCCGCGGCTAGCCGAGGTGGATCACGTCGACGAACGGGTACGGGTAGAACCCGACGAACTCCCCCCGGATCAGCGTGAAGACGAACCATGCCAGGGGGAAGAGCAACGAGCCCCAAACGGCGCGCCTCGACGCGACCCCGCGGGGCCCGTACAGCAGCCACCCGAGGACCGCAAGGATCGGCACGACGGTGTGCAGCGTGTGATCCGCGACGAGGGCCCAGCTCTCGAGGTCCAGAAGCTTGCTGAGGACCGAGTGGAAGACGATCCCGGTGATCGCGATCGCCACCACGCCGGTCAGGCGGAAGGTCGCGAACGCGGTCGAGCGGCGCTGGGGGTTCAGCGCCAGCAGGAGGCTCGACACGCCGACGATCAGGTTCGACAGGACGGTGAAGAAGGCGAACACGTTGACGGCACGCTTGACCGAGGTGTCGAAGAACCCTGTCTCGACGTTCGCCGTGACGAACAATTGGATGACGATCCCCGCGAAGACGGCGAGCGCCGTCGCGCCGAACCACGCTCGCGCCCGCTGGCCCGGATCCACGGCGCGGATCGTAAACCACCGCTAGTCGGCAACGCGGAGCCGCGAGACTCGAGGACGGCGCGGCGCCGGGCCTCCTCGACCGACCCGCACCGCTCCCCGGGCGGTATGGTGCGGTCGCTCACGCGGAACCTCGTCGCGGACCCCGAGGTCCGCGCCGACTGGGACATGGCCGACTACCTGGTGGTCGCGAAGCTCGGCTATAACGACCACGGCGAGGTCCACCACCGGGTGGTGGGGGCCGGCGCGGCCGGGCTGCTCCAGCTCGTCACCGAAGCCGACGTCACCCCGGACGTCGTGGCCTCCGGCGCCGGCGACCTCGACGACGCCTTCCTGGCCACGGTGTCGGCCGCCCTGCTCCACGACATCGGCAACCAGGTCCACCGACCCGGCCACGACGAGATGAGCGTGGTCCTCGCGCTCGGCCTGCTCGATCGCCTGCTACGCGAGGTGTATCCCGAGGACGAGCAGCGCTACGAGCTGCGCGCGTTCATCCTCCACGCCATCCGGACGCACGACGCCACGCTCGACCCGCTGACGCTCGAGGCGTCGATCGTCGCGGTGGCCGACGCCTGCGACATGACCAAGGGCCGGTCCCGCTACGCGCTCGACATGGGGGCGATCAGCATCCACACCGTCGGCGGGGTCTCGATCGAGCGCGTGTCGATCGAGAAGGGCCGCGCCCGCCCGGTGATGATCCGGGTCGAGCTGTCCAACTCCGCGGGCATCTTCCCGGTCGAGGAGTACGTGGTGCCGAAGGTGAACGCCGGCGCCCTCGCCGACCTCACCGAGGTCGTCGTCACCACCGAGCCGGTGGACGTCCCCACCGACCGCCGGGTGCTCTACACCGTGCAGATGAAGGGCAAGAAGTTCGTGGCCGTGGGCCCGGACGAGCCGACGACCGGGCCGTCCGGAACCGACCGCTGAGGAGCCTCAGGCGCTCCGCACGGTGACGGGAGCGCCGAGGAACGCCGCGTGGCGTTCGACGGCTGCATCGAGCGCCCGCGCCTCACCTCGCCGCAGCGGTCGGTGGAACACGGTTTCCAGCGTCATCGCCCCGGCCGCCCGGACGGGACGCCAGTGGCCGATCACCCGGCCGTCCAGGAGCACCGCGTGCAGGAAGCGGCGCGTATCGAGGTACAGCGGGGTGGTCCAGGACGCCCCGAGCACGTCCTTGCTCTCGCTGTAGGACATGATCACCTCGTCGTAGCCCTGCACGACGTCGACCGGCGCCGCCGCCCTCCCGTCGGCGATCGCGGGCGCCGGCGGCTCCGCGAACCAGTAGGTCCTGCCGTCGGCTTCCTCGCGGTGCAGCTCCGATTCGATCGCCGCCAGACCGCGCTTCGCGTCGGCCACCGTCAGGCTCGACCACAAGGCCAGGTCCTTCACGGTGGCCGGCCCGCGGGCGGTGAAGAAGCGCCGGGCCAGCTCGGCCAGCGCCCGCTCCCGGTCGAGCGTCGCGAGATCGGGGACCCGCTCGTCGAACGCGGCATAGGTGTGCTGCGCGCCGCGTGGCGCCCCGCTCACCAGGACCGCGTCCAGCTCGGCCCGCATCATGAGATACGCCATCCGCAGGCCGCCCGCGTCGACGCCGCCGGACTGGAGCGCGGCGGCGAGCTCCGCGCGGGTGCGGTGGGCGCCGCCCGCGACCTCCGCCGCGAGGAGCGCGTTGCTGCGGGCGAAGTCGGCGTCGTCCAGCCCCAGCCGCCGGTAGTGGTACGCGTTCAGCGCGTGGACGCGCGGCGCCGTGAGGTCCAGCAGCCAGCGGATGTCGGCGGGGAGCACGAAGTGCCACGTCGGGCGTAGCAGGTGGGTCCGCAGGATCGCCCCGTCGGCGTACAGCCGGTTCAGCGCGGCGTCGGTGACCGATCCGGCGCGCTGCGCGATCGACCACTTGGCGACTGGGAACTCCTGCGCCTGCATCGCGCCGAGCCATCCGACGACCTCGGCCGGCGCTTCGAACGGTGCCCCCCACAGCCGCTGGGCGAACATCCGCCGCCGGGCGATCTCGCGGCTCGTCACAACCGGCGTGGCGGCCGTGCCCGTCAGGAGCGGTGGGTGGTCAGGCCGACGTCGATCGCCTCCACGCGCAGGTCCGGACGGATCCAGACGGTCGCGGGCCAGCACCACACGCCGAACGCGCTCGAGACGAGGCGGTCCGGGTCGGGCAGGACGAGGTATGGCAGCCGCCGTTCCTTCGCCACCTCGGTGGCCCGCTCCTGGCTCTCTCCGTCGCCGACGGCCACAACGAGGGGGCCACCTCCCCCGGAGCGGTCCGCGACGTCGCGCAGGACGTCGAGCTGCTCCAGGCTCGGTGCCGATCGCGAGCTCCAGAACGTGATCGCGATGGGCCGGCCCCGAAGCCGCCGGAGGCTCAGCTCCCCGCCGCCGGCCAGCCGGAGCGAGGCGTCTGGCACGCGCTGCCCGACACGCACGGGAAGCCGGATCGGCCGCATGGCCATCCGTCCATCGGGCACGGCGTGCTCGTCGATCGCGCGCGCCAGCCTGGCGGCGGTCACCTCCTTCGCGCCCGTCCCGCGCCAGACGCCGCCGCCGCCGGGGCCGACCAGGACGGCGGCGGGGGTCGTGGACACCCCGAACGCCTCCGCCCACGGGCCCTGCGGGTCCTCGGCCACGACGATGTCCGCCGCGGGCTCGCGAGCCGCCCCGGCACGGTCGCCAGGAGCGATCGTGACGGCGACGATCGCCGCATCTCCCTTCTTCGCGCGCTTCCGCGCCTCCCGCAGGAGCTCCGCCGGGTCCTCGCCCTCCTCCGACCCGAACAGGAGCAACAGGACGGTGTCGCCGCCCGCCCCTCCCGGTCCCCACGGGTCGTAGTGACCGATCGTCCGCGCCGTCCCGTCGGCCAGCGTCTCCCGGAAGGGCAATACCGGGCGGGGAACATCTGTCGGCAGGTCGTTCACCGGCCCGATCACCGGGATGAACGGGAGGCACGTCCGCAGGCTGACCGGGAGGATGGACCCTCCCGGGCCGACCCGGGTCCCCTCCACCATGAGGCAGACGCTGCCCATGATCGCGATGGTCATGCCCTCGGTGACGAAGCGGTGCTCCTCCACGTGGACCTCCGGCGTGCCGCGCGGGAACCGCGACCGCTCCCACGTGAACCGGTCCACCGTCCCACCCGGGATCCAGCTCTCGAGCGCGTCGCGATATCCGCCGCGATCGTCGTGGGCGACGACGACCGGTCCGGAGGCCGCCAGGGCCACGGTCCCCGACGCCAGGACGCCGTCCGGCCCGAGCTGCACGCCGGTGATCGCCACTCCCGCGGGACGGGGGTGGAAGCCCCCGAGGATCTGCTCGAGATGGCGCCCGAGGTCGAGTGCCCGACGGATCTGCGGCCCCGCCTGCGCCAGCGCGGCGTCGCGTTCGGCCCTGATCGTGTCCCGGGCCTTGCCCTCCAGGTACCCGCCCCCCACGGCGACGTCTGTCAGGTCGACCACCGGATCGCCGTCGGCCACCACGTCGATCCTCCCACCGACGAGGACCAGTCCGAACGCCTGTTGGATGGCGAACGTGAAGTGATCGTCCACACCGAACCACGAGATGTCCCCGTCGCCGCGGAGCTTGAAGACCACGCGCCCTGGCTCCAGCTCGAACGTCGCGCCCGCCCAATCGGGACGCACGGTCGCACCGACGCCCCACGTCGAGTACGAGTACGAGGCCGGCAGCCCCTGGAACAGCCGCGACGCGAACTGGGCGATCAGGAAATCGCGGCTCACCGCGATGGCGAAGTCGGCTCCGTCCGGCAGGATCCCCGGAGCGGCGCTCCCGCGGTCGCCCGGCCCGACCGCCCGGTCCGTCAGGTTGAGCAGCAGCTGCACGCACGGCCGGCGGGCCTCCGGCCGCAGGACGAAGTCGAAGTGGCGGACCTCCGGCGGAACGGTGACCCGGAACGTCTCGGGAGCGAGGTTCGCCCGGATCACGTTGCGCACGATGCTCGCCACGAGCTGCCGTTGCTCGTCGGTGATCTGCGTTCCGGGCGCCGGCTCGAACGCCATGAGGTTGCCGTCGATGAACTCGGGGAGCGGTGGCCCCTCGCCGTCCCGAACCCACGCCCGGACGCGGACCCGGGTCGCGACCTGCGGCCCCCGCCATGGCCAAGCGACCCCGATGTCTCGGCCGAGCCACGCGGTCTCCGGCCCCGGCCCGCGTCTCTCCGGCTCCGAGCGCGACGCCGCACCCCCCGCGGCGGCGAGGATCAGTGGCGGGACCACGAGGCCGTCCACCGGCAGCGACACGATCGGCGTGGACACCTGGACCTCGACGCGAGCGCGGAATCCCGTGCGCTCCGCCTCCGGAAGCGGGTCGCTGCCGCCCCGGTACGTGTCGTCGATCCACCCGCTCACGGCGTGGGGCATCGCAGGGTACCCGGGCTCCTGGTTCTCGTGGACGGCCCCGAGCACGGCGTTGAGCAGTCCCACGCCGATCTCGGCGACAGCATCGTACGCACCGGTCATGCTAGCCATGCGCTGCCTCCTATGGCGGATCGCGCCCGATCCATAGCAGGTCGTAGCCCGGGTCGCCGGGCATCCCGACAGTCTCCCAGTTCGACACGACGTTCGGCGTGGCAACCGGGTCCAGGGCGAACGTCCCCATCCGGTTCCGCTCCACCGTCTGGCCGGCGGGGTTCTTTGCTCCGAGGCGGCAGTTGATCGTCCAGGTTCCGGGAAGCGGTCCGGTGAGCGTGAACTCGTAGAACGTGTCGCTCCCCTCGACGCGAGGGACGCCGTCTTCCGGGACCTCGACCGTCGCCCCGGGCTCCAGGTACCGGAACCTGCAGACCGTGACCGTGATGGCCGTCGGGACCTTGGTCCGCAGCAGGAGCTTCGGCAGCGTCGGCAGCGTCCCGTGCTCAAATTCGCAGCCGGTGAAGCCGAGGACGAACCAGTCCATTCCCCCTCCCCTCCCCCCTAGAGCGCCCTCGGGGCCAGCGAGGGGCCAGTGCGAACGGCGAGGAGCACCGCCACCGCGCGCCTCAGCCTGGCCATGCGCTGCCTCCTATGGCGGATCGCGCCCGATCCACAGCAGGTCGTAGTTCGGGTCGCCGGGCATCCCGACCGTCTCCCAGTTCGCCACGACGGCCGGCGTCGCCACCGGGTCCAGGGCGAACGTCCCCATCCGGTTCCGCTCGACCGTCTGGCCGGCGGCGTTCTTTGCGCCGAGCCGGCAGTTGATCGACCAGGTTCCGGGCGGCGGTCCCGCGACGCTGAACTCGTAGAACGTGTCGCTCCCCTCGGCCCGAGGGACGCCGTCGGACACGAGGTCGCTCGTCGCCCCGGGAGGCCGGTACCGGAACTTGCAGACCGTGACCGTGATGGCCGTCGGGACCCTGGTCCGCAGCAGGAGCGTACCCGTCGGCAGCGGGTCCAGCCCGAACAGCCTGTCGCAGCCGGTGAAGCCGAGGAGCAGGACGACGGCGAGCGCCAGGAGTGGCGTGAGGAGCACGAACCAGTCCATGCCTCTCGTCCCCTCCTCCGCTAGAGCACCCGAGGGAGCAACGACCACAGCGCCACGGCGAGGAGCACCGCCGCCACCGCCCGCAGCGCCGGGACGCCGGCCACGCGGCGCTGCCGCTCGCGCAGCGCGTCCAGGACCAGCCGTCCAAGCGCGTACGCTGCCAACGCGCCCGCGAACACCGTGCCGGGGGGCGCGTGCCGCAGGACCAGGACGGCGGAGCTCGCCAGCAGGACGGCCGCGACCCCCGCCTCCAGCAGCTGCGTGGGCACCCGCCGCGCGCGGACGCCGTGGACGCCGGCCAGCGTCAGGCCGAAGCGACTCTCGGTAGGGCGGCCCGCGCAGCACCCGTTCAGCACGCAGCCCACCCGGGTGAAGACCATCGCCGCCAGGAGCGAGCACGCCCCAATGTCCCAGAACAGCGCGAACGGCAGCCCGAGCGCCGCCAGCAGCGGCACCGAGACGGGCACCGCCAGCAGGGCGCCGTACGTGACCTGGCCCCCGTCTGACCTTCGCCAGATCCGGTGTGGGTCGATCCGGTAGGCACTCCAGTGGGCCGCCACGTACGCCAGGCGGCCACCGAGGAGCGCCGGGAAGGCCAGCAGCACGCTCGCCAGGTAGACCCGCGCGCCGCTCAGCCCGCGCGCGTTCGCCAGGGCGTTGCCGGCCGCCAGGGCGGCCACGATGCCCAGATAGAGCATCGCCGGGTAGCTCGGGATCGGCCGGCCCCGCCAGCGGAACAGGACCGGTCGCACCTAGCGGACTCCCCGGGACGGCCGCGGAGAGGCGTCAGCGTTCGATGAAGGCAACGGTCACCCCCGCAACGATCGCGACGTCCGCCAGGTTGAAGGCCGGCCAGAACGGGAGGGCGACGTAGTCGACCACGCCGCCCCGCCGGAAGAGGTCGAGCAGGTTGCCCGCTGCGCCACCGAGGGCGGCGCCCAGTGCCACCCGGGCGAGCGACGTGTCGAAGAGACCGGCACGGGGCGCGGCCAGGAGGATCACCAGCAGGCACCCCAGCCAGACAGCCGCCAGGGCGGCGCGGTGCGCTCCGAGCCGGGCGGCGATGCCCCCGCGGGCCACGACCGGCCGGATCCGGAGGACCGCACCGAGCCCGACGACCCCGCCGTCCCGGAGGCCGGCCAACGCGACGGTCTTCAGCGCCTGGTCGACGACGAGGACGACGGCGAGCGAGAGCGGGAGCAGCCAACTCCCCAGCGCCGGCATCGTGCCGGGATCATACCGAGAGCCCGGATCGCGAAGGAAATCCCGATCGCGTCCTCAGCCGTTGTCGTGCCGTCCCGCGACCCTGGACGCCACGGCCTTCTGCAGCGCGTCGAGGAACCCGGGGGCGCCGCTCAGGTACGCGTCGCGGTCCGCCTCGGTCTCGAACCCGCCCTGCACGATCGTCACGAGCGTCTTCCCGTCCCGATCGTCGAACGTGATGGTCACCTCGCTGTCGATCGTCCGTCCCCAATCACCGACGTACATGGACACGCGATACGCCAGTCGACGCGGCCGTTCGACCGCGGTGAACACGTTCGTCAGGCGGTCGGGCTCCCCCTCCGCCGGCCCTATCACGGTGGTCCACGTACCGCCAACGCGGAGATCGATGTCGGACTCCAGCAGGCTCCATCCCTCCACCTGGCCGGAGAAGATCTCCTTCTGGGCGTCCGGGTCGACGAGCGTGTCGAAGACGACCTCTGGTGGAGCGTCGATCAGGCGCTCGACCCTCAGTTCGTAGCTCACGGCAGATCTCCCTTCCTCATTGCCGGGCGCGTCTTCCGCGCGACGATCGTCTCGAGACGGTCCAGCCGGCGTTCCCATTGCCGCCGGTGCGACTCGATCCATCGCGTCGCGTCGTCCATGCCCCCGGGGCCGAGTCGACACTGGCGGACGCGCCCGTGCTTCTCCGTGGTCACCAGGCTCGCGGCCTCGAGGACACGCACGTGCTTCATCACTCCCGGCAGTGAGATCCCGGAGGGCCGCGCCAGCTCGCTGATCGAGGCGGGCCCGGCCGAGAGCTGCTCGAGGATGTCGCGCCGCGTCGGGTCCGACAACGCGGCGAACGTCCGGTCGAGCAGTTGAGACTTAACCATACAGTTTACTATCATCTCGACACCGCGAACGTCAACTGCTCGGGAGCGCGCACCCGAGGACTCCTGCGGGCTGCCCTAGGGTGGAATGCTCCGGGCGGGCCGACCGCCGACGAGACGAGAACCGAACCTCACGGACCGATCGGAGGGACCTCGATGCCAACATCCCCCACGCTCTCGATCCCCGATCTTCGCGCCGCGGTCGACGGCCGGGTCATCGCGCCGGACGACGAGGAGTACGACCGGGCGCGGACCCCGTTCTACGGCGGGTTCGACCGCCGGCCGGCGGCGATCGTCCGGGTCGCGAACGCGAACGACGTCGCGACCGTCATCTCGGTGGCACGGGACACGGGCCTGGAGCTCGCGGTGCGCAGCGGCGGACACAGCATCCCCGCGCACAGCGTCTCCGACGGCGGGATCGTGCTCGACCTCGCGGACATGCGGGCGCTGGAGATCGACGCCGAGGGACGCACGGCGTGGGCCGAGACCGGCCTGACGACCGGCGCGTACTCGAACGCGACGGCGGCCCACGGGTTGGCGACCGGGTTCGGCGACACCGGCACGGTCGGGATCGGGGGCCTGACGCTCGGCGGCGGTGTCGGCCTCCTGGTCCGCAAGTACGGCCTGACGATCGACGACCTGCTGGCCGCCGACGTGGTGACTGCGGACGGCCGGCTGCTGCGCGCCGACGACGAGACCAACCCCGACCTGTTCTGGGCGCTCCGCGGCGGCGGCGGGAACTTCGGGGTGGCGACGCGGTTCCGGTTCCGGCTGCACGAGCTCTCCGCCATCGTCGGCGGCATGCTGTTCCTGCCGGCGACGCCCGAGGTCGTCGCGGGCTTCATCGCCGAGGCGGTGGCCGCGCCGGAGGAGCTGTCGACGATCGCCAACGTCATGGTGGCGCCGCCGATGCCGTTCGTGCCCCAGGAGGCCCACGGCAAGCTGGTGGTGATGGCCCTGATGGTGCACGCCGGCGGCGGGGAGGCCGGCGAGCGCGCGGTGGCGCCGTTCCGGGCGCTGGCCACGCCGATCGCGGACATGCTCCGTCCGATGACCTACCCGGAGATGTTCGAGCCGGCCCAGGAGGACTACCACCCGATCGCCACCGGGCGAACGATGTTCGTCGACCACGTCGACCTGCCCGTGGCGGAGACGATCTTCGAGCAGCTGGAGTCCTCGCCCGCGACGATGAAGGTGGCCCAGCTCCGGGTGCTCGGCGGGGCGATGGCCCGCGTGCCGGCGGACGCGACGGCGTACGCGCATCGCGCCAGCCGGATCATGGTGAACGTCGCCGCGCTCTCCGAGCGGCCCGAGGAAGCCGAGGGGTACGAACCGTGGGTCGAAGGCTTCGCCGCGATCCTGCGCCAAGGCGACGGCGGCGCGTACGTCAACTTCCTCGACGACGAGGGCAAATCGCGGATCCGCGCCGCCTACCCGGGCAAGACCTGGGACCGTCTGCGGGAGATCAAGGCCCGCTACGACCCCGCCAACCTGTTCCGCCTGAACCAGAACATCCGGCCGGCGTAGAATCGGGACGCGACCTCACGTCGTGGCCTTGCCTGGCGTCCCGTAGGACTGGAGGCGGGGGGGACTCTGTGTGTTCGTTCAGTTCCACGTGGCAGCGGGACAATGATCTGGCCGGGACCGAGGCGCCTGTGGACCCGAGCGGGCGGCCTCGATATGCTAGGTGAGCGGATACAGAGTTGTCCCCGCTCGGTCCAGAAAGACGTCTCATCCGGGAACCGACATGCAGCGCTATTTGGTGGTTGCCAACCAGACCCTCATTAGCGACGCCCTCCTTGGCGAGGTCATCGACCGCCTGAAGAGAGGGCCATGTCGCTTCCATGTCCTGGTGCCTGCCACTCCCCCCGCTGAGGGCTGGACCTGGACGGACGGAGAAGCAAGAGGACTGGCCGAGGAGCGGTTGGACCGGGCCCTCGTGCGGCTCCAAGAGGCCGGCGCCCGGGCGGAAGGCGCTGTGGGGGATGCTGACCCGTTCCTCGCCATCGAGGAAACCCTCAGGAGCCAGCGGTTCGACGAGATCATCATCTCGACGTTCCCGCCCCGACTGTCTGCATGGCTACATTCCGACCTCGTCCGCCAAGTCGCTTCCACGTTCAACATCCCCGTGACGCACGTCGTCGCTCCGCCGGAGCGGGCGACGAGGGAGACTGCTCTCATGCGGGTACCACTCTTCACGGGGCTCTCCAAGCGCCGGATCCGCGCGCTCGCCAGAGCGAGCATGGTCAACCTGTACAGAAAGGGAGAGACCATCGTTCGACAGGGCTCTGCAGGATCCGAGTTGTTCGTGATCCTCGACGGAGGAGTGAAGGTGGTCCGCGGAGGACGTACCGTGGCCCGGCTGCGCCCGGGGGAAGTGTTCGGGGAGATCTCCCTTCTCGACGGCGGCCCTCGCACCGCCGACGTCATCGCCGAGATGACCACTCGAGGCGTCTGCCTCTCGGGCGCGGATTTCCGTGCCGTTCTCGAAGCCGATCCTGTGATCGCCACGAGGATCCTGCAGGAGGCCGGGAGACGATTGCGCAAACTGGCTCAGTCCGCGACCTGAACCATCTCGGTTTGTCCGCTGCACACCCCGGCCGACACTGGGCACAACCAGCAACTCGAGGCCGCTCGCTCCGGTCGATCTCAGTATTGGTGCAGGGCTCCTTTAGCCCCTTCGGACGAGATTCGTTACCCGCGGCTGTTCGACAGGTTGAGCGGGCAGCCGGGCTCGGGATTATCGTTCGAGGATCTCCTGACAGGGTGGCCGTGTGGACAGACCGTCGCAGGCGCCGGGATCGACGGAACGCCTCGTGGTCGTGCCGCACGCCCACCGACAACGGCGTCCGACGGGAGCGCCGCCGCCCCTTCCGAAGAAGATCGGCCTGACCGGCAAGCTCTGGGTGGCGGCCGTCCTGGTCGTCGTGGTCTCGGGGGCCGCCTGGCTGGACGTCACGACCGGCCCCCTCGACCACTTCGACGCCGTGATCATCCGGTTCGTGACGGCGGCGCGCACGCCCTGGCTCGACTCGTTCGCCAGGTTCCTCGACTCGGTTGGATCCCGGTTGTGGCTGGCCATCTGGGGCCTCCTCACGGTGGCGGTCACCGTCGCCTTCCGTCGATGGAGGCATCTGCTGGTCTTCATCGTGAGCCTCGCGACGCTCGAGATCGTCTTCCCCTTCCTGTACCGCACGGCTGCTCGGCCGCGTCCCTACAGCGTCACGGCGATCGGCCATTGGGAGGGGTTCTCATCACCCTCACAGTCGATGGCGGCTCTCACCGCCGTGCTCATGGGGTTCATCTACATGGTGGTGGTGGCCGGCCGTCCCCGATGGAACGCGAAGCTCGTGATCATGGCCATCCTCGCGGGGATATCGATCGATCGGATCTACCTCGGCATCGACCACCCCACCGATCTGGCGTTCGCGGTCATCCTCGGCGTGGCGATCCCGGTCGCGTTGTTCCGCGCCTTCACCCCCAGCGATGTCTTCCCCGTGCGCTACGGGCCCCGCGGCAAGACGGCGCACCTGGACGTGGGCGGCCGGCGGGGTGAGGCGATCAGGCGCGCCATGCAGGACCAACTCGGGTTCACGATCCTTGAGATGAAGTTGGTTGGGCTCGAGGGCTCCGGGGGATCGACGCCGCTGAAGCTCCGAGTCTCCGACGAGCAGGGGGTCGAGCGGTCGGTGTTCGCGAAGCTGTACGCGAAGAACCACGTACGCGCCGACCGCTGGTACAAGCTCGGCCGGATGATGATGTACGGGCGGCTCGAGGACGAAACGCCGTTCCAGACGGTTCGCCGGTTCGTCGAGTACGAGGACTACACGCTCCGACTCTTGGGCGAGTACGGGTTCCCGACGCCGGCGCCGCTCGGCGTCGTCGAGATCACTCCCGAGGTCGAATACCTCATCGCGATGGAGTTCTTCGACGGGGGCGAGGAGATCGGAGACGTCGACATCGACGAGGACGTGATCGACGAAGGACTCCGGATGATCCGGCGCATGTGGGACGTGGGACTGGCCCACCGCGACATCAAGCCGGCGAACCTGATGGTGCAGGACGGGCATCTGCGGCTGATCGACGTCTTCTTCGTCCAGGTTCGGCCCTCGCCGTGGCGGCAGGCGGTGGACCTCGGGAACATGATGCTAGTGCTCGCGCTCCGCTCGGACGCCCAGATCGTGTACGAGAGGGCCCTCGGGTACTTCACACCCGAGGAGCTCTCCGAGGCGTTCGCCGCGACGCGTGGCGTGGCGAGCCCCACGCAGCTGCGCACCTTCCTGAAGCGGGACGGACGCGACCTGCTGGAGCAGTTCCGGAGGCTCGCTCCATCGCGACCGCCCGTCAGGCTTCAGCTGTGGAGCGTCAGGCGGGTGGGGATGATCATCCTCACGGTGGTCGCTGTCGTCCTCGCGCTGGTCTACAGCCTATCGCTGTTCGTTCCGAGCCGGGGGCACGTGCTGACCCCGTCCTGCGAAACGAACCGGACGATGATACTGATGGCCCAGGCCGTGCCCTCAGCAGAACAGCTGCCTTGCATTCGGTCGCTCCCGTTGGGGTGGAGCGTTTCCGGAGTCACGATCGCGCGCGGGCGTGCGACGTTCGAGCTGTTGGATACGGGCGAGGACAGGGGCGGCGGCGGATACATCCAGCTGCAAATAGCCCAGGGCGGCGAGAGTCCGGCCGTCGACGTGACCTTGACACCGACCTGCCCCGCGACGAGCGAGGATCCGACGATCCAAACGATCGAGGTCGAGGGCGGATGCGTTACCTACCATTCGGTTCCGGCCGGCGGCGAGCCGGTGCCATCGTTCGACCCCGACGCCGAGCTGTCGTTCGTCTCGCGGTCCCAGCTCGTGACGTTCGTCGAGCAAGACGAGGATCTGGTCCTCTGCGGCGCCGGCGCGCCGTGCCCGTGAGAGTCCGCCGCCCGTCGCGTCGGTTAGTTTCGCTCGAGGTCGTGCAGGAGCACTGGGTCGAATGGCCCGACGCCGTTTAAGACAAAGTCGGAAACATCCTCCTGTCGCGGATCATGGGCGCCGAGGTGCGGCTCGACCCGGCTGGCCACCACCATGTCGCCGGCGCCCGACCGCGGGCCGAGTTCGCAAAGGAGCTGGGCAGCCCGATCATCATGCTGGACTTCCTCACCGCCGGCTTCACGGCACACACCTCCTTGTCGAAGTGGTGCCGCGCGAACGGGATGCTGCTGCACTGCCACCGTGCCATGCATGCCGTGATCGATCGACAGCGCAATCACGGGATCCACTGGCGGGTGCTGGCCAAGTGGTGCCGGATGATCGGGGCCGACCACCTCCACAACGGCACCGTAGTCGGCAAGCTCGAGGGCGATCGCGCCGCGACCGTGGCCATCAACGACCTCCTGCGCGAGGACT
>WNFV01019347.1_pt1 | contig 15289 bp, 28 predicted proteins | sample 5400101 | NCBI WGS metagenome assembly WNFV01 (sample SAMN13153361, study PRJNA577476) | soil metagenome | isolation source: 115 cm soil or saprolite under grassland replicate 1 | place: USA:California | collected 2016-06-15 | reverse complement strand
CGATTTATGCGTTGGCCGGCGCGGCGCTCAAAGATGCTGGGATGAGCCGTAAAGAGGCGCTGGCGTATATTGAAGCCCTCACGCCGCAAAATGTCTTATGCCTTGCGCTCGGTCTGCCTGTCCGCAATCGTGGCGGTCCTAGACCGAACTCGGGTAGGCCGAAAGACAAACAACAAAAGTCGGAGTAGTCCGGCTTTTTCTTTTATGTTTCTTTGCGCTTAGGATTGGCTGTGGGCGATTTTTCCGGCGCAGGCTATAGGATGGTATAGGTTGGCCCGTCAATCGCCTGCCACGGCCTTTAAAACCGCCTTCCATAAATTCAATACGCCTGATTCTCTTGCCGTCAATCGTGATGTCGATCTTCCAGCGATGCGCGCCCAAATCTTTTCTGAAGACTTTTGTAATCTTCATGCCATGGAAGGGAATCGCTAAGTCAACACTGGCGCTTTCTCGCCCTCAGCGATTAGCAATTCAAGAATATGTGGCTCAAGGTTGAGAAGTTCATTGGCCAATCTCTCGACCTCTGCTGGGTTGTCTTTGTTCTCAAGCAGCGCCCGCGCCAGCCCGCCGATTCTCAATGGGGCGAGTGCGTTTAATTCGAATTGCGGCGATGATGACTTTAAGGATGTATTCTTCATCGTATGTTCCTCTCAGGTGTTGCCATTCATTCGGCATGATAAAACCGATGTATTCATAATCGGGTTTGCGACGTTCGAGCTTCAGGCCGTTTCTGGCCTTGCCCCAGTAAAAATACTTGCCCGGTGAAGGTGGTAGATCGGGGTTGCGTGGGCGCCCTCGATGGCCATTTCTCGCCGGACTGACCAACCGCAGAGACGCTTTTTTTATAGCCTTCGGCGTTGGTGAAAAATCCGTTGGTGAAAAATACTTACTGCTTGATTCCAAAGACCTTTGATTTTTCACCAACGGAGTCTCAGCCGGCGCTTTTTCACCAACGCCGACTATTTTCCCACCGTGATTTCATGAGGGAAGGGATTCGCGGTTTTCGTCTGCGCATGTCTCTCGACCACAGCGAGTCTTTTTGAAGAAATCGAAAAGATCACAATCCCGCTGGCCAGTTCGAGAAAGGCTAGAATCGCGGCAATCAAAGCCACGCCATCATCAAAGACTTTTTCAAGCTCGCTCGCGGATTTGACCGAAAGCCCTAACTCTCTCGCAACCCGCCGTGATTGAGATTGTGCAGCATTGGCCATGCCGACCTCAAACTTTTTCACCTGAGCGTTGTTGAAAGATTCAATCCCAATGGCGCGGGCGCCGTTGTGGACAAGATAGCCAGCATTCGCCGCCACGCATAGACCGAGCCAGACTTTCATGAGCGTTTCTCCGGGAACGATCTTGGCGAAGAGATACGTGGAGACTAGGCCGGCGATTGTCGCGGACGCCGCAACCCACAGACCAAGATGGGCGCCATAGACGTAGAATCCGGCATAGCCTACGGCGCCGATCAAAATAAGATGGATGATAGTGAACAGCCCCCAATCAAAGAGGCTTCGTTGTTCGGTCGTTGAAGTCATTTTGTCCCTTTCGATTTAGGGACTTGGTAGGCTATAAGACATCTGCCCGTCGCGTACCAAGTCGGTTTTGGTTTTAGAGCTTGATAGGGTTTCATCCTGTCAAGCTCAGCGATGGGCGCCATCCTATCACGTCGCCTAATACAAGTTAAAAGCGAACTCCAAATTTCCGCGAACGCTGACCGGGTTTCCGTCTTTCATCGCAGGGATAAATCTGATTGCTTTTGCCGCCGTGATCGCCTGATCGCTCAGGCCGTGCGGAGATCGTGACTAATGACACCAAATCAATACCAAAATTAGTGGATAAATGCATGTAGTATTAAAACACTCTCCTGGTATTTTTTATGTTGACTTGTACACTTGCCAAGTGTATTTTCCACCCGCTATGAAATACAAAACTTTCTCAGTGCGTATACCTAAAGACCTTTGCAATCCCTTAGAAGCTGAAGCCTCTCAGCAGTTTCGCAGTCGCAATCAAATGCTGATTGATGTTTTACGAGAGCGTTATCACGGCCACGCTCCGCCGACGGCCCCCATTCAAAAACGCTCTTCCCAGTCTCGCACGGCGACCTCACGCGCAGGCCGTAAAACTTCTGACGTGAACTAAATCAACAAGCGCCACGGCCATCCTTCACCGGAGCGACTATCGGGCGCATATGGATTTGTGTCTTCAGATGAAAGGAGTAGAAGAAGCATGAATGACAAGCCCAAATATGAAGACCTCAGATTTTTCAGAGGCTTGATTGTCGCGCTGATATTCAATCTCGCGCTGATTGGCGTAGCGACTATGGTCTATCTGATTTGGAGGATTTGTCATGCCTTCTAAACTATCCATTGAGGGAAGAGGATGACGCCCACACAGGAAGAGATCATCGGACGAATAGCTAAACTCAAGAGCGAGATCAAAGAGCTGTGGACTGATTGCGCCACTCTACATGCGGAGAATGAAAGGCTGAGACAAGATCGAGACGAGCTTCGGCGTTTCGTTTATGAAGACGCGCCGAAATTGGCGGGTGAAGTAGATAGCGCGCAGGTGGCAGAGCTGAAGAAGCAGTTGGCCGAGGCACGGCATGAACGTGACGAATGGCAAGACTTGACGATTGTCCATGCGGAGGAGGCCGAAGAGCGGACAGAGAAGGCCGAAGCGGAAGTTGAACGCCTGCGCCAAGCCCTGGAGTTTATTGCGAGCCTGGAATCTGGCAGTCGAGGCGCACACGCAAAATTTGCACAGGCGCAGAATCGAGCAAGACATGCTTTAGGACTGGGGCCCGGAGAGCTGGTCATCAAGAAGGGAGGTCAGCAATCGTGATCTACTTACTTCACTTCGCCAAGCCGTTCAAACATGCCAAGCATTACATGGGTTTTACTGAAGACCTTGACGCCAGAATCGAGCGCCATAGAGCGGGAGACGGAGCGCGCTTGTTGAGAGTTGTCACAGACGCCGGCATCGGCTTTGAGGTCGCCCGCACCTGGCCTGGAGATCGGACGCTCGAGCGCCGACTAAAGAAACGCAAAGACGCTCCGAATCTTTGCCCCGTCTGCACCCCATCGGCTCTGAACCATGGGAACTACAAATAAAGCTCTCTCTCTCCGGTCGTGCGCCCATCGGGGAGGGAAGCAAACGGGGCGCATGTAAATCTGCAAAGGCAATTCCCGCCGCGTTGATCTTGAGAGCCTCTTGGGGAAATCGTAAATCGCAGCGATCCTGCGTCGCAGCGGGAAAAACAAAAAAGGCTTCGCCGGTTGATTGATGAAGCCTTGAAGGTTCGTTGAAAGGTTGAAATGAATTTAAACAACAACATTCTAGCCAACAGAAGGGAGATTTCAAAGTGGACCAATCAATAGCAATACAAAAAACGCAAGACAAGATTCTTGAGCAGGTCATTACGAAGGGAGACTTAGCGGACCTATCGCCCGCTGATCGCATAAGACAAGAAAAGATAAGACGACGATTTGAAAAGAGAATCGTTTTCGCATCGAGTGGGTGTTGGGAATGGACAGGCGCACTTACCAGTGCGGGCTACGGCCTCATGCAAACTGGTGAGCGAACGCCGGCCGGCAATTACAAACCGACCTACACACACAGGCTGGCTTATGAATTGTACGTTGGCCCAATACCGAAAGGTTTAAGCATTGACCATCTTTGTCGTAATCCTCGATGCGCCAATCCTTCACACTTAGAGGCTGTGCCCATTGGGGTGAACGTCTTAAGAGGGACTGGGATGTCTGCTATGCATGCGAAAGCCATACACTGCAAACGAGGACATCTGAAAACACCTGCCAATATGTATATCAGGCCGGATGGGTATAGAGAGTGTCGCCTATGCATGCGCCGGCGAAACAAGGAGCGCACATCCAAAAGGAGGCAAGCCAATGAAAGCCATAGCTAAGATCGATCAAAACACAATACTTGAAAAGGTCATCACCAAAAGTGATTTATCTGATTTAACGTCCGAACAAAAAATCTCTTATTACAACGCCATCTGCGTGAGCCTAGGCCTGAATCCACTGACCAAGCCTTTCGAGTTCTTAGCCCTTGAAGACAAGAAATCCGGCAAGATAAAAGTCGTTCTCTATGCCCGCAAGGACGCGACGGAACAACTCCGCAAGATCAATGGCGTTTCGATCTGGAAGGTTGAACAGAAATTAGACAGTGATTGCTGGATCGTGACGGCCTACGCAAAGACAACGGACGGCAGAGAAGATATAGATGAAGGCGTTGTTTATATCAAAGGTCTTCTCGGCGAGTCTCGATCAAACGCCATCATGAAAGCCATCACCAAAGCCAAACGTCGCGTGACGCTCTCGATTTGCGGTCTCGGCTTTCTTGATGAAAGTGAGATTGATTCGATCCTCAACGCTCAGCTTCTCGCGTCTCCCGAACAAGAGGCAATTATGACCGAAAGCGATCTTTCAAGACCGCCTAACCGTGATCAAGCAAGCCGAAATCACCAAATGGAATTGCTCTTCTGAGTCGGCAATCAAATTGATGGATGTCTACGGACAGTTGATTGCGAGAGGTGTAGACAAGACAACCATCCAACAGCGTCTTCCCAATAATAGTCCGTCTTTTCGCGCCCTCTCCGAAGCCCAGGCCCAGGAAGCCCTGAAAGCGTTTACCCACTGGCTCAAGACTTACAACGACGTTGTTCAAGGGGAGGTGGTCAATGGGTGAAATTAAAGAGCAATGGTCAAAAGGCAAAGATGCGGGAACAATTGTTTCTAATGTCTCCCACTACAAGCATGAGATGCCTGACAAGGTTGAATATTACGGGGGCCATCTTATTGCTGAATCAATTCCGGCGAGATACGTCAGCCTAATTATTCGCTCTCCTTCAATGCTCGCCCTTCTTGAAAAGGCATTGCCGATTATTCAGGTTGAAGCGAATGTGAGAGACAACGCCTTGAGTCATAAGGGCGCCAACGATCAAAACATTTATTGGTCAGAGATGCGCGAGCTTGCAAACGAGATCAGCACGGAGATCGACAGAGCAAGAGGGAAGGGGGAATAGCATGGTTGACTTCAAAAAACTTCTCGAAGACAGCAGGGGCAAACCCGGCAATCTCAATAACTATGTTGAGAGAACCGAACAGAGTAAAGCTAGACACAACATCGAGAACAGATCGAAGACTCATCCCACTGTTTCAGTCACTGTCGCTGGCGCTGATTACGCGATTAAGTTTGGCTATGACGCGGCTTTACTCAAAAAGCTCAAAGACGCCGTGCCCGAATCAGAGCGCACATGGCATAAGGGGCGGAAGGTCTGGCTTGTCTCTCCTGAAGGGATTGAGAACGCGATTAAAGATCGAGGGAAAAGAGTCTCGGCTTATGGCTCGGTCAACGGGGAATGGGCCTCTGAATTTCCCGAAGATGTTTTACGTAGCTTCTTCGAGGGAAGGGAAGTCAATCAAAAGCCCGATGGGTTGCAGACGCTTTATCGAGCTCTCTGTGTTTTTGAATCAGTCATGCCTGAAGAGATCAAGAAGGCTTATAAGCGCCTCGCAAGACAATGGCATCCCGATGTTTGCCAAGAAGACAACGCCGCTGAGATGTTTCGCAAGATCAATGAAGCTTACTTGGTTCTGATTGATCCCGAGAAGAAAGCTCGATATGACGCGGGGCTCTATTTCGAGCGTCAAGGCCATGAACAAGATACGATCAGAATTTCACGCTACACCGGATACGGCTATCGAGCGCCATTGAGATGCGGCCAAGTGACAGCACGGGGAACTGTCCGGCTCATGCGTTTTGTCGTGACTGAAATTTTGAATTGGGATGACGTAATCAGAGACGGCAAGGTTATGACAAGCACATGGCCCAAGGGGGCCGACACTTTTCAAATTCTTTGGGTTTAGAAAGGAGACTCATGACCAGAACAGAACTAGCAGACGCGATGTTAAGGGGGGTAAAGACGTACGGAGTAATCGAGAGCCGCGCCTGTTATCTCTCTACCGATAGTGCAACTTGTTTGACCTGCGCTTTAGGCGCTGCACTGGTCGGGCAATATAAAGGCGATTTTCGTGAAGCTGAAAAGGCGTTTGAACAGACAGTAAATTATCGAGACGTAAATGCAGAAGCGATAGCTTGCGCCACGCTTTTGAAAATCTCTCCCGCCCTCGCTGTCGAGGTCGAACATCGCCATCTGAATGGCCAGACAATTCAAGACATCGCCGTGTGGCTAAAGGGAGGGAAGTAATGGTCGACTCAACTCAACTTGTTTACGGCTCTCTCAAAGACATTGCAGAGAGATCTAACAAGAGCGTCGCTGAGACGTTTTTATCTGTTGACGCTTTGGTGATGGTTGACACTTCCGGCTCGATGGATAGCGCTGACTGCGAGAACAAAAGAACGCGCTACGATCTCGCCTGTGAGCAATTAATCAGGCTTCAAAGGGAGATTCCCGGCAAGGTCGGCGTCATAAGCTGGTCTTCTTCAACCCAATTCAATCCGGGAGGCGTCCCATATTACTTCGGCGGCGGAACTGATCTTGCGGGCGTCTTGCGATTCGTCAAGCCAGCCGATGGGACCTCTATCAAGCTGATCTTGATCAGTGATGGCGAGCCCGATTACGGCTCGCAACAAAACTGTCTTGATCTAGCTAAACAATTCAAGTCTCGGCTCGAAACAATCTACATCGGCCCTGAAGACGGCCCGGGAAGAGACTTCTTGCGTCGTCTTGCCGAAGCGACCGGAGGGCAGGCCGTCTCTCAATCAGTCAAAGATATCGCCAACTTGAAACAAACAGTCACCAAGCTTTTAACGACTTAAACAGTAAGGAAGATTCATGGCCAAACTGATAATTACAATCGAAGAAAAAACAGAACACATCGCAGACAACAGGACGCTTTACGGCTTCGGGGTTACGCAGGACATAGACCTTAAAGATTCGGAGCTTTCGTTACTTCCATCAATGGCGCCAATGCTCACCGAACTTGTTTTGCGCGCAATTGCGGCGATTCAAGAATTCAATGGCGGCCAACTTCATAAGGTCGGTATGTCTGAAAGGTCAACCCCGCTTGAATCACACATGGCTGAAATGAAGATTGAACTATCGCAGCCGTTCCCATCAGAACTTTAAACAATCACAACAGTCTAGGAGGAAAAAATCACATGGCAGCATTGATCATCAGAATTGAAGAAACGCACAGGGCAGACAACGCAGCCGAGAGATGATCGGCTTTTCGGTCCTCGATACTTATGAAGGAGAATTACAGATTGGAGACGCCCTGCCTGGCATCAAGCCATTAATACAGCGCGCAGTCAGAGGGGCTATTGACAGCATTTTTGGGACGCCTCTTGTATCAAGCGATGAATCTATCGAAGACGCCCGCATGCAAGTCAACAGATTCATGAACTAAAACCACAATCACAACAACCAAAAAACCTAAAAGGAGACTTTAAAATTATGGCAACCGAAAACGACAACGAATTGATCATTTCTTGGGAAGCGCCTTTGGAGCCTTGTCCTGAAGGGAGACATCCGCTTGTCTGTGTGGACATCTTCAGGGTTGATCCGGAAGAGCAAACTTACGACGGCGTAACGAAGCTCTACGAAAAAGTCATGTTTGTTTTCCAGGCTTTCCCCGACGCTGCAACATACGGTGAAGATGGATCGAGAGACAGCAAGGGCAATCCCTTTCAAGTCGAACGTAAATTCACCTGGTCGCTCGCGCCACAGAGTCTTCTCAGGCCGTTTCTTGAATGTTGGCGCGGTCGCGACTTCACGGAAGAAGAAGCGAAGCGTTTCGATGTCTCGAAATGCAAAGGCGTCTCGGCCTGGGGAACGATTATTCACAATACGCGATTTGTGAACATTCAAGACATCGAGCCCTACGTTGATGAAACCGGCAAGGCTCTCCCGCCGCTCAAGGCTGAAACTTACACGCGCCGGACCTACAAGAAGCGAGAGAAGGTCCAGGCAACAGCTCAATCATCACAGCCCAACTCACCTGGGAGTAAACGTGATGGCGGTATTGATCCTGCGGATTTAGTCCCGTTCTAAACCCCCTTGCGTTTGCGTCAGAATTGGCCGTGACGGATTTTTCCGTCACGGCCTATATCTCACTATGGCCGGATTTATAGAGAGTGATTATCTATGACAACAATCGCCCAGACTCTACACTTGATCCTCACAAAGACGCGGGCGAAGAAACAGGGCGCAGGATGGCAAGGGCACTGCCCCGCCCACAAAGATAAGTCGCCAAGCCTGAGCATTGATCAAGGGGCAGACACCCGCATTCTTCTCAAGTGTCATACAGGATGCGACATTGATTCTATTTGCTCGGCGCTCAGCATCACTCAGGCCGATCTGTTTCCGCCAAAACAAAAACAGACCAAGCAAGCAACACAAGGCAAACCAAAATACAATCTCGATAAGGTCTATGACTATAAAGACGAATCCGGAGTTTTGCTCTTTCAAGCCGTGCGCCAACGATTAGTAGACCCGGCCAAATGGCCGAATGAACCGCGAAAACAATTCAGACAACGAAGACCGGATGGCAAAGGCGGGTGGGTTTGGAATCTGCAAGGCGTCAGACGTGTTTTATATGGCTTACCTGAATTGATCGCCGCGCCTCCTGATGCAACAGTCTGGATTGTCGAAGGAGAGAAAGATCGAGACCGCTTGAAGTCTTTGGGCTTCATCTCTACTTGCAACCCGATGGGCGCCGGGAAGTGGCTCGATGAATACAGCGATTTTCTACTTGGTCGTGATTGCGTTGCGATCGAAGACAACGACGATCCTGGACGAGCCCATGCCGAAGAAGTCTGTCAAAGTTTATTCGGTAAAGCTTCGAGGTTACGTAAGCTCACGCTGCCTAATCTTCCCGATCATGGCGATATCTCTGATTGGCTCGACGCCGGAGGCGATGAAACGCAACTACGCCAGATGGCCGATGTTTTATCTGAGTGGGCGCCGCCTGCAAACACAAACAATGGTCATGCTCCAAATCCTAAAGCTCAATCAGTGATTGAAGAAGTGTGCATGGCCGATGTACAAATCAAGAGTATTGATTGGTTATGGGAAAACCGAATACCAAGAGGAACGTTGACCATCGTTGAAGGAATTGAGGGAGAAGGGAAGTCAACAATGTTATGCGCGATCGGCGGCGCTGTGACTCGCGGTCAGGGCTTGTTTGATATGCCTCTTACGTCTCCGGGAAATATTCTTTGGCTTTCAGCCGAAGACGATCTAGGGCGAGTCTTGAAGCCGCGCTTATTGTCTGTTGGAGCAGATGTGACAAAAGTATTTGCCGTGAGCGAGCCATTCACGTTTGATGACAAAGGTGTTGAGTTGGTCCGCCAGATGGCGCAGAGGCGTAGCCCTGTAATGATCGTCATTGACCCGATCTTTGCCTACACAAAAGGCGACCCGAGCAAGGGCGCTGATGCTCGCGTCATCACCAATCAACTCAAAATGATTGCTGAAGAGTTCAACTGCGCAATTATTCTTGTTCGCCATGTTGGAAAGTCAAAAGGCTTTGGCGATCCTCGCGCGGCGGGATTGTATTCGATTGAGTGGAGAGCGGCGGCAAGAAGTGTTTTGCTTTGCGGCTCCGATCCTGACAATCCACAGCGAAGGGCGTTGACTCAAAGCAAGAACACTTTTGGCCCGCTCTCTGAAGCCATCGGTTACACAATCGAGAAAGACCCAAGTTCACCGACCGGCGCCAAGTTTAGTTGGGTTGGAGTGTCCGATCTGACCGCAAGTCGAATCCTCTCCGGGATGGCAACTGACGACGAAAAAGCGGCGCTCCACATCGCATGCGATCTGTTGGAAGAGGCGCTTTCTGGAGGCGAGCGTCTCTCAGATGACATTAAAGCCGAGGCTAAGGCTGTAGGTGTCTCCGAACGCACTTTAAAACGTGCAAGGTCAAACCTAGGAATAGTTTGGAGACGTGAGGGCTTCGGTACGGGCGCAATTTATTATTGGAGGCTACCAGATCACTCTAAGAACGGGTTTCATCCCGATCACACTATCGAAGTGGTCTAGTATGGGCGACTTGAAAGACGTTGAAAACAAAGTGTTTATGGAACTGTATTATTTACATACTTTTTTTGATGGCCCAGTATGTTATGTATATACAAACAGAGAAGTTACACACGAAAAACCACCATACTGTGCCAAGTGGTAAAGTATACGCGCGCGCGCGCGCGCATGCGCGCGTATGCCCTGGCACTTGGCACAGTATGGTGGTTTTTCGTGTGTAACTTCTCTGTTTGTATATACATAACATACTGGGCCATCAAAAAAAGTATGTAAATCGTACACAGGGGCAAGACAAGTGAATAATTAAAACCGTGAAGTGAATAATTAAAACCGTGATTTGCAACAGATGAAACACGCGGCCGCAACAAATGAAACAGCAAAACGAAATTGAAAAACTACTGTCTCTAATCTTCCAAAGTGGGGGTCAAGTCATGGTCAAAGACGGTCAACTTTTGGTTGGTCCTGCTCAGGTCGCCCAGCGGTTTGGAGACCAGATCAAGAGACTAAAGCCGGAGATTTTGATCGCTCTCGGCCACTGTCCAATTTGCGCAGGAGAGTTGGTCGGCAAGATTGAGAAAGATTTTTGGGGAAGAGATGAACACCATTTGTATTGTTCCGGCTCTCAACCATATCGCCATCATTACGACAGTTGGAAGTTTTAGGAGAAGGGAAGCCATATGTTGAGAATTATCAGTCTAGGCGCAGGAGTTCAATCATCAACTATGTTCTTGATGGCCTGCAAAGGGATTCTGACGCCCAAGCCGGACGCGGCGATCTTCGCGGACACGCAGTGGGAACCGAAGGCGGTCTACCGATGGTTAACCGAACTGGAGCGGATCGGTGCCGAGCATGGCATCCCGATCATCCGCGCGACAGCCGGCAACCTGCGAGCCGAGGCGCTCACGTTTATGAAGGGCGGGCCGGACGGCAAACACCGGCAAGGCGTCAACGGGCGATGGGCTTCAATGCCGCTCTACGTGCTTAACGCGGATGGCTCAAAAGGGCTGATACGCCGGCAATGTACAAAAGAATACAAGATACAAGTTGTCGAGAAAGAAGTGCGCAGGATCGCGGGGCTTCAGCCCAAACAACGAGCAAAGGGCCTAATCGTCGAGCAGTGGATCGGCATAAGCGCAGACGAGGCCGGCAGGATGCGGGAGTCGCGTCATGTTTGGGCGACCTTGCGCTATCCGCTTATCTACGACTTCGAGCCGCCGATGACCCGCAAGGATTGCAAGCGCTGGCTTGAAGCGCACGGCTATCCCATCCCTCAAAAGTCGGCCTGTCTTGCTTGCCCCTTTCACTCCGATGCCGAGTGGCGCGAGATCAAGGAAGACCAAGAAGCCTGGGCAAACGTGATTGAGTTTGACCGGGCAATTCGAGACTGTGGCGGGATGCGCGGCAAGGTCTTTCTACATCGCTCTTGTGCGCCTCTGGAGGAAGTGGACTTCTCGACCGCCGAGGAGCGAGGCCAGATGAATTGGATCGAGGAATGCGAGGGGATGTGTGGAGTCTAAAAGAAAGGAATTAAACCATGGGAAATCACGCAGGGAATAAACTCGACTATAAACAAGAAATCATGGACAAAGCACTTGACAGAGCCAAAGCCGAATGTGTTTTTACAGAGAGGCTCTATGACATCTTGTTGGCTTGGCAGACTGGAAGGGGTCCGATAGGCCAACAGCTACAGGGCATTCCATCGGGGAATGTCGGAGAACTTAATTACGCAATGTCGCGGCTTTATAACCTGATTTGGGCTGCGGCGATTGGCCTGAACGAAAAAGCCAAGCCGAAGAAAAAAGGGACAAGGACGAATCGACATAGACGTTCCGTGCGAACCTAGCCAAGTCTCAGACGGCTACCACACTTTCAATGAGCTTTATGAGCATCGGTATTTGCTCTTTTGCGCACTATCTCAGATGGCTAGCCTGCGAAGGGAACCGCCATATTGCTGGAAGTCGCGCACGCATTGGATAGAGGGCGAGCTTCAGCTTGTTTGGGAAGGTTGGTTTGTCGCAGGAATAGAACTTGGCGGCAAGATGGTCACTTATCACTTACCGCTTGAATATTGGGATCTGTTTGAGGGGATAGATCGAGAGCAAGCCCCGCCGCATGATGGCCACACATCACAAGATGTTATCGAGAGATTGAAAGAATGGCTCAAAGCCGGGAGGGATTGAATCAATGGGAACGAACTATTATCACAGATACAACATTTGCTCTGAGTGCGAGCGTTACGACAAACGTCACATCGGAAAGAACTCGGCCGGATGGCAATTTTCTTTCAGAGGCCACAACGATGACAAAGGCAACCCAATTATTGCAAGTTGGCAAGATTGGAAAAACGTTTTGAGCGGATTGCGACATGGGCGGATCTTCGATGAATACGGTGAAGAGTGGTCATATGACGAGTTCACTGCGAAGGTCGAGACGACTAAAGGCAAACAGAATCATTATGACTATCTGAACGATTCGCCTCAGTACGGCGCATCGTATCTCATAGATATGTGGAAAGACGCTGAGGGATAGGATTTTTCATCAATGCCATTTAGTTAAGGAAAAAATAGATGAAACGATGGTTTGCAAATTATCTATTACGTTGGGCGTTTCGAGTCTTTCGGCGCTATCGCGACCAATTGCCGAAAGAGTTGAACGGAATCATTTGGGGCGAGATGACGCGGAAATCAGAGCCGCCAAAGGATTATTCAGAAATGCGGTGCGTTGAGGGCGAAGGCGGTCTTTGCTCGATGTGCCTGCGCGAACTTGAAGAAGATCAAGTGAGTCATACAACTGTACAAAGATGGCTGAATGGAGCGCTTGTATGACGGACTTCGATGACTACTATGCTGTTTGCGCTTATTGGTGTCCGCTCTGCGGCGACCCTCGCTCAGTGTGTGATGCTTATGGGCGCTGCGATCAGCCGAGCGATGAAGACTGGGAGCTTGACTCCCCTTTCTACAATGAAAGTTGGGAAGAGATATATGGAGGTGAAGAATAACCGTTGAAGAGAGAGCGCATGAACTTATCGCTAAAATCTTTTCGCTTGCTTACCGGATCGGCAAATATGAAGTAATAGCGATGGCGGCCAGCCAACTCTTTACATAAGCCTGTTTTTGTCAGGAGTGGGCGAAATCGACGTTGATTTTGAGCAATAGAATTAAGGGGCGTCAAATTGACGCCAAACGCGGTTTTGTAAAGAATGCACGTGCGTTATGAGTGAAACCAGAAAATTCCTGACAGAAACCGAGATCGAGGCTTTTTTCAAGGCCGCACGGAAAACTCGAAACGGAGTCCGTGATCACTGCATGGCGATGATGGCCTATCGTCACGGCTTCAGGGTAAGCGAGCTGATCGACATTCGACTTGATGAGATCCATCTGGATACAGCTAGGCTCGATGTTCGCAGGCTCAAGAAGGGATTGAGCGGCCATCATCCAATCGAGGGAGATGAGCTGCGGGCGATTCGGGCATGGATGAAAGAGAGGTCGGCCCATAAGTTTTCAGGCTCGCCTTTGTTGTTCTTGAGCGAGCGCGGCCCGATGACTCGACAGGCCGTCAATTATCTTTTCCAGATCATAGGCCAGAAAGCCGGCCTGATATTCAAAATCCATCCCCATATGCTTCGCCATTCCTGCGGCTACAAGCTGGCCAACGACGAAAGGACAACGCGAGACATTCAAGATTATCTTGGCCATCGAGACATCAGGCAGACAGCCAAATATACGGCCCTGAACGCTGAGCGATTCAGAGACTTTTTTCGGAGGAAATGAAGAGATGAACTATGGAGATGTCGTAGATGATTTTCTTTGTGAAGTACGCGAACGTGGGGGCTTCGCTAACGATAAAACTTTTGACCAGATTGTTGGACAAGTGTTTTTCGATAAGATCAAAGCCGCAATCGAAGAAGAAAGGGAAGCCTGCGCGAAAGTTTGCAAGGAAATGTCGCAATACGCCAAAGATGTCGTCATGGATAAGAACGCCCAAAAAGAATGTCGAATTGCTTTGAACCGACTCATACGCCCCACGATTATTGAAATTGCACATGCCACGCTTTGTGGCGTCCTGATTGTAATCCAAGATCCCGAATTTGACCAAAAAAGAAGGCCGTGAAAATAGTCCCAACGTTGGGACTATTTTCACGGCCTCTGGTTTGGTAGGAGGAAAGTAAATCAAGAATGCGTTTTCTTCGCCAACTCACAGGCTTTGATGTGGCCATCGAGTCTTTCATTGATTACAGCCACGTCGCGCCGAAGATCGCCAAGCAGTCCGGCACCCTTCCAGAGAATGCCCCCGATTGCGAGAAGCGCCATAAAGATGGCCACACACACTGAAATGATCGCAGGATTGATATACATCTGATTCATGGTTGTGACTCTTGGGGGAGTCATTAAAGAACTCCGGTGGAACAGGCCCGGCCGGAAGAGGCTGTGGTTTGACTTTGGGACACCCACACGCGCCGAAGAATAGAACTACAGACAGAAGAAAGATTTTCATGTTTACCTCAATCACTCAATGCGACCCAGAGCAATAAACCCAAGCCGCCAATTAACAGCCACATTGGGAGACCAGAAGGAGAGACGCCAATTTGATCGAGATTGACAACAGAGCTTTCAGTAAAGCCAGCTTGTGAATAGATCGCCCGGGCGTAAGCTCTTGCCCTGGCAGACACTGTTCCGCGTTGGACGTTCCCCGGTCCGCCGTTGTAACCCTGAAGGGCTTTGATATAGTCGCCACCGAACATGCCTATCAGGGCGACCATGTAGTTGCCCCAGGCGTCGAGATTGGCCACAGGATCAAAAGCGTTGTCGAAAGACCCGGAGCCATAGTCAGCCCACGTCCCCTGCATGAATTGTCCTAGACCTCTTTCCCCTGAAGCCCCAACTGCGCGGGGATTGAAACCACTCTCCCGTTGGATCTGCGCCAAAGCAATCTGTGGATTGATGCCGTACTGATTGGCTTTGTTGACAACTAATTGTTGGATTTCTTCAGTCGTCATGATCAGTTCTGAATGATAAACATGTGGCTGACTTTGTGAATCACATCGTCATTGGCGACAGCTGCGACGCTGACCACAAAATTTAAACTGTTGTTGTCCATATTGGCGACCGTAATATCACCGAACTGAGTAAAAGGATTAGCTTGTCCCAGAAATGGCAGTGATGCCGCTATATAGCATCGACATGTTGTGGAGGTTAGACGATAGACTCTTCCGATCAAAACCAATTGAGTCGAACTCAATGTGTTATTCCAAGGCGCGGCGTTTAGATTCAC
>WNFV01014618.1_pt1 | contig 15291 bp, 15 predicted proteins | sample 5400101 | NCBI WGS metagenome assembly WNFV01 (sample SAMN13153361, study PRJNA577476) | soil metagenome | isolation source: 115 cm soil or saprolite under grassland replicate 1 | place: USA:California | collected 2016-06-15 | reverse complement strand
TCTCCACCGCTATTCGAGCAGGGCCGTCAGCTGGCGGGCGTTGACCACGGCGTGGTCGCGGTAGCAGTTGTTGAAGAGGGCATGCGTCTCGCGGGCCTGCTCGCGGAGCGCCTGGACCTTCGGCGCCCACTCCTCGAGCTCCTCCTCCGTATAGCGGTAGTTGAAGCGCTCCGCGGCGGTCTCGGTGCGCGCCTTCCAGGTCTTCTCGTTGCGGCCGTGGAAGCGCACGATGGCCAGGTCCTTCGCGGTGGCCGCGGCGATCGGCGGCAGGCTGGAGTCGAACCCCTGCGGCGTGTCCACGGACACGAACGGAAGCCCGTGCTCCTCGAGGAACGACAGCGTCTCCTCGCGATTGCGCTCCTCGAGCCACAGCTTGTTCCGGAACTCGACCGCCATCCGGTAGTCGGGCAGGCGCTCGGCCGCGCGCAGGATCTCCTCCTTGTTCGCGCGCGAGATGACGAACCAGGGCGGGTACTGGAACAGGATCGCCGCCAGCTTCCCTGCCGAGTGCAGCGGCATCAGCGCCTCGCGGAACATCCGCCAGATGGTGTCTTCCATCTCCGGCGGCACGTCCTTCGGGTAGAGGTTGCGCTTCTCGCGCAGCTCGGGCGGCAGCCCCTCGCGCAGGTCTTTCGGCAGCCGATCGGGACTGGTGGGGTGCCCGGTCATCAACGCGAACGCCTTGACGTGGAACGTGAAGTCTTTCGGCGTGCGCTCGGCCCAGAGCACCGCGTTCTTCTCCGAGGGCGGGGCGTAGTACGTCGAATCGACCTCGACCACCGGGAACTGCGAGGCGTAGTAGCGCAGCCGCTCTTCGGCCGACTTCGCCTCGGGCGGGTAGAAGTCGGTTTCCTTGATCAGCGTGGGCTCGGTCCAGGCGGTGATCCCGACGAGGACCTTCCCCTTCAGCGCCGCCACGTCTCTCTCCTATGTCAAGCCGCCACCTCGAGCGACGGCTCGGCGGGGCCGAAGGCGTCGACGAGGAGGGCTCGGTGGACGACGTCGGACAGCTTTCGCTTCAGCGCTCGGAGCGCCTCGGTCTTGGTGTTGCCGGCGGCCATGCGGCGGGCCAGGTAGGCCTTCGCCCCGTCATGGATCCGCATCTGGGTGATGGCCATGCGATGGATCGCAGCGTTCAACTGGCGGTTCCCGGTCCGGGCCAGCCGGTGACGGACCCGGTTCCCGGACCGCACCGGCAGCGGGGCGGTGCCGTTGTGGCGGGCGAAGGCGTCCTTGGACCTGAACCGGCGAACGTCCGCGACCTCGGCCACGATCTTGGCCGCAGTGAGGCCGCCCACCCCGGCTAGTGTGCCGCCTCTAAAGTCGCTCGACACTTCGCGACCTTCTTGAGGATGTCGTTTGCCTTCGCGGCCCACACGAACGGTTTCGGATCTGCGTTGGTCTGGCGAACGTAGTCGTTGATCGCCGCGATGAGCTCGGTGACGTTGCGGAACGTGCCGCGGCGGATGCGCTTGCGGGTGATCTCGGCGAAGTAGCGCTCGACGAGGTTGAGCCACGAGGAGCTCGTCGGCGTGAAGTGCAGCTGGAACCGCGGATGGGCCTCGAGCCACTCGTTGACCACGGGATGTTTGTGCGTGCGGTAGTTGTCCACGATCAGGTGCAGACCGAGGCGCTTGGGCGTCTTGGCGTCGAGCACCTTCAGGAACGCCAGGAACTCCTGGTGGCGGTGCCGCGGCTTGCAGCGAGCGATGACGGTGCCGTCGGCGACGTTGAGCGCCGCGAACAGCGTGGCCAAGCCGTTGCGCTTGTAGTCGTGGGTCATGGTGCCGGCGCGGCCCGGCCTCATTGGCAACGACGGCTGGGTGCGATCGAGGGCCTGGATCTGGCTCTTCTCGTCGACCGAGAACACGATGGCACGCTTGGGAGGGTTGAGGTACAGGCCCACGACGTCGCGGAGCTTCGCCACGAACTCGGGATCGGTCGAGACCTTGAAGTGCCGCACCAGGTGCGGCTTGAGGCCGTGGGCGACCCAGATGCGCCGGACCATCTCGGGGGAGACGCCGGCGTGGGCGGCCATCGACCGCGTGGACCAGTGCGTGGCGTCCGGAGGCGTGGCGTTCTGGGTCTCCGACACGATCCAGGCCACCAGATCAGGGGTGATCTCGCGTGGGCGACCGGAGCGAGGGGCGTCCTGCAACAGCGCGTCGGTGCCACCATCGGCGAAGCGAGTCCGCCACAAGATCACCGTGGTGCGGGTGATCCCCATGTCCTTGGCGATCTGATAGTCGGCGATCGGACCCACGATTCCAGGGTCGATCGCTGCTTCTTGGTGAGCTCCGTCGGGGCGATGGGAGGGAACATGCCTCATGCTACGCTGCTTCCGTCTCTATGTCCAGGAACTTCGTAGGCAATACACTAGCTGGAGCAGGGCGGAGGCGAGGACGGCGGTCCGGGAGACGATCTCGCGCTCCAGCTCGTTCGCGGCGACGGTGAGCTCCCGGACCCGTGCGACCAGGTCGCGGGCCACCCGAGCCACCATCCCCTCGGTGCCGTGGAGCCGGGCCGCCACCGCGTCGAGGTGCTTCAAGCGCACCAGGACCCTCGGGGAGGGATCCCAGGCGGGATCGAGCTCGTGCAGGTGCCAGCGGAGGCGGTTGATGTGGCTGGTGCGGTCTCTGACCAGGTCCTCTCGGTGGTCCACGAGCAGCCGGAGCTCCCGGGACGGGCCGTCCAGGCGGGCCACGGGCAGGTTCGGCTCACGCAGGGCCGCCCGGGCCACCGCCAGGGCGTCGATGGGGTCGGACTTGCCGTAGGTCCGGGCCGCGTCCCGGGCGTGGGCCATCAGCTTCGGCGGGACTCGCACGATCTCCTCGCCGGCGGCCAGCAGGTCGGCCTCCAGCCGGCGGGACAGGTGGCGGCAGTCCTCCACCGCCCACCGCCGCGCCTCGCCGAATCCCTCGGCCCACCGCACCATCTCCAGGTGGGCCGCGGTCGTCGTCGCCTGGGTCGTCCTCACGCCGAGCTCCCGTCCGGCCTCGTCGATCGCCACCACCGTGTGGGACCGTTTGTGCGCGTCGATCCCCAGGATGACCACCCTCCGGTACTCTCCCTCTCGTAGGTCGGCCGGTCGGCGGGCACACCTCAGTGGGGGCGAAGCCACGCTCCTATCAAGCCACGCCGGCCGGTCTCGTACGTCCGGAGGTCGGCAAGAGGCGTGATGCCCACGATGGGCAGGCAGCCTAGGAGCCAAACCCCCGGACACCGCGCAGCTTGACACTGAGCCCCAGCCTACCCGGGATCGGGACCGGCACCCCCCCTGGGATAGGCTTCCCCGTCGTGCGCCGGGCTCGGCTCCTCTGTGCCGTCACCCTGATCCTCGCCGCGACTGCGCCGGCCGCCGCCCGCGCCCAGGGCACCGAGGTCGCCGCCTCGATGGGGGACGACTTCTTCGATCCGGACGAAGTGCCGGTCGCGGTGGGCGGGACCGTCACCTGGACGAACGACGGCCGCAACCCACACACGGTCATCGCGGATGACGGCTCGTTCGACTCGGGGCGCATGGAGGCCGGCGACACGTTCACGCTCGCGTTCGACGAGCCGGGCGTCCACCGCTTCTACTGCCGCTACCACGGCGGGCCGGGCGGGCTGGGCATGGCCGGCGCCGCCGTCGTGGGGGTCGTCGGCCCGGGCCCGGGCGGGCAGGGCGCGCCCCCGGAGGCGCCGCCGGCGGGGGCGGTGATCCGCGTTCCGGAGGCGGTGCCGACGATCCAGGAGGCGGTCGATGCTGCCGCCCCTGGTGACCTGATCCTGATCGGCCCGGGCGTCTACCACGAGGGCGTCCGGGTGACGACGCCGTTCCTGACGATCCGGGGAACCGACCGCGACGACGTCGTCCTGGAGGGCGACTTCGAGCGGCCCAACGGCATCCACGTTCTCGACGCGCCGGGCGTCGCCGTCGAGAACGTCACCGCGCGCCACTTCACGCTGAACGGCCTGTTCTGGACCGGCCTGCAGGGCTACCGCGCCTCCTACGTCACGACGTACGCGAACGGCGACTACGGCGTCTACGCCTACAACGCGTCGTACGGGCAGGTCGACCACGCGTACGCGTCCGGCCATCCCGACTCCGGGCTCTACATCGGCGAGTGCCAGCCGTGCCACGCGGTGATCGTCGACTCGCTCTCCGAGAACAACGCCCTCGGCTACTCCGGCACCAACGCCGGCGGCGATCTCTGGGTCGTGAACTCGATCTGGCGGAACAACATGGGCGGGATCGTCCCGAACACCCTCGACACCGAGCGCCTCGCTCCGCAGCGGGGCGCGGTCGTCGCCGGGAACCTCGTCTACGACAACAACAACCTGGACGCCCCGGCCAAGTCGATCGCCTATCCCTCCCTCGGCATCGGCATTCTGGTCGCCGGCGGGCGCGACAACGTCGTGCGCGACAACCGCGTGTCGGGACACCGCCACTACGGGATCGCGGTGGTCCCGAACGTCGACGAGAACGTCTGGTTCTCCGGCAGGAACCGCGTGGTGCGCAACCGGGTCGACCGTTCAGGGATCGCCGACCTGGCCGTGGGCGGACCGGCGATGGGCGGGAACTGCTTCGCGGACAACGCCTTCGAGACCAGCCTGCCGATCGCGATCGAGCTGACCGCCGGATGCGGCGGCGCGCTGAACCGGCTCGGTGGCGGCGACCTGTCGGTCTCGCTGCACGCGCTGTCCCTGTTCGCCGACGCCGGCGACGGCGAGTTCCCCCACGGGGACTGGACGGTCCAGCGCGCCCCGCCCGACCAGCTCGAGATGCCGGGCGACCTCGAGACGTGGACGCCGGGCGCGAGCATGCCCGGGCCGCGGCCGGTCATCCGCGTGCCGGAGGCGCCGGACGGCGCGCTCGGGCCCGATCCGGGATCGGCGGTGTCCGTGCTCGGCGTCCCGTTCGTCGGAGCGACGCCGTGGGAGCTGCTACTCGGGCTCTACGGCTACGTGCTCCCGCTCGTGCTCTACGCCGCCTGGGTATCGGTGGCGCTGTGGGACCTGGTCCGCCGGGACGGCCTGCGCTCGGGCGCGCGACTCGGGTGGCTGGCGGTGGTGCTGATCGTGCCCTTCCTCGGCCCCCTGATCTACCTCGCGTTCGGGAAGTCGGAGATCCCGCGCAGCGTGCGGATCATGCTGGTCGCCGGGAGCCTGGCCGCTTACGCCGCCTTCACGCTGCTGGTCTATCTACTGGCGTCGATCTGATCGACCGTCCCCGGTCAGGCCACCGGGGCCTCGGCGGTGGGGATGCCGCGGGCGACGCTCGCGGCGAAGGCCGCCACCAGGATCAGGACGCCGCCGACGACCGTGCCCGTCCGCAGCGGGTCCCCGAGGAAGGCCACGCCCATCAGGGCGGTGGTCGCCGGCTCGAGGGCGGAGACGACCGCGGTCCGCACGGCGCCCAGCCGCTGCACCGCGCCGAACAGGCCGGTGAACGCCAGCGCCGTGCCGGCGCCCATGAACCCGAGCATCACCCATCCCTTCGCGCCGCTCGGCGGGAGGTCTCCGGTCCGCGAGACGAGCGCGGCGGTGAAGAGCCCGAGCGACGCCGCCCCCGCCACCCAGGTCGCGCCGACCTGGGGCGGCGTCCGCTCCAGCAGGGCCTCGGCGGCGACCAAGTAGACCGCGAACGCGAACGACGCCAGGAGCGCGAACAGCACGCCAAGGGCGCTGATGTCCACCCCGCCGGCCGAGGCGGCCACCGTGGCCGCGCCGGCGAGCGCCACCACGAGCGACCCGACCACCACCCACCCGGGCAGCCCGCGTCCGAGCAGGACCGAGCCGATGGCCACGAACACCGGGTACGTGAAGAACAGCAGCGTCACCGCGGAGACGGTCCCGTGCCGCAGCGCCGCGAAGAACAGGCCCGACTCGAGCGCGTACCCGGCGACCCCGAGCAGCAGCAGCCGCCACCACTCGCCCCTCGCCGGCCGCAGCGGCCCGCGCCGGACCCCCTGGACCAGCGCCAGCACGATCGCCGCCACGCCGAACCGGACGCCCAGCAGGCTCGTCACGGTCATCCCGCGGTCGGTGACGATCTTTCCGACCACCGCCACGGCGCCGAACGCCAGCGAGGCGATCGCGGCGTAGGCGCCGCCGATCAGGTCGTCGCGCCGGGACACGGGGACGGATGCTAGCGGAGCCTCCCTGACGGGCCGCGTACGATCCGCCGCGATGGACGAGCGGGTGGCGATCCGGCGGATCCGCGTGCTGGCGCGACCGGGCGGCGCCGAGGGGATGGCCCGGTTCGGGATCCGCCCGCGCGGCGAGGTCGTCGGCGCCTCGGTCACCGACCTGCGCCGCCTGGCGCGCGAGATCGGCACCGATCACGCGCTGGCGCTGCGCCTGTGGCGGTCGGGGGTGCACGAGGCGCGCCTGCTGGCGACCATGGTCGCCGACCCGGCACGGGTCACGCCCCCGGTCGCCGACCGCTGGGCGCGCTCGTTCGACTCGTGGGACTTGTGCGACCAGGCCTGCCTGAACCTCTTCGTCCGTTCGCCCTTCGCGCACGCCGCCGCGCTGCGCTGGGCCGGCGGCGATGAGGAGTTCGTCAAGCGCGCCGGCTACGCGCTGATGGCCGTGCTCGCCGTCCACGACCGGGCCGCGCCCGACCGCGCCTCGCTCGGTTCCTGGCAGCGATCCGGCGTGGCGCGAAGGACGAGCGCACCTACGTCAAGAAGGCCGTCAACTGGGCGCTGCGGCAGATCGGAAAGCGCAACGCCGCGCTGCACGCCCGGGCCGTGGGCACCGCCGAGGGCCTCGCCGCGAGCGGCTCGCGCGCGGCGCGGTGGATCGCCGCTGACGCGCTGCGCGAGCTCAGGAGCCCGGCGGTGGCGGCGCGGCTGGGGCTCGCAGGTGGTGGCCGGTCACCGCCTGGAACGCCCGGGCGAGGTCGAGCAGCACCCACTCGCCGTTCGCCCGCCCGACGAGCTGCGCCCCGAGCGGAAGGCCGAGGTTCTCCTCGAAGCCGACCGGGAACGCCAGGGACGGCAGGCCGGTCAGGCTGACCGGCCGGGTGAACCATCCCGGCCCTCCCTGGTACAGATCGAGCGTATCGCCTCCCTCCTTAGGGGGTTCGCTCGCCACACGTGGTCGGGCAGATCTCTCCCCAGGGCGAGCTACCCCCCCAAACCCCCCGCCCTCCACCGGGACGTGCTCCTCGTCGAACCGCGGGGCGGGGAACGGCGTCGCCGGGAGCAGGATCGCGTCGACGCTCTCCAGCGCGCGCTCGAACGTGGCGCGGATCTTCGTGCGCCGGCGGCGCGCGTCGGCGCGCTCGGCCGGTGTGACGCGGCGCCCGTACCAATGCAGGAACGCGGTCTCCGGCAGCAGGCGCTCGAGGTCGAGGTCGGGGTACGTGTCGGCGAACTCCGGCCAGGCCAGGTCGGTCCAGACGTGCGGCCCGTCCTCCAGGCCGGGCAGCGCCGCCTCGACCACGACGGCCCCGGCCGCCCCGAGTGTCCGCCCTGCCTCCTCGAGCGCCCCCCGGACGGCGGTCGTCATCCGCTCGGCGAAGAACCCCTCGGCGACCACGCCGACGCGGTAGGCGGAGGCCGGCGCGGGCTCGTGCGCCTCGCCGGCCAGCACGGCGAACGCAAGCGCCGCCCCCTCGGCCGTCGCGGCGATCGGGCCCGGGCAGTCGAGCGAGGGAGCGAGCGGCATGACGCCGTCGAGCGGCAGCCGCCCGTGCGTTGGCTTCAGTCCGGTGACCCCGCAGAGCGAGGACGGGATGCGGATCGAGCCTCCTGTGTCGCTCCCGAGCGAGAGCGGGACCGAGCGCTGCGCGACGGCGGCGGCCGAGCCGCCGCTCGAGCCGCCGGTGATCCGTTCCGGGTCCCAGGGGTTCCTGGTCCGGCCGCAGGCCGAGACGTGGTTCGTCCCCCCGGCGGCCAGCTCGTGCATGTTCGCCTTGCCGACGATCACGGCGCCGGCCGCTCGCAACGCCGTCACCAGTGGCGCGTCCGATGCCGCGACGTTGCCGCGGAACGCGGCGCTGCAGCCGGTGGTCTCGTGCCCGGCCACGTCGTACAGGTCCTTGACCAGTACCGGGACGCCGTGCAGCGGCCCGCCCGGCTCGACGGGCAGTCCGCGCGCCGCCTCGATCGCCTCGTCCGGCCACAGCTGCGAGCAGGCGTTCGTCACCGGCTGCCACGCCACGAGCGAATCGATCGCAGCCCGCACGGCCTCCTCGGGGACCATTCCGCTCGGAGGGTATCGGACGGGCACGGTGCGGTACGCTGGCGCCGTCATGCAGGCGTCGGGAGGGGAGCCCCAGCGCCCGGTCGGCGAGAGCCTTCGGAAGATCCGCCGCAGCCGCGACGACCGGGTCATCGCGGGCGTGGCCGGCGGGATCGGCCATCACCTCGGCGTCGACCCACTCCTGATCCGGATCGCGTTCGTGGTGCTGACGCTGTCCGGCGGCTCCGGGATCCTGCTCTACGTCCTGGGGTGGATCTTCATCCCCGAGGAGAGGACGCCGGGTGAGGTCACGGCGGCACCGCCGGAGCGCGCCGGCGCCGTGGCCGTCATCGTCGGCACCGCCCTGATCGCCCTCGGCTCACTCCTGCTCCTGAGCCGGATCTTCCCGGACTTCAACCGGATCGTCGGGCCGATCGTCCTGATCGCCATCGGGGTCGGGGTGGTCGTGACGGCCAGCCGGCGATGAACGGCACGGAGGACCGCCCGTCCAGGCCGCTCCCGCTCGGGCGGATCGCCGCCGGGGTCCTGCTGCTGCTGCTCGGTGTCGGCTGGCTGCTCGAGACTACCGATGTCGTCGACGTCGACTGGGGCGCCGTCCTCCCGGCGGCGCTCATCGTCGTCGGCCTGGCGCTGGTGATCGGATCGAGGACCGGCGCGCACGGCGCCCTGATCACGATCGGCATCGTCCTGACCGTGATCCTGACCGTGGCGAGCTCGCTGGATGTCCCCCTCTCGGGCGGCGTCGGCGAACGCGTCCGGCGACCGGCGTCGGCCGCCGAGGTCCGGACGTCGTACAAGCTCGGCGTCGGCGAGATGACCGTGGACTTCACCGGGCTCCCGGCCGCCGATCTCGGTGAGCGCAGCATCCGCATCTCGCAGGGGATCGGCCACCTGATCGTGATCGTCCCCGAGTGTGCCGACGGCGAGGTGCACGGCACGGTCACGGTCGGAGAGCTGCTCGTCGTCGGCCGATCGTCCAACGGGTTGGGGGTCGACGAGACGCTGCCGCTGGAACCGGAAGGTTGTGCCACCGCCGAGGCGACGCTGTCGCTCGACATCTCGTTGGGGATCGGGCAGATCGAGGTGCGGCGGTGAAACGTCGGCGCCTCCACCGCGGCGCCCTGCTGTGGGGTGTCCTGTTCATCGCGCTCGGCGTGCTCTTCCTCCTGGAGCAGCTCGACGTGTTCGACCTCGACGCCACCACCATCCTCCCGGTCGTCCTGATCGCCGGCGGCATCGCCGTCCTGGCCGGCACCCGCCGTTCGCCCGCTCCGGAACCCGAGCCCCCGCCGGAGCCCGAGCCCCCGCCGGAGGCCGAGCCCCGCGCTGAGGAGGAGCGCCCGGCGGAACCCTCCTGAGCGGGGGATAGGCCCGGGGGGTTCGGGTGGTAGCTCGCCCCTGATGCGCCACAGTCGACCACGTTGGCGAGCGGCCCCCCGCATACACTGAATCGATGGACATCGGGATCGCGCTCCCCACGGTGGGGCCGGCGGGGTTCCGGGGGTTCGTGCTCGATGTGGCGCGCGCGGCGGAGGCGGCCGACCTGCACAGCGTCTGGACGGCCGACCACGTCGTCCTGCCGCGCGACCGCACGAGCCCGTACCCCTTCCCGCAGTCGGAGCGCGGCCTCTGGTTCCTCTACGAGCCGGGCATCGACTGGATGGACCCGATCGCGGTGATGGGGTTCGTCGCCGGGGCCACCGGCCGCATCCGGATCGGCACGAGCATCCTGGTCGTCCCCTACCGCAATCCGCTCGTCCTGGCGAACGAGATCTCGACGCTCGACCGGCTCTCGGAGGGCCGCATCCTGCTCGGGATCGGGGTCGGGTGGATCCAGGAGGAGTTCGCCGCGCTCGGCGTGCCGGCCAGAGAGCGTGGCGCGCGGACCGACGAGTACCTCCGCGTGATGCGCCACCTCTGGTCGCACGACGCGCCGACGTCGTTCGAGGGCACGTTCGTCTCGTTCCACGACGTGCAGCTCGCCACCCGGCCGTTCACCCGTGGCGGGCCACCGGTTCTGGTCGGGGGGAACTCGGATGCGGCCCTGGCGCGCACGGCGCGGCTGGCGGACGGATGGCTGGGGTTCGATCTGACCCCCGAGGAGCTCGGGGCCGGGGCGGGGCGGGGCGGGGAAGATCCGAGCGGCCGCTGAGGAGTCCGGGCGCGACCCGGCGGGGATCACGATCTCGTCGCGGATCGGCCTGGTTCCAGACGGTGCCGACGACTTCCTGCCAGACAGGCCGGCGCTCCGGGGCTCGCGCGCGGAGCTGCTGGAGCGGCTCGGCGCATACGCCGAGGCCGGCGCGACGCTCTTGATCATCGACCTCGCCGTGACGATGGACGCGCTACTGCCTGCCGTCGAGTGGCTCGGCGCCGAGGTCGCCCCGCAGCTGTCGTCACCGGCGTGACCCGGACGCTGCTGCTGGCGCGAGCGGTGTACGCCGGCGACCCGCCCCGGCCGGTGGCCGACACCCTGCTGATCGACGGCGACCGCGTGGCCTGGGTCGGCCCGCGGGCGGAGGCTCCCCGGGCACGGCATCGACAGGACCTCGGGGCGTCGGTCGTCATCCCTTCGTTCACCGACCCGCACATGCACCTCTCGTACGCCGCGACGCTGCCGGCCTGGGTGGACCTCTCCGCCGCCCACGCGCCCGGCGAGGTCCTGACGCGCCTCCGCCGCGCCGCCCCCGGCCTCGGGCCGGGCGCCTGGCTGGTTGGCTGGGGCTTCCGGGAGAGCCTGACCCGGGCCCGCCATCGGCTGAACCGGCGCGACCTCGACAGCGTCACCGCCGACCACCCGGCCCTCGTGATCCACGGCTCCTGGCACTCCGGGGTGGCGAATAGCGCCGCGTTCGCGGCGGTCGGCTTCGGCCGCCACACACCACACTGGCCGGGCGGCGAGCTGGAACGCGACCTGCGCGGCGAGCCGAGGCGGTGAACGACGCGGCCGTCTCCCCCGCCCACCTGGCGCACCTCTCCGCCACCGAGCTGCCGATCGAGGTGGTGGCGATGCTGGTCGGGCCGCGCGGGAAGCTCGCCGCGCCGCGCGAGGCCGTCGACGGGCCGGTGACCGGCGCCACCGTCGGCCACGTCCGGATCGGCCCGCTGAAGCTGTTCGCCGACGGCGCCGAGCGCTGCGCGCTGCGGGTGCGCCTGCCGATGCTGACGAAGGCGGCTCGCGCACTGGCCACCGCGAAGACGGGGCCGGGCCCGATGGAGTCCCTGCGGTTGCTCCGCCCGACGGTCGCTCCCGGCGGGATCCGTCTCGGGACGCTGCACTACGCCCCCGACGACCTCCGCGGCCTGGTGGCCGCCGCCACCGCGCGCGGGTTCGGCGTGGCGATCCACGCGGTGGGCAACGAGGGCATCCGCGCGGCCCTCGAGACCCTCGAGCCGTTCGGCGGCGCGGGGCACCGAATCGAGCACGCCATGTTCGCCGAACCGCGCCAGGCCGAGGCGATGGCCCGGCTCGGGATCGGAGCCGCCGTCCAGCCCGGGCACCTGTACCCGTACGGGGAGCTGGTCCGGGCGGCCGGAGTGGAGAAGGACCTGCCGCCGGTGCCACTGCGGCGGATGGAGATCGAGGGGGTCTCGTTCGCGATCTCGAGCGATGCGGCCGGCGGCTTCTGGGAGCCGCTGCGGACGATGGCCGTCGCGGTGACGCGGCAGGCGGGCCACGGCGAGCCGCTCGCTCCGGCCGAGGCGATCGACCCCGAGGTCGCCCTACGCGCGGCCACCGTCACCGCCGCCCGGGTCGGGGGGATCCTGGATGCCGGCCAGATCGCCCCCGGCGCGCGCGCCAACCTCGCGGTCCTGTCCGGCGACCCGTTCGACCCGGGAACCCGCGTGGTAGAGACCTGGATCGACGGCCGCCGCGTCTACCCGGCGGCGTGAGCGAGCGAGGACGAGCTCAGGCCGGGACGGCGCGGGCCAGGGTGCAGTACCACGGGTATCCCTTGCGCAGCGCCCGTGGCGCGGTGGCGCGCTCGAGGACCTCGAAGCCGGCGCATTCCAGGAAGCGGTCGACCTGCGCCGGGGTGAACGTCCAGACGCCCGCGCCGGCCTTGATCGAGGTCAGGCCCATGCCGGTGCGGTCCTGCTTGCGCAGCTGGAACACGGAGTGGTGGCCCTTCTTCCAGATGATGCCGCTCGTCTGCATCACGAGGGTTCCGCCCTCGGCGGTCGCGGCGCGCACCTTCCTCAGCACGTAGATCGGGTCTGCGACGTGGTAGAGGCCGCCGAGACAGAACGTGACCTCGAACGGCTCGGTGACGACCTCCTCCAGCCGGTAGATGTCGGCCACGCGAAACTCCGGGACCACCGGCCAGCCGTGGTTGCGCAGCAGCTCGGAGACCAGGTTGCCGGCGTGGATCCGCGGCGGGTCGAAGTCGACGCCCACGACGCGCGACGCCACCGCCTCCGCCGCGTCGAACGAGAACGCCCCGTTCGCGCAGAACGTGTCGAGCACGGACTTCCCCGGAACGACCTTCTGGATCCAGGGCAGCAGCAGCTCCCGCTTGAGGTTCGTGATCTCCTCGAGCTTGCGGAAGGCGGGGTGCCGGGGGCTCTCGGCGTTGGCGAAGGCCATGTGGGTGAACCACCAGCGCGGGTCGCTGCCGGCGAGCCGCTCCGCCTCCGGCGGATCGAGGGCGACGTCGAAGCGCGTCATCGGCCGGGGATGCTACTGCACGCCCACCGTCGCCGACCGGCCGGTCCCGGAGGCATCGACTAGGCTCCGTGCGGTGCAGCCGAACGTCCTGCTGATCGTCCTCGACACCGCGCGCGCCGACGCCTTCGAGCCGTACGGCGCGGTACCAGGATCGTCCCCCGTCGTCGCCGACCTGGCCCGGCGCGGGTCGGCCTTCCCGATGATGGTCTCGACCTCGTGCTGGACGATCCCGGCGCACGCGTCGCTGTTCACCGGCCTGCTGCCGCGCGCGGTGGGCTTCGCCCCGGCGCTCTGGACGGTCCCCGACCTGCGCACCGTTGTGCCGGCGGTGATGGCCCGGCATGCCGACCGCACGCTGGCCGAGGTGCTGCGGCGGGCGGGGTACGGCACACGGGCGCTCTCGACGAACCCGATGGTTCGCGGGCCGCACGGGTTCGGGACCGGGTTCGAGCGCTTCAGCGAGGCGCGCAACGTGCGCGCCCTGACGCTCGAGGTGCTGCGCGAGAAGTTCGACCGCCTGAAGGCCTCCCGCGGCGTGAACCTGCGCCGCCGGGTACAGCGATGGAAGGAGCTGGTGCGCTGGTGGCGCGCCACCGAGGACAACGGCGCGGCCCGGGCGGCGAACACCGTCCGCGAGTGGATCGCCCAGCGTGACGCCAACACCCCGTTCTTCTGGTTCGTGAACCTGATCGAGACCCACAACCCGTACTTCCCGCCGAAGCCGTACAACGGCTTCTCGGGCGCCGAGCGGTGGCGGGCGATGGAGGATGTGTTTCGCTACGAGAGCTACCTGGAGGTCATCCTGACCTGCAAGGGCGACCTCGACATCCCCGAGGACGCCCTGTTGCGGATGCGCCATCTCTATGCGCGCTCGGTCCAGTACCTCGACGGCTGGATCCGCGGGGTCTTCGAGGAGCTCGACGGACACGGCCTGCTCGACGACACGCTGGTCATGATCACCTCGGACCACGGCGAGTCGTTCTACGAGAACCACCTGGTGAACCACGGCTGGTCGATGGACCAGCGACAGCTGCACGTGCCATTCGTCGCCGCGGGCCCGGGAGCGCCGCCGGCGCGGCCGCTCGCCTCGCTGGCCGAGGTCCCGCGGATGATCGCCGAGGCCGCCGGGATCGAGGACCACCCGTTCATCGAGGACCCGCTGCCCGGCGGCGTCGCCGTCGCGCAGAAGGACGTCACGTTCCAGGGCCGCGACGAGATCCTGGAGCGGGCCCGTCTGAAGGGCGTGCCCGAGGGCGACCTGCTGCGGTTCATGGCGCGGACCATGGCCTGCGCCACCGACGGGTCGTTCAAGCTGTCGCGGATCGGCGAGCGCGAGGCGTTGTACGACCTGGCGCGCGACCCGCTCGAGGCGACGGACGTCTCGACCGAGCACCCCGATCGGGTTCGGTCGCTGCGAGCCGCGCTCGACGCCACCGGCGAGGCGCCGCAGCCGGTCACCGTCCCGGCCGGCGACGGTGGCGAGATCGCGGCCGAGGAGGAGGCCGAGATCGAGGCCCAGCTCGAGGGCCTCGGCTACATCTGATAGCCGCGATGGCCGACCGTCCGAACGTCCTGCTGGTGCTGATGGACACCGCCCGCGCCGACGCGTTCGAACCGTGGGGCGCGCCGGCCGGGTCGACGCCGGTGGTCGCCGAACTGGCCCGCCGCGGGACCGCGTTTCCGATGGCGGTCGCGCCGTCGTCGTGGACGGTCCCCTCACACGCCTCGATGTTCACCGGCCTGCTGCCGCGCGCGTTCGGGTTCACGCCCGGTCTCTGGGCTCCCCGGGAGCTTCGCACGCGGATGCGGTCGCTGTTCGACCGGCACCGCGACCGCACGCTGGCGGAGGTGCTGCGACACGGCGGGTACGCCACCGGCGCGGTGAGCACGAACCCGATCGTGAACTCCGCGACCGGGTTCTCGACGGGCTTCGACTGGTTCGGCGATCCCGGCCGGACCCGGTTCACGCGCCTGCAGCGCCAGCGCCAGCGGGCGGCGGCGCGGCGCGGCCCGGCCGGCGCCGCGCGGCGCGCCCGCGACCGGGCCGCCTGGTGGCGCGCCCGCGACGACAACGGCGCGGTCCACGCCGGGAGGGCCCTGCGCCGGTGGCTCGACCATTCCGGCGGAGCGAAGCCGTTCTTCGCGTTCGTCAACCTGATGGAGACCCACCGGCCGTACTACCCGCCGCGGCCGTGGAACGACCTCGGCCCTGCGGCGCGCTGGCAGGCGGTCGGCGACGTGTTCCGCTGGCAAGGGCACATCGAGGTGGTGCTCGTCTCGATGGGCGAGGAGCGCGTCCCCGAGGCGGCGTGGCGACGGATGCGTCACCTCTACGCGCGCTCGGCGGCGTACATGGACCGGTGGCTGGGCGCGCTGCTCGAGGACCTCGACGGGCGGCGCGCGCTCGACGACACGCTCGTCGTCGT
>WNFV01014271.1_pt1 | contig 15294 bp, 12 predicted proteins | sample 5400101 | NCBI WGS metagenome assembly WNFV01 (sample SAMN13153361, study PRJNA577476) | soil metagenome | isolation source: 115 cm soil or saprolite under grassland replicate 1 | place: USA:California | collected 2016-06-15 | reverse complement strand
GTCGAGCTGGAAGAACGACGGCCGCCCGACCAGCCGCTCGCCGTTGAGCCCGACCAGCAGCGCGACGTTGCGTTCGAAGGGAACCAGCCCGGCCCGCTCACCAGCGCGGCTGAGCGCGCCGGGGAAGTCGACCAGCAGGCCCTGTCGCCGCCACGGTCGCGCGGTGAGCACGACCACGCCGCCGGGTCGTAGGAACGTCCGGCACGCCCTGAGGATCTGCTGGATGGCGCCGAGCAGTTCGTGGTCGCTGGCGCGGGCGAGGTCGGCGCGGTCGCGCTGGTCGCTGTAGCGGTTGTGGTACTTGGCGACGCCGTGGCCGGGGCGGGCGTCGACCTGGCCGTGGACCGAGGGGCCGTACGGTGGGGAGGTGAGCACCAGCGCCACCTTGCCGTGCAGCGAGGCGTCGAGGAGGTCGAGGAGTTGGCGGGCGTCGCCGGTGGTGACTGTGCCGGTGCCGGTTGCGCCCTGGATGGCGGCATGGGCGAGGTTGTCTGTGGCGAGCTGGGCCCAGCGGGGCTCGCGCTCGACCCCGAGCCCGATCCGGCCGAGGTGGGCGGCCTCGACCAGGGTGGTGCCGATGCCGCACATCGGGTCCAGCACCAGCTCACCTGGCTGGGTGTGGCGCTGGATCGCGGTGCGGGCGATTTGGGGGAGCATCTTGGCGGGGTGGGCGGTGGACGCCTGGAGGTAGCGGCCGGCGCGCTGGCGGGCGGCGGGCTGCTGCGCGGTGGGCCACACTGACAGGGGCAGCGGCTCGCTGGGCGCTGTGGCTGCCTGGCTGGTGGGCGTGGAGGGGTTGGTGCCGCTGTTGCCATGCTGGCCGGCGGCGGCGCCGTGCACCGGGTGCTCAGCCACGGGGAACCTCCAACTTGATGAACACCAGGACGTCCTCATGCACGCCAAGGCTCGCTGGCTCGCCATGCGCTCTGGCCTTGCGGAGGGCGGTGAGCTGCCAAAACGACGGGCGCGCGACCAGGCGGCTGTCGCGGACGGCGGCGTGCAGGGCGATGACGTGCTGCAGGTAGGCAAAGCCGGTCTGCTCGGCCAGCGTCACCGTCGCGGCGGCTAGGTCGAGCACGCGGCCCTGGCGGCGCAGGTTCTTAGTGACGGTCACCAGCAGCCCGCCGGGTCGTAGTACCTGATGGCAGGCGGTGTACACGGTCCCCATCTCGGCCAGGTAGGTGGCCCCGCGGGCGCGGCCGAGGTTGGCGGGCTGGTCGGAGTAGTCGCGGGTGTCGGGGCGGCACAGGCTGTTGCCGCGCAGCCAGCCGGGCTTGTCGATCATCCCGATCGAGCAGGCGTACGGCGGGGAGGTGGCTACCAGGTCGACCTGGCCGGCGACCTCGGCCAGCAGGACCGCCAGGTTGCGGGCGTCGCCGACGCGGACCTCGCCGAGGGCGGCCTGGTCGGGCGGGAGGGTGTGGTCGAGGTTGCGGCGGGCCAGGTCCGCCCAGCGGGCTTCCAGGTCGACGCCGAGGGTGCGTCGGCCCAGCGCGGCACCCTCGACCAGGGTGGTGCCGATGCCGCACATGGGGTCGACGACGAGCGCGCCGGGTTGCGAGTACTCGGCGATGATCCGCCGGGCGAGGTCGGGGAGCATCTTGCCCGGGTGGAGGGTGGAGTCGGGCAGGTAGCGGCCGGCTCGCTGGTAGGGCGCGCTGACTTGTGCGCAGGGCCAGATGCCCAGGGGGACCGACTCGGACTCGGCGATGTCGGAGGGCGGGGTGGGACCAAGGGCTGCCATGGGCTGCCCACGGCCATCGGTTGCGCCGACGCCTACGAATATCCGAGCCACCCCCGCGACGGGATGAGCGACCTGGAATTCGGTCCTGCGCCGGTCACCCGTGGGGTCGGGCGTCGATCCGGGGCGTGAGGTCGAGTGTTGGCGTCGCGCCAGTCCGGACCGATACCCGCCCGAGTGCTGGCAGGCCGCACCGCTGGGACGAGGGTGAGAGCGCCAGGCACGCGGTCACCGCCTCGTTGGGCAGCTTCGGCAGGCTGGAACGGCGCGAGCGCCAGGAGCATCACAGGGGCACGCCAGGGGCAGAGCTGGGGCACGCCAGGGGCACCAGAGGGGCACGCCAGGGGCAGACGAGGCCGTGTCTGCCGCTGCCCCTGCGGTGCTCCAGCTCTGCCCCTGCCCGCTGCCTTGATGCAGCTCCCGATCCGCTGGTCAAGGAGCTGCCATGGCTATGCGCGACCCCGCGCCGTCCCCACTGGACGTCCTGGAGGCGACCTTCCATCTGCTCACTGCCGGGCCCGACCCGCTCGCCCTCGACGGCGCCATCGTCGGGTGCGGCCTGCCAGCCCGGCCGATCGCGCTGGACGAGCTGCGCTCGATCCTGCTGCACCCCTCTACCAGCTTCGCCGCCCGCGACGCCGCCCTCGCCGAGTTGGTCGGTCGCGCCCAAGCCGACGGCGGGGCGTGGACGGTCGGGCTGGCCGGGGTGCTGCTGCCCGGCCTTCGCCGGGTGGCCGGCCATTTGGCCCGTGAGTTCCCTGGCGATACCGCCGACCTCGACGCCGAGGTCCTCACCGGGTTCCTGGAGGCGCTCGGCAAGCTGCACCTGCATCCCGGCCGGCGTCGCCTCGCCGCGCACCTGTTGTGGGGCGCGTTCAACCGCGGCAAGCAGCTGCGCCGCATGGAGCTGGAGGCATTTGTTCGGCGCCTGCCGCTTGAGGCCACCTCGGCGGTGCCGCCACCGCCGGCCGGCCATCCCGACATCCTGCTGGCCCGCGCGGTGCGCCACGGCGTGCTGGCTGCCTGGGAGGCCGAGCTGATCGGCGCGACCCGCCTTGAGAGCCAGGATCTGCTGCGGCTGGCCGCCGAGGGCGGCTACAAGCCGGACACGCTGCGGCACTGGCGCCGCGCCGCCGAGCGACGGCTGGCCGCGTGGCTGCTGACCGGCTCGGTGCCGGTGCCGCCGGTGTCGGGTGAGCGTCCGCCCTCGCCGGGCCGGAACCGGGCGGTCCGCCGAGCGCCCGCCTCAGCCAGTGACCGCGTGCCGGCAGAGGCAAAGCGGGATGGCCGCGCCGCTCGAACCGCTCGGCGCTCGGCCGTAACCCGCCTGCGGCATCGACAACCACGCCGGCCTTCCAGGTCATCGGTTCCCTTGAGCTCGCCGCCAGAGTCCACCGGAGACCAGGCGGGTGGCTCGTGAGCCATCACAGGCCGAGCCTCAGTGCTTCGTGCGCCCCACCCGCTTGCGCAGAGCGGAGGTCGCCGACCAACGGCCGGCGCAACAGACCAACCAGCCGTCCGGACGGCCAGGGCCAGCAAGAAACCTCCGTGCCGTCATCCCGCCACGGGCCAACGCCCCCCATTAGTAGGCGCGGGTCGACCTCGGGAGGACGGCACCGTCCGGCCGCCACCGGTTGCGCCGTGGCCCGATCCCAAGGAGGAGGTGAGCGCGCCCACTGCCGGCCGCCACCTCCCGAGGCCCCGACCCCCGACCCGGCTTGTTGTCTCGCAGGAAGGCAGCCAATCGTGAACCGTCCCCGCCTGCCACGCATCCCCACCCGCGCCACCCTGATCGTCCTCCTTATCGCTCTCGCCGGGGTGCTGCTGGCTGGTGACAACCCAGCGCTGGCCCAGGCAGCCCCGCCGACCATCGGCGGTGTCATCGACTCGCTGACCCGCTGGCTGGTCGGCGTCCTCGCCAGCCTCGCCACGCTGTTTCTGACCATCGGCGGCATCCACTACATGACCGCCCGTGGCGACCCCAGCATGGTCGAGCGCGCCAAGACCGCTCTGAAGAGCGCGGCGATCGGCTACGCGCTCGCTGCGCTGGCGCCGGTGCTGGTCGGCATCCTCAAGCAGGTGGTGGGCGCGTGAGCCGGTCCCGCCACCTCGGCAGGGTCCGTATCGCTGGCGTCACTGCGGTCGTGCTGCTCGCCAGTCTTCTCATGGCGCCGCCCCTGTCGGCGGTCGCCGCGCCCCGAGCGCAGCAGCCACCCGCAACGACCGGCCCGGCACCGACCGTGAGCACCTTGCGGGCCCCGCCAGGCGGCGGTGTGCAGATCGGCCCGCCGAGCAGCACATCTGGCAACCCGCCGACCACGCCGGGCAGCGGCTCGGGATCGGGGTCGGGGCAGGGTGGCGGCCCGGGGGTCTTCGACGTCGCCGGGCGGGTGCGGCAGGCGATCAACGACTGGTTCCGGGACCTGGTCGCCTCCGCGCTCACCCCCACGCTGCAGCTTCTCGGCCGCAGCGTGCTGGCCACCCCCGAGGTCGCCGGCCCGGGGCGGGTCCGTGAGCTGTGGACGGTGTCGGCGGGGCTGGCCAACAGCCTGTTCGTGCTGCTGGTGCTGGCCGGCGGGGTGATCGTGATGGCCCACGAGACCCTCCAGACCCGCACCTCTATCAAGGAGGTTGCTCCCCGGATCGTGCTCGGCTTCGTCACCGCCAACACCAGCCTGGCGCTGGCCGGGGCGGCGATTGCGCTGGCCAACGCGCTGTCGCAGGCGCTGCTGGGCCAGGGTGTGGACCCCGCCCGCGCCAGCCAGACGATCCTGCGGCTGGCGCTGGCGCCGCTGGACGCCGGGGGCATCTTCCTGATCCTTGTCAGCGGCGTGATCGCCGTGCTCGCCGTCGGTCTGGTCGGCGTGTGGGTGGTCCGGGTGGCGATGCTGATCGTGCTGGTCGCCGGCGCGCCGCTGGCGCTGGCCACCCACGCCCTGCCACAAACCGAGGGCCTTGCCAGGCTGTGGTGGCGCGCGTTCGCTGCCTGCCTTGGCGTGCAGGTTGGCCAGTCGCTGCTGCTGACAAGCGCCGTGCGGATCTTCTTCGACGCCGACGGCCGCAGGAGCCTCGGCCTTGCCCCCGGCGGTGGGGACCTGGTCGACCTGGTGCTGGTCGCGTGCCTGTTGTGGATGCTGCTGCGCATCCCGTTCTGGGCGGGCCGCTGGGTCTTCCACAACCACCGCACCGGCCTGCTCGGCCGCGTCGCGCAGGCGTATGTGATCACCCGGGTGGTGCGCCGCGCGCTTGGCGTGGGAGGCCACCGGTGAGCCGCCAACCCCAGCGTCGCCAGCGCATCCCCGCCGACGTCGACCGCGATGACCGCCTGCTGGCTGGGTTGACCGCGCGCCAGCTCGCCATCCTGGCCCTGGCGGGCCTTGCCGCCTGGGCGATCATCCTGGCCGCAACGCCGCCGCTGCCCCTGCCGCTGGCCGCCGCGTTGGCCGCCCCGGTCGGTGCGGCAGGGGCGGTGCTGGCGCTTGGCCGCCGCGACGGGCTGCCGGCCGACCGGCTGACGTTGGCCGCGCTCCAACAGCGGCTGGCCCCATGCCGGCAGGTGCTGGCACCCGAAGGCGTCGTCCCCACCCCAGCCTGGGCCACCCCACCAGGCGCCCCGCCGGCCCCGGCCCCGCTCCGCTTCCCTGCCAGGGAGGTTGGCGACGGCGGCGTGGTCGATCTGGGCCCGGACGGGGCCGCGCTGGTGTGCCTGGCAAGCCCGGTCAACTTCTCGCTGCGCACCCCCGCCGAGCAGGACGCCCTCATCGCCGCGTTCGCCAGGGTGCTCAACGCGGTCACCGCCCCGCTGCAGATCGTGGTGCGGGCCGAGCGGGTCGATCTGCGCGCCGGCGTTGCCGCGTTGCGCGAGCAGGCCGGCGGGTTGCCGTATCCCGCACTGGAGGTCGCATGCCGCGAGCATGCGGCGTTTCTTGAGGAGCTGGCGGGTCGCCGTGACGTGCTGCGCCGCCAGGTGCTCGTCGTGCTCCGCGAACCCACTCCCGACGCGGCCGCGACGCTGACGCTGCGGCGGCGCGCTGAGGACACCGCCGCGGGCCTGGCCGCCGCCGGCATCCAGCTCACCCCGCTGGATAGCCAGGCAGCCGCCGAGGTGCTGCGGCAGGCCGCCGACCCCCACGCGCCAGCCCGCCCGGCTGGGCTGGCCGCCCCCGAGGCCATCATCACCCGCGCTGGAGGCACCCCATGAGCCACACGCTCCACCGTCGCCGCTGGCCGCGGCGGCCGCCCCCCGCACCGCCGGCCGGGCTGCTTGGTCCCGACGCCCTCGAGGTCGGCCCTCGCAGCCTGCGGGCGGGCGGCACCCTGTGCGCGACCCTGGCGGTCACCGGCTACCCGCGCGAGGTCGGCCCGGGCTGGCTGGAGACGCTGCTTGGCTGGCCCGGCCCCGCCGACGTCGCGGTGCACATCGAGCCAATCCCTGCGCAGGTGGCCGCCGAGCGGCTGCGCCGCCAACTCGCCCGCCTGGAATCCTCCCGACGGTTGGATGCCGACCGGGGCCGGCTGGCCGACCCCGAGGTCGAGGTCGCCGCCGACGACGCCCGCGACCTGGCCGGCCGGCTGGCCCGCGGCGAGGGCCGGCTGTTTCGGGTCGGCCTGTACATCACCGTCCGCACCGCCGACGAGCACGAGCTCGCGGAGGAGAACGCCCGGCTGCGGGCGCTGCTGGGCTCGCTGCTTCTGGACGCCCACCCCGCCAGCTACCGTACCCTGCAGGGCTGGCTCACCACCCTGCCGCTCGGGCTGGACCGGCTGCGGATGCGGCGCACCTTCGATACCGACGCGCTGGCCACCTCCTTCCCGTTCGCCTCCGCCGAGCTGCCCCCATCGCCAGACGGCATCCTGTACGGCCGCGGCGCCCACGGCACCGGCCTGGTCATCTGGGACCGGTTCGCCCAACCCAACTACAACGCCGTCATCCTGGCCAAGTCCGGCGCCGGCAAGAGCTACCTCGCCAAGCTGGAAGCGCTGCGCTGGCTCTACCAGGGCGTCGAGGTCTGCGTGATCGACCCCGAAGACGAATACCGCCGCCTGGCCGAGGCGGTCGGCGGCGCCCACCTGGCGCTTGGCGCAAACGGGGTGCGGCTCAACCCCTTCGACCTCACCATCAGCGCCGAGGTGGGGGAGGCCGAGGCGGACGCGCTGACGCGCCGCGCCCTGTTCATCCACACCCTGACCTCGGTGCTGATCGGACAGCCACTGGACCCCACGGCCACCGCCGCGCTGGACCGCGCCGTGATCGCCTGCTACGCCGCGCGGGGGATCTCCACCGACCCGCGCACCCACGCCCGCCCCACCCCGCTGCTGGCCGACCTGGCCCGACCACGACCCGGCCGCCCGCAGCCTTGCGGCCCAGCTCGCCCCGTTCGTCAGCGGCAGCCACCGCCGCCTGTTCGACGGACCGACCACCACCCAGCCGGCCGGGCACCTGGTGGTCTTCTCGCTGCGGGAGCTGCCCGACCCGCTCAAGGCGGCCGGGACGCTGCTGACCCTGGACGCGGTCTGGCGGCGCGTGGCCAACCCCCACGCCCGCAGGCGGCGGCTGGTCACCGTGGATGAGGCCTGGCTGCTGGCCCGCGACCCGGCCGGCGCAGAGTTCCTCGCCCGGTTGGCGAAGTCGGCCAGAAAGCACTGGTGCGGGCTCACCGTCGTGACCCAGGACGCCGCCGACCTGCTGGCAAGCGATCTGGGCCAGGCCGTGGTCGCCAACGCCGCCACCCAGGTTCTGCTCGGCCAAGCCCCCCAGGCCATCGACGCGCTCGCCAGCGCATTTCGCCTCTCAGAAGGGGAGCGGGCGTTCCTGCTGGCCGCCCGTCCTGGGGAAGGCGTGCTTGCCGCTGGCCCGCACCTGCGGACCGGGTTCGTGGCCGTCGCCAGCCAAGCCGAGCACGTCTTGGTCACCTCCAACCCCGCCGAGCTCGCTGCCGAACCGGCGCGGCAGCCAAGCGCGGCAGCCCCGCGACGGTCCCGAGGCAGGGGGGCCAGCCGGTGACCCGCCGCATCGGCCTTGCCGCGATCGCCGTGGTGCTGCTGCCCGTCCTGATGGTCGGCGCCGCCACCGGCATCCTCAGCGGCGGCCCGGGGGTGGGTAGTCCACCGGCGGGTGACTTGGCGCCGAGCGGCAAGGCGCTGGCGACCATCCCGCCCGACTACCTCACGCGCTACCAGCAGGCCACCGCAAGCTGCCCCGGGCTGCCCTGGACGGTGCTGGCGGCCATCGGCCAGGTCGAGTCCGACCACGGCCGCCTGAATGCACCTGGGGTTCACGCTGGTGCCAACAGCAAGGGCGCCCAGGGGCCGATGCAGTTCCTCCCCAGCACCTTCCGCCACTACGCCCTGCCGGTCCCACCCGGCGGCGCCAACCCGCCATCCCCCTACGACCCCGTCGACGCGATCTGGGCCGCGGCCCGCCTGCTGTGCGCCAACGGCGCCCGCAACGCCGCCGACCTGCCCGGGGCGATCTTCGCCTACAACCATGCCCAGTGGTACGTCCGCGACGTGCTCACCATGGCCGCAAGCTACACGGGCACCGGCAGCGCCGACACCGCAGTGGCCTTCGCGCTGGCCCAGCTCGGCACCCCCTACCGGTGGGGCGGCGACGGCCCAGGGGAGGGCGGCTTCGACTGCTCCGGGCTGGTCCAGGTCGCCTTCGCCACCGCCGGCATCCACCTGCCCCGCACCGCCCAGACCCAGTACGACACCGGCCCGCACCTGCCCCCCGATGAGCCGCTGCTGGCTGGCGACCTGGTCTTCTTCGGCACCTCCCCGGCCAACGTCACCCACGTCGGGATCGTCGTCGGCCCCGGCCAGATGATCGACGCCCCCTTCACCGGGGCGGTCGTGCGCATCGAGCCCTACCAGCGCCCCAGCCTGCTGGGCGCCACCAGGCCCGCCGCGCTCCCTGCCGGCTCCGAGCGGTTCTGACGTCGTCCATGACCACGATCTGCCCCCGGACAAGGAGTCCTCGGATGCCGCGCCCCCACTCGCCCCGCACCAGCCTGCCGGCGACGCCGCCGACCCCTGATCCACGCAACAGCCCCCTTGGCCGGTTCCTCCAGCACCCCGGCCAGACCCTGGCCGGCTGGGTCCATCACCTGCTCGACCTGGCCCACACCGCCCTCATCGTCGGATGGCCGTGGCTGCTGGCCACCGCCAGCATCCTGCTCACCACCGGGCTCGCACTTCGCCACTACCGGTTGCGGTTACTCACTAAGCATGCCCGCTACGTGGCGGTCTTGCCGCCGCCCGAAGCCGACCTTGCCGGCGCGACCGCGCTGTGGGCCAACCTCCACGGCCTGCTCCGACCCCGCTGGCGAGTGCTGCTGTCGGGCCAGCCCCACGTCAGCTTCGAGCTGGCCTGGTCCGTCGAAGGCCTCCAGATCGGGATGTGGGTGCCAGGGGCGATCCCGCCGGGCCTGGTCGAGCACGCGGTCGAGGCGGCCTGGCCCGGCGCCCGCGCCACCCCGACCAGCCCCGAACCACCCCTGCCCGTGAACGTGCTGGTCACAGGCGGGCAGTTTCGACTCGCCCAGGCGGAGTGCTATCCGCTGCGCACCGACCACGACACCGACCCGCTGCGCGGCCTGCTCGGCGCCGCTGGCGCGCTGGAGGCAGGGGAGCGTGCGGTGGTGCAAGTGCTGGCCCGCCCGGCCGGCGCCCGACGGCTGGCCCGGCTGCACCGCGCCGTCCGCGCGATCCGCACCGGCCAGCAGCCCACCCGGCTTGGCCGGCTGGCCGACCTTGTCAGCCCCGGGTCGCCGGCCAGCACCCGCCGCTACACCCACGACCCGACCCTGGCCGTGGACGTGCGGGCGATCCTGGCCAAGGCCGCCAGTCCGGGCTGGATCACCGTCATTCGCTACGGCGCCGCCACCCCGGTCGGGCAGGCGGCCAGCGTTACCGGCATTGGCCGATCCGATGCCAACCCCCGCCACCAGCAGGGCCAACAGCTCGGAGACGCCCATGCGGCGGCGCAGGTGCGGGCGCGGCTGCGTGGCCGCGCGCACGCCATCGCCTCGGCGTTCGCGTCCTACGCCGACCGCAACCGCCTCCAACGCCGCCACCTCCCGCGGCCCGCGCGGACACTGGCCCAGCGGCGGCTTGGCCGCGGCGACCTGCTGTCCATCCCCGAGCTGGCCGCCATCGCGCACCTACCCACCGACGTGGCCGTGCCCGGCCTTGCCCGCGCCGGCGCCAAACCCATCGCCCCACCACCCGCAATCAAGCACACCGGCAAGGTCCTCGGCGACGCCGACACCGGCGCTCGCCGCCCCGTCGCGCTCGCCGTCGCAGACGCCCGCTACCACCTGCACCTGATGGGCGCGACCGGGTCGGGCAAGTCCACCCTGCTGACCAACCTCGTCCTGGACGACGTCGCAGCCGGACGTGGCGCGGTCGTCATCGACCCCAAAGGCGACCTGGTCACCGACCTCCTCGACCGGCTCCCCACCAGCGCGGCGGGGCGGGTAGTGCTGCTGGACCCCGACGACCCTGACGCGCCGCCAGCCATGAACGTGCTGGAAGGCGACGACCCCGACCTGGCCGTGGACCACCTGGTCGGGATCTTCCGACGGATCTTCGAGGCCTACTGGGGACCGCGCACCGACGACATCCTCCGCGCGGCCTGCCTCACCCTGCTGCGCCACCCAAGCCGCGGCGCCACCCTGGCCGAGGTCCCCACCCTGCTGTCGGACCCCCGCTTCCGCAAGCCCTACCTCGACGCCGTGCGGAACGACTCGCTGCTGCGCGGGTTCTGGCGCTGGTATGAGGATCTCAGCGAACCGGGCCAGGCGCAGGTGATCGGCCCGGTCATGAACAAGCTGCGCGCCTTCCTGCTCCGCAGCTTTGTCCGCAACGTGGTCGGTACCACCACCTCCAGCTTCGACATGCGCAAGGTGCTCGATGGGGGGCTGCTGCTGGCGCGGGTGCCCAAGGGCACGCTGGGGGAGGAATCAAGCCGGCTGCTGGGCTCGTTCATCGTCGCCAAGGTCTGGCAGGCCGCCACCGGTCGCGCCCACCTCGACCAGCAGGCCCGCAAGGACGCCAGCCTGCTGGTGGACGAGTGCCAGAACTTCCTCACCCTGCCGCGCAGCTTCGACGAGATGCTCGCCGAAGCCCGCGGCTACCGCCTCTCCCTCGTGCTCGCACACCAAGACCTCGCGCAGCTCCCCCGCGAGCTGCGCGACGCGGTCAGCGCCAACGCGCGCAACAAGCTGTGGTTCACCTGCTCCCCAGAGGACGCCCACGCGCTGGAGCGCCACGTCGCCCCCGAGCTGTCCGCCTATGACCTTGCCCATCTTGGCGCCTACCAGGCCGCCGCCCGGCTGGTCGCCGACGGCGCGCAGCAGCCCGCCTTCACCCTTGCCACCCGCCCCGCGCCCGCCCCGGTCGCTGGCCGGCCCGAGCAGGTCCGCGCTGCTGCGCGTCGCAAGTTCGGGCGGACCCAGGCGCAGCGTCGCGAGGCCGCCCGCCGCCGTAAGCGGGCACAGCGCAACGCATGACAACGCGCAAAAGGAAACCCGCTCGGAACATCTGGCGGACCCCATGGCGGAAACCCACTTGGCCGCCCACACCTGCCGACCCAACCGGACCAGAACGCGCACGTCAGATGGCCTATGCCCTCGGCAGGTGGCATCCGCGACTCGGTAGAGAGGGTCTTGTTCCACTTCCAGCAGCAGCAACCACCCAAAGGAGCCAAACCTCATGGCACGGCCTCGCGTGTCCGACCAGCTCGTCCTGCAGATCGCAAGCCAACTCACCGACCGGGACCGCTACCTGTGCGACCTCGTCTACGAGCACCAGGTGCTCACCACCAACCAGCTCTGCGACGCCGCCTTCACCAGCCTGATCACCACACGCCACCGGCTGGCACGCCTGCACGACCTGCGCGTGCTCGACCGCTTCCAACCACTCCGACCAACCGGCTCCAGCCCCCACCACTGGGTACTGGACGAACTCGGCGCCGCAATCGTCGCCGCCAACCACGGCGTCGACGTCCGCGACCTCGCCTGGCGGCGGGGCCGCGCGCTGGCGCTGGCGACCAGCCAGCGGCTGGACCACCTCATCGGCGCCAACGGCTGTTTCACCGGCCTGCTGCGCGCCGCCCGCCACCAACCCAACACGCGACTCGCCCGCTGGTGGTCGGAGCGGCGCTGCGCCGCCGAATGGGGCGAGTTCGTCCGCCCCGACGGCCACGGCATCTGGGTCGAGGACCACGTCCAGGTCGGCTTCTTCCTGGAGTACGACCGCGGCACCGAACCACTCGATCGGCTGGTCGCCAAGCTCGCCGGCTACCACGAACTTGCCGGGGTCGAGCCCGACCCAGTGCTGGTGCTGTTCGTGCTGCCCACACACCGCCGCGAGGCGGGCGTCCGCCAGGCGCTCACCAGGGCGCTCGCCGCCCCGACCCATGCCGACCCCGGGGCTGGCGGCGACGTGACGGTGGCGACCGGCGTTATCCCCGCCCACCGCACCGCGGCCGACGCCGTCTGGCTGCTCCTTGACCCCCGTGGCGGGCACCGGCAGCGCCTGCGGGAGTTGGCCCGCCACGCTGCGCTCGTCAGCCTCGACTGACATCGCGCAGCCAGGGCTCCAGATCCCGTTGCGCTGGCTTTCGTCCTTGTCCGGTGTCCCGATGCGGCGGGGCAAGACTCTACCCGTCCCGCCGGTGCGTGTGGTGACCTGCAGATTCCGGACCTTGAGGTCCGCGCGAGGTCGAGCTATCCCCTGGGATCGATCCCCACGACAGCGGACCACGGCAACCCTTCGACCAGCAGGACGAGCCAGCGATGCCCCAGGCTAAACGCCCGTTAACGAGGTCAACGAGCCAGCAGGACGACTACGCGGCACTGTTCATCGAGCGGTTCGGGGAGGCCGCGTGGGCACAGGAGCGTGCCCGCGACGCCGAGGAGGCGGCGCTGTACGCCGGCTGCAAGGTCCAGGCCTTCCTCGACGACCCGATCACCGAGCAGTACGGCGCGTACGACCTCGCCATCATGATCCGGTGCGACTGCGCCGGCTGCACCCGGGACCGGCAGCAGCCACATCCCTTCTGACCTGGGTAAACGGACCTTGAGGTGATCCTCCGTGTGAAGGTAGGACCACCGATGAACCTACACGGGCAGCAGAGGCCAATCCTGGCCACTTCCAGGGCCGCCGTACCATACCCGCTGCCCGTCGGGAGTGATGCTGATGCCGAACCGGTCCCAGCGGGGACGACCCGCCGCCTGCCACCACTGCCATGCATGTTCGACCAGCGCCCACAGCATCCTGGGGCCGTGCTCAAGGACAGTCCACCGCCGAGCGGGCGACAGCATGTGTGGCAGGGATGCCCATGAGCCGTCTGCTGCCCACAGTCGAAGTGCCCAATCGCCCGTCTCATCAGGCCAGGACCGCGACCACCGGACCCCGAGCAGGTGAAGCTGGGCGATGAACCCAAACGCCAGATCGTCCAGCAGCGCGGGATAGATCTCGGTCTGGCGCTCAACCGCCGCGACCGTGTCCCGCTCGGGTGGGGTGCTTGGCGGGTACCGGTCGGGGTCGTGCCGCAAGGCCATGAACCCGCCCCAGTGCGGCAGGAATCGACCGTTGGCGGTGCCATTCTCAGCAACTGCAAGGCGGACCAGCGCGCCGCCGAACTCCCCGCGCAGGTTGGCCACGATGCGCCCGCCAGGTCGGGTCTGCGTGAGCCAGGCGCTCGGGAACCAGGTCACCGCGCAGGTCGCGATGATCCGATCATAGGGGGCGTTGGGCGCGTACCCTTCGGCGCCGTCGGCCGTCACCACCGTGGGGGTGTAGCCGCAGCCGCCGAGGCGCTGCCGGGCGGTGCTGGCCAGTGCCGGGTCGAGGTCGATCGTAGTGACGTGCTGGCTGCCGAGCCGCTCCGACAGCAGCGCCGCCTGGTAGCCGCTGCCGGTGCCGATCTCCAACACCCGCTGCCCGTCCCGCACCTCAAGGGCCTTCAGCATCCGGGCGATGAGGCTGGGCCGGGGGCAGGAGCTGGTCGGCCGGCCCCGCCAGCCACCCTCGACCGCCTCCATCGTGGTCGGGTCCAGCCGGATGACGTAGGTCTCGTTCCGGTACACCAGGTCCAGCCACTCGGGCGCGGCGTCGGCCTGGACCCAGCGCCAGACGATGCGGTCGTCGCTGCTGTCGGCGAGGTAGAAGGCCGGGAGGAACGGGTGGCGGGGAACCCGCTTGAACACCGCCCGCCAGGCGCCGGAACCGATCGCCTTCTGCCGCACGAGCGTCGCGGCGAGCGTCCGCATCTGGCGGTCGCCTTCCGGCTGCTCTACCACGACGGCACGGTCAGCCATCCAAGTCGCCTCACGAGACCAGCCTACAGACCCCTCTGGCCCATCAGCTCACGGCGCAATCATCCAAGGAGCCTGCTCGATCGGCCTGGTCGTCGCGCGCGATGTGGGGCCACCTCACCGATTTCTTCATTGCATCACCCTCAAGGTGTGCAACCATCCGCATCAGTCGGAGGGACTCGCAGGGAGACCACCACCATGAGCGACCGGTTCCACATTGGCAAGCGGGTCCGCCACTACCGGCAACGACGCCGGATGCGCGCCGAGGCACTTGGCGGGTTGCTGGGCCGTTCCGCCTCCTGGGTCCGTATGGTCGAGCGGGGCGAGATCGTCGCCGAGGACCTGTCCACGCTGCTGGAGCTCACCGGCGCGCTCGGCGTTGACCTTGGCACCTTTCTCACCACGCCCGCGCCAGGCATCTCCGACACCGACCAGGCCGAGATCCTGCTTGCGCTCCAGGCCGCCTTCGGCGCCCAAGACCCCAGGGCAGCCCTGTCGGAGCTGGCGGGTAGACTAGGCCACCAGGACGCCCGCGACCTGGTGTTGATCGTCGAACCGGGGAGTCTCAAGCTTGTGAACCGACGAGACCTCGGCAAGTACGGCGCGGCGGTCGCCATCAGCCTGACGGCCGGTAGTGGACTTGATCCTGCCGGAGCCGGGGAAGCCACCGCCGCGATACGAGCTGGCCGGGTGAGTCCGGCAGGCGTTGGCCGGCTTCGCGCCAGTCTGGCGATCTGGCGGCATCTGGACGACGAGCTTGGCCCGGCGGCAGTCCGCCCCATGGTCGATGGCCAGCGCCGCCTGGTCGGCGCGCTGCGTAACGCCGCGCAGACCAGTGAGGTGGCAGGCCAGCTCGGGTCAGTCGCCGCGGAGTTGGATCAGTTCGCGGGCTGGCTCGCCTTCGACCTGGGTGATTTCAAGGCGGCCAGCGCCCGCTACCGGACGGCGTTGGAGACGGCGGACGCCGTCGACGACGAGGCGATGGCCGCGCACATCCTTGGGTGCATGAGCCTGCTCGCTGCCGCGAGTGGGACTCCGCTTGAGGCGGTCCGCCGGGCCGAGGTCGCGGTTGGCCGAGCCGCTCGGACGGGGTCGCATCGGCTGGTGGCGGCGGTCGCGAGCAGGAAGGCCAAGGCGCACGCACAGGCTGGGGAAGGGGACGCCTGCCGGGCGGCCCTTGATCTTGCTCGCGCGGAACTGGCGAAGGGACCTGCCGAGGCGGACCCGGCT
>WNFV01005525.1_pt1 | contig 15294 bp, 15 predicted proteins | sample 5400101 | NCBI WGS metagenome assembly WNFV01 (sample SAMN13153361, study PRJNA577476) | soil metagenome | isolation source: 115 cm soil or saprolite under grassland replicate 1 | place: USA:California | collected 2016-06-15 | reverse complement strand
TGCCCCGAACGGTGACCTGACGGCGCGTGCCGCCCGGCGGCAGGCCGACGTCCTCGACCGCCTCGGCCTCGACGAGGGTCAGCGCCTGGCCGGGCCGCGCTCCGTCTTCGTGGAAGTGGCGGTCGCCCTCGAGGCCCTTGCCGGCGACTGCGCGGGCCGAGTCGACCGGCCAGAGCTCGGGGTTGCGCGGCGCGCCCAGATGGATGGCCTCGACTCTCACGGTTCGACAATCCTACTCACGGCTTCGGGCAGGTCCTATGTTGGCGATGACGGAAGAGCGGACACCGGCAAAGCGTCTAGCAGGAAACGGCGAACGCCGACCGTGGTCGACCGGGGGGACGACATGGACGAGATGTACCGGATCTTGGGGAGAGAGCACGAGGCGGACCTCGAGCGTGAGGCGGTGAAGTGGCGGCGAGCCGCCGAGGCGCGCTCAGCGCGAAGCGATGCACAGGAGGCTCATCTGCCGGCGCGTCGGCGCAGGCCTGCGTTGGTTGCCGGGCTCTTCGCGCGCGTGGCTCGCGGGGTCACGTTCTAGAAGCTGCGCGTCGTCGCCCGTCGGCCGCGTTGCATTGGTCCTACGACCACTTGCCGATTAGCGCTTCGGATGGGCCCGTCGTACGGTGGAGGTATGACGGGAGCCCGTCCGAACCTGGTCGGAATCAACCACGTGGCGCTCGAGGTAGGCGACGTCGAAGAGGCGCTCGCCTTCTACGGGCTGATCTTCGAGCTCACTCTCCGCGGTCGCTCGCCGAGAGCGGCGTTCGTCGACATCGGTGACCAGTTCATCGCGCTCATGGAGGGCCGGTCGCAGCCGCCCGATCGCGCGCGCCACTTCGGCCTCGTCGTTGACGACCTGGACGCGGCGAGACGGGCCCTCGAGGCGGCCGGTGCCGAGATCTTGCCGGGGCGGGGCCTCGACTTTCGCGACCCGTGGGGCAACCACGTCCAGGTCGTCCAATACGACGAGATCCAGTTCACGAAGGCGGAGCCGGTGCTGCGCGGGATGGGACTCGAGCTCGGGAAGACCGAGCAGGCGCTCGCCGAGCTCCGCGCCAATGGACTGGATTAGCCGAGGACGCGGGCCAGCCAGGCTCGCACCGCGGCGGCCACTGCCTCCAGGTCGGTCCGCAGGCTGTGATCGCCGGACACCTGGACGACGGTGCGAAGCGCTGCGGGCGGCGGAATGCCGAACGGGTCTCGCTCGCCCTGCACGACCAGCGTCGGCACCTTCACCGCGTCGAGCTCGGGTAGGCGAGTCGGCGCCGTCCCCGACCGGCGCGGCGGCTGCAGCGGGAAAGCGAGACAGAGCACGCCGACCGCTCCGGTCGCCTCCACGGTGCGGCAGGCGACTCGCGCGCCCATGGATCTACCTCCGACGACGAGCGGCAAGCCCCGCAGTTCGCCCGCCAACAAGTGCTCGACGACAGCCGTCCACGCGACGTCGAGCTGGCGCGCCGGCGCGGGAGCGCGTCGCCCGGCGACGCGGTACGGCTGCTCGACGAGCGCGACGCTGACGCCTTCGCCGAGCGCGGCGCCTGTCGCAGCCACGAGGTCGCGCGAGGCCACGCCGCCGCCCGCTCCGTGACCGAGCACGAGCGCGGCCCGCGGCTCGTCGGCGAGCTGCAGGTGAGCGTTCGCCTGGCCGTACGGCGTCTCGATCTCGAGCACCGTCACGGCCGAGATACTGGCAGCCGGCTTCCAGTAAGGCCAAAAGCAGACGCGGCCGGCGAGTCCTCGTACCATGCGCGCGACATGACGATCGTCAGCAGCCTGCTGCAGCGCAACGCGCGCTTCGCCGAGGGTTTCCGCGCCGGCGGCCTGCCCGCGATCCCGGCCCGCGGGCTGGCGATCCTGACCTGCATGGACGCGCGCCTCGACGTCCTCCGGCTGCTCGGGCTCGAGCTCGGCGACGCGCACGTGATCCGCAACGCGGGCGCGCGCGCCTCCGAGGACGCGATCCGCTCGCTCGTCGCGTCGACCGTCCTCGGCGAGGTGCGCGAGATCGTCGTCATCCACCACACGCGCTGCGCGATGCGGAGCGTCACGAACGAGGAGCTGCAGGAACGCGTTGCGGAGCTGACCGGCGCCGACGCGACCGGGATCGAGTTCGCCCCGCCGCTCGCCGACATCCGAGCGAGCGTCTGGGAGGACGTCCGCCGCATCACGACCGCCCGCTTCGTCCCCACCGACGTCGTGGTCTCCGGCCTGATCTACGACGTCGACACGGGCAAGCTCGACCTCGTCGTCGATCCGACCCGCGCGCGCGTCGGCTAGCCACTCGACCGTACCAACGCGCTTGACGGCCTCTGCCCGGTCGGTTCACCATCGACGGGACGGACGTCTACGACTCCTCCAGTGAAATCGTCGGGCGTGAGGCCGAGCTCGAGCGGATTCGCGCCTTCTTCGGCAGTCAGCGGGGCCCGCTGGCCGTCTGGCTCGAAGGCGTCGCGGGGATCGGCAAGACGACGTTGTGGCGAGCCGGCATCGACCTCGCAGGAGAGCGGGGATTCCACGTGCTCGCATGTCAGCCGACGTCGAGCGAGACGGCGTTCTCGTTCGCCGGACTCGGCGACTTGCTCTCACCCGTCGTCCACGACGTGCTGCCACGGCTGCCCGCGCCACAGCGGCTGGCGATCGGGACGGCGCTGGCGCTCGTAGAAGAGGATGCACCGAACCTGGACGAGCGCGTCGTCGGGCTCGCCTTGCTCTCGTCGCTGCGGCTCCTTGCCGCTCGCGAACCAGTTCTCGTCGCGGTCGACGACGTGCAGTGGCTGGATCCGGCCTCCGCGGCGGCGCTGCGGTTCGCCGCCAGGCGGCTCGTAGACGAGCCCGTCAAGCTGCTTCTCGCCGTCCGGATCGAGGGCGGCGCCACTCAGCTCGAGCTCGAGCGCGACCTCGCCGACCGGCTAGTGGAGATCCGCGTCGGGCCGATGTCGAGCAGCGAGCTCCACCGGCTGGCTGCAGCTCGCCTCGGCCGGTCGCTGCCGCGCCCGCTGCTCCTCCGAGTGCACGCGGCTTCGGCGGGCAATCCGTTCAATGCCCTCGAGATCGCGCGCTTTCTTCTCGAGGAGGGAGCAGCACCGCGGCCGGGCGAGCCGCTCCCGGTTCCGCCGACGGTCGAAGAGCTCCTGCGCGCGCGGATCATGCGCCTGCCCAGGGCCACTCGCGACGTGCTCGAGCTTGCGGCGCTCCTCTCCGAGCCGACGCTCGAGAACCTCGACGCCGCGAGCCCCGAGCCGGAGCGGCTCGATCGAGCGGTCGCCGCTGGCGTGATCGAGCCGATCGACGACCGGATCCGCTTCACGCATCCGTTGCTCGCTTCAGCGGTCGTCTCCGGCCTCGGGCCACGTCGCCGCCGTCGCTTGCACGGCCGCCTCGCGGGCATCGCGCTCGACCCGGAAGAGCGCGCGCGTCATCTCGCGCTGGCAACCGACGGACGCGATGCCGCTACCGCGGACTCGCTCGAGCGGGCCGCGCAGCACGCGGTCTCACGAGGCGCTTCGGCTTCTGCGGCAGAGCTGGCCGAGCTCGCGGCGCAGCGTACGCCACGCGAAGACCGAGAAGGCTGCTGGCGACGGACGATCGAGGCCGGCCTCAGGCACGGGGCTTCAGGTGACTTCTCGCGGGCCCGAGCCTTGCTCGAGCCGCTCCTCGACGAGATTCCTGCAGGGCCGCAGCGGGCACGGGTGCTTCTGAACCTTGCCGACATTCGGTGGGACGACGCCCCGCGGATGATCTCGCTGGCGAAGCGAGCCCTCGCGGAGATCGGCGACGACGACGCGTCACGCGCGCGCCTGCACGGGCTTCTAGGCACCTGGACGACAGCCGCCGCCACGAAGCTGGCGCATCACCGAGCCGGGCTCGCGGCTGCGGAGCGAGCCGGTGACGAGGAGCTGGCGGTGCTCGCGCTGGTCGATCTCATCGTCGAGGAGGTCGCCGCCGGACAGATGAGTCCGGGCCTTCTCGACCGCGCCGTGGCGCTCGCGGAGGCCACCGGCGGCCGTATGCTGCCGCGCGTCCCGCATTTCGAGCACCCCGCCCAGGCTCTCGGTGCAGCCCTCGTGCGCCTCGACCGCTTCGAAGAGGCTCGAGCCCTTCTCGAGCGAGCCCGCGCCGACGGTCTCGCGCAGGGCGCCTATCCCGCCGTCGCCTTCACGGCTCTGACCCTGAGCGAGCTCATGTGCCGGCTCGGCGACTGGCCGAGCGCCGCACTCTATGCCCGCGAGCTCGAAGAGCTGTTCGACCAGCTCGGCCTGGAGGGCACTTCCCCGTTCCCCTTATACGCGCGAGCGCGCGTGGGCGCCCACCTCGGAGACGTCGACGAGGCTCGCGCTGCCGCAACCCGCGGGATCGAGATCTCGCTCGCGGGCGGGATGACGGGCTACCTCGCGCTGCATCGGGGCGTGCTCGGCTTCCTGGAGCTCTCCGTTGGCGACATCGCGGCCGCCGTCGGCTACTTGCGGCCTGCTGTCCGAGCGCTCGACGAGGCCGGCTGGCGCGATCCATGTGGAGACCTGAGGCCGAATGCGATCGAAGCGCTCGTCTACGCGGGCGAGCTCGATGAGGCGGGGGACGTACTGTCCGATCTCGAGGACTGGAGCCGAAGCCTGAACGCCGTCGCGGCCGATGCTGCCTGCGCGCGCTGCCGCGGACTCCTCTCTGCCGCTCGAGGCGATCGCGAGGACGCGTTCGCTGCGCTGGCAGAGGGCCTCCGAGCGTTCGGGCGGCTGCCGACGCCGTTCGACCGTGGTCGCACACTGCTTGCGCTCGGCGCTCTGCAACGACGCACGAAGCAGAAGGGGGCCGCGCGCGAGTCGCTCCGCGCGGCACTCGCCGCGTTCGAGGAGCTTGGTGCCCGCCTGTGGGCCGAGAAGGCTCGGACGGAGCTCGCGCAGCTAGGTGGTCGACGCGCGCAGGACGGGAAGCTCACGCCGACGGAGCAAAGGATCGCCTCGCAGGTCGCCCTCGGCCGGACGAATCAGCAGGTTGCCGATGCGCTCTTCGTCAGCCCGAAGACCGTCGAGTGGAACCTCTCCAAGATCTACAAGAAGCTGCACGTGCGCTCGCGCGCCGAGCTGGCGGCGAACCTCGCGCGGCGCGTCCGGGGGTAGCCCCGGATCAATCCCGGGGAAACCCCCGGGACCGCATTGCCATCTTCGGTTGATGGTCGACGGTCTGACCAGCACCGAGCGGCGAATCGCCAAGCTCGTCGCGCGCGGGCTGAGAAACGACGAGGTGGCGGGCCGGCTGGGCATCAGCCCGAAGACGGTCGAGTGGAACCTCACCAAGGTCTACCGCAAGCTCGCCGTCCGCTCGCGCACGGAGCTGGCCGCGACGCTCGCGAAGCAGCGTTCAGCACGAGACGAAAGGAGACACACGACATGAAACGCGTGACGAAGATCCGGCTCTCGCCACTCCTCGCCGTGCTCGCGGCCGTGGCGGTTGCGGCGACCGTGGTCGCGGCGACCGCGGTCGCCCGCCCCAGCTCCCGCAGCGCTACGAGCTCGGCTGCTGACCAGGTTCGGGCGGCAGAGCAAGCGCTGATGCGCGCCACGGTCGACGCCGATACCGCCACTGCGGGCCAGCTGCTCGCCGACGACTTCCAGCTGATCAATCCGCTGGGCGACCCGCAGACCCGGGAGGACTACCTTGCGACCCTCCGCGCGATCGACTTCCTGACCTGGGAGCCGGTGTCGGAGATCGAGGTTCGCCTGTACGGAAATGCGGCAGTCGCCCGCTTCCAGTCGGCGTTCGATCTGGTCGCCTTCGGCGAGCGGCTGACACACCGCGCGTGGCACACGGATCTCTTCGAACGTCGGCAAGGACACTGGCAGGTCGTGAGAGCCCAGACGACTGCGGTTCCAAACGACCCGGCTCTCGTGATCGAGGCGTTGAAGCCGGCGGGGCACTAATGGTCGTGGCGAGACCAATCCGAATCATGGCCGGCGGCGGCGGTGCGCTGATTGTCGCAACGGCTCTTGCGCTCGTCGTCGCCGGCTGCGGTCGCGAGCACGCACGCAAAGCAGAGACGGCGACGACCGCGGATGTCGTTCGCGGCACCGAGCAGCAGCGCCTCCGGGCTCTACTCGGACACGACTACGACGTGGCGCAGAAGCTCCACGCGGACGACTTCGAGCTCGTCAACCCCTTAGGGGAGACGGTCTCGAAGGAGGCGTACATCGACTCGGGCGATGCTTTCGCCTACACCGTGTGGAAGCCCATCTCGCCGATCAGAGTGCGCGTACACGGCGACTCTGCGGTGATTCGATACGAGTCGGATCTCGAGATCCACGGCTCGCGCGGCCACTACTGGCACACCGATCTCTACGAGAAGCGCGATGGGCAGTGGCAGATCGTCTGGTCGCAAGCGACGGGCGCGCCGTGAGGATCCTTGTCGAGTGCCCTATCAGGGATCGAGCCGGAACTGCGGCTCTTCGACGCGTTACCGGCGCGGCGGGATGCCCACGCAAGCGGCGGCGTAGTCGGCCTGCTTCGCGCAGCAACGGGTGAGCGTCGCGACGAAGCTCCGCTCCGCCGGCGAGAGCGGGCGCCCCGCGAGCCGCGCGACCGAGAAGTGCCTGGTGAGCGGCTGGCGGCCGGCGAGCCGGAAGCTCTCGAGGTCGCCGCGCTCGACCTCCTCCGCGACCGCGTACCGCGAGAGGAACGCGAGCCCGAGCCCTTCGCGCGCCGCTCGCTTGATGGCCTCGCTCGAGCCGAGCTCCCAGACGCCCGCAGGCGCGATCCCGATCGCCCGCAGGTCCTCGTCGATCGCGCGCTGGGAGCTCGATCCGGGCTCGCGCGCGAGCAGCATGAAGTCCGCCAAGCGCGCCGGGTCGAGCTTTCCCCTCTCGAGCGGCGCGAGGCCGGGTTTCGCCACGCCAACGATCTCGTCCTCGAGGAACGGCTCCAGGACGATCCGGTCATCGGCGTCCTTCGCGCCGACGAGCGCGAGCTGCACTCGCCCCGAGAGCAGGCGCCTGAGGATCTCGCCGCTCGCGGCGACCTCGACCTCCACCGTGACGCCTGGGTGGTCGCGCCGGAAGCAACCGAGCGTGTCCGGGAGGAGGTAGACCCCCGGGGCAGTCGAGGCGCCGAGGTGGATCGTGCCCGTCTGAAGGCCCGCGAGCGCGCCGAGCTCCTCGTCGGCCGCGCCCAGGGTGGCGAGCGCTTGCGACGCGCGCGCGGCGAGGATCCGCCCGGCTTCGGTCAGGCGGCTGCCGCGTCCGCTGCGCTCGACGAGCTGTTGCCCGGCGGCCGCCTCGAGCAGGCGGAGGTGCTGGCTTGCGCTCGGCTGGCCGATGCCGATCGCGCTCGCCGCCGCGGAGAGGCTTCCCTGCCGCTCGATCTCGACGAGGAGCCGCATCCGCGTCGTGTCCCACAGCTCCCGCAGAGTGCTCGACGTCGCCATTCGATCTACCGATAGCACCTATCGCCAGCTTCGTCTAGCGCGATTGCCAGGCACGATCTAGCCTGAGCGTGTGATCCTGCGCCCGTTCCTGTTCGAGGACACCGCCTGCGCCTCGTACCTCCTCGGTTGCCTGACGGCGCGAAAGCTGGCGGTCGTCGACCCACACGAGGCGCTCGTCGACCGCTATCTCGCCGAGGCCGAGCGAGTCGGCGCGCCGATCGTCGCCGTGTTCGAGACGCACGTGCAGGCCGATCACGTCTCCGGCCTGCCGGCGCTCGTCGAGGCGACCGGGGCGACTGCGTACCTCCCCGCCGGGGCGGGCGTCGACTTCTCACACCAGCAGCTCGTCGACGGAGACGAGGTCGTGCTCGGGAACACCCATGTGCGGGCGCTGGCGACCCCCGGTCACGCGCCCGCGCACAACGCCTACGTCGTCGCCGACCGGCGTCGCGGCACCGACGAGCCCTGGCTCGTGTTCACCGGCGACTCGCTGCTCGTCGGCGACGTCGGCCGCCCGGACCTGCACGCCGGCGGCGATCCGCTCCCGCTCGCCAGGCAGCTGTACGGCTCGCTCGAACGGCTCCTCGAGCTGCCGGACGGCGTGCTCGTCTACCCGAGCCACTACGGCGGCTCGGTCTGCGGCCGGGCGCTCTCCGGCAATCCGTTCTCGACGATCGGCTTCGAGCGCCGCCACAATCGGGCGCTTGCCGCCGACGGGGCGGAAGCGTTCGCGCGGTCGCTGGTCGTCGATCTGCCGCCTCCGCCCGCAGACCAGGCGGCGATCGTGGCGGCGAATCGGCGCGGAACGCTCGCGGCCCGACTATGACCCCCGCCCCCGTGCGCTTCGGGCTGCGAGCGAATGCAGCGCAGTTCTCCCTGCTCGTCGGCCTGAACGGGCTCGTCGGGGCCATGGTGGGTCTCGAGCGGAGCGTGTTGCCGCTCATCGGCGAGCGCGACTTCGGGCTGGCCTCGAAGACGGCGATCCTCTCCTTCATCGTCGCCTTCGGTGCGACGAAGGCCCTCGCGAACCTCGCCGCTGGCGCGCTGGCCGAGCGGGCCGGTCGCCGGCGGTTGCTGATTGGCGGCTGGGCGCTCGCGCTGCCCGTTCCGCTGCTCGTCGGCCTCGCACCCAGCTGGGGCTTCATCGTCGTCGCCAACCTGTTCCTCGGCGCGAGCCAGGGATTTGCCTGGTCGATGACGGTGCTGATGAAGATCGACCTCGCCGGGCCTTCCCGGCGGGGACTCGCGCTCGGGCTCAACGAGTCTGCGGGCTACCTCGGCGTCGCCGCGGCCGCGTTCGGTACCGGGGCGCTGGCGGCAACGGTCTCGCCGCGCACGCTCGTCTGGGTCGGCGCCGCGGCGGTGGCGGGGGCCGGGATGGTCGTCTCGCTCGCCTTCGTTCGCGACACCGGCGGGCACGTCGAAGCCGAGCAGGAGCAGCACGGCGAGCCCGTGACGCGCACCTTCCGCTCGGCGTTCGCGCGCGCCTCGATCCGCCATCCGGTGCTCCGCGCCTGCTCGCAGGCTGGGTGCGTGAACAACTTGAACGACGCGCTGGCGTGGGGACTCGCGCCCCTCTATCTGGTCGCTCACGGCGCATCGACGAACGAGGTCGGAGCCGTCGCAGCCGTCTATCCAGCCGTCTGGGGCGCCGGCCAGCTGGCCACCGGCTGGCTCTCGGACCACGCGGGACGCAAGCCGCTGATCGCGCTCGGGATGGTCGTGCAGGCCGCGGCGCTCGCGCTGCTCGTCGCCGCCGAAGGCGCGTTCGAGCCCGCACTCGGCGCGGCCGTGCTGCTCGGGGTAGGTACGGCGCTCGTCTATCCCACCCTGATCGCGGCCGTCTCGGATGCGGTCGAGCCGCAAGAGCGCGGTCAGGCGATCGGGATCTACCGCTTCTGGCGCGACGCCGGCTTCGTCGCGGGCGCGCTCGCCGCCGGTCTGGGCGCCGATGCGGTCGGAAGCGGCGCCACGATCGCGGCGGTGGCCGCGCTCACGGCCGCGAGCGGAGTCTGGGTCGCGGCGACCGGTTGGCGCCCGCGCGAAGCTATCGGCACAAGCTATGAGAGCCATCGTCAACTTCCCCTTGGACGATGGCAGGACGTTCCTTAAGGTGGCACGCGAAAGGAGGCTTCATTGACCGTCGCGATCGACGTCGATCTCCTCAAGACTGAGATCAAGAAGACCTACGCATCGGTCTCGCAGCAGCCCGAGACCGACTTCATGTTCCCGACCGGCCGCCCGTGGGCAGAGGATCTTCGCTACCCCGAGGAGCTGGCCAACGTTCCCGATTCCGCGGTCGAGTCGTTCGCCGGAGTCGCCAACCACTGGGAGCTCGGCAGGCTCGCGGCCGGCGAGCGCGTGCTCGACGTCGGCTGCGGGGCAGGCACCGATTCGCTCGTCGCGGCGCAGATGGTCGGGCCCGAGGGGAGCGTCGTCGGCATCGACATCACGCCCGAGATGCTGGCGAAGGCGCGAGCCGCCGCTGCCGAGCTGGGCGTCTCGAACGTCGAGTTCACCGAGGCCGAGGCGGAACGGCTGCCGTTCCCCGACGGCGAGTTCGACGTGGTGATCTCGAACGGGGTCATCGACCTGATCCCGGACAAGGACGCCGTCTTCGCCGAGTTCCTCCGCGTGCTCAGGCCCGGCGGGCGGATCCAGGTCGCCGACGTCACGATCCAGCGGCCGGTCAGCGAGGAAGGCAGGCGCAACATCGACCTCTGGACCGGCTGAATTGCCGGCGCTCTGCTGGAGGCAGAGTACGCACAGCTCCTCGAGAAGCACGGGTTCGAGCGGATCCAGAGCGGCAACCTCGTCGCGACGTACGCGAAGTCGAAGTTCGAGGACACTCGCCTCAAGGCAATCAAGTTCGGCGCCCACGGCACGACCGTGAAGGCCTACAAACCGGAAAGGAGCGAGCCATGAGAGCAATCGAGTGCCCCTGCGGGCATCATCTCGAGGGAGCCGACGACGAAGAGCTCTTCCGCCTCGCACGCGAACACGTCGACCGTGACCACCCCGAGATGGTGCGGACGGACGAGCAGCTCCGCGAGCGCGTTGCAGCCGACGCCTACGACCTGGTCGGGCAGCAGCAATGAGCGACGGCAAAGTCGTCATCAACCTCGCGACCGGGCTCGAGGACGCCGAGCGCGTGACGGTCGCGTTCCTCGTCGGCGGCGCGGCGCTCGAGCAGGGCAAGCAGGTCGCGATGTTCCTGACCAAGGAGGCCGTCCGCCTGGGCCTGCCGGGCTTCGCGGACGCAGTCGCCTGCGAGGGCTGCCCGCCGCTCGCGCGCCTGTTCCAGCAGTACGCCGACGGCGGTGGGGAGCTCCTCGTCTGCCCGATCTGCTTCAGCGCACGCAAGCTCGACGAGGCGAGCCTCGCTCCGAACGCCCGGATCGCAGGCGCCACCCCGCTGTGGGAGTGGATCGGGGAGGGCGCGACGGTATTCAGCTATTAGGCGGGGCTCAACGGCTGATCGGCACCCTCACAGTCGTCGAGGCCGGTTGCCGGTTCCCGCACGCGTCGGTGGCGAGGTATGTGATCGTGTAGATGCGGCCGGTACCCGTCTCCGAGCGCTCGGCCCGCAGGTTGAACGTCGTGTCGTTGACCTTGACGACGTCGTTCACCGTGTTTCCGTCGGCGTCCCCCGGTGCGTTGTCCGGCTCGTTCGAGGTGGCGGACACGAAGGTGATCGTCGGCGACGGGTCGACCGAGTCGGAGGCTGTCACCGTGGTGGTGACCTTCACGTACCTGTGGTTCGGCGGGAAGAGCGTGCTCGGCGACGCAGTGACCGAGATGCTCGGAGCCGTGACGTCGGGGGAGAGGCGCGCGACGAGCGGATCATGGTCGCTTGCCTGGTCCGCGAACTCGGCGTTCACGTGCACCGCGTCGATATCGGTGACACCCGGGCAAGGCGAGTCGCTGACCAGGATGTGGTCGAGTACCTGTGAGTTCCCCTCGAAGTCGTAGCTGTAGCGCTCGTTTTCCGGTAGTCGCCCGATGAGGTCCTCGAGGATGCTGGGCGTCCCCTTGAGCGTTGCGAGCGCGTCCGAGAACTGGAAGTCGTTCAGGTCGCCGAGCACGACTACGTTCGCGTTTGGGTCCGCCGTGCGGATGCTCGCGACGAAGTCGTGCACGACCTTGGCCTGCTGTTTACGCTGCACCTCGGACGAGCGCGTCGGAGGCTGGAAGTGTCCGAACAGCGGCTGGTCGCCGCCCTTCGAATTCCAGTGGTTCGCGACGACGAACAGCGTGCGGCCACCGTAGGAGAACTCGCCGGCGAGCGGCTTGCGGCTGCTGGTGAACGCAGTGTTCGTCGGATCGATCCGGCCAGGGCTGAAGGAGAGCTGCGGGCCTCCGGGGCCGTTGACGACGCTAACGGCGTTCGTCGAGGTGCCGCCCGGCCGGTCGACGAAGGCGAGGCCGCGGTCGGTCCGGAAGAGGAAGCCGACGCGGATGTTGCCTCCGGGCCCGCCGCCGTCCTGGTCGTCGACCGGGTCGATCTGGCGGAACTCGTACGTTGGGCCACCCGCGGCCTGGATCGCGGCGATCAGCTTCGTGTAGGTGGCCGAGGCGCCGACGGTCGCGTCGTTTGTGGGGCCGTTGTCGTCCTGCACCTCTTCGAGCGAGAGCAGATCGGGAGCACGAAGGTTGTCAACGATCAGCGCCGCCAGCCGGTCGAACTTCGTCTGCGGGTCACCCGGATCGAGGTTCTCGACGTTGAAGGTCGCGAACGACAGCTCATCCGTGCCCGCGGCCTCCGTAACCTCCTGCTCGAGCCCACCCGCCGACGTCGTAGGCGGAGCCGTCGCTTCGAGCTTGAAGTTGCCGAAGGTGTAGTCCATGACGCCGACCGTCGCCCCGGGGAACGAGTCGCCGACGTCGACCACCGGCATCGGGAGGATCCCGTCGTCCAGGAACACGCGCTCCGGGTTGAAGTCGGTCTCGCGAATGACGATGCCGCCGCGCGCGGTTCGCAGTGCCGCCCCGGCTCCGTCGTCACCCAGCACCGGGATCTCCCCGAACGCGCTTGTCGGGCCTACGGCGACGGCGTTGTTCAGCTGCACGCGCATACCTTCGAGCGACTCGTAGAAGTCGATCCCGTCGTTTGCGGGGTCGAAGGCGCCGCTCGTCTCGACGTCGCCGGTCGCGTCGTCCTCGATCACGGTGCCCGGGGGGACGCGACCGCCGGTGCCGATCACCACGGGCGTCGGAAGCGCATTGCCCGACGACAGCACGGTGACCGACGGCGAGACCAGCTCGGTCGTCGTCAGGTTCGTGGAGCTCGTCCCGCCCGCTCGGAACTCGGAGACCGTGCCCGCGACCCGGACCGAGTCACCGACGTTCACGCTCGGCGCCGAACCCGTGAAGACGAAGATGGCTTCGGAGGTGGCATCGTTCGCGTCGGGGCTCGGGTCCTGCATGTTGAACCCGTTCGTGCGCTTGACCGTGACGATCCCCGGCACGTTGCCGAGCGTCGAGTCGACCACCGGTGAGGTGTGCGAGGCGCCTTGGATGTCGTGGATCGGCGTCGGTTCACCGAGCGTCGTGAAGCTGAACGAATAGTCGGCGACCATGTTGTCCGGCGGGTCGATCGAGTCCTGGTCGGTCACCTGGCTCGCGAAGACGGTGACGGTGCAGGTCTCAGCGGCGGCGAAGTCGGTGTCGGGGTCGAGGGTGAACGTCGTCGGGCCGCCGCTCACCGTCGCGGTGTGACTGCCGCTCGAGGCGCACGAGATTGCGAACCAGCTGCCGGCGACGTCGACCGCCTCGGTGAACGTGATCGTTACGTTCGATTCAGTTGCGACGCCTGACGCGCCGTTTGCCGGCGTCGTGGACGAGACCGCGGGAGCTTGCTCGCTCGAGTTCCGCGGCGTCGGCGCACCTGCCGTGAAGTCACTCGAGTTGTTGTCGGTATCGGTCGAGCCGTTCGCGGCGCGGAGCGCGGCGGTCGTGTTGGAGAGCGTGGGCGTCGGGCCCGGGCCCTCGTAGTCGGTCGCGGTGCTCCCGTAGCCGACGAAGTCGCGGATACTCACGCTCGACAGACAGCTGCCGGGCGCGCCACCGCAAGTGAGGAGCGTCTGGTCCGTGACGAGCGCGACCTTCCCGGACGTCGCGCTCATGGCGATCGTCCCCGTCGCGTCCGGCGTCGGCAGGTTGACGGTGCCGCCCGCACCTTGCGCTTCCTGGATGAGGTAGTAGCCGCCGGCTGAGATCGACCCGGTCAGGTTGGTTCTTTGCCAGCTCGTGCCGGCTGCGGAGGCGTACTGAACCGACCAGTTCGTAAGGCTCACGGCATTCGTGCCGCGGTTGTAGAGCTCGATGAAGTCGTTCTTGTACGTCGCGCCGCTGTTGCCGCCGCCGCCGTACACCTGGCTGACGACGACGTCGGGCGAGATGGCCGGCATCGCGCCCGGCTGCGACGCGGATCCGACGAGGCTCACGACTCCGGCCGCAAGCGCAAGCACGACCAACCGGCGGACACCGCGCATGGTCCTCTCCCTTCCCCAAACCTCGGCTACGGCGAATGGTCCGGCGCCGACGCTAGCGCATCGGCCGCGGGGCGTCCAGCACCGCCGTAGGATGCGTCGGCTCTACAGGACGCGAGCTCGAGCTCGGTCACCGCGACGGCATACCGCTCGCCCTTGGGTTGACGGTCGTCCGTGTGTCGCACATCGTGAGAGTAAGGAGTGACCGCGGCGGCCAGCCCGGCACTCCCATGCGGCGATGAGAATCCGAGTCGACAATCCTGCCCTGATGGGCGATCTGCTCGACTACCTGTCGAGCAACAACTGCGTTGCCCTCCAGACGGGCTCGAACATCGTCTCCGTCTCGCTTGCGGACGAGCTGCCCTACGACGTAGCTCGGGTCGCGCTCGATCTTCACATGGCGGACTGGCTGGTCGGGCGCGGCGCCGCGAGCGCAGTCGTCATCGACTGACCAGCACGGAGCGCGCGCTCGAGCGGACTCGCGCGCGCGCTCTCGTACTCGGTTCGGGGCCTCAGAGCACCTGCTGGGCGACCTCCACGCGAAGCAGCGACCGGACGTTCTCGATCTGGTTCACGATCGTGGCGACGGAGGAGCCTGCGAACAGAAGCCCGACCGCGACGTTGTCGATCGTCAGGACGAGCGAGCCGGAGTCTCCGCCGGCGGAGATGTTCGTCGTGATGATCTGGTCGAAGAACCGACCGACCCGACCCCCGCCGTAGCCGACGTCGACGGTGGCGTTGATCGCGGTGATCCTGCCGGTCGTGTAGCTGGTCGTCCGCCCGGTCTTCTGGACGGTCGTGCCCACGGCGACATTCGCCTTGCGCCGCCAGCCGCGTGCCTCCCCGATCCAGTAGACCTCGCGATCGAGGTCGTGGAACTGGCCCTGAGCGATCGCCGCATCGACCAGGTTCCTGTGCAGGTTCCGCGGCGTCGGCGGCTCGAGCGTGATCGGCACCCAGCGGCTGAGAGCGGCGATCCGGTCGGCGGGGTCAGTCCCTCCGTCGAAGGGGCCCGGCTGAAGGATCGGATCGCCGAGCTGCGCTGCGTTCGTGTTCGCGAGCACGTGGTTGTTCGAGAGGATGTAGTACCGCGGCGGGATTCCGATCCCGTGCACCGGCGGGCTCCCGGTCGTGCCGCCGGGAAGGATGTCGTAGACGCACGTGGCGATCGTGCCCGCGGTGATCTGGAAGTGCCCGACCGAGTAGCCGCCTTGGGCAGGCCGAACCCGGCGGGCCAGCATCAGCGCCTCGGCGAACGCGATGTACTCCTCTTCTTCGAGCATCGCCACCGGTGCACCGTCGCCCTCGACGGCGGTCCTCGACAGCTGGCCGGCCCTCGGCCGCTGCCCGGGTCTCAGCTCCGAACGGAACTGCTGCGCGATCGGGAAGCCA
>WNFV01009571.1_pt1 | contig 15297 bp, 12 predicted proteins | sample 5400101 | NCBI WGS metagenome assembly WNFV01 (sample SAMN13153361, study PRJNA577476) | soil metagenome | isolation source: 115 cm soil or saprolite under grassland replicate 1 | place: USA:California | collected 2016-06-15 | reverse complement strand
CCTCGCCTCCTCAGCGGCCGCCAGCCAAACGGCCGTGGGGGTCCCAATTAGGTAGTTCGTTCCCTCGGATCGAGTATTTGGGACCCCGTGGCGGCTCTATGTGCTCGTCTTCATCTGCATCGGCAGCCGCCGGATCGAATACGTCGCCTGCACGAGCAATCCGAACACCGCCTGGTTGATCCAGCAGGCGCGCAACCTGCTGATGGATCTCGACGACCGCGGCCAGCGGCCGCGTTTCCTGATCCACGACCGGGACAAGAAGTTCAGCCGCGCCTTCGATGCCATCTTCGAGAGCGGAGCCATTACCACCATCCGTACACCGATCCTGGCGCCGAACGCGAACGCACACGTCGAGCGCTGGGTCGGCGGCGTACGCCGGGAATGCCTCGACCGGCTACTCATTTCAGCCGCCGCCAACTCGAGCGCGTCCTCCGCGTCTACGTCCAGCACTACAACATGCGTCGCCCGCACCGCGCACTCGACCTGCGCACGCCTGACCCGCTCACGACGTCGGCGGCGCGAGGAGACCCCGCCGCATCAGCCACCCCGATCCGACGACGCGATCTGCTCGGCGGGCTCATCCATGAATACGAAGACCTCGCGGCATGAGATCGAGTTTGTGCACCCCACGGGATCTACGTCCTCTTCTTCATCTCGCTCGCGACGCGACAGATCGAGCATGTCGCCTGCACGTCAAATCCGGACGGCGGCTGGGTCGCCCAGCAGGCGCGCAACCTGATCATGCGGTTCGGCGAGGAGCCGCCGTTCCGGGTTCTCGTCCACGACCGCGACACGAAGTTCAGCCACGCCTTCGACGAGGTCTTCCGCACTGAGGGCATCAGGGTGATCCGCACGCCCGTCCAGGCGCCGAACGCGAACGCTTACGCCGAGCGCTGGGTCCGCACACTCCGCGCTGATTGCCTCGACCAATCCTCATCCTCGGCGCCGCCACCTCGAGCACGTGCTCCGCGTTTACCACCGCCATTACAACGAGCGCCGGCCCCACCGTGCGCTCGACCTCCTACCGCCGAGCGGCCGCGACCCAACGCCGCTGAATGCGGCGACTGCTCACCCACGTCGTCGCGACCTCCTCGGCGGACTCATCCACGAATACGACGCTGCCTGAGTTTTGCGAACCCTACGGGGACGCTACTCGCCCCAGCACGCACGCACTTCCTTCTTCGTCGTCGAGGCAACTCCACCCCCGCCGCTCGTCTTGTCCAAGAGTCCGTATGGAATGATCGGCAGGAGATCGTGACAAAGGAGGCCTGATGGCGCCGATCGTAAACAGCATCGAGATATCCCGGCGTCCCGAGGACGTCTTCGCCTATCTGACCAACCCGTCGCATCTCCCCGAGTGGCAAGAAAGCGCCGTGGCCGCGCGCGGGGACACCCCCCTCACGGTGGGGCAGCGCGTGGTGGTGACACCGCGCGTCGGCCGTAGGGAGAGGACGATGACGAACGAAGTGACAGAACTGAACCCCCCGAAGAGTTGGAGCCTTCGCAGTACCGACGGCCCCATCCGAGCGAACGTCAAAGGCAGGGTCGAGCCGCTCGCGGACAGCGAGCGTTCGCGAGTGACGATCGCCCTCGATTTCGAAGGGCACGGGATCGGGAAGCTCCTTCTGCCGCTCGTCGTCCGCCGACAAGCGCAGGCGGAGATGCCCAGGAACATGCAGAAGCTGAAGGAGCGACTCGAGAGCGGCGCGTAACGCTGGCGCGAGCGCTCAGCAAGCGGGGCCGCCAACCCTGACCGGCGACGCTTAGCCCATCGACTTCGCCTCGTCAGCGGTGACGGCGTCGTGCAGCCCGGCGGCTACGACGCAGCAACCCCGCTCGCTGCATTGCCCGGATGAACGCGAGCCGGCCGCAGTCCGACGGCATCAAGATGACGCGAGTGCCGGAGCAGATCGCCCGCAAGCATGTTGTTCTTGTCTCCACCGATGCCGACGATGAAGCGAGGTTCGAGCTTCACTGCGCAGCGTGTGGCTGCAGCGTCGTCGTCCGCATTGCGCCAGACGGTTGCCGAATGTGCCACGGCAGCGTCTGGGAACACGCCAGCGTGCCGAATCTCGTCGGCGATGATCGACCGCCGACGCGCCCGGCCGGCCCTCACGGACTGGCACGCCGAGCACCAGCATCTCCACGGCTTCGATGCCATGCGGACCGCGCTCGACATGCACTGCAGAGAGCGGTCCTTCGAGTGGCCCTTCTCTCTCTGAGTACGAGCTTGCCAGGGTCACGCACGCCAAAAGCGCCGGCTGATCGAGTCCGGCGAGATCCGCGCGGTCGGCTTCGTCTACGTCGGCATGGCGTTGAGCGGAACCGTGTCCGCTCGTCGTGACACGCCAATTGTGGCCCGGTCATCTTCGCCATGAATCTCATCCTGCGTTTGCGCCTCGCCTTCAGCCGAAGAAGGCGCGGCCCACGACAAACACGCCGCGCTGCGGGATAGCGAAGTCATGCAATTGCCCTGCTCGGGAGCGGGGCCCATCACACCGAGGTCGGGGGCCTTGCAGTTGGCGCTACTTTCCCGCGCAACCCATATGCGCAGCGGATGACGACGAAGCGCTGTCCGTTCGGTGCGAGGCCGATCAGGCGCACGCGGCCCGCGCGCAGCGCAAGCCCGGAGGGCGCGACATGGCCGCGAGAAACGGCGAGTGCCACGCACGGTCGGGAAGCAGAGAGGCGACTCGGTTGAGCGCGCTGGTGACCGGCGTCGACGCGAGCTCCAGGGTCCACGTCAGCTCACCGCCAGCCGCTTCCACCGACCGCTCGGGGCGCGGTACCAGACCGAGCGATAGCCTGGGCACCGCCCGGCGGGGCCGGCACGCCCGCAACGGCTTTACTACGAAGACGGTCCACACCGAGCACGGGAGCGTGCGGCTCGAGCAGCCGCGCGACGGCCAGCGCAGCCTCGAGCCGCAGATCGTCCCGAAGTACGAGGGCCGCTTTGAGGGCTTCGACGAACGGATCATCGCGATGTACGGGCCCGGCATGTCGGTGCGCGACATCCAGGCGGACCTGCGCGAGTTGTACGGGGTCGAAGCGGCCACGACCTGATCTCGCGCATCGTCGACGCCGAAGCGCTGCACCGACAGATCCGCAAGACGATCAAGACGCGAGGACCACTTCCCGACCGAGGAGGCGGCCCGCAAGCTCATCTACGCCTCGATCATCAACGCGCAGAAGCGTTGGCGACAGACCTACAACTGGACGTCAGAGCTTCTCTCGCGCTTCTCGTCTTCAAGATCTACGTCGGCGACCGACTACCCTGACCTGCTGGACACAGGAACTCGCACCCCTCCCTCTAATGGATGCGTCCCAGTGCTTGGCGACGAGACGCCTGTGCCAGCGCAGCAGCGTCTCCGGCGACACCATGAATGCGGGCCGCGAACGAGGACAAGCTCAGTGAATTCGTCGTCTTCACGGATAATCCGCATGCGCGCCTCGGCAAACATCGCCAGGGCGGCAGCTACCGGAAAGGGAGGGCCCATGCACGGCGTCGTCGTCAAGACCGCACGAATGGGCTTTCGGTGATCTTGTTCGAATCCGAGGATGCAGCTCGTGCTGCATCGGAGATGGCACGTCAGGCCGTTCCGACCGATCTCGTCACGCTCGACAACATCGAGATCCGGGAAGTCGTCGCCAGCGCGTGAGCACGCTGCGCGCGCGACGGTAAGCCCGGATGCGCTAGCCTGAGCGTCTTGCCGGCGGCGGCGCGGCGAAGGTCACGTGGATGCGATCCCCTGACGAAGGCGACCTCGAGCTCGTCCTCGACCTCGACCTCGCGAACGATCACTCCTGCCCGCGCCGGCCCGGCGTGGTTGAAGGCGAACGACTGCGCCGGCACCGGCGACGGCGATGGCTTCGAGCACGGCCTGATCGGGATGCGCGACCGCGTCCATCTACGGCGGTGAGCTGCAGGCGGCGCGGCAAGTTCGCGGCGCGCTGGAACTCGCGGTACGCCGCTTCCCGGAGCCGCGAAAGATCGTCGAGCTCATCTTGGCGACGTCGCGAAGACCGATGTCGATGGAAATGGACTCACCCGCGCGCCGTCGGACCTCCTCCGAATGGGATTGCCGGCACCACGTAGCCGCGCCACAAGAGCCACAAACGCGAAGAGCAACCTCAAAGCTCCTTCTCTTGCGAATTTGTTTCGGACCCGTCGCGGTAAGGTCGTCCCCGAAAATGGCGTAGAAGGAGGCTACTCGTGCCGCTTTACATGGACTCCACCACATCGAAGGAGGCGTCGCGGCGAGCGAGGTCGCGGAGGCGCACCTGAAGGACCTGCAAGAGCAGGCACAGCATGGCGTCGACTACAAGAGCTACTGGGTCGACGAGAAGGCCGGGAAGATCTTTTGCCTTGTCGAGGCCCCCGAACGCAGAGGCCGCACACTGGTCACCGCAACGCGCACGGGCTCGTCGCGGACGAGATTTACGAGGTGACAGAGGGCCAGTAAACGACCCTTCGCTCCAGGCTGTACGAGACTCGGGCTGCCGCAGCGCCGCCTCGACGCGGCGTCATGCTCCCGGCCGGTACCGCGGCCACCCACCGCGACGCCTTGCGACGTCTTCTGACACGTCCCGGTAGAACAGAGGCAGCTCGTGAAACCCGACGAGCTCATAGGTGCAGATGGGACGCCCGACCCCCCTCGGCGCAAGTCGATTGCCGAATGAGCAGGCCTTTCGCGCAGTAGGCGCCGGCCTTGACTTCCGGGTGTTCGGTTCGCACGATGACCGCGAGGTGAGGACGGCGCTTGAGATCGTCGGCCGTGAGCAGGAGGTGCGCGTCATCGACGGGTTCCTCCGCGAAGGCACACCTCGGGTTCTTGTCCTCGAAGGGGAGGCGGGGATCGGGAAGACGACGCTGTGGCGATGCGGGGTCGAGCTGGCGGAGCGCGAATGGCTGACGCTCGCGTGCAGCCCGACGGAGGCCGAGTCCGCGCTCTCCTTTGCGGCGGCGGGCGATCTGCTCGAGCGCTATGCCGCCGAGGTCGTCGGTACCCTCCCTCCTCCGCAGCGGCGGGCGCTCGCCGCTGCGCTTCTTCTCGACGAGGTTGGGGGCGCACCTGCCGAGCCGCGGGCGGTGGCTGTTGCTTTCCTCGGCGCACTCCGCGAGCTGGCGCGCGCGCGACCGGTGCTCGTCGCGGTCGATGACATCCAGTGGCTCGACGCGCCGTCGGCGCTGCTGCTCGAGTTCGCGCTCCGGCGCGTTCACGTGGAGCCGATCGCGTTCCTGCTTGCCCAGCGCGTGACCGCTGAGCCTCGCGCTCCACTCGGTCTCGATCGCGTATCGCCGGAGAGCATCCGCCGTCTCGGGGTTGGCCCTTTCTCGATCGGGGCCCTCCACCGTCTCCTGCGCACGAGGATCGGCGTCTCGTTCCCGCGCCCGCTGCTGCGCCGCGTCCACGAGACCGTACGAGGAAATCCTTTCTACGCGCTCGAGCTCGGGCGCGTGCTGAAGGAGCGCGAGGTCGAGCCCCGGGCGGGAGTACCGCTTCCCGTTCCGGCCACGCTGACCGATGTCGTCCGCGATCGCATCGCGAGCCTCGCACCCGATGTCCGCACGGCGTGCGCGGCGGCGGCGGCGCTCGCGGCGCCGACGGTGTCCGCCGTTGGGGCGGAGGACGACCTGGACACCGCGGTACGAGCCGGCGTCGTCGAGATCGACAGCGACCGGGTCCGCTTCACGCATCCGCTGCTCGCCGCTGCGGCCTACGCGGCAATTCCACCGGGCGAGCGTCGGAGGCTGCACGCGCGACTCGCACAGGTAGTGGCCGAGCCGGAAGAGCGCGCGCGGCACCTCGCACTGTCCTCGACCAAACCCTCGGCAGAGGTCGCCGATCAGGTGGAGGACGCCGCCGCGCATGCCACGCAACGAGGTTCGCCGGCAACGGCAGCCGAGCTGCTCGAGCTCGCCGCCCGGCTCACACCCACCGAAGACGCGCAAGGCGCTCGGCGGCGCTCTCTCGAGGCGGCGCGAGGACACTTCGCTGCCGGTGACGCCGGGCGCGCCCGCGAGCTCCTCGAAGCGCTGATGCTCGAGACGCCGCCGGGCGGCGAGCGCTGCGATGTCCTGCTCGCGCTCGCCGAAACACGAGAAGACGACCTCACGGCGGGTCTCGCACTCTACGAGGAGGCCCTTCAAGAGGCGCGGCTCGATCCGCCGCGGCTCGCGCGCGCCTACGCGCTGATGAGCGTGGTCGAGTTCAACCGAGGCGACCTACGCGGCGCGCTGCGACACGCGCGCGAATCGCTCGCGCAGGCGGAACAGGTTGGAGACCCGCGCCTGCTCGTCGAGACGATCGCGTGCGTCGCCTTCTGGGAGACCTTGCACGGCGGCGCGACGCTGAGCCTGCTCGAGCGGGGGCTCGCGCTCGAGTGGGAGCTCGACGAGCCGCCGCCCCCCTACTCGAGCCCTGCCTTCGTCCGCGGGCTCCGCCTGATGTACGCCGACCGCATCGATGAGTCACGTGCCGCGCTCGAGCGGCAGCTCGCGCGCGCCGGCGACCGCGGCGAGGAGGCCGCGCGCGCCAATTGCCTGTTCCATCTTGCCGAGCTCGAGTGGCGTGCAGGACGATGGACCGCCGCGCTCGAGCGCGCCGAGAAGGGGCTGGAGCTGGTCGAGCAGAGCGGCCTCGAGCAGGAAACGAGCGCTGCGCTTTTTGCGCGAGCCCTGATCTCTGCGTCGCTCGGGCGGATCGGAACAGCCCGCGCCGATGCCGAGCGCGGGATCGCGCTGTCGGAGGCGGTCGGCGACGAGACGTTCCGGATCCAGAACACGACCGTCCTCGGGATCCTCGAGCTGTCGCTCGGCAACAGTGCCGGGGCCGCGCGGCTGCTCAGTCCGCTCTGGGACCTGCTTGCCTCGCGCGGCCACCGCGAGCCGACGGTCTACCCCGTACTCCCGAACGCGATCGAGGCGCTCGTGGCGACCGGCGAGCTGGCGGAGGCTGCGCGACTCCTCGCTCAGCTCGAGGATGCCGGCAGGGAATTCGACAGCCCCTGGGCCTTGGCGACGGCTGCTCGCTGCCGCGGCCTCCTCGCGGCAGCTCGCGGCGACCTCGACGCGGCGCTTTCGCACCTCGACCAAGCTCTCGCGGAGCACGAGCGCCTGCCGAATCCGCTCGAGCGCGGCCGGACGCTGCTCGCGCTCGGCACCGTGCGCCGCCGCCGCAAAGAGAAACGCGCGGCGCGCGAGGCACTCGACGCGGCGGTCGCGATCTTCGACGACCTGCCCGCGCCAATCTGGGCGGACAGGGCGCGGGCCGAGCGCGCCCGAATCGGCGGCCGTGTGGCAACCGGCGAGCTGACCGAGACGGAGAGGCGAATCGCCGAGCTCGTCGCCCAGGGGCAATCGAACAAGGACGTGGCAGCACGACTCTTCATCACGCCGCGCACCGTCGAGGGCCACCTCACGCACATCTACGAGAAGCTGGGCGTGCGCTCACGCGCCGAGCTCGCCCACCGCCTGCCGACACCGACCCGGTAGAGCAAAGACAGGGGGTTTCCGGGATTTCCTCCCCGAGCCGGCGGCCCTAGCGTCGACCGCGCCATGCACATCGACAGGGAGGCAGCCATGAAGCACCTCGTCCTGCTGCTCGTTGTCGCAACGACAGCGATCGCAGGTGCAGCCAGCGCGGGGGCCTCGAACGCCCCCGTCCGCATTGGGTTCGACAAGGCGATCAGCGACCCCGCTGCGTTCGTCTGGACCGGAGCCGTCTCGGGCGATGTCTCGGGCGGGCTGACGACACGACTAACGGGCCTCAGCGTCTCGGGCCCCATCTGGCACGTTCGCTTCGACTGGATCATCGACGCCGGGGAGCGCTCATTCGTCGCCGACCTCAGCGGGATCCTGGACACAGACACCGGCCAGGTGGTCATGAACGGCACCGTCGTCGAGGGCTGGCTCAGCGGCGCACAAGTGCACGAAGAGGGCCAGCTCATCGACCCCGCAACGCTCCACTTCATCGGCGAGATCCAGCTCATGCCGGCGAGCGCGTGAGCCACGGTGGCGAGCTACGTGGTCGAGTCGTACCTCCCGCGGCTGAGCCGTCGGGAGCTGAGCTCGTTCGAGCAGCGCCTCCGCCGCGCCGCCGAGATCGTCTCGCGAAACGGAACACCCGTCGAACACGTGCGCTCCGTCCACATCCCAGACGACGAGACCTGCTTCCACTTCTTCGAGGCCGCGTCAGCCGAGGCGGTCGGCGCGGCCGGGAAACAGGCCGGGCTCGTCTTCGACCGCATCACCGAGGCACTCGCGTGACGCGATTGCTGCACCTGAGCGCCGGGCTTTCGTACCGCGTCCTCTTCCGCGTCTACGACCGAACCGGCGTCAACCTCGTCGCCTACGAGCGACGCGACTTCACCTACGAATCGAAAGGAGCTTGACGATGAAACACCTCGCGCTACTGCTCTTGATCGGCTCGCTGCTCGGGCTCACCGCCGGCGCAGCGTTGGCGGATGGACCTCCTCTCGTGATCCCGTTCGAGAACCAGTTTGACGCGGTCAATCCCTGCACCGGAGAGGTGACGACGATCTCGCTGAGCGGGGAGCTGCGGATTCATCAGTTCTACAACGAGGCAGGCGACGTGCACCATTTCAACGTAACCCTGGTCGCCGACATGCAAACGACCGATGGCTTCTCCGGCAGCGAAGTGCTGGTGAACGTGCACAACGCCGAGGGCCCCTTTGCCCCCACCGAAGACGAGGAGCGGGGGATGCAGGTTCTCATCGATAGATACCTCGTCACCAATCCGGAGACGGGGCAGGTTGCCTGGGCTCGCTTCACGCTGCATCTGACCTACGTCGGCGGAGAGTTCGTGGTCAACACCAGCGACGTCGACCTCGAATGTCATGGGTCGCCCTAGCACGGTCGCTGTAGCTGCCTGATCCCGCGCGGTGCGCACCTTGAGGCGGGCCGTCGGACCCTGATTGGGCCCGACGGCCCGCGCATGGTCTGCCTCAAGACCGAGGTCGAGTCTGCTCTGCTCGGCAAGCGATGAACGGGTCGACCGCGTCCATCAAATGAAGGGCGCGTTGTCGAACCAGACACCATTACGCGGACACAAAACGGACACACCAGAAACGACACGCGCGACGTCTCGCGACATATCCCCGGCGCAAGAATGGGGCCGATTTCCAGGTGAAACTGTGTCGCGAGTGATCGCGTGTGACCACCAAGGCGGCCCAACGCATCGCGTGGGGTTCACAAACTCGGCTCGGCTTTCCGCCCACGGCCATCTGGCAAGGTTCGGCGCTCTGCTGTCGTGGTCGAGGGGAGGGTTGCTTGCTCTGGTCGTTTGCGTATCTCGCCGTGCGGAACGTGTTCGCGCTCGTCTGGCTGCTGGCGCGGCCGCGTCGCTCGAAGGAACTCGAGATCCTGGTGCTGCGCCATGAACTTGCGATGCTCCGCCGGCAAGCACGGCAGCCGAAGCTGACGCGGCCTGATCGGGCACTGCTGGCAGCGCTGAGCCGATCACTGCCGCGGACCGCCTGGGCGGGCTTCCCGGTTAAGCCCGAGACGCTGCTGCGCTGGCACCGCCAGCTGGTCGCTCGGCGCTGGACGTATGCGCGCCGGCCACACGGTCGGCCGCCGTTGCAATCGTCGCTGCGCGCTTTGATCCTGCGGCTTGGCCACGAGAACCCTCACTGGGGCTACAAACGTATCGTCGGCGAACTCAAGGGCTTGGGCATCTCTGTGTCTGCGACCTCGGTACGCAAGGTGCTGCTCGAAGGAGGAATGCAGCCAGCGCCGGAGCGGAGCCAGTCGTCGTGGCGCGCGTTTCTGCGCGCGCAGGCAGGAAGCATGCTTGCTTGCGACTTCCTCACTGTTGAGACCGCCTTCCTGCAACGAATCTACGTGCTGTTCTTCATCTCGCTCGCGACGCGGCGGATCGAGTACATCGCCTCCACCTCGAATCCCGACGGGCGCTGGGTGACCCAGCAAGCGCGCAACCTTCTCATGCAGCTCGGCGATGAGCACTCCTTCCGGTTCCTCGTGCACGACCGCGATACGAAATTCAGCCACGCCTTCGACGCGGTCTTCCGCACCGAGCGCATCAAGGTGATCCGCACCCCGGTCCAGGCGCCGAACGCTAACGCCCACGCCGAACGCTGGGTACGAACACTCCGCACCGACTGCCTCGACCGGATCCTCATCCTCGGCCGCCGCCACCTCGAACACGTCCTCGGCGTCTACCGCCGCCATTACAACGAGCACCGGCCGCACCGCGCGCTCGACCTTGTCCCGCCCAATGGCCGCGACCCGACGCGGCTGAACGCGGCCGATTGCCTACGGCGTCACGATCTCCTCGGCGGCCTCATCCACGAATACGAGGCCGCCTGAGTTTGCGAACCCTACGCGCCGATCGGCGCCGGGCAGACGACGACCGCGACGTGGTGCGCGTCGCCCTGCCCGCCGCAGAACTGCGGGCCCGCGGTGTACGCGACCGTGATGAGCGCGACCTGATACCGGGCGTCGAACGCGACCCGGACCCTCGAACGCGGGAACGAGGTCCGTCCGGCGAGGCGCCGATCCGACACGGCACGGGCGCCGACGGCGCGCTAAGGTGGACGCGCTCACGTCACGGAGCGTCCGTTGACTCAGCAGTACATCGTCGGCGAGTTGTCCTCGTTACTTGCCGAGTTCGAGTCGGCGCGAGATGGGTTCTTGCGCGACGCCGTGGGCAGCCTCCGCCACGAGGTCGAGTCCAGTTCCCTGTCCATACTCCCGCAGCTGGCGCAGGAGGCGCTGGACCTCACCGACCTGATCTGCCGGTCCGCCCTCGAGCAAAGGGACGCGGATGCCTTTTGCCGCTCATTGGCCGCCGCGTCTGCGCTTGGAGACTTCGGGGTGGCCGCCGGCCTTCTCCCCTAGCGCTTCCCGCAGTCCTGGAGGAGGCATGAAGGGCAAAAGACGAGCGTCTCGGCGGAGCTATTCGGCTTGGCCGAACGCCTTGATCTCCTCCATCTCCTGCGGCGTGAGCTCGCGAGGCACCTCGCCGCGGGCCGCCTTCACGCCCTGCACGTGCTGGCGGATGTCGTCGACGATCTCGGGGTTCGCCAACGTGGTCACGTCTCCGACGTCGGCGAAGTTCGAGATGCCCGCGATCACCCGGCGCATGATCTTGCCGGAGCGCGTCTTCGGCATGTCGGCCACGATCCAGACGTTCTTCGGGCGCGCGATCTTCCCGATCTCCCGTTCGATCGCCTTCGACACCTTCTGCTCAATGTCGGTGCTCGCCGGGACGCCGGGCTTGAGCGAGACGTACATCTCGACCGCGCGCCCACGAAGCTCGTCTATGACGGGAACCGCCGCCGCCTCGGCGATCTCCTCGACGGTGATGCTCGCCGACTCGAGCTCTTTCGTTCCGAGGCGATGCCCGGCGACGTTGATCACGTCGTCGACCCGCCCGAGGATCCGGAAGTAGCCGTCCGAGGTCTGGACAGCGCCGTCGCCGGCGAAGTACGGCCAGTCGCGCCAGTCGGTGCTCTCCTTGTTCCGGCAGTACTTCTCGTAGTAGACCTGGACGAACCGCTCGGGCTGGCCCCAGATCGTCTGGAAGATGCCGGGCCAAGGATTGCGGATGCAGATGTTGCCCGCCCGGCCGCTCCCCGCCTCGACCACGTTGCCTTCTTCGTCGTAGATCACCGGGTAGACACCCAGTACGCCAGGGCCGCAGCTACCCGGCTTCATCGGCTGCAGCGCGGGCAGGGTGCTGCCGAGGAAGCCGCCGTTCTCGGTCTGCCACCAGGTGTCGACGATCACCGCCTCGCCCTTGCCGACGACGTCGTGATACCAGCGCCAGACGTCGGGCTCGATCGGCTCGCCCACCGTCGTCATGTGCTTGAAACGGTAGTCGTAGTTCGTCGGCTCGTCCGGACCGAGCTTGCGCAGCATCCGGATCGTCGTCGGCGCTGTATGGAAGATGTTCACCCCGAGCCGCTCCGCGATCCGCCAGGGACGTCCGGCGTCCGGGTACGTGGGGACGCCTTCGTACATGACACTCGTCGTGCCGAGCGCCAGCGGCCCGTACACGATGTAGGAGTGGCCGGTGATCCAGCCGATATCGGCGAAGCACCAGTACGTGTCCTCCGGGTGGATGTCCTGGTAGTACTTCGACGTGCCCGCGACATAAGCGAGGTAGCCGCCGGTGCTGTGCTGGGCCCCCTTCGGTTGCCCGGTCGTGCCGCTCGTATACATGAGGAATAGCGGCGCTTCGGCGGGCATCGAGACTGGATCGACCAGCTCGCCGCGGTAGTCGTCGATGACCTCGTCGACGAAGAAGTCGCGGCCGTCGACCATCGGGCTCTGCGATCCGTACTCGCCCGGGTGCCGCCGCCAGACGAGCACCTTGTCGACCTCCACGCCGACCTCTCGTGCGCGGGCAAGGGCCTCGTCGGCCTTGGCCTTGTGGTCGAGGAGCTCGCCGTTGCGGTAGTACGCGTCCATCGTGACCAGGATCCGGCTCTCCGAGTCCGCGATCCGTTCACCGCACGCCGCGCCGCTGAACCCGCCGAACACCTCGGAATGAATCACGCCGAGCCGGGCGCAGGCGAGCATCGAAACGGGGAGCTCGGGCAGCATCGGCAGGTGGAAGGTCACACGGTCGCCGACCTCGACGCCGCAGAAGTCCCGAAGGAGCGCAGCGAACTCGTTGATCCGCGTGTAGAGCTCCTGATAGCTGATCGACTTCGTCGCCTCGTCCTCCGGCTCCGGCACCCAGATCAGGGCCGGCTTGTCCGCCCTGGTGGCCAGGTGGCGGTCGACGCAATTCACGCAGGCGTTCAGCCGCCCGCCAACGAACCACCTCCAGAACGGCGGCTTGCTCGTGTCCAGCGTCGTGTGCCATCCCGCGTCCCAGGTAAGGAGATCCGCGTACTCCTTGAAGCACTCCGGGAAGTGCTCCTCGCTGAACCGCTCGAAGATCGCCGGATCGGCCGCATTCGCCTGAGCGACGAACGACGCAGGCGGCTCGTAGTACTCCTCCTCCCGCCAGTGCACGGCGATCTGCGCCTCGGAGACCTGCGCCTCGTCTACATCCGCCATTGGTCACCTCCCCAGGGAACTCATCGAATACAGCCTCAGCGCATGAATAAGCATGACAGCGTCCAACGCGTCAAGGCGCCGAGGACCGCCGCGTTTGGTTTTAGAGACAGCCGAGAAAAGGATCAGGCCGGAGTTGCCCTGTCCGATGAGGGCAAGAAGCTGCTCTGGGGGCGAACCTGCGCGACTGCGCCGATCTCGCCGCCCGTCTACCCGACGTCGCCTTCGAGGAGCTGACGCGCACGCTGAGCGCCAACGCGCCGGGCTCTAGCCGTTCCGCGTCCGCGCGGGAACCGCGGTTCTCGCCGTCTGACACCTGGCCGCCGCTGCCTGTTGGGTGCCAAAACTCTGTTCACATCGCGTGATCATCCCGATTTGCAGGTGGAACCAGGTGCTGACGCCCGACACGGATGACGCCGAAAAACTGAGAGGTTGACCGTCCCGACAACGTGACCATCTACGGCGGGACGGACAAACTCCCCGGATGAGAAACCTTGTGGGGTGTCAGATGAGAGAAATCGAGGACTTACGGGCGGAACGCAAGTGTTGGCACCCCACGGCTCGAGCCGGTCGCTGCGCGCCAGTAATAAAGGAGAGACTGACCGCCTCTGAGCGCGGCGGGTTGGCAATTCCAGGCGGAGGCGAGCCGCAGGGTTCGCACACTCGATTTCCCTGCAAACCCCTGGGATCGGTGCGGCTGACCGAATTTACGCACCCTACGAGCACGCGAGTCGCGCGCGCTGTTTAGATGCGGCGTGCAGCGGCGATGAGCGACACGCCCGGAATGTGGAGCTCTCCGCTGGGCGTCTGGTAGGGGCGGGCTGCGTCAGCGGCGCGTGCGCGTAGCGCCTGTGCGGCAGGCTGCGGAAGTTGTGCGAGCTTCTGTGCCAGCGGACCCGCAAGCGCGCAGCTCCGCTCCCACCATTCGTCGACGGAGGCTGCCTCGTACGGCGTCGTCACCTCGTCGACGGAGACGGCTGACAGTCCGGCAGCCGCGAGCAGCGCGGCGAGCCGGTCGGCGTCGTCGAGCGAAAACGGGTGCGGGATCCCTGGTGGAGGCGTCGGCGCTCCGAGCTGCGCGCTGACGGTGTCGAAGACGATGCCGAGCCAGGGGTTGCGCTCCCGCGGCCCCCAGACCGCAATCGCGACGCGGCCGCCGGGTCGGAGGACGCGCCGAATCTCGTGGGCGGCGCGGGCGGGGTCCGGGACGAGCATCAGACCCTCGCGGCAAAGAACGACGTCGTAGCTTTCGTCCGGTTCCTCGATTCGCTCCAGGTCGAGCACTTTCGTGCTGACGTTTTCGAGCCCCGACGCCTCGGCCCGCGCCGCCGCGATCGACGTCATCTCGGCGACGACGTCGGAGATGACGACCTTACCGTCGGGCGCAACGCGTGGCGCCGCCGCCAGGCCGACGCTGCCGGGCCCGGACGCGAGTTCGAGCACCCGCTCCCCCGGCTGCGGAAGCGTCCGCTCCAGCATCTTCTCCGTGATCGGAGCACCCCGTTCGTCGACGTAACCGGCGTGCTTCTGCCAGGCCCCCGCCACCGAAGCCCACATGCCGCGCAGGCGCGCGCGCAACTCGTCGCCGGCCGCGTCCGCTCCCCGTACGTCCGCGTCCGACTGCTGCTCGATCATGCTTCCCGCTTCCACCATGCGTCACCTCTCGCTTGTCGCTGCCCAGTCAGTGTTACTGATCGAGTAATCAGAATACTGACAGAGTAATGAAACTACCGGTAGATTATTGAAATGGCCGAGAGTGTCAAGAGCAGGCGCCGCTACGACTCGCCACGGCGACGAGCACAGGCGGCCGCAACGCGGCGCGACATCCTCGAAGCTGCCGAGCGTCTGTTCGAGCAGCGCGGCTACGCCGCCACCACGATCGCCGCCCTTGCCGCCGAGGCGAACGTCGCGCTCAAGACCGTCTACGTCAGCTTCGAGACGAAGAGCGGCGTCCTGCGCGCGCTCTGGAATCTCCGCCTGCGCGGCGACGAGGGCGATGCTCCTGTCAGCGAGCGACCCTGGTACCGCGAGGTGCTCGAGGAGCAAGACCCAGAACGCCAGCTGCGCCTCACCGCGCGCAACTCGCGCGAGGTGAAGCTCCGAGTCGGGGCGCTGTTCGAGGTCATCCGCGGCGGCGCCCTCGTCGACCCCGACATCGCCGCACTCTGGGACCGCATCCAGCGCGAGTTCCACTCCAACCAGCGCGCAATCGTCGAGAGCCTCGCGGAGAAGAACGCGCTCCGACC
>WNFV01005522.1_pt1 | contig 15297 bp, 15 predicted proteins | sample 5400101 | NCBI WGS metagenome assembly WNFV01 (sample SAMN13153361, study PRJNA577476) | soil metagenome | isolation source: 115 cm soil or saprolite under grassland replicate 1 | place: USA:California | collected 2016-06-15 | reverse complement strand
GCCAACTGGCGGCCCAACGGAGAGAGAACAGAGGAAGTGCCTTTTGTCGTAGCGCGCGTGCTGCTCCAGGACTTTACTGGCGTACCCTTGCTTGTGGATCTTGCAGCGATGCGTTCCGCGGTTGCGCGTCTGCATAAAAATACCGAGGTCATCGAGCCGCTGGTTCCAGTTGATCTCGTAATCGATCATTCCATCCAGGTTGACTTCGCGAGCACCAAAGACGCGCTGCGGAAAAACATGGAGATGGAGTTTAAGCGCAACAACTCGCGTTACCAGTTTTTGAAATGGGGAACACAGGCCTTTGATGGCTTCGGAGTGATTCCGCCGGGCATCGGAATCTGTCATCAGGTCAACCTTGAATTTCTCGCAAAGAACGCCTGGGAACGAAATGGCTTCTACTATCCTGACACACTGGTGGGTACGGATTCACACACCACGATGATCAATGGTTTGGGAATTGTGGGTTGGGGCGTCGGCGGCATCGAAGCCGAGGCAGCGATGTTGGGTCAGCCGGTTTACTTTCTGACACCGGACGTTGTTGGCGTGCACATGACAGGCAGTTTGCGCGAAGGCGTTACGGCGACCGATCTTGTGCTTCGAGTTACCGAGATGTTGCGCAAGGCGAAGGTGGTTGGAAAGTTTGTTGAGTTTCACGGTGACGGCGCTGCCAGTCTGTCCGTAACGGATCGCGCCACGATCGCCAATATGTCGCCTGAATATGGGGCGACGATGGGATTCTTTCCGGTTGATGAAGAGACTTGCGTGTATCTCAAAGCCACTGGTCGCACGGAAGAACATATCGCTGCCGTGCGCGGCTATTACCAGGCGCAGGGATTGTTTGGTATTCCGAAGGAGGGTGAATGCGAATACACCACAGTGCTTGATCTCGACCTTGCGTCGATCGTTCCGAGCGTCGCAGGTCCCAAGCGGCCGCAGGATCGCATCGAGCTGTCGAAGCTGAAAGAGCAATTCGGCGAACTCCTGGAGAAACCAATTGCTGATGGTGGGTACGGGAAATCAAGCGACGAGATTAAGGCGCGGTATTTCACCCGCATCGGAACCGTAGACATTGCCAGGACGTTGTCGGGTGGCGGCGGTGAGCAGCGACCTGAACCAGTTCCGGTTGCCGCGGGTGGAGTGGTCACTCCTCAAAACACTAGCGTTTGGACTGAAACCGAAATGGTTAACAATCGACCCACTCCGGATCGACTTGAGGAGATTCATCCAGAAGAATTTCCGCACGCGGAAGTAGACCTGGGACATGGCGACGTCTTAATTGCCGCCATAACCTCCTGCACGAATACTTCGAATCCAAGCGTTATGCTCGCTGCGGGCCTGCTGGCAAAGAAAGCGGTGCAGCGCGGTCTCGACGTTCGCTCTTCAGTAAAAAACTCGTTAGCTCCAGGCTCGCGAGTAGTCAGTGAGTATCTGCAGAAGACAGGATTGCAGGAATATCTGGACAAGCTTGGCTTCAACCTGGTCGGCTATGGCTGTACGACCTGCATCGGCAATTCAGGCCCACTCGATCCGAACATCGAACAGGTTCTGAGTGATCACGATCTCATCGCCGCCAGTGTTCTATCCGGCAATCGCAATTTTGAAGCACGCGTACATCAAAGTATTAAAGCGAATTTCCTGATGAGTCCACCTCTGGTAGTGGCCTTTGCGATTGCTGGAAGAGTGGATATCGATCTGTCGCAAGAAGCGTTAGGCAAAGACAGTGACGGTAAAGAGGTTTACCTGCGGGAAATTTGGCCGGACCTTAAGGAGATTAATGCGCTGATGAGTGCAGCGATGGATCCGGAAACTTATCGAAGATTGTATCGCGATTTTGAAGCGCAGAATCCGCTCTGGAACGACATTCCCACCAGCACGGGAAACGTCTACAAATGGGATCCCGAGTCAACTTACATTCAGGAGCCGCCATACTTCGAGAACTTTAGCAATGCGGTTGAAGACTGGCGCGATGTACACAGCGCGCGACCTCTGGCAATCTTTGGCGACTCGGTTACAACAGACCACATCAGTCCGGCCGGGGCAATCAAGCCTAATTCTCCGGCCGGACTGTATCTCCAGGCAAAAGGCGTTAGCATCGAGGATTTCAACAGCTACGGTTCGCGCCGCGGCAATCACGAGGTAATGGTCCGAGGCACATTCGCGAATGTAAGGATCAAAAACTTGATGGTACCGGGCGTTGAAGGCGGCGTCACGATTCGTCAGCCGGACGGCGAGCGTACCAGCATTTACGACGCTGCGATGAAGTACCAGTCGGAAGGAGTGCCACTCGTCGTTATCGCCGGGCAGGAGTATGGCACCGGAAGCTCGCGCGATTGGGCGGCGAAGGGAACAAAGCTGCTGGGTGTAAAGGCGGTGATCGCGCAAAGTTTCGAACGTATCCATCGCAGCAACCTTGTCGGCATGGGCGTCTTGCCTTGTCAATTCAAAGAAGGAACCAACGCTGCCTCGTTGGGACTTGGTGGCAGCGAAATGTTTGATGTGATCGGATTGGAGGATGGAGTAAGACCGCTAAAAGATCTCCGGTTTGTAATCCATCGAGCGTCAGGTAGTACCGAAGAAGTGCCGGTCACACTTCGTATCGACACCCCCATTGAGATTGACTATTACCAGCACGGCGGAATCCTTCCGTACGTTTTGCGACAACTACTCGCCGGTACGACCGACTTTTAGTATTCGCCGGGCCTCTGACTCCGTGCGAGCGAGATGTTTCGTTGACTCTGTATTTTGTAGTCTTAGCTCTGTAGGAGCGGAATGTTCAACTAATGGTCAATAGCGATATGTCGCTCCTCTCGGGCATGACGCAATATTAGGAGAAGAAACTTAATAGTCACACACCTCGTAGAGCCCGAAGTTCTAAAGCAGTCTAAAGGAGTCATAATGTCATCAGCTCAGCCAGCCGAAGCCAATACGCCGCGGAAATACCAGCTCCTGATCGATGGGCAGTGGGTCGATGCTGAATCCGGCAAGACCTTCGCGACGCCAAATCCCGCCACCGGCGAAACACTCGCCGAGGTCGCGGAGGCCGACAAGGCGGACATCAATAAGGCTGTTGCGGCTGCCCGCCGTGCCTTTGAAGGTAAATGGTCGAAGATCAGCGCGCGCGATCGCGGCCGTTTGCTCTATAAGCTCTCGCAGTTGATTGAAGAGCACGGCAAGGAGCTGGCAGCGCTGGAAACTGCGGACAATGGCAAGCCACTTAGGGAATCGGCTTATGTCGATCTGCCACAGGTCGCCGAAAACTTTGAATACTTCGCGGGTTGGGCCACGAAGATTGAAGGTGAGACGATTCCTGTTCCCGGACAAATGTTCAACTACACTTTGCGAGAGCCGGTGGGCGTTTGCGGGCAAATTATTCCCTGGAACTTTCCGCTGTTGATGGCGGCGTGGAAACTCGCGCCCGCGCTGGCTGCCGGCAACACGATAGTCCTGAAGCCCGCGGAGCAGACTCCAGTAACGGCAATGGAGCTGGGAAAGTTGATCCTGGAAGCCGGCTTTCCTGAAGGCGTTGTTAATATCGTTCCCGGTTATGGTGAAACTGCCGGTGCCGCGCTAGCTGCCCATCCCGGCATCGACAAAGTCGCGTTTACTGGTTCGACGGAAGTCGGGAAGTTGATTGCGAGGGCCGCCGCTGAAAATCTGACCAAGGTGTCTCTCGAGCTCGGCGGCAAAGCTCCAAACATCGTGTTTGCCGATGCCGATATTGAGCAGGCGGTTAACGGTGCGATGATGGGCATCTTTTTCAATCAGGGCCAGGTGTGCTGCGCCGGCTCACGGCTCTTTGTTCAGCAGGCGGTGAAGGACGAGTTTCTCGGAAAACTAAAAGAGAAGTCCGCAAAGATTGTCGTGGGCGATCCGATGGACAAGGCTACGCATATGGGTCCGCAAGTATCGCAGGAACAACTCAATCGAATTAAGAGCTATACCGATATTGCACGAGCGGAAGGCGCAACTGTCGTAGCTGGCGGGGAATGTCCCACGCTCGAAGGAGCTTTTCAGAATGGTTACTTCTATCAACCTACAATCTTCTCAAATGTGAAGAACCAGATGCGCGTGGCACAGGAAGAGATCTTCGGACCAGTTGTTTCAGTCATTACCTTTGAGGACGAAGACGACCTGATCCGGCAGGCCAACGAAACGATCTATGGTCTGTCAGCCGGCATCTGGACGACCAATATCACACGCGCCCATCGTTTCGCGAAAGAGATTAAAGCCGGCGTGATCTGGATAAATACCTACAACATGTTTAATGCGGCCTCTCCCTTTGGCGGTTACAAGCAGTCGGGCTATGGCAGGGAAATGGGCAAGCACGCACTCGAGATGTACACCAACGTGAAAAGCGTGTGGGTCGATTTGTCGGGGAAACCGATTGGCTGGTTTGGGAAATGACTCACTACAAAATATCTCAAGCGTTCCTAGGCAGAAATAGTTAACCAGGTCGCAAAGGGCACGCAGCCCTATATTGCGATTCAGTCTTAATGTCGAGTGACTTTTACGGAATGGTGAAATATCTCAGGAATGCTGTGGGATGCCGGTAAAGACTACTCCTTCCCGAAAACGCTCCCCCAAGAGGAGAACACCCAAGCCTAAGACCTCGACTGTCTGCGACTTCTTGGTGTTCATAAGTCATTCAACCAAAGATCGATGGATCGCAAAACAGATTGCCAAATTATTGGAGGCAGCTGGAGGTATTAAGACGTTCTTGGATGAACGGGACATAAAGGTGGGGGACTCTATTCCCGAGTCAATTCGAACTAATATCCAACAATGCAATGAATTTTTGGTTCTATTAACAAGGAATTCGCTTAACCGTCCGTGGGTCTTGATAGAGATTAGTGCTGCTTGGGGGCAGGGGAAGCGCATCATAGCTATTGTAGATAAGGTTGCACCGGAGGAAATGCCTGAGATAATGCTTCCCTACAAGGCCATTGATCTTAATGATCTCGAAGAATATATTAGACAGCTTGCAGACCGCGTCAAAGGAGCGAATTCATGAGTTCTAAGAAAGAGGACAAATACAAGGAGAACATAAAAGTCTTTGTTAGTTATGCCATGGAGGATAGCGGACAGGCTGCGGAGCTCATGAGTCAATTAGCGCGGCAACCGAACTTTCAGATTTTTACAACGAGTAAGATTAGCGCGGGACAGAATTGGCGATCCAGGATAAAGAAGGAACTTTCTCAGAGCGATTACTTCTTAGTGCTGCTCTCACCAACTTCGGTTCAATCAAAGTGGGTTCAATTTGAACTCGGAGCAGCTTGGGGACTGAATAAGTTCATCATACCAGTGGTAACTGGTCAGGATGTTGTAAATCGTATTCCTCTCGAATTCGGAAACTTACAAGTAATAGAATTGAAGGACCTGAAAGGAAAACTTGGGTCCATTGGCGAGATTATCGAGTCTTATGAGAAGGCAGCCGCTTAAGAAAGTCCTTCAAAGCTTTTCCTGTATCTAAGGAATACAGATATTGTGGGTTTTTTAGGAAAACCGTTTTAGCATTCCTGGCATCAGTTAACTGCTGCGATTGTTCCCGGTCCGGTATAGATTTTGATGCGGCGCTCTCCCAGTAAACTTAAATTGAAAAAGGAGATGCGTATGCATTTGTTAAAGAGGTTCGGATCTGTATCGCTGATACTTGTGGCAGTGTTTCTGCTTACCGCCTGTCCCAGTCAAACGACAATTTCAAAGATAAATGCCGACCCGGCGCGTTATCGGAATAAAGAGGTCGCCATTGTCGGCACTGTGAAAGACAGTTACGGGGCCCTGGGCAATGGTGCTTACGAGATTGATGACGGCACCGGAAGACTATGGGTCGTGACGCGACGAGGGATTCCCTCGCGTGGAGCACGCGTAGGAGTCAAAGGACACGTCTACACCGGGTTCAATTTTGGTGGTAGAAACTACGGCACAGTTCTCGAAGAAACTGACCGGGGCGTGAAAGAAAGGTAAGCGCAGACTTTAGCCAGTGTCTATGGTCGGCGTATGGACGACAAAATAAACGCGCAGACCCTCGGCAAGCGTGCGATAGTAGACAGTCTTGACCGAGAGTTTGCGCGTTTGCATTTCAATTCATGCGCGATAGTTGAGCGCACTCCCGCAGACGTTTTGTACCGGCTTCCTGCACAAACGGAAGCGAGCTTTTTGAGTCAGGGATTGAACCCTGCATCATCGGTTGGCGAAAGCATACTAAGGTCCGCGGCAGCGATCGAGCAGACTTTCGGTGGAATAACTGCCAGCCTCTGGGACGATCCGTTCGAATGGACATTGCCGGAATATCTATTGACGCCGGCCAGGGTCATCGAGCACCTGGCGGACGTCGAAGCGATTCGGCGGCGCGCGTTTAGCAGCTTTGAAGATGATGCCTGCCTTTTGAAGCATATAGTTATGCCCTCCGGCGAGTCGCAACCACTGAATGATTTACTGCAGGAAACTCTACGCCGCGCGACTGCTCATCAAGCTTATGCCCTGGCTCTGCTGAAGACTCTTTCACGTATCAGTCCGCCTGGGTTTATTATTTAGCGCAACGGGTTTTGTGAACCACGAAATAAACAGGAAGCAGTAGCAGCTAATTGAGGTCTGTCGACATGTATTGTCCACATTGCGGACAGCAACAAGTTTCTGATGTCACCCGGTACTGCTCAAGGTGTGGCTTTTTGCTGGACGGTGTCATGGCGGTTTTGGCATCCGGAGGAACGCTTCCGACCCGCTACCTGCAACCGGGTAATCAAAAGCCTTCACCTCGTAGCAAGGGAATTCGTCAAGGTGCGATGCTCATGCTGAGCACTATACTCGTTGTACCTATCGTGGCGATCCTTAGTGTTAATCTGTTGTGGGAAGTTTCCCATATAGTCATTCCGCTGGCTGCTTTGTTCTGCTTCGTAGGCGGGTTGCTGCGGATCCTATATGCATTATTGATGGAAGATTCAGTGCCGCAAATCGATTTTGAGCAAGCGGGCTCGTACGCGTCGCCGGGTACTCCTCAATTCAACCGCACTGCACACAATGCTGCCTTGCCGCCGGCTGCAGTGAATCCAGCACCGAGTTGGAGGCCTCGCCCTAATACCGCTGAGATCTACCAGCCGCCGCCGAGTATCACTGAAAATACGACTCGGCTCCTGGACAAGGACGAGCCCAAGAGCCGTTAGTTCCTGGGTCTTCAGGGAAAACTTGCGTGCTCCTGCGATAGAATCATCCAACCATTCTTCGAACCGAAATGACATGGCCGGCGCTGTGGCCCACAGATGATCGAAACTATTCCCAAAACTTCGGCGCTCGCCGCACGACTTCGTGAGCGTATCAAAAACGAAGGCCCGATTCCGTTTTATGAGTGGATGAAGGTAGCGCTTTACGATCCACAGGATGGCTACTATCTCCGGATGGGTCAGAAGAAGTGGGGCAGAGAGGGAGACTATCGCACCAGCCCGGAGCGCAGTCCGTTATTTGCTGCAACCTTCTCCAGTTATTTCGCCGCGCTTTATGAGGAACTTGGCCGGCCTGCAAAATGGACGCTCGTTGAGGTCGGCGCTGGAGACGGCCACTTTGCAAGCGGTGTCTTGCAAACATTTCAGAAATTCTTTCCTGACATTTTCGCTGCGACTTCCTATATCGTCGATGAAGTCAGTGCGCATTCGCAATCGCTGGCGCGGCAACGTCTGGAAGGGTTTGCCGATCGGGTGATCTTCAAAGAGCTTAATGACATACAAATCGATCCGGGCGTAGTTTTCTCAAACGAGTTGCTTGACGCTTTTCCAGTTCACAGAGTTACTGTCGATAACGGTCAACTGAAAGAATTTTATGTGGACATTGGCGCCAGTGGAAACTTTGAATGGCTGCTCGGCGCCCCAAGCCTTGGATCGTCGGCGCGTTTCAGAGAGTATTTTGAGGGTTGCGGTATCGAGCTCAGCGAAGGCCAGGTTGCCGAAATCAGCCTTGAGGTCGAGGAATGGCTCGGCAAAGTCGCTGACAAGTTGCGCGCCGGCTACCTCATCACAGTAGATTACGGCGCTGCGGCTGAGGATCTCTATTCGTCCGTGGGACGCCGCCACGGAACCTTGCGAGGTTTTCGCGGTCATGAATTCGTGGATCACTTACTGGCGCGTCCGGGCCAAGAAGATCTTACGACGACAGTGAATTGGAGTCTTGTGAAATCGGTTGGGGCACGACTGGGATTTGAGGTTGTGGAATTCGAGCAGCAAGATAGGTTCCTGCTGGCCGCGGGATTACTGGAGCAGTTGGAGACTGCTTCGCGACAATGCAAAAGCGAAGCTGAGCGATTGGCCCTTAGTGTTGCTGCTCGAGAAATGATCTTGCCCGATGGCATGGCCTCACATTTTCAAGTGTTGGTGCAGAAGAAGACCTGACCAGCCAAAAAGGCAGAAGCGTGATCGTCAGGAAGACTTCCCTTCAATACAAACAGTCGCGCAAGATAAGGAAGACCCTGCGCGATGATCCGTGCTTTTGCCCAACGGTCGCTGGTAACAGTCATCGGAAACGGAGAGTTAGTGAAATCCAATTACAATTACAAGCTAATCGATGTTTCCCATACCGTCGAGCACGGCATGATCACTTACAAAGGTCTACCTGCGCCTGTGATTACAGATCATCTTACCCGTGAAGAATCGAAGAATTACTACGCGGCCGGCACTGAGTTTCAAATCGGCAGGATTGAAATGGTGGCTAATACGGGAACCTACCTCGATAGTCCCTTCCATCGTTACCCGGATGGGACGGACCTCGCCGGACTTGGTCTCTATTCCTTGGCGAATCTGGACGGCATGGTAGTTCGGCGCCTTGGCACTGAACGCGCAATTCAAGTAGCAGCCGTGGCGGGCCTGGATCTAAAAGCCAGGGCGGTACTTTTTCATACTGGCTGGGACGTGCGTTGGCGAACCGAAGGATACTCCGATGGCGCACATCCTTTCCTGACCGAAGGGGCGGCGAAATATCTGGCAGACGCCGGCGCCGCGCTGGTGGGCATCGATTCATATAACATCGACGCTACCGACGATCGTAGTCGTCCAGCGCATTCAATCTTATTAAGCCAGGGTATTCCGATAATTGAGCATCTCTGCGGACTTGGTGAGCTGCCGGATCAGGGTTTCAAGTTTTTTGCGGTACCGGTGAAGGTTAAGGATTTTGGCACGTTTCCGGTGCGCGCATTTGGTATAGTGCCGAATAAGTAGTCGTTAAGCTGAACATGACGTCGCCGCAGCGGTGAGCATAACATCTGATTTCAAGACTCCAGAACACGTAGCCACAAGGAGAACTTAAATGGGAATAAGTGAGTCATTGTTACCCGAGTTTGATCATGAAATGGCTAATACGCGAAAAACCCTGGAGCGTGTTCCCCATGAGAAGTTTGCTTGGAAGCCACATGAGAAGTCGACGGCCATGGGCGGGCTGGCAACGCACTTGAGTAATCTACCGACGTGGGCGGTTTATGCGATTGATCAGACTCGTTGGACCTTGCACCCGAGGGCAAGCCGCTGCCGCCCGCCGAGTTGCCGAAGTCGGAAGCGGAGCTTTTGGCTATATTCGATGCGAATTCCGCAGAAGCAAGAGCCGCGATTGCCGGAGCCAGTGACGAAGCCTTATTTAGAGCACTGAGCTTCTAGAACAACTGGAACTTGATTGTTAGATATTTCTTCGGGTTCTGGCGGAAGTCGTACATCAATTTCACGCCTTCCGACGATAGTTGATTGACATTGGAGTAGAGTGCTTCGTCTGTCAGCAGTTTTCCGACTGTCCCTTCACCGCGCTGAGCTGACGAGACGATATTGTCAATTCGTTCGGCTGTTGTATTGAAGCGGGCAATGGCGGCGCGGGCGTCGTCATACATTTGCTCGTCTTTGATCAGTCTGCCGAGAGTGCCGTGCCCGGCATTGATGTCAGCAATCATGGCGTTGATTTGATCGACTGAACGATCGAGCCGGTCAGCTGTGCGATTGATTCGATTGTAGAGTTCGTCGTTTGTGAGAAGTTTGCCGGCTGTGCCCCGTCCGGCGCGCAAGTCGACCGCAATCTCTCGCAACTGCAAGGCGATCTCGTTGGCGTTGTTGTATAGCGCAGGATCATTCACAAAACGGCCCGCCGAGCCGTTTCCAGATCTAACCAGACGCATCACATCCTCGGTTTCTCGGACGGTTGCGTTGAGGTTGTTATAGAGCGCCTCATCGATGAATAACCGTCCGACCGTCCCCTTGCCCTCCTGTACGTCTGTCACTATTACACTGATCTGATCGGAGAGCTTACTGAGACGTTGGGCCAGATCCGTGCCCGAGGTAGCGAAGTCGTTTACCGTATTCGCGCTGGAGGAACGCAGGATGTAGTAATCTTTTACCTGCGGAGCCAATGCCGTTCCCGGGCTAATGTTGATCAGCATTTCGTTTCCCAGCAAGCTGGGGGAACCCTGGGTTGCTGTAGAATCCTCGCGTACGCGTTCGGTGGCTGGGCGGCCGTCAACAACGGCGTCGATGGTCATCAATGCTTCAACGCGTGGTGCGTTAGGCTCCGTAGAAGGTGGCAAGAGAGTAATGCCCTCTACCTTTCCGACCCTAACGCCGGAGAGGCGAACTTCCGATCCCTTACGCAGACCATTTGCATCAGCAAAACGCGCTTTCAGGTGAAGCTTCTTCTTAAACGGGTTAATGTCGCCGGAGGCATTGAGTATCAGAAAAATCAAGATGACTATGGACAGCAGCACGAATATGCCGACACGCAATTGATTCAAGCTTACCGTTTTGGTTGATCTTGGCATGGCGCAAATCTAAGGATGAAGTAGGAAGAATGAAAGATGAAACCGGTTGGACGCGAAGTCCGAAGACCCATCGTGGTTTCTCTCATTCATCCTTCATCCCTCATCCTTCATCCTTTCTGATCAGTGTCCACGAAGAAACTTCTGAATGTATGGGTCCTCAGCCTTGCGCAGACTTTCGTCAGTACCGCTAAAAATTATGTTGCCCTCGCGCATCATCATCACTTTGCTGTTGATTAGACAAAGACGCTCGCCCTCACGCTCAAAGACTACCTGACCCTCTTCGTTTACAACGGCGTATTCAGAGCACAGGTAATCGAGGTTGTTCATCTCGTGGGTCACGAATATGGAGGACACATCTTCCAGGTCTCGAAGCTTCATAGCGAGTTCGCAGATTGTGCGCGCGGTTGGCGGGTCGAGACCAGCCGTTGGCTCATCGAAGAGTACGATCTTCGGATCGCCGATCAGGGCGCGGGCAATACCGACGCGCCGGCGCATGCCCCCCGAGAGTTCTGATGGCATCTTGTCGATGGCGTCTTCGAGATTAACGAAGCGAAGCATGCGCCGCACCTCAGGCTCGACTTCCTCTTCTGCCAGGCCCTGCTCGTGCAAGCGATAGGCGACGTTATCGTAAACCGACAATGAATCAAAAAGCGCGCCCTCCTGGAACACCATCCCAATCTTCTTGCGCACGTTCATCATTTGGACTTCGTTGTAGTCAGTAATGTCTTCGCCGTCAACGAAAATTCGTCCCTGGTCAGGTTTTAGCAAACCCAGCACGAGCTTGATGATTGTAGACTTGCCGCCGCCTGAGCCACCGAGAATGATCTTTGTCTCGCCCTTCATGACCCTGAAGCTGAGTTTGTTTAGCACCATTCGATCGTCGAAGGCGAGCACCACGTCGCGAAACTCGATTGCAGGAACGGCTCGAAGGCTGTCATCGATATGGGCAAAAGTGGAACCGGCCGCATTTTGGCTGACCTGTCCGGAGCTGATGTGAATTGAGTCTGTCGTTGATAGAGCCATCGGTTGTTTAAGACGCTAACTTGTGGGCATTCCCAAAATATATTGCAGCGCTCGGGCGAGAAAAAAGTCGGAAATGATCACGACAATCGAGGCAGTCACAACGGCTCGCGTTGTCGACCTTCCTACGCCCACGGTGCCGCCTTCTGTGTTCAGTCCTTTGTAACAGGCAATCGATCCAATAATCACAGCGAAGCAAGTCGGTTTTATTACACCACCAATAATATCATCGGTGCTAATTCCATCACGAACTGCAGTGAAAAATTCACTCGTTGACAGGCCGTAGAGGCTGGTCGCGGCAAATGCTCCGCCAGCGATTCCCACGCAATCCGCGAGGACAGTGAGCAGCGGCAAAGTGATAAGCAGGGCAATTATCCGAGGAGCCACAAGTTTCCGTACCGGGTCGGTGCCAAGGGCCCGCATCGCGTCGATCTGCTGAGAAACAGTCATCGACCCAAGCTCGGCAGCAATAGCCGAACCTACCCGTCCGGTGACCATCAGGGCTGTCAGCACCGGACCCAATTCGCGAACCAGAGATACTGCTACCAGCCGACCCGTTTGGGTTTGCTGGCCCCAGTACGCCAGCGTTGGATAGGTCTGCACAGCAAGCACACCGCCGGTGAAGAATCCAGTTAACAAAATGATTGTGAGCGAACCGACGCCAATCACATCCATTTGCGAAATTGCTTCGGAAAGATAGCGCGGGCCTTTGAAAACGCCACCGACCGCACGTGCGGTCATCAGCGTGGTTTCTTGCAGCTCGAAGATAGAGCGCGTAACGAAATTCATCTAGGGGCTGATAAAGGAGCTAGCCAGCAACGGCCTCGCGTTTTCGTCGGTGGACTTCGCCTTGGCCGCTGTTGCTACGTCTGAAGAATCGTGACCGTAACCCTTCTTTCGAAAGCCTTGGCCTCTGATAGGACGACGGCTACATCTGAAAAGAGCGGCTTATCATGCGCAAAATCTACGCAATGCGTCAAGCTTCAAGATATTGCGTGTGGGCCGCAGACAGCGGATGGCGTGCAGATTGTAACAATAGGAACCGGTCAGCGATTCGCCAACCGGTCGGATTTGTTGGCACCTTCCAGCAGGCTTAAGGGCGCGGGCGGCGTGGGTTTTGTCGACGAGGAAGCAGTGGTCCGAGGCCGTTGCGTTGATTCTGCAAACTACGAGAGCGCTCCTCTTTCAGCTTTTGTCTCTCGTCGCGGTTATTCAGCAAGCGTTCCCGCCTGAACTCTCTGGCTTGCTGTTGTAACGATCGCAGGACATTTCTTTGTTCCGGAGTCAAGACTCGCCTGATTCTGACTTCCGTAAAGATTCTCATTCGCATCGCCGCTGCCTGAGCTGTTGCCACCTCGCGCACACGCTGTTCGACTACAGACTCATCAGGGTTATCAGAATCCAACGCCGACTCAAGCTGTCGGTTAGCATCGCGAACGCGTTCATTGATCGCAGCTCGCTCGGTTTTGCTCTGTTCTCGGATAGAACGTATTTGTTCGCGCTGCTCGGGTGTCAGATTCAGTTGACGAATGGGATCCACGCCCTGTTGAGTTTCCAAACTGGCCGGCTGCTGCTGGTCTGTCTGCCCATAAATAGTGGGAACTGCAGTGAAGAACATCAGCATTGCAAATAACACTAAGATTTGTCCGTCGTGCCTCATAAAAACCTCATAGATACCTTCATGGTTGTCAAACGTCCGGAGCGAACTGTAGTGCGTTGCTCAATCCGCAAACTAACAGTCTGCGTGATAGTACCGTTATTGATTAATTCGGTCGTCGAGCAGATCAAGGTCGCTCTCACTCTTCACGGATATCAACCTCAAATCTGCAGCCAGTTGCTCGCGCTCAGTCTTCGAGAGGGGGCGTCGTGCCTTCTGATTCGAAAGATTAAAGGCCACAGTGTTGCCGCGGTTAGCGACTCGCTGGCGAGGAGCTTCATCGGCGGTTGCTCGTATCGACTTTGGATCTGGCGCTCTCTGTTTAGAATTCTCTCGTCGGATAAGTTCTTCCCGCACACGCCGCTCAACAATTGCCTCGAGTTCTTGCGGCGAATTGGGGGTGCTGCCCTGATTTGCGATTGTCGCAACGGGAGGTTTATCTCGGAAGCGTGCAATAGCGAATCCCGCCAGTATGCAGAACAGAACAGAGGCGACGGCCACCGCTGCTTTCATCCACAATGGCGAGAGCCTGAAAAATTCTCGTAGCGCCGCCAGCGCTGAAGACTTTTTGTGGTCCACTTTCATCACCGCCCAAGCCGGAGAGGAGATAACTCCAAGAGCTTCATTGCGCCACGCCACCACCGACTCACGAATGTCGCGAAAAGCCTCGAGCTCCGCGTTGCACGAGGCACAAACCCGTACGTGGCGCTGAAAAGTTCGCGCCTCAACATCATTCAACTCGCCATAGAGAAACGTGATTAGATCGTTCTCTCGTCCGCAATTTGGGGCAGCCTCGTCTTTCATTTCACTTTACTCCCACACCTATTCTGCGTTTCGTCCAAATTTCTCAAGGCGCATCTGCAACTGTCTCAATGCCGTGTATAGTCGGCTCTTAACAGTGCTCAGTGGCACGTCGAGCGCTTCGGCAATTTCCTTAAAAGTAAGTTCCTCGAATTCCTTCATCACAACAACTTGCCGTAATTCCACCGGCAAGCTATTCACCGCCAACCGCACGGCCGCCGTAGTTTCCAGGCCCTCAACGACTCGTATCGGCGAATAGCGAATCGGCGCCGCAAAACTCGTCGCATTCTTTTCCTCTTCTGTCTCGAGCGCGCTCTCGTTTCTTACCTTTGCTCTTCGCTTGCGCGTAATGCACTGATTGACGGCGATTCGATGCAACCAGGAGGAGACCTTGGCTTCACCACGAAAGGTGCGTAGATTTCGAAAAGCAGCGAGAAAAGTCTCCTGAGTGGCGTCACGCGCATCGTCCTCGCGGCCGAGCATGCCAAAGGCAAGCGCGAAGATTCGTCGCTCCCAGCGTTGTACAATCTCGCCGAAAGCTTCCGCGTCACCCGTCAAAGCACGTTCTACGATCTGCTCGTCGGTCGTAGCCGTTCCCATCCTATCTAGTTGCGAGCCTCCATCGCCCGCGTTTCCCGTTACTCTGCGCCCACGATTTAGGGCATCGCGCTCAATCATTTAGACGTGATTGCCTCTATTTAAGTCTAAGAAAAACCGGAGCACGATTGCCGTCAGAGCCTCGGGTTCTGCTTGTCCAGTCGAACCTCGACATAGTTCCGGCGAAATGGCGGCCAACCAAGTTTAACAAACGCGTTGACACGCCTAAGTTTACTCGACATAATGAGCGAGCGGCCATTGAGGCTGGTTAGACTTGCGACCTTCCAGGAAAAGTTTCACTTCTTAAGACTGATCCCACAACCCTTTTCGAATAAATGCTGGAAAAGATTGGGCGAACTCGCCTGCTATACATTGTCCTCGGCGTGCTGCTGTTGGTCGGGCTCTTGCCACTGGCCTTCGCCGGCACGCTTCTTTCCGGACGGAGCGCTGA
>WNFV01006574.1_pt1 | contig 15301 bp, 16 predicted proteins | sample 5400101 | NCBI WGS metagenome assembly WNFV01 (sample SAMN13153361, study PRJNA577476) | soil metagenome | isolation source: 115 cm soil or saprolite under grassland replicate 1 | place: USA:California | collected 2016-06-15 | reverse complement strand
GGAGTCGTTCCTCCCGATCGCAGTCGCCACCGGGTGCGTCACGGCCGTCCTGATGGAGCGGATCGCCTTCCGGCCCGTGCGGAACGCGCCGCCGCTGACGCTCCTGCTCACCTCCCTCGGGCTGAGCCTGATCATCCAGAACGTCCTCCAGCTCTGGCGCGGTCCGCGAGCGGAGAGCATCAACATCCCGAACCTGACGGCGTCCACCTTCCATGTTGGCGGCGTGATCATCCAGTGGGTCGACGTCGCGACGGTTCTGACCACGTTCGCCGCGCTCGTGACTCTGAACGTCTTCTTGCGCAGGTCTGTCCGGGGGCTGGCGATGCGAGCCTCGTCCGAGGACTTCACGATGACCAGGCTGATGGGCATCCGCGCGAACACCGTGATCACGGCCGCATTCGCCGTCTCGGGCATCCTGGCCGGGATCGCCGCCTTCTTCTACCTCGGTGCGACGACGGGCCAGGTCGGCTACGACTACGGCTTCAACCCGCTCCTGAAGGGATTCGTCGCCGCGGTGATCGGCGGTCTCGGCAGCCTCAGCGGCGCAGTGCTCGGCGGCTTCATCCTCGCCGGCCTGGAGATCTTCTTCCAGGTCACCCTCCCGGCCGAGAAGACGCCCTTCTCGACCGCGATCGTCTTCGGCATCGCCGTGCTCGTCCTCCTGTTCCGGCCGCAGGGAGTGCTCGCGGGACGCAGCGTGAAGGTCGAGCGGGTATGAGTGCCCAGGCCCCGACCGCGAACGCACTCCAAGGCGCCAAGGGCAGCGAAAAGCTGACCGACCTGTGGATCGTGCGCGCCTTGGCGGGAGGCGGCGCGACGTCCGTCCTGCTCATCGCGCTGATGGTCGGTCTCTTCCAGACCGGGTCCGGACGCACGCAGCAGGTCGTGTTGATCTTCCTCGCCTACCTCCTCGTGGTACTCGGCCTGCAGATCTTCACGGGCAACTCGGGCGTGATCTCGTTCGGGCACGTCGCGTTCATGGCGATCGGCGGGTACACGGCGATGCTGATGAACCTGAGTGTGTCGTCGAAGGCGAGCCAGATCGGAGGCGCCCCGGGTTTCATCAAGAACGCGCATTTCGACTTTCTGCCCTCGACGTTGATCGCGATCGTGGTGACGGCTCTCATTGCGCTGCCGTTCGGGTTCGTCTTCGCACGGCTCTCGGGCACTGCGGCGGCGATTGCGACACTGGCCGGCTACGAGATCGCGATCACGGTGATCGCCAACTGGGACACGGTCACCCACGGGACGTTCACCCTCTACGGCCTCGAGACCTACCCGACCCACACGCTCTTCTGGTGGATGATCGGCTGGGCCGCGATCGCGGTCATCGTCGCGCGCCTGTTCCGGGACTCCGGGTTGGGGCTCTCATTGAGGGCGACGAGCTCGGACGAGCTCGTCGCGCGCGCAGTCGGCGTCAACCTGCCGCTCGCACGACTCGCCGCCTGGGTGCTCTCGGCCGCGGTCGCCGCCGTCGGCGGCGCCGTCTACATGAAGTTCCTGGGCTCGCTGGCGCCGACGACGTTCAGCTTCAACCCGGTCATCGTCGTCACACTCGTGATGTTCATCGTGGGTGGGCGAAGCGTGTCCGGGGTGATCGTCGGGGCCGCCTCGATCGCGTTCATCGACGAGGTCCTCAAGCGGGTCGAGAACAGTCTTCAGCGGTCCGGGATCGAGATCATCGGACTGGCTGCGATCTTCACGCTGATGATGATCTTTCGATCCGAGGGCCTCCTCGGCCGCTGGGAGATCGACGAGTTGGCGGTGCGGTGGTGGCGCTCCGCCAGGGGCGGCAAGCCGGCCGTCCGGGAAGGAGGGACGACCGGGCAGACGACAGACGGTTCGTAAGGGTCGGCGGTGCAGCCGCCGAGAGCGCGTAATCGATCCACGAAAGGGAGGTTGCAGTGCCCAAGCTACGAGCAAGGTTCCTGCTCCCGCTTCTCGTCGCGCTGATTGCGTTGGCGGTCGGGACGGGGCTAGGCGTCGCCAAGTCAAAGGGCCGGAGCGCGCTCCCGTCCGGCACCTACAAGATCGGCTTCGTCGAGAGCAAGACAGGGCGCCTCGCGTTCTACGATCCGCCGTTCTACCAGGGCCTGAAGCTCGCAGTCGACCAGATCAACGCCAAGGGTGGGGTCGGCGGCAAGCTCAAGCTCCAGGTGGTCACTCAGGACGGCAAGAGCGATCCGGCTCAGGGCGCAGTGGTGGCCAGCGATCTGATCAGCCAGAAGGTGCAGTTCGGCATCACGCCGTGCGACGCAGACATCGGGATCCCGGGAGCCGCGAAGTTCCAGGCCGCCAAGATCCCGGTCGTCATGGCCTGCGGCTCGGGGTGGACGTTCCCGCAGATCGTGGGCGACTACGCCTTCATCAACGTGTACGGCACGGCTGCGCTCGGTGCGGCACAGGCCGAGTTCGCAATGAAACAGGGTTGGAAGAAGGCGTACAACCTGTCGTCGACGGAGTACTTCTACGGCAAGAACATCGGTGACACGTTCGCGGCTCGCTACAAGCAGCTCGGCGGCAACATCGTCGGCACGGGCTACTACAAGTTCGCTGACACCGACTTCCGCGCCCTGGCCACGCAGATCGCAGCGCGGAAACCTAATGTCGTCACCTCCACGATCGTGCTCCCCGGCTCCACGACCTTCCTCAAGCAGCTCCGGGCAGCGGGCTACAAGGGGCCGGTCCTGGGCGCCGACTCGTTCGACACGGGCGCGATGCGGGGGGCCGGCAGTGCGCTCAACAACGTGTGGTTCACCACCCACGCCTGCCCGTCTGCTCCAAGGACGGCGGCGTTCTTCGCAGCGATCAAGAAGGCCACCGGCAAGGCTCCCGACGGAGCGATCGTCTCGACCGGCGGCGACCTGGGTCTGCTGATCCAGGCGGCGCTCCTCAAGGCAGGGAGCGTCGATCCGACCGCTGTTCGCAATGCGTTCGCGAGCCTGAGGAACGTCCAGGGTGTCAGCGGCGTGATCAGCTATGCGGGATCGCCGCAGAGGGGCGTCCCGAAGAAGGACGTCTTCATCATCAGATACGTCGGAGGCAAGCAGAAGTGCCTCACGCACTTCTACCCGAGGAAGGTCAACTCACTGAAGTAGCGGGACAAGGCGGTTGATGGCTGACAGGACACGATGAAGCTCGAGGTAGACACAGTCACGAAGGACTTCGCGGGGCTGCACGCGCTGCGCGAAGTCAGCGTCGACCTCGAGCAGGGTGAGATCCTGGCAGTGATCGGGCCGAATGGCTCCGGGAAGACGACGTTGATCAACGTCATCTCGGCAGTCATTCGGCCCACCTCCGGGGAGGTGCGGATGGACGGGACGACACTCACGAACCTCGCCTCGCATCAGGTCGCCCACGTGGGCGTCGCCCGCACCTTCCAGAACATCCGCCTGTTTCGCGACATGACCGTGATCGAGAACGTCGAGGTCGCCGCCTCGCGAAGTCCGCGTGCGAAGGGCTTGCTGCGGCCGCGCCGGATCAGCCGTGAGGCGCTCCAGATCCTGGGCCTCGAACGTCATGCACACACGGTCGTCGCCACACTCGCCTACGGCCTCCAGCGTCGGGTCGAGATCGCCCGCGCGATCTCGATCAAGCCGCACTTCCTCCTCCTCGACGAGCCGGCAGCAGGTCTCAACGAGTCGGAGTCGGACGAGCTGCTCGACGTGATCCGCTCGCTCCGGGACCGCCTCGGCGCGGGCATCCTGATCGTCGATCACGATCTCCGGCTGATCATGCGCCTCTCGGAGCGGATCCTCGCGCTCAACGGAGGTCGCATGCTCGCACAAGGCACGCCGGAGCAGATCCGGCACGACCCCGCGGTGATCGAGGCCTACCTCGGTTCGGACTTCGCCGAGAGTTCCCAGGATGGGCCGGCCGACACGCAGAAGATCGTCTCGGCCGACTCGTAGCTCTGGTCAGGTCTGCTCGGCAGCCGACGTCGCCAGCTCCGGAAACCGCTCGTCCTCGGTCCCGGTCCCGGCGACCAGCAAGCCACGGGCAACCTCGTCGCTGGCGGTCAGCGGCCCGTACACCTCCGGTCGCCGGTCGCGCAGCATCGGCCACCGGCGGCGGGCCGCGTAGACCTGCTCCCGGTCGAGCTCGGCGACGATCGTGTCGTCGCCATCGTCGGTCGCCTGTGCGACGATCTCGCCGAACGGGTCGACGACCAGCGAGCGCCCGCCGAACACCCACTCGCCTTCGAGGCCGACCTTGTTGCAAGGAGCCATGTAGACGCCGTTCTCCCATGCGCGCGTGATCATCAGCTCGTCCCAGGTCGGAAAGCGCGGCGCCGCGAACGGTCCCAGTATCACCTCGGCGCCGTTGACGGTCGCACACCGGGCGGTCTCCGGAAAGCAGTGGTCGTAGCAGATGACCACTCCGACCCGGAAGCCATTCACGAGCACAACGGGGAAACGGATCCCGCCTCTGAAGTAGATCTTCTCGAGGCTCTGGACCGCCGCAGGGTGCGTCTTCCTGTACTTGCCGAAGATCTCGCCGTCGGGCCCGACGAAGAAGGCCGTGTCGAAGTAGAGCCCCGGCCCCTGCTCCTCGAAGATCGTGGCGCAGATCGTCGTCCCGTGCTCCCTCGCCTTCTCGCGGATCGCGGTAATCGTGGGACCGCTCTGCGGCTCGGCGCAGTCGATGTACGCGTAGTCGCGGTACTGGAAGACGTACTCGTGGTTGAAGAACTCGGGCAGGACGATCAGGTCCGGCTTCTCGTCCGCCACCTCGTCGATGTACCGGCATGCCTTGGCAACGTTCTCGTCGCGCGCGTCCGCCTTGCTCTGCATCTGGATGAGTGCCAGTCGCAGCGTGCTCATTGCTCCTCCCCTCAGACGGCGACGGACGGCGCGAGCTGCTCGCCGACCCGTGCGCGCTTGACGAACTTGCCGGCCCCCGGCTGGGCGACGAGCTCGCCGCTGTCGACGATCAGCTGCCCGCGGACGAGCACGGTCTCGGGGACGCCGGTCACCTCCGTGCCCTCGAACAGGTTGTAGTCGCACGTCGAGTGGTGCGTCGCGACCGAGATCGTGTGCTTCTTCTCGGGATCGAAGATCACCAGGTCGGCATCGCTGCCGACCGCGATCGTGCCCTTGCGGGGGTAGAGGCCGAACAGCTTCGCCGGCGTGGTCGAGAAGAGCTGCACCAGCCGGTTCAGGTCGAACCTGCCGGCGCGGACGCCGAACTCGTGCAGGATCTTGAGCCGCTCCTCGATCCCGGGGGGCCCGTTCGGGATCTTCGAGAAGTCGTCCGTGCCGCCCATGTCCTTCTGGCCCTTGAAGTTGAAGGGCGCGTGATCGGTCGAGACGACCGAGAGCTTGTCGGTGCGGATCGCGTTCCAGCACGCCTCGACGTGCCGCGCGTCTCTCGGCGGCGGCGTGTAGACGTACTTCGCGCCCTCGAAGCCGGGCTGGTCGATCTTCGAGAAGTCGACCATCAGGTACTGGGTGCACGTCTCGCCGACGACGTCCCAGCCCTTCTCGCGGGCGAGCTCGATCGGCTCGATCGCGTCCTCGCAGGAGACGTGGACGACGTAGAGCGGGCAGCCGGCGATGTGCGCCAGCTGGATCGCCCGGTTCGTCGCCTCGCCCTCCGTCTCCGGCGGCCGGGTGAGGGAGTGATACTTCGGAGCGCCGTTGCCCTGGGCGAGCGCCTCCTTGACGAGCACGTCGATCACGTCCCCGTTCTCGGCGTGCACCATCACGCGCGAGCCGTTCTCGGCCGCGACCTGCATGGTCTTGAAGAGCGTCTCGTCGTCGACGTGGAAGTCGGTGCCCTTGTAGGCCATGAACAGCTTGTAGCTCGTCACGCCCTCGTCCGGCAGCTTCGCCAGGTCCTCGAGCGAGCCGCCGTTCTTCAGATCCGTGACGATCAGGTGGAAGCCGACGTCGATCACAGGCTTGTTCGTCTCGAGCTTCGTGTGCCAGTTTCCGAGCCCCTCGACGAAGCTCTCACCAGGGTACTGAGCCGCGAAGTCGACGATCGTCGTCGTCCCGCCGAACGCACCCGAGACCGTTCCTTCGTAGTGGTTGTCGGCCGTGGTCGTCCCACCGAAGAAGGTGTCCATGTGCGTGTGGACGTCCACTCCGCCCGGCAGGACGTACTTCCCGCCCGCGTCGATCTCGCGGTCGGCGCTCACGTCGAGGGACTCGCCGATCAGCGCGATGTGCTCGTCGTCGATGAAGATGTCACCGACGTAGTCGTCGGCGGCGGTGATGATCCGGCCACCGCTGATCAGGGTCGACATCTCTGCTCCTCCTTCTCGTCGAACTCGCTCTACGGGGCAACCAGCGCCGAATACGCGTCCGGTCTCCGGTCGCGGAAGAACCCCCACTCGTCGCGCATCGTCGCGCTCACCTCCGTGTCGATCTCGCACTGGAGGATCGCATCCGGCTCGCTGCCGAGCTGGCCGACGATCTCGCCTTGCGGATCCGAGAAGAAGGCGCGCCCGTAGAAGTTCGTCGGGCCACCCCCGTCGTCGATGCCGACGCGGTTGACGCCGCCCACCCACATGCAGTTGGCGACCGCGTGGGCTCGCAGCTCGAGCTCCCAGAAGGAGCTGCCCGCCGCCGTCGCCGTCGGCACGAACATCAGGTCGCAGCCGGCGAGTGCCAACGCCCGTGGGCCCTCCGGGAAGTGCCGGTCGTAGCAGATCACCGTGCCGACCTTGACGCCGGTCTCGGTTGGCCAGACGGGATAGCCGAGGTTGCCGGGCCGGAAGTAGTACTTCTCGATTCCGGTGATCGCGGGCATCTTCACGAGCGGGATGCTGTTCTTGCGGTACTTGCCGATGATCGCGCCGTTCGGGTCGAAGAAGACGGCGGTGTTGTAGAGCTCCCCGTCCTGCTCCTTCTCGTAGAAGGGGAAGAGGACGTACGCGTTCGCGTCCCGTGCAGCCGCCGAGATCGCCTCGGTCGAAGGACCGGGGATCCGCTCCGCCAGCTTGAGCCACTTCGCATCGATCTCGAACGGGAAGTACACGTTCGTGGCCAGCTCCGGCAGGCAGATGATCTCCGCGCCCTCGCCCGCCGCCTGCTTGATCAGCCGGACACCTTTGTCGACGTTCTCCTCCGTTCGATCGGAGAAGTTCATCTGGATGACGGCCGCTTTCGCTTTCACGGTGTCTTCTCCCCCTCTCGCTTACGTCGCCGCAACCTGTGTGAACACGGGAACGATTTCGCGCCCGTACGTCTCGATCACGCGCTCGGGCTCGGGAATCGTCGTGTAGATGTTGTACTCGCTCACGCCCAGCGCCTCGAGCTCCTTCAGCTTCTCGGTGCACTCCTCAACCGTCCCGAGGACGGTGAAGCGATCGACGATCTCGTCCGGTACGTAGGCGTAGTGGTCGGCCTCCTGCCTGGTGTGCCGGCGGTAGTCATAGTCACTCCTCCCGTCGACGTAGGCCCGAAGCTCCTCGGGCAGCGTCTCCGGGTCGTGGTGTCGCAGGATGTCGGCGATGTGGTTGCCGACGAGCGCCGGGAACCAGCGCAGCCGGTCGCGCGCCTCGGCGTGGTCGGCGGAGACGTAGCTCGGGGCAGCCACCTGGACATGGAACCCGGACGGATCGCGCTCCGACTCGCGGAGACCCTCGAGCACGCGCTCCAGGCACCATTCGACGAAGAACGGGTCCGCGACCTGGAGGATCACGCCGTCCGCGATGCGCCCGGCCAGCGCGAGCGCCTTCGGCCCGTACGCGGCGACGAAGACGGGGACCTCGCCCCCTTGTGCCCAGTCGAGCCTGACCGGGTGGCCGTCGATCTCGATCTCGTCGCCTCTCGTCAGCCCGCGGATGATCCGAACGGCTTCCTCCAGGTCGGCCAGGTTCCCGGGCCTGGCGCGGCGGATCCGGACGGCGCTGTCGCCCCTGCCGATCCCGCAGATCAGCCGGTCGCCGCCGATCATGTTCGCAAGCGTGGCGAAGAAGCTGGCGACGACGGTGGGGTCGCGGGTGACGGGGTTGGTGACGCAGGATCCGACGACGACGTCTTGCGTCCCTGCCGCGATCAGAGTCATCTGCGGCGAGTACTCCTGCATGAGGATGTGGGTGTCCCAGCACCAGACGTGCGTGAATCCGCAGGCCTCGGCGAGCTTGGCCTTCCCGACCTGAAGGTCGATCGGGGGGTCGGTTGGAAGGCTGATCCCGAAGTCCATCTTGTGTCCGCGGGTCGTCCGTGGGCCCCTCCCCGCGTCGCGCAGCGATCGTACGGCATTCGGTCGCAACCGGAGTGGCCTACAGTTGACCGGTGCTCGAGCCCGCCAGGACAGTTGCAGAGTTAAAAGAGCTGCGCTCGTTGACCGGGGACGCGGAGGGTGCGCAGCGCGTCTGCTGGACGGAGAACTGGGCGACAGCCCGCACCTGGTTCCGGGAGAAGCTCGAGGACCTGCCGGTCGACATCGAGACGGACGAAGCCGGGAATCTCTGGGCGACACTGGCGGGCGACTCGGAGCGCGCGGTGCTGATCGGCGGGCACCTCGACTCGGTCTCGAACGGGGGCTGGCTCGACGGCTGCCTGAACGTGCTCGCGGGGCTGGAGGTTCTGCGCCGCATCGCAGGGGAAGGGCGTCCGAGTGCGACCGTCCGGCTCGTCGACTGGGCCGACGAGGAGGGCTTCCGCTTCGGCCGCAGCCTGTTCGGCTCGAGCGCCGTTTCGGGCAGCCTTGACCCGGACGAGTTCCGCATCCTCCGCGACTCGGAGGGAGCGTCTCTTCCCGAGGTCCTGGCCGGCTACGGCATCGAGCTCGACCGTGCCCTGGAAGCGGGCAGGGAGCTGGCAACCGCCGCGGCGTATCTCGAGCTCCACATCGAGCAGGGACCGGTGCTCGAGCGTCTCGGGGTTCCGCTGGCGGCAGTGCTCGGCACGTACGGCGTCGAGCGCCACATCGTCCGCTTCCGAGGCCAACGCGCGCACGCCGGCGCGACGCCGATGGACATGCGCCGCGATCCGGTCGCTGCGGCCGCCCGCTTCCTCCTCGAGGGGCGTCGAATCGCCGACGAGTCGGGGAGTGTCACGACCGTCGGCACCATCTCCGCTCCCGGCGGAATCGTGACGGCGGTCGCTCCGGTCTGCGAGCTGTCATTCGACCAGCGCCACCTCGACGACCCGACGCTGCATGGCATGGTCGCGACGGCAAGGAAAGCGAGCGAGCGGATCGCCGCCGAGGAGGGCGTCGAGGTGGAGTGGGCCGTCCAGTGGCGCATCGCGGCGCGGCCGTTCCACCCGGAGCTGATCGGCTTCGCCGAGGCTGCGATCGACGAGACGGTCGGCACCGTCCACCGAATGCCGAGCGGCGCCCTTCACGACGCGGCGGAGATGGCAAGCGCGGGCATCCCGACGGTGATGCTCTTCGTCCAGAGCCTCCACGGCCTGAGTCATACGAAGGAGGAGGACACCCGGCCGGAGGACCTCGAGGCCTCGGTTCGGGCGCTCGACCGGCTCGCGGCCAAGACGATCGACTGGGTCAGCACGCGGTAACGGCTCAGGCCATCGAGAGCTCCGGCACCGGATGCTCTGCGTGCACCGCCAGCACCGCATTCCGTACGCCGTCGAGTGCCTCGTCGACCTTGGATTCGTCCATCGCCGTCGAGATCGAGATCAGGCCGCGCCCCGCGGGGAAGAGGCCCTCGTTCAGGCAGGCGAGATGGAAGAGCCGTGCGTGCGTGGGGTCGGTACGACCGACGTCGCGCTTCGTCCTGATCGGCCCGTCGACCAGGTGGATGTTCAGCAGGGAGCCGGTCCCCGAGGCCTGAATCGCGAGGCCGAGCTCGGCCCCGAGCGTGTTCACCCCTTCGCGGAGGCGGTCGCCGAGCGCGTTGATGCGGTCGTACTCATCCGGCGTGTACAGCTGCATCGCCGCAACGCCGCCGGCCATCGTCGCCGGGTTGCCGTTGAAGCTGCCGTAGTGCGGAACGTGACCGGCTTTGCTCGGATCGCAGATCTCCATGATCTCCGCCCGGCCGCCGAATGCGCCGACGGGAAGGCCGCCGCCGATGATCTTCGCCATCGTCGTCAGGTCGCCCTCGATGCCGTAGAGGCTCTGTGCGCCGCCCGGTGCGAGCCGAAGCGAGATCACCTCGTCGAGGACGAGCAGGGCTCCGACCTCGCTGGTCAGCTCTCGCAGCCCGGTCAGGTACTCCGGCTCGCACGGGATCATGCCGCCGGCGCCCATCACCGGCTCGACGATCACGCAGGCCAGCTGGTCGCCGATCGGCTCGAGGACCGCGCGCGCACCCTCGATGTCGTTGAAGGGGATGACGACCGTCGTCTCGGTCGCCTTCGGATTCAGCCCCTTCGAATCGAGGTACGGCGTGGGCCGTTCGACCGGACCAGCCTGGTCGGGCGGCGGCGCGACGCTGACGGTGATGTCGTCCCAGGTCCCGTGGTAGCCGCCCTCGGCCTTTGCAATCAACGGTCGGCTGGTGAAGGCGCGGGCGACGCGGATCGCCATCATCACGGCCTCCGTGCCGGAGTTCGCGAACCGGACCAGATCAACGGAGGGAATCCGCTCGACGAGGATCTGCGAGAGACGCATCGACGCCTCGTGCGGTGCGGCGAACGCGCTACCGCGGGCGACCTGCTCCTGGATCGCCTCGACCACCGCCGGATGCGCGTGGCCGTGGATCAGCGACGTGTAGTTGTTGAGGAGCTCGATGTAGCGGTTGCCGTCGATGTCGGTGAAGAAAGCGCCCTTTCCTTCGGCGACGAACGGGGGGTACGGTGGAAACCAGGCCGTCGACCGCGTGTCGCCGCCCGGCATCGACTTCGCGGCCTCGGCATTTCGCGCCGCCGAATTCGGCGTGCGGGCGAGGTAGCGCTCGATGATTGCCGATCCCTGTGTCACTCGAACTCCTTTCGGTTCCCTTGAGACTAGAAGGCTCGCCAGCCCCCGTCCACGACAAGCGTGTGCCCGGTCACGAACGACGACTCGTCGCTCGCCAGAAAGCGAACGGCCCCGCGGAGGTCGGCGCTCCGCGGCAGCGACGGCAGGGCTGTCCGGGGGCGCAGCACCTCACGGCGAAGCCGGTCGCCGAGGTCGCCCTCCGCGAACATATCCGTCGACATCGGCGATGGGAAGAAGCCCGGTGCGATCGCGTTCACGCGGACGTTGTGTGGTCCGAGCTCGACTGCCAGCGCCTTCGTCAACCCCTCGACACCGCCCTTCGACGCGTAGTAGGAAACAACCGGGTACTCACTCGTGGCTCCCTGGGCGAACACCGAGCTGATGTTCACGATCGAGCCGGAACGCTTCGCGACCATCACCCGCGCGGTCTCGCGCGCTGCGAGGAACGCGCCGGTCAGGTTGACGTCGATCACCTGCTGCCAGTCGGCGAGTGTGTGCTCGAGCAGCGGCCTGAGTAACGAGGTGCCGGCGTTGTTGACCAGGATGTCGACAGTCCCGAACGCATCGACCGCCGCTGCAACGAGCCCCGTGACGCTGCGCTCGTCGCAGACGTCTGTCGGCACGGCCACCGCCTCGACGCCGTAGCCGTCACGGAGCTCGGACGCGACCTGCTCCAGCAGCTCCGCCCTCCGCGCGGCGACGACAACCCTCGCACCAGCTTCCGCAAGACCGTGCGCGAACTCTTTCCCAAGCCCGTCGGAGGCGCCGGTGACGATCGCGACGCGACCGTCGAGCCCGTTCTGGTTCATCAGCGCGCCGTGACCTCCGCATACGCCTCGGGCCTGCGGTCGCGGAAGAAGCCCCACTCCTCGCGCAGCCGCTTGCTCAGGTCGGTGTCGATCTCGCAGTAGAGGATCTCGTCTCCCTCCGTGCCGGCGACGGCGATCAGCTCGCCGTTCGGAGCGCTCCACAGCGAGCGTCCGTAGAACTCGAGGTCGAAGCCTCCCCGGTCCTTGCCGACGCGGTTGACGGCGCCGACCCAGTAGAGGTTGGCGATCGCGTGGCCGCGGAGCTCGATCTCCCACATCTCGCCGCCGAGCGGCGTGGCCGTCGGGACGAAGATGACGTCGGCTCCGTTGAGCGCGAGGCAGCGCGGCCCCTCGGGGAAATGGCGGTCGTAGCAGATGGTGACTCCGACCTTGATCCCGAGGTCGGTGTCCCACACGGGATAGCCGAGGTTGCCCGGGCGGAAGTAGAACTTCTCGTTGCCCTCGACGCCGTTGACGCTGACCAGCGGGATCATGTTCTTGCGGTAGAGGCCGACGACCTCACCGGACCGGTCGAGGAAGGCCGCCGAGTTGTAGAGCTCGCCCTCCTGGACTTTCTCGTAGAACGGGAAGACCACGTAGGCGTTCGCGTCTCTCGCCGCCTGCGCGACCCTGGTCATCGACGGGCCTCCGAGCGGTTCGGCGTACTCCATGAACGCGCGGTTCATTCCGATGCAGAAGTACTGGCTCGTGGCCAGCTCCGGCAGGCTGATGATCCGAGCCCCGTTCTGTCCGGCCTCGCGGATGAGCTCGGTCGCTCTCGCCACGTTCTCGTCGACGTCCGTCGAGAAGTTCATCTGCACGAGCGCGCACTTCACCTTCATCGTGTTCCTCCGTCTCTCAGGGGACGGCCGGCGCCGTGGCCTTGATCCTCGGCGCGATCGTGCGGCCGTACAGGTCGATCGTCTCCAGTAGGTTCGGGATGTAGGGATAGATGTTGAACTCGGAGACGCCCAGCTCGGCGAGCTCGCGCAGCTTCGCCTCGCACTCCTCCTCGGTGCCCAGCACACAGAACCGGTCGCAGATCGCGTCCGGGACATACTTGCTGTGGTCCGCGCCGGGATGGCCGTGCTGGCGGTAGTCGTACTCCGGCCGGTCGTGGACGTACGTGAACAGGTCCTCCGGAAGGTCCTGCGCGTCGTGGTGCCGCAGGACATCCGCGATGTGGTTGCCGACGAGGGCCGGAAACCAGCGCGTCTGCTCGCGCGCCTCGTCTAGGTCGCTCGAGACGTACGTCGCCGCCGAGCAGTGGATGACGATCTCGCTCGGGTCTCGACCGGCCTCGGCCGCACCCTGCCGCACGAACTGCATGCCCCACTCGATGAAGTACGGATCGGCGACCTGAAAGACCACGCCGTCACCGAGCTTGCCCGCCAGCGTGAGCGCGCGAGGGCCGTAGCCCGCGATGTAGATGGGCACCTTCGCCTTCGCCCAGTCCAGCTCGACCTCGACGCCCTCGAGCGTCATCTTCTCGCCGCTCGAGAGAGTGCGGATCAGGTTGACGGCGTGCTCGAGGTCGGCGAGCTTCGCCGGCTTTCGCTTCATCACCCGAACGACGCTGTCGCCTCGGCCGATGCCGCAGATCATGCGGTTCCCGGTGATCTCGGCAAGGGTGGCGAAGGCGCTCGCGGTCACCGTCGGGTCGCGGCTGACCGGATTCGTGACCAGCGTGCCGAACTCCATCGTCTCGCTTCGAGAAAGCCCGATCAGCCAGCCGAGGACGCTGTAGCAGTCCTGCCAGATCACGTGCGAGTCGTACATCCAGAACTGGTCGAAGCCCGCATCCTCGGCCGAGCGCATGATCTCCAGCCGATTATGACCCGCTCATTCAGTCAGGGAGCGCGCTGTAGACGGGCGCGCTCGAGGCGAGCGCGCCCGTCCGCCCCAGTCCTGGGGCAGCATTCCGCGCGAGGCTGTCCTTTTCCCCCTCCGCCGTTCGTCTTAGAGGCGACCATTCCGACAAGGAGGAAGCGCGATGAGGTACATGCTGCTGATCCATCAAGGCGACGCCCCGACGCCGTACTCGCCGGAAGAGTGGGAGCGCCTCTCGGAGGACGAGCAGAAGGCGATCTACGGCGCGTACCAGGCGCTCAACGAGACGCCCGGCGTCAGCGCCGGCGTCCAGATGCAGCCACCGGAGACGGCAACCACCGTCCGCGTGCAGGACGGCAAGACGCTGACCACCGACGGGCCGTTCGTCGCCGTCAAGGAGGCGCTGGGCGGCTACCTCTTCTTCGAGGCCGACGACCTCGATGCCGCGATCGAGCTCGCCTCGCGCATTCCGGCGGCCCGGATGGGCGGTGCGGTGGAGGTGCGCCCACTCGTTGAGCACTAGCGCCCTCGAGCAGGTCTTCCGCGACGAGTGGGGCCGCGTCCTCGCCGGTCTGATCGGCTTTCTCGGCGACTTCGACCTCGCCGAGGAAGCCGCCCAGGAGGCGTTCGCGGTCGCCGCCGAGCGCTGGCCCCGGGACGGAACGCCCACCGACCCGCGTGCCTGGCTGGTGACCACGGCGCGCAACCGCGCGATCGACCGCATCCGCCGCGATCGCACGCTCGCGGCGAAGACCCGCTTACTCGACGTGCCGGAAACCGTGGAGGACGATGTGGACGAGACGACCATCCCGGACGAGCGCCTCGAGCTCGTCTTCACGTGCTGCCATCCGGCGCTTGGGCTCGATGCCCAGGTCGCGCTCACGCTGCGGACGCTGGGCGGGCTGAGCACGGAGGAGATCGCCCGCGCCTTCCTCGTCCCCGAGGCGGCCATGGCCAAGCGGCTCGTGCGCGCGAAGCGCAAGATCAAGGCCGCCGGGATCCCGTTTCGCGTGCCACCGGCCCATCTGCTCCCCGACCGCCTCGCCGCCGTGCTCGCGGTCGTCTACCTGATCTTCAACGAGGGCTACGGCGGCCGCGGAGACCTCGCGGCCGAGGCGATCCGGCTGGGGCGCGCGCTCGCCGAGCTGATGCCCGACGAGCCGGAGGCGCAGGGGCTGCTGGCGCTGATGCTGATCAGCGATGCCCGGCGCAATGCGCGATTCGCCGACGGCACGGTGGTCCTCCTCTGCGATCAGGATCGATCGCTCTGGGACCTGGACCAGATCGCGGAGGGACGGGCCGCGCTCGATCGCGGGCTGGCGCTCGGCGGCCGCGACCCATACGTGCTGCAGGCGGCAATCGCGGCCCTGCACGTGGATGAGCCCCAGGACTGGGCGCAGCTCGCGGCCCTGTACGGCGAGCTCGCGCCTCACCGGCTCATCGGTCGTGGAGCTCAACCGGGCCGCCGCCCTCGCCGAAGCGGGCGACGTCGAGGCCGCGCTCGCACTGGTGGAGCACCTCGAGCTCGACCGCTACCACTATCTGCACGCGACTCGCGCGGAGCTGCTGCGCCGGCTCGATCGGATCGAAGACGCACGCGCGGCCTACGACCGGGCGCTCGAGCTCGTTCACTCGGACGCCGAGCGGCGCTTCCTCGAGCGGCGGCTGGCGGAGCTCCAAGGCTGACCGGCGGCCGTCAAGGTGTCCTTTCCGCCGCCGGCGGCCCTACCAGCGCACACTCGCCACTCTTCGCTGACGAGTCGAGCTGAGTACGCTGTCGCAGCTGTGAAGACGAACGAGCTTGTCCGGTCGCTGCGTGT
>WNFV01010423.1_pt1 | contig 15310 bp, 12 predicted proteins | sample 5400101 | NCBI WGS metagenome assembly WNFV01 (sample SAMN13153361, study PRJNA577476) | soil metagenome | isolation source: 115 cm soil or saprolite under grassland replicate 1 | place: USA:California | collected 2016-06-15 | reverse complement strand
TGCCGGTGATGGACCGCACTTGCGGCGGGCCGTGGTGGCGGCAGCTCGCCCTGGACACGCACGCTGCGTCGCGCTCGGGCGACTTTGAGGCGGCCGCGTTCGCGGTCGTCGAGGAGTACGCTCGCCGGCTGGCGACGGCTGCTGCGGCCGCATTTTGACACCCTCGCTGCGGTCGCGGTGGCCGGGTCGCAGGCTCGGGCGCTGATCGAACGTGGTGCGCTGACCGCGTCAAAGGGCGGCCGAGTCGCCGACTGGGAAGGGCTCACCTCGTGGTGCGACCCGCACACGGGACGGTCGAGCCGGTTCGCGCTGCGGCTGGTCCGTGCGTTGCCCGGGATGCACGCCAACCTGCGCCGTTTGCACAGCTCCGCCGGGTACGCGACCGGGCGGGCGAGGGCGTTGCTGCTGGCCCGGGCGTGTCTGGACCCGCGCTACGGTACGGCGATCCTGCTGGCCGCGACCGGCGACCACAAGTGGCACAAGCTGTACGGCGAGGCCGACGACATTGATCTGGCCAGCAACCCGACCTGGCGTGGCGGGCCGCTGGTGGAGCTACCGGACCTACTGCGGTCGACTGGCCGGACGGGCGCGCGGGGCAGGGCGCCGGCCGCCCGGGATGATTCGGCCGCGCGTGCGGCTGTACGGGCGGCCCGTGAACGGCGGATGGCCGAGCATGCCGCGGCAATGGAGGAGATCCTGGGCGCGCAGCCCGGCCAAGTGTTGTCGCCACAGGCGGCCCGAGTGGCGCTGGCGTCGCTGATGGCCGCCGTCCGCACAGGACTGACTCCGGGTACGACTGATCGGCGCACCGGGACCCGCGACGGGCTGGCGTGCACACTGTTCCACACCGGCGACGGTGTGGGCGTGCTGCTCGCACCGACCTGGCGGGTACTCCTGCCGCGACGGTTGCCGGTTTTCCACCTACCGGGCCGTTGGGTCACCGCGCCGAGAACAACGAGGTTGGATGGCGCCCCACGCGTCACGGCGGTGTTTGAAGCGTTGCGGGGCGCGGCATGACCGGCATGGAACTGCCGACTGGACGGGCCAGGCGGCAGCGTCGCGGACACGAGCCGGAGGCGGCCGCGGAGACCGCCTCGGTTCTCCGCCTGCTCATGGTCCAGCCGTGGCTTGTCGCCGGACGCGATGATGCGGCCATCGCCACCGTGCGGCGCAACGAGGCGGCTGTCCGCGACGCGCTGGGACGACTGGGCTGGGTGCTGGTCGTGGAGCGGGACATCGTCCGGCTGCGCAAGTCACCGCCAGTACGCCGGGACGCTTGGGCGGCCGGCGGACCGAATCCGCTGACCTGTTCGTGGTTCTTCCTGCTGGTTGCGGCGGCGGAGTCCATGCCCCCGCGGGTCAGTATCGGACAGCTGGTGACGGCGGCCCGTGCCGCCGCTGCGGAGGCCGAGGTGCCGGCTCCGGACGACAAACCGGAACGGCACGCCATCCTCTCCGCGCTCAAGATGTTGGATGAGCGCGGAGTCGTCGAGAGCATCGATGGGGACATCAACGAGTTCCTGCGCGATGACAACCCGCCGGTCCTCTTGGCCGTGTATCACCACCGGCTGGTCCACGTGGTCGTCAACTTCGGCACCGCCGACCCGGTGACCGATCCGGCAGGCTGGCTGGAACAGGTCGAGCGGGAGATCGATCCGGCCCGGCGCATGCGCCGCCGCTTGATCGATGACACCGCGGTGTACGCCTGCGATCTCGATCCTGACGAGGCGGACTGGTTGTCACGACGGGTCCGCAGCGACGATGGCCTGCCGCTGGCAGAGGCGTTCGGGCTGCACCTGGAGCGCCGCGCTGAGGGTGCGGCGTTCGTCGTGCCGACCGAAGCCTTCCGTTCGCGCTCCGAACTCGGCGACTGTTCATTTCCGGCGGGCGGCACCGTTGCCCACGCCGCGCTGCTGCTCTGTGATGTGGCCGAGATCGAGGGCGGCGTTGTGGACCTGGACCGGCCCGGCTGGCGCGGTCTAGAACGCGAACAGATCCTGACCCATCTCGGCGTGTTCGCGCAGCGCTATGCGGGCCGCGGTTGGTCGGCCGAGCACGTTGACAACCTGCCCGGCCTCGCGACGGAGGCCGAGTCGTTGTTGACCGGCGCCGGCCTGCTCCGATCGGACCGCGCGCGCAGGTGGTGGTTTTCCCCGGCGGCGGGCCGCTGGGAACGGCCGCCGGAACTGCGCCCAGCCCCGGACCGTACCTCGCGCACCAGGACAATCACGCCGACGGACACGCTGCTCGAACCTGACACAGTCGCCGGATCCGCTTCGACATGATCGACGCCTCGTCCAGCGGAAGGAGTCGCATGGCACCCGACGTCACCATGGCCTTGTTCGACGAAGGTGACGTGACGCAGCTGGCCGGACATCCCGAGAGGTTCACAACGCGGTGGCGACTGATCGGGGCCGGCCTGTCCAACGTCTGGCGCTTCGGCGACCTGCACCTGGACGCGCCCAGCGGCCGGCTATTGCTGCGCGGCCCCAACGGCACCGGTAAGACCACTGCGCTGGAGGCGCTCTGGCCGTACCTGCTCGACTTGAACGCCCAGCGGCTGGCCGCAGGAAAAGCCAGACCGACATCGCTGGCGCTGCTCATGCGGGAGGGTGCCAACGGCGCCAAACGCAGGTGTGGATACCTGTGGTTCACCCTGGCCGCGCCGGCCGACGAGGGGCCCATGTCCTACGGGGTCCGGCTGCTCTACAGCGACAGCAGCTCACCCGCGGTCAAGGTGACACCGTTCATGGTGCCCGGTGTGCCACTCCACGACGTCGCGGTCTATGGACCCGACCGAGGATTCCTTTCGGCAGAGCAATTCAGCGCCACGGTTACCGCAGCGGGCGGAACCGTGTTCCTGGACGAGGACGCCTACGTCGCAAACCTTGCCACCCGGATCTGGGTGGCCAACGACCGCGAGCTTCTCGAACTCGCCAACCGCATCCGTGCGGTGCGCAACCCCACGCTGCTCGGCGATGTCTCTCCGCGGGCGGCCGCGGATGCGTTACGCGACGGGTTACCCGGCGTGTCCGACGACGTGGTGACGGCGACCGCAGAGGCCCTCGCCGAGTCCGACGCCACGCGGGCGGCGTTCAAACGCGACCAGGAAGCGGCGGTCGCCCTGGACCGGTTCGCCGAGACATGGGCCGGTCACGTCGTCGAGGTCGTCACCCACACGCGGTAGCGCGGCAGGCGATGAGCGACGCCGCCAAGGCCGAGAAGGAACGGCGCGGCGCAGAGGAGAAGCTGTCGGAGGCCCGAGAGCACCACGGGCGGGTCGCCGCGAACCTCAAAGAGCTCAACGACACGGCCCGCGACCTCGACGCGACGCTGCGGGCTCTGGAGGAATCGGAGGCGTACAAGGCTGCCGGCCGGCTCGCCGATCTGCAGGGCGTGGTTGAGGCGCAGCGAAGCACCGCGGCGGCCGCCCTGGCGGCGTTCCAGCAGGCGATCACGGCGGCCAAGGGACGCGCCCGGACCCTCCGAGGAACCGGCGACGATCTCGTGTCGGATCTCGACGCTCTCGCCTCGACGGCCGGCGCCGCCGACACCCGCGCTGCACCGGACCACATGCCTCTGACCCGCCGCGTCGGGCCACGAGAGACGTACCTGGTCGGCGACGTATCGGTTGATCCAGGCCCGCGGACGGTCATCGACTTCCGACCGGATCGCCTGGACGAACTGGCCACCTTGTGGCGTCGGCTGGCTGACGACCATCGCAACAGGGGCAACGACGCGATCCTCGCCATCACCGACCGCCGCGAAACCAGCGAGGCGGAGCAGGACGCCGCCGACCTCGCCGCCTCGGCGCGTCAGCTACGCCTGCGCGCAGAGCAGGAGCAGCGCCGGCTAGCCCAAGCGACGAATGCCGCCCGCCTGACCATTCGGCGGCTCGTCGACGATGTCGATACCTGGTACCTCGACTACAGCCACCTCGCCACCACTGTGGAGAACGCCGGCCAGGATGAGCACACCGACGTCTCCGACGACCGGCGGACGGCGTGGCGGCCGATCGAGTTGACCGGGCTGCGCGACCAGGAACCCGCTCAGGTTCTGGCTGAGGTCGAACGCCTCGCTGAGCTGATCAAGACCGTCGGTGACGCCGCTGCCGCGATCCTGCGGCATCGCCATCAGCTCGCGAAGCAGGAAGCAGCTCGGCTACGAGCGGAACGCAACCGGTTACGGGCGGAAGCGCGTGAACTCCGCGAGGGCAAACTCCTGCCGATCCCGCGACCGGCGTGGGCCGGTCCCGCCGATGACGGAGAGGCGTTCGCCGACGCCGTTGACTGGCATCCGGACGTCACCGACCCGACCGCGCGGGCCTTGCTGGAGGCCGCGCTCGCGGCCTGCGGGCTGCTCGGCGCGACACTCCTGCGCAACGGCGTACGAACCGCCGCCTGGTACGTCGACACCTCTGGTAGCCCAGCAGAGACGAACCTCTCCACCGTTCTCGTTGTGGACACCGGCCACCCGAACGCAGCCGTTGCCGCCGAGGTACTGCGCCGGATACCCCTGCTAGACACCAGCAGTCTCCCGCGAGGTGTTCTTGGCAACTAGTTCTGGCCCCACGTGACCAACTTGAAGTGGCTCCACCCTTGATCGTTTAGTAACTTCTTTTGGCCCCACTCGGGCCGGTTTCCGGGTGCGGAGTGGGTGGTCCCACGGCGGGTTGCTCTAACTTGTTTTGGCCCCACCTGGGACCGTGTCACCGTGGGCGGCGTGGAGTGGCTTGGCCGTAGCATCGAGGCGAACCGGGCGGTCCGGTCCGCGCCCCCGACAGGTTGCGGATCTCGGGCGGCCCGGCTTCTCGTTGGGGTGGTGGGCCCGGTTGTGCTGTCAGAAGGGCGCAGGCGCTCCTGGGTCGGTCACCGCGGGCGGGTCCGCGGTGCTCAGGTCGGGAAACCAGACGCCGTCGGGTGGTCCTGGCGGCTGGTTATGCAGGCTGGCGTAGACGTGGCCCTTGTGCTCGCGTAGCTCGATACGGCCCCGGCAGCCGTTTTCGCACCAGTAGCCTGCTGCCAGCATCGGACCACGGTTGGCGCCGGCGTGCAGCTGCCGTGCGTCGTCACCGTCGCGCATGGTGGCTGTCGCCGCGTCGATGCTCACGCCCACCGTCGGCGCGTAGTGGTCCTCGGTCGGCGCGGCGAAATGGATCTCGTCTAGATGTAGGTTCGCGCCGCCGCACTGGGGGCACGCCAGTGCGGCACCGTCGGCCGATAAGTGCGACTCGTCCCGGAACAGCACCGGTGACATCCAGGAATTGACTAGCGGCATGACCCGGTTGTCACCAGATCGCATCGACCATCACCACCCCTTCTCCTGCGGCGGGCCGGAGTGCGGGCCGCCGTCGTGCCGGGTTGAGCTGCGAAGATGGTGACTAGGCGTGCTCGTTGGTGGTGCTGAGCAGCCGGTAGGACTCGGTGCCGGTCTCGATGATGTGGGCTTTGAACGTGAGCCGGTCAACCACGGCGTTGCACAGACGCGGGTCGGTGAAGGTCTTCTGCCACTCGGAGAACGGGGCGTTGGAGGCGACGGCCATCGAGCGGCGTTCCTCCCGGTCGGTGAAGATCTGGAACAGCAGTTTGGAGCCGGCCTTGTCCAGGTCGAGATATCCAAATTCATCCAGGCAGAGCAGGTCGACGCGGCCGTAGCGGGCGATGACCCGGGTCAGGTGCCGGTCGTCGGCTGCCTCGGCCAGTTCGTTGACCAGGTTTGCGGCGGTGGTGTAGCGGACCCGGTAGCCGGCCTCGGCGACCGCGGTGCCGATGCCGATGAGTAGGTGGGACTTGCCGGTGCCGGAGTCGCCGATGAGGCAGAGCGGCAGGCCGGCGGCTACCCACGCGCCGTCGGTGAGGGTGTTGACCTGCTCGGGTGCGACGCCGGGGTTGGCGGCGTAGTCGAAGTCCTCGATGCGTTTGGGGCGGGGGAAGTTGGCCTCGCGGACCAGACGCAGCTTGCGGCGTTCGTCGCGCTGGAAGACCTCGGCGCCGAGCAGGTCGGCCAGGAACTCCTTGTAGCTTGAGTGTTCGCGCAGCGCCCGTTCGGCGGCGTCGTCGTAGCCGTCACGGATGGTGGGCAGGTGCAGGATCCGGCAGGCTTCGTCGACGGCGGTGTCGACTGGGTCGTGGCCCGGCGCGACGGTGCGCGGCCGGGGCGGGCGGGCCGGGACAGCCGGTGCAGGTGCTGGCGGTGTGGTGGTGCGGGACGTGGTGGCGCGGCTCATGCGGTGCCTTTCGGGGTTCGCGACAGCAGCCGGTCATAGACCGCCACCGAGGGCATGGGGCGGGTGTCCACGGGCAGCGACCGGCGCACCGGCAACGTGAGCACGGTGGCGCCGCCCTCGGCTGCTGTCGGGTCGCTGGCCAGGTCGAGCGGTTCGGTGGGAGTGTCACCGGCGGGCTGGCCCGGTTTGGTCCCCTCGGCGGCGCTGTCGGCCTTGCGGGCCTCTATGGCCACCAGTTCCGGGCTGGTCGACCCGGCCTGCAGGGTGACCGCGATCCCGACGAGGACCGCTGCGGCGGGCATCCGCCGGTGCAGCAGCAGCACCTCGACCAGCGCCCGGGTGCCTTCGGCGTCGCCGTGCGCGGCCTTCGCGGCCTGCCAGAACGCGTCGTGGGCAGTGCTGAACGTGCCGGCGGCGCGGGCCTGAGCCAGCGCGGTCGACCCGGCCAACGCCCCGGGCTTGACCTTCAAGATCTCCAGATAGTGGTCGAGGTTGTCGCGGTAGTGGTAGCGGTGGGTCAGCCGCTCGTGGCGGGCGACCACACGGTTGCGCTCGAAGACGACCAGCTCGTTGCCGCGCAGGCTGACCCGCACGATGCCGCCAATGAACCGGGCCGGCACCGAGTAGTAGTTCTGGCGCACCACGATCCGCGAGTCGCGCCGCACCGTTGGCGTCAGCGTGATCCCGCAGTCGAACTCGTCGTCGGGCAACGGCGCCAACAGCTCGGCCTCGGCGGCGAAGTTGAACCCGATGCTGGTGTTGGCGCCCTGGATATGCCGGTCGTCCTCGGCCTTGTCGATCTCGGCGATGTGTTCGTTGAGCTCGCCCAGGGTGTCCACCGCGAGGACCGGGACCAGGTGGTTGCGGCGGAACCGGCCGCCCTCATGCTCGACCCCGCCCTTCTCGTGGGCGCCCTCCTCACCGGGGATGCAGTAGAACGCGTCGAAGCCGTAATGCGACCGGAACGCCGTCCACCGCTGCGACTCGATCCGGCTTCGCCCGAAGCACACCTTGTTGACCGCCGGCTTGAGGTTGTCGTAGCGGATATGACGGGTCGGCACCCCACCCAGCACCCGAAACGCCTCGGCATGGCCCTCCATGAACGCCTCCTGCGACTGGGAAGCGAACACCCGGTGCACCGCCTTGCCCGAGTACGACATCCGCAGCGTGAACAGGTGACACTGCACCGGCTCACCGGCCAGCCGCACTGGACCGACAAGCAGGTGACCAGGACGGCCATGCCAACGCCAGCAAGCAGCACGCCGAACAGATCCGCAACGCGTCGAACGCGTTCCCGTCGCGATCCGCCGCGATCAAAGCGGAGGCGGTGCGCGCCGGGGCGGCAACACAGGCCGGCGAAGCCACCGAGACCGCACGAACGGCCGAGACCGAGGCCGCGGAACGGGCCGAAGACGCCCGCGTCCTGCGCACGGAATGGGAACGGCGGACAAGATCCCGTGGCCTACCTATCGAGGTTGCTGAACTCGAACGGCTACGCGACGACGGCGAGCGCAAAGCAAAGCAACTGGACGACCTAGCTCGACAGCTGATTGAGAAGCTCCGGCCCAGGCTGGTCAGGCTGGCCGCCGACGCTGCAGATGACGTACGGCAATGCGAGTCGCTGCCAGCCGCACACGCCGAAGCGGCTACCGCCGCCGCGCGGGCCGCCAAACTCGGAGCCGAGCACCAGGCGCTCGTCCTGTCTGTCGGCCTCGACGCCGACACTGCGCTGGCCAAACACAGTGCCACGAAGGCCGAGCGCGAGACACTGGAAAACGAAGAAGCCCTTGTTTCGTCGACGCTGGACGGGGCACGCGGCGCCGTCCTGCAACTCCAAGCGGTGTCGATACAGGCCGAGACGCGGGTAGATGAAGCCAAGCTCGGTGCTGCGGCGGCACAGCGCGACCTGCGCACACTCATTGATGTGCCCGGTATCGCCGACGTGCTGTTCGGCCACGACGTCGCCACAGCAATACCCGTCCCGCCGGCCGCATCGGACCTGGAAGACGGGATCGTCGCGGCAGTAAGGCAGGCATTGCAGGGCAAGCGGCCGGTCACACGCCGGCTGCTGCGGGAACGCTACGACAGCTGCCGAGCTGACCTGGCCTCGCGAACGCGGCGGCCTACCACCACCCGCTGATCCCGGTCGGGTTCGGCCTGTACGCCACCGCCGGCACCCTCGCCGTCGCGCTCATCGCCATGCACAACACGTGGGTCCGCGACGTCGGCGGGCAACGGCTCGTGTTCGCCGCTATCGCCGCGGCCACCCTGGTGTCGGCGTGCGCGGCCGGCGCGTTCGGTATCGCCTGGGGCCTGGCCTACCTGGTCGCCGAACTCGTCGGGCTGTGCACCTGGCGGCCGCTGCGTCAGCTCGGCGCCCACGACGGGCAGGTCCTGGCCGCGATCGCGTTGACCTCGCTGGTCGAGGCCGCCGTGTACGTGGCCCTGATCTCGGCCGTGGTGACCGCCACCATCCCCGGCCAGCTGCTCGGCAAGGCCGAAGCCGCCCTGGCCACCGCCGCGGTCGGCATGCCGATCCGGGCCGCCTGGCGCCGCCACCGCCGCTCCGCCACCGCGGGAGGCCACCGCGGCTGACCACACCGCGACCACCCGTGCCGGCCACAACACTGCGGCCCGGTGGGGCGCCCGCCGCGACGTCGGCGCGCTGATCGCCGCCGCCGTGTTCGCCGGCAGGGTGGCCGCGGCGAACGGGCTGACCGCCCGCTACCGGTTCATCCCCGTCGGCCTCGGCCTATCCGCCACCGCCGGGCTGTGCCTTCCTCGCCAGGCACTGGCGCCGCGACGCCGCCGGCCGGGTTGGCGCCCAACGCGGTCGGCGCCCCGATCGACACGATCGGGTTCCTCGCCCGGGCCGGCCTCCCCGATCTGGATCGCCGTCCCTGGGCAGCTTCTGGCCACGGCCACCGCGACACCGATCCCGGTCGCGGCCGTTCTGAGTGCCCGTGCGCTACTACGTCACCGCCTGCGGCCCCCGCGTTCGTGAGGCGATGCGGACCGGGCAGCTGCGTCGACCACGGCGCCCGGCGGCGTTGGCGGCAGCCGTTAACGGCCTCCCACCACCCCAGTTCCCGGTCGGTGTCAAGCCACCGCGATCCCAGCCGGCCCGGCGCACCGCTGTCGGGTCCCGCTTACCCGCATTGGAGGTACGACATGTTCCGCTACGCCCCCGCCGTCGCGCGGAACCCGCGCGCCACCAGCGCCGACAGTGCCGCGATCGCCGAACTGCGCACGCAACTGGCCGGCGCCCACGCGCAGATCGAGGCCCTGTCCGCACAGCTGCGCCGGCGCACGACCAGCGTCACACGGCGCTCGGTCAGCGCCACCCAGCTGCGCACCAGGCTACGCGACGAGGTGATCCGCCTGGTCAACGAGACGGTACTCGACCTGCACGCCGGTAACACCCTGCTGGCCGCCATGGACATCGCCCCCGTCAAAGGCGGCACCGACGTCACGATGCGGGTCCCCACCGCCATCACCGTCCGCTACGACGGCCCGGCCGCCACCATCCGCAACGCCCTCGCCGTCGTCCGCCGCGACATCGCACAGGCGCGCTGGACCACGTTCGCTGGCTGCCCGGACGGCTACGGCATCGACGAACCCGCCCTGCCCCGCCGACCGCACCGGACCCGGCGGGCGGTCGTGCACACCGATCTGCGCCTGAGGGTCACCGTCGCCGCCTACTCGGGCGGCGCCCTGGACTCGACGCCGTAGCCTTGCATCCGGGGCAGGTGCAACAGCATCGTGAAGCGGGTCGTCCGCTCAACGAGCGTGCCGATCGCGGACCTGTCCAGTCCGATGATGAGGTCTCCCTCCCAGTGGCCGGGGACGGCCCGGTCGGTGGCCTCGGCGGGACGGGCGCTGATCATCACCTGCGGGGTGACCATGCCGTCGCGACGCTGCCGGGCCCGAGCGCGCGGCACCCGCAGCGCGCGGCCGGTGCGTAGACAGGCGACCAGTTCCCGTTTCAACGCACCACGCCCCTGGATGAACAAGGCTTGGTAGATCGCCTCATGCGAGATGCGCATGGCCTCATCATCGGGGAAGTCAATCCCGAGCCGGTGAGAAATTTGTTGCGGGCTCCACGCGCTGACCCATCGCCGATCCTGACGCCGGGGCTTGTTGCGCCCCTTCCACGGCGCCGCCGCCGGCCCCGCCGCCGGCTTGCCATCCTGGTAGCGAACCTGGCCCGAGAGCCGCTCCTGCACGTACTCGCGCAGCCGATCGTTCGTGACGAGCTTCGCCGTCTTGGGACGCCGGGCAAGCAGCTCCGCCTTCCACTGCGCGACCGACGCCCGGTAGTCGAGCTTGCCTCCCCGGGTTGCCGCATTGCGGCGCAGCTCCCGAGAGATGGTCGACGGGTCACGGCCCAGCCGGCGGGCGATCTCTCGCACACCGACGCCTCGGGCCCTCAGCGTGGCGATCTCCTCCCGCTCCGGGAACGACAGATACCGGCCCGTGACCGAGGAAACCAGGAACAGCGGCATCCCGCCACGCTGCCGGAACCACCGGCTGCCAACCGCCTGCGACACGCCGACCGCGACCGCGGCCTCCTCGCTGGTGAGCCCCCGGGCGATCTCACGCCAGAACAAGCGCTCGACATCCCGCCGAAGCGACGGCTTCCCCGGCGACTTCATCGGCGACCTGCCCGTCAACGCCTTCATCCACCCCGCCGGCCTGCCCATCGACACCTCCGAACCCCGAGGTGTTGCGACGACCAGTTGAATACGGGATTGCTGCCGCGGTCGGAGTGGAAGATGACATAGCCGAGCATCCGGCGGCTGAACAGGTCCAGAACCGTTGCCAGATAAAGCTTTCCCTCATCGGTAGTCACTTCGGTCAGGTCGCCGCACCACAGCACGTTCGGCGTCCACGCGGCGAACTTACGACCCACCCGGTCCGGCGCGGCCGGCCGCTTGCCCTGCCGGGTGAGGCTACGCCGGCGCTTGGGTTTGCGCCCGGCCAGGCCCAGCTCGGCCATCAGCCTGGCGACGGTGTTCTCACCAACCTGCCAGCCATCCGCCCACAGCTCCAGCGTCACCCGCGGCGAACCGTACGTGCCGCCAGAGTCGTCAAAGATCTTCCGGATCGCATCCGCCAGCTCCACCCGCCGCTGCTGCCGCGGGGTAGGCGAACGGTCCCGACCTGCGCGATCGGCTTGCCGGTCTCCCGCACGATGCGCACCGCACCGGCCCGGAACTCGGCGTCGAACCTACGTCGCGTTTCAGCCATGAACCTCTATCCCCTTAGGTCTGGCCTCCACGCTATCGGGGGAACCTCACACCCAACCCCGCTGGCCATGACCGGACGGCCACTCAACCGCATGTGCGAACGACGGGGCTAGCCGTACCGGCGTGCTCCGCCGCCACCAGACGGTGACGAGTCGGTCGGAGATTGTCCGCACACGCCGCGGACCGACGGCGCCCGCCCTTCCGCGCCGCCGTCTGGTAGCAACCGCAGGCATCGGACGGACGCACCGCGATCAGCTCTGCGGCGGCGGTACCGCCATCTCCGCCACGCAACTCCGTAGGCGGGGTGCGCGCATGATGTCCGTCGCGCAACGCAGCCATCGAGGCCTCGACGCTGGCGTTCTCGGCCGGCCGGTGACGCTGGCCCGATCCCATGACGTTCGCCTCCGCGCGGAGCCGTCGTCCTGCGGCGCTATCCCTGACGTTGTGGTGGTGCGCAGAATGGCGGCATGAAAACTGCCGGTCATGCCCCCGGTCGCGCCGATGCTGGCCAAGTCGGTGTCGACGATTCCGGCGTCCGGGTCGTACGAGCCGAAGTGGGACGGCTTCCGGTCGATCATCTTCCGGGACGGCGACGAGGTCGAGATCGGGCAGCCGCAACGAACGGCCGACGACCCGCTACTTTCCCGAGTTGGTCGCGGCGTTCGGGTCCGAGTTGCCCGAGCGGTGCGTGGTGGACGGGGAGATCGTGCTGGCCACCGGCGCGGGGTTGGACTTCGAGGCGCTGCAGCAGCGCATCCACCCGGCCGCCTCGCGGGTGGCGTTGCTGTCGGCCCAGACACCGGCGTCGTTCGTCGCGTTCGACCTGCTCGCCCTCGGCGACGACACCGGCCAGCCGTTCGCCCAGCGGCGGGCGGCGCTGGAGCACGCGTTGTGCCATGCCCGTGCGCCGGTGCACTTGACCCCGGCCACCACCGACCGGGACCTGGCGCTGCGTTGGTTCGATCAGTTCGAGGGCGCCGGCCTCGACGGGGTGGTCGCCAAGCCCCTGGAGGGCATCTATGAGCCGGACAGGCGGGTCATGTTCAAGATCAAGCATGAGCGGACGGCGGACTGTGTGGTCGCCGGGTACCGGCTGCACAAGAGTGGCCCGGACGCGATCGGGTCGCTGCTGCTCGGCCTGTACACCGACGACGGGTCGCTCGCGTCGGTCGGGGTGATCGGCGCGTTCCCGATGGCCGAACGCCGCAATCTGTTCGTGGAGATGCAGCCGCTGGTCACCACGTTCGACCAGCACCCGTGGAACTGGGCTGACCGGATGGCGGACGTACGCAACCCGCGCGACTACGAGGGCTCGCGGTGGAACGCGGGCAAGGACCTGTCGTTCGTGCCGCTGCGCCCGGAGCGGGTGGTCGAGGTGCGCTACGACCACATGGAAGGCGTCCGGTTCCGGCACACCGCCCAGTTCGTCCACTGGCGGCCCGACCGCACGCCGGCCTCGTGCACCTTCGCGCAGCTGGACCGGCCGGTCTCCTTCGACCTCAACGACATCGTCCCCGGGCTTCGCTGACCAAAGCAGCGTCAGCAGGCGGCGACTGGGCCCCAAGATAGGACAGAGCCCCGGCAAGGTAAGCCGAAGCTCATCGGTCGGTCCGGGGCTCGCGCCATCGACGATACGCAGCGCGGGAAGAGCCGGTCAACGACGATTGCTGCCCGGGTGCGGTTCGCCAACGTCTTCACGAGAAATGTGTCCGGGGTCCAGCCGTGTGCCGAGGCCGACACGTGTGCGTCCGCGCAGGTGCGGGCTAACTACGCCGCGGCGACGGCCCCGGGATGTCCGGCATGTCCCCGTACCTTGCGCGGCCGTGCCGACGCGACGCCGGCCGCCGGGCCTGGGGAATGCGAGGATGGGCGGGCGGTCGAGATGGGCCGGCCGATTCGTAGCAGGGCCGAGCGCGGTAGGTCGGTGGTGGAGTTGCGGTGACAACGTATGCGCTGGAGCCGGAGTCCCGCGCCGTGCTGGCGGTGTGGGGTACCGGGGTGGGGCATCGCGCCACAGCGTTGTGCCGGCTGGCTGAGGGGGTGCCGCAACCGGTCGCGCAGGAGCTGTGTGAGGCGCTGACGCGGCTGTCGGAGGAGCTGTGGGACACCTACCTGAGCCCGACCTCTGCCGATCAGGACACCGACGAGCAGGAACTGTTGCGCCAAGAGCGCGGCGAGGGGCTCTCTAACGTGCTGGCCGCGATCGGCGCGCCGCACCTTCCTGACCAGCGGGGTCTGCTGCTGGTTTCCTACGACCCGATGGTCGAGTACGCCCACACCGCCGGCCGGGCGTTGCACGGCATCGGCGACCCGGAGGTGGCCCGGGCGGTGGCCGCCGACGTCCAGGCAGAGATCAACGCGGTCGAGCGGGCGGGGCGGGGTGACCTGTCCGGCCGCGCCGCACAGGCGGTATCGCTGGACCGCGTCGACGTGTCCCCAGTGCAGGTCGCGGCCGCCGACCGGATCCTGCACGACCAGCCGCTGGGCACAGCGGCGCTGTGGACCAGTGTGGACCCGGCGGCGGCGTGTGTGGCCGCCGCCCACTGGCTGGCCGCGGCCGCCGAGGTGGCCGCCGACCTGGCGGGTCTGGCCCCGCCCGAGGTGTTCGGCTACGCCGATGACATCGAGGCCGTGTCGGTGGAGGTCCCCGCCCACGTCGTCGAGGCGATCCTCGGCGAGCATGCCTCGTCCCGAGAGGTGGTGACCGGGCTGCTGGTCGAGGCCGCCGCGGTGCGGGAGGGCCGCGTCCCGGACCCGGCCGCGCTGCTGGCGCGGGTGGACAACGCCCTGACGGAGGTGCGCCGGATCCGCGTCGGGCAGCGCGAGCAGGTCCTCGCCGCGCTGCTGGCGCGGCTGACCCCGCTGGACCCGCTCCGCCCCGCGCGGGACCTGCTCGAACACCTGCTCAGCGGGGCACGCGCCTGCCTGCTGGTCTACCGGGAGGAAGCCGTCAGCCGGGCCACACCGGACCGGGTCCCGCCCCCCGACGACGCCGATTCCGATGCTGACGACGACGTCGACGAGGACGAGCTTGACGAGATCAGCACCCGCGTCAGCGAGGACTTCACCGCCGCGGTACGGCACCGGGCGGCCCGCGACCACGCACGTCTGACCCGGTAGGAGCCGGGACCACGTCGCCACCGCGGAGCAGGACGAGATCGTCTGCGGCGGGCGTGCCCAACCCTGGAATGTCCTGATCCCCGGCCTGTCCCACCCGCGGCGCCCGGGCGTCAGGGCTACGCTCTGGGCGGGCAGCACGTGCCTGCCCGTCTCCGCGCCGAACGACGCCCACACCGTCGCGGCGTATGCGGACAAGGGCCTCCGGCTCGCGCGCAGCGTTCCGCGACCGCACCCGTTTCGTCGGCGCGGCGTGTGGGGCCGCGCGGAGGGGTCCAGCCATGGTCAACAACAGTGCGCGGAAGAAGGCCGCCCGGGCGTACGCGGAGGCGACCGGGCAGCGCTACACCGCCGCCGCCCGCCATACCGCCCACCGGCCTGGGGGCGGGGTCAGCGCCCGCGACGTCCACACGAGCCTCACTCGGGCGTTGCGGGAGGCCGGCTGGCCGGTCGAGACCGAAGACTTCCCCGAAAATGTCGAGTACCGCAGCTACCCCGGCCCGGCGCGGTTGACGGTGGGCCGCGCCGACCAGGTCAGCTCCTTCGGCGGCAGCGACGACCCGGATCCCGACGACCCGACGCTGCTGGACTTGTCCTGGCCGCCGCTGGTGGAGATGGCCGCGCCGCTGGCCCCGACCGGGTTCGAGGTCTGGGCCGAGATCAGCGGGGACCGCCCGACCAGCGAACTGGTCGACCGCCTCGACCGGATGCTCGCCGA
>WNFV01005513.1_pt1 | contig 15312 bp, 18 predicted proteins | sample 5400101 | NCBI WGS metagenome assembly WNFV01 (sample SAMN13153361, study PRJNA577476) | soil metagenome | isolation source: 115 cm soil or saprolite under grassland replicate 1 | place: USA:California | collected 2016-06-15 | reverse complement strand
TGTGCTCGATGACCCCGTCGCGCACCACGACGCGGAGGGGCTCTCCGCAGTCGAGGCAGGGAGAGTCGATTTGGAGAGCCTTCCCCCGGAACGCCCAGCACGCGGCCAGGGACTCGAAGCCGCACTGCCCGAACCACCCGGCCCGGCCGTCGACACTCAGACGGTACTGGGTGGGCTGGGCGTTGAAGGGGGCGCACGAGGCGATCAGGTCGGTGCCGGGATAGAGCCACACCGGCAACCCCGTCGCCGCGAGGTCGTGGACGAGCTTCTTCCCTTCCTCCGGCCCGACGCCGAACCGCGCGGCGAGCTCCGTGTAGTGCGGCGGGTATCCGCGCTCCACGAACGTCTCGAGGACGGCGTGGAGCGTCCGGTCGAGCTGCATTCCGGTCGTCATCGTGCGCCTCCCGGCCGCTCGTCAGCCGCAGCAGCCGCGAGCCTTCGCCGGGACGGCGTCCTGGGCTGGCTGCGTGCGAGCCGACGACGCCGTCGAGGCGGCGGCCCCGAGCGAGACCGTCACCGGGCACGCGGCCTTGAGGGTGTTGTGGATCTTGCACCGCTCCGCCGCGGCGAGCAGGTCCCGTCGCCCCGCCTCGTCGAGGACCGTGCTCCCGAGGGCGATGCGGACGTCGATCCGCGCCAGCCGGCTCTCGTCCGGCGTCGACTCCGCCTCGGCGGAGAGCGAGAACCCGCTCGACGCGAGCCCGCGCTCCGCCAGGAACTCGCGGACGTAGTGGCCGACGCACCCGCACAGCGCCGCGAGGAGCGTGTCGCCCGGGTTCGCCCCCGCGCCGTTCGGCCCGATGACGAACTCGTAGCCCCGGCTCGTCGCGTGGAATCTCGTGTCGCCCCTGTTCTCCATCGTCACCGCGTACATGGTCAGCACTCCTGTCGATCCGCCGCGCCCATCGCGGCAGGCACGGACAAGATGGCGCGGAGGACGCGACGAGTGCAGAGGCAGCGCGTCGGGTCGTGGAGGAGTACAGGCCGGCGGCCCCCGAACTGTACCCGCGCCGGAACGACGGGGCTGTGACTGTCCTGGCCCCCGGCGGCGGCGGTATGATTCGCGACGATGGGAACGACCCGGCGCCGCGCGATGGTGCGACCGCTCCTCTACGAGCGCGTCGCGGCCGACGTCGCGGACCTCATCGCGCGCGGCACGTACCGGCCGGGCGACCGGGTCCCCTCGGTCCGCGTGCTCAGTCGGCGGCAGCGCGTCGGCGTCAACACGGCAGTGGAGGCGTACGCGCAGCTCGAGAATCGGCGGGTCATCGAGGCCCGCCCGCAGTCCGGCTACTACGTCTCCTGCCCGCTCCCCGAGCCGGACGGGGCGCCACCGAGCGCGAGCCCCCGGCAGAAGCTCGCCGCGACGGCGGTGGACCTCGGGAACGGCCCGCTCGAGGTGATGCGAACGCTCGCGGACCCGAGCCTCGTGCCGCTCGGCCGCGGCGTGCCGAACGGCGAGCTGCTCCCGATCGAGAAGCTGAGCCGGATGCTCGCCACGGAGGCACGGCGCTTCCGCCTCGAGAGCGTGTCGTACGGCGGGGCGAAGGGCCTCAAGCGGCTCCGCACGCAGATCGCGAAGCGCTCGCTCGGCGCAGGGTGCCGGTTCTCGCCCGAGGAGATCGTCGTGACCTCGGGATGCGTCGAGGCGGTGACGCTCGCGCTCCAGGCCACCTGCCGCCCCGGGGACACCGTCGCGATCGGCTCGCCCGTCTACTACACGTTCCTGAACTCCATCCAGGAGCTCGGGCTCAAGGTGCTCGAGATCCCCTCGACCCCGCGCGAGGGCATGAGCGTGGACGTCCTCGCCTATGCCCTCCGGCAGCACCCGGTCCGCGCCTGCCTCGTCATCGCGAACTTCAACAACCCGCTCGGCAGCGTCATGCCGGACGAGCGGAAGGAGGAGCTCGTACGGCTGCTGCTGACCCACGACATCCCGCTCATCGAGGACGACGTGTACGGCGATCTCGGGTTCGGGCCGCACCGCCCCAACGCGACCAAGGCCTACGACGACGCGGGTCTCGTCCTCTACTGCTCGTCATTTTCGAAGACGCTCGCGCCGGGGTACCGCGTGGGCTGGATCGCCCCGGGTCGCTACCTCGACCGGGTCCAGCGCCTGAAGTCGGTGTTCAGCCTCGCCACCGCGTCGCCGACGCAGCTCGCGGTCGCCGAGTTCCTGACGAGCGGGGGGTACGATCATCACCTCCGCGCCATGCGCCGGACGTACGCGGCGCAGCTCGCCCATGTCCGTGCTGCGATCGCGCGCTGGTTTCCTGCCGGCACGCGCGTGACCCGCCCGGACGGCGGCTTCGTCGTCTGGGTTGAGCTGCCGCCCGGAGTGGACGGGCTCGCGCTGCACGAGCAGGCACTGCGAAAGCGTATCGCCGTCGCGCCCGGGACGCTGTTCACGACGAGCGACCGGTTCCGGAACTGCATCCGAGTGAGCGCGGCCTTCTGGTCGGAGCGGATCCGGGAGGGGCTCCGGACCGTCGGCGGGATCGCGTGCGGGATGACCCACGGCGGCGCTTGACGCACGGCTCAGCGAGGCGTTCCGGTAGTCAGAGGGTCCGCGCCCGCCCTCAGTCCGACCCGGATACTCTAACCTCCTGTATCCGGCGACGCTTAGCGACGTGCATCAACGCGCGTGCGATCCGGCCAGCGAACCGATCCGGTTCGCGAGAAGGAAGAGGGTGATCCGCTGACGAAGCTCTTCCCGTGCTTTCCGGAACGCTCTCAGCCGCTCGTCCTCGGGCCCGTCCACTCGCGCGGGGTCGTCGATCGACCAGTGGATGTAGTCCACCTGCGCGGGCCACCGAGGACACTTCTCCTTCGCGCGGTCACAGACCGTGATCACGAAGTCGAAGCTCTGATCGGCGAACGTGGCGACGCTCTTGCTGCGGTGGCTCGTTTTCGACGCCAGCTTCGCCCATCGCGCGAACCGCGAGCGGGTTCACGGGCTGCGGCTCCGTACCTGCGCTGCGCAGAGCGTGATCACGGCGTCGACACCGGCGGGCGAGATGCTCTCGACGCCCTTCGACGTGTGCGAGCGGATGTCGATGCCGATCTCGTCGAGCGCGCGGATGGCGAGCGGGTTCACGCGGGAGGGCTGCGATCCCGCCGACGAGACCGTCACGCCCGATGGCGCCAGGGATCGGGCGATCCCCTCGGCCATCTGGCTCCGCGCCGAGTTGGCGACGCAGAGGAAGAGGATGTGGCGCGGCGCGAGCTTCCGGAGCTGCTCCGCGTCCGCTTGCCACGACGCGGTCATACCGTTCTCTGGTCCGGCGGTGGAGCCGGGAAGTCGCCCACGCAGTTCCGCAGGCCGCCGAGCTGGGCCTCCTCGCCCGGGAAGAACCGATTCCGCAGCCGGAGCGCCACCGTGACGAGCCCGATGAGGACCGGGACCTCCACGAGCGGCCCGATCACCGCCGCGAACGCAGCGCCGTGCGCCATCCCGAAGGTCGCGACCGCGACGGCGATCGCGAGCTCGAAGTTGTTCGAGGCGGCGGTGAACGACAGCGTCGCGGTCTGGCCGTAGGGCGCCCCGACCTTCCGGCTCATGAAGAAGGACACGAAGAACATCACGACGAAGTAGATGAGCAGGGGGATCGCGATCCGAACCACGTCCAGAGGCACCTGCACGATCGTCTCGCCCTTGAGCGAGAACATCACGACGATCGTGAAGAGGAGGGCAACGAGAGTGATGGGCGAGATCCGGGGGATGAAGACCGTCCGGTACCAGTCCTCACCCTTCAGGGCGCGGAGTCCGAAGCGGCTCGCCACACCGGCGATGAACGGGATCCCGAGATAGATGAAGACGCTCTTCGCGATCTCTCCGATGGTGATGTGGACCTCGGCCCCGGCGAGCCCGAACCACCGCGGCAGCACGGTGATGAAGACCCAGGCGTAGACCGAGAAGAAGAGCACCTGGAAGATCGAATTGAACGCCACGAGCCCGGCGCAGTACTCGGTGTCGCCCTTCGCGAGGTCGTTCCAGACGATCACCATCGCGATGCATCGCGCGAGGCTCTTCGATCATGGTCTAGAGGCTTCCGACGAGGGACTTGAGGCGGCGGAGGACACGGGGCTCGACGCAGTAGCAGACGCGCGGCCCGTCGATCTCGCCGCGGATGAGGCCCGCCTCCTTCAGCACCTTCAGGTGCTGCGAGACGGTCGACTGGGCGAGCGGCAGCTCCTCGACGATGTCGCCGCAGATGCAGGCCTCGCGGCGGACCAGCAGGCGCAGGATCTGGACGCGCGCGGGGTGGCCGACCGCCTTGGCGAGGAGCGCCAGCTCCTCGTCGGCTTCGTCACCTTCGACCGGGCGGAGGTCGGGTTCCTCTTTGGACTCCGGAGCCGGACCGCAGGTCGGAACCTTCTTGAGTTGGGAAGCCATCGCATCGTCTATCTACGATGGACGCGCTGACGGGGCAAGTCCGGCCAGGCGAGCGAGCCTCGGCGACACAAAGCTGTCACCCGACGCGATCCCACCGGGAAGCGCGCGCGGCCGGGTCGGGGGTATCGCAGCCACATGGATACGGCTCAGCCAAATCCGCTCGGGCTGATGCTCATCGTCGTGACGTCGCTGGCAGTGCTCGTGTACGTGTTCCTTCGGATGGCCGGGGTAACCGGCCGGCACGGTCGTCCTCCGCCTCCTAAAGGTGCACCCGGTGATCATCTGCACCCCGTCCGCGAAGCAGTACGCGCAGTGATCGTCGCCGAGCTCGAGGATCGCCACGAGGTCCTTGTCCTTCGCGCGCGCGACGGCGAGCGCGTTCATCGCGGCGGCGCCGGCGCGAAGTCCGAGCGGCATCGCTGGGCACTTGTGTCCGTGCAGCAGCTGTCCAGCCTTGAGGAACTCCCTCGCGTCGATCATCGGTTCTCCTCGGTCGGGCGCCGGTGATGGCGCAGTCGAAACCGTAGGAGTCTTGCGACCAAGGTCCGTTGACTGGATGCAACGCGCGTTCGATTCGGCGCGGGGGCTCGTTCAGGGCGCCCCGACGCCGGCGGCTGCCGCCCGGAGCCGAGCGGGATCGAGCACCTGGAGACGCCGCGGTCCGAGCCTGTGCAGAACGCGGGACCCGACCAGCTTCGTCACCGCACGCGAGAAGCTCTCCGGGGCGACGCCGATGGCGGCGGCGAGCTCACCAGCCCGGACGGGGAGATCGATCACGGCGAATCCTCCGGAGGCACCCTCGGGCAGCAGTGAAGCGAGAGCCGAAGCCACGCGCGGCAGCGCCTCCGGCAGCGAGCGCGATCCGAAGGTGGCGCTCGCGCTGATCCAACTCGGCGCCGTCGCCTTCGCGGAAGATGAGATCGCCGGGTCCGAAGCTCCTGCGATGAGAGAACGGGGCGAGGAGCTCCCGCGCCCGCTGCGCCAGGTCGTCGCGCCGCGCTTTCAGCGCTTCAGGTTTCACGACGAACCTCCTTCGCGGGCCTGCGACACGCCGCCGCGAGCAGGAACTGTCGTGCGTTGAGTGCAGTCAATGAGCGCGACGGCATCCGAGCAGATGGTGCGGCGAACGAGTCATCGTCAGGATACGATGACACGACGAGGGAGATCCACGATACTCCGGCGGGCTCGAAGGAGGGTTGGATGAAGCGTTCAGGTCAGGTCGCTGCAGTCGTCCTGCTCGCAGCAGCGGTCGTGGTCGTCGCCGCGGTCCGCGGGCGGGAGCGCGAACCTGCGGCGCGGCGGGCGGAAGCCGGTCCGAACGCGCAGGTCGTCCGGGTTCCGCGCCTCGTCGATCTCGGCGCCGGGAAGTGCATTCCGTGCAAGGCGATGGCGCCGATCCTCGAGCAGCTCCGCGCGGACTACGCGGGACGTCTCGAGGTCACGTTCGTCGACATCTGGCAGGCGCCGGACCAGGCGACGCCGTACCGCATCAACATGATCCCGACCCAGATCTTCTACGGCGCGGATGGCCGGGAGCTCGCGCGCCACCAGGGGTTCATGTCACGCGAGGAGATCCTCGCGCAGTGGAAGGCCGTCGGCGTGGAGCTCTGAGGTGACGGAGCTGCTCACCAGGTTCGGCGAGACGTTCGCGGCGAGCGGCTTGGTCGCGCTCGCGGCCGCATTCGTGTGGGGAGTCCTCTCGGTCGCGCTGAGCCCGTGCCACCTGTCGAGCGTCCCGCTCGTCGTCGCATACATGAGCGGGGGCGAGGAGTTCCCCACCGGACGGCGCGCGGTGTGGCTCTCCTCCGCGTTCGCCGCCGGGATCTTGGCGAGCATCGCCCTGGTCGGCGCCGCGACGGCGGCTGCCGGCCGGATGCTCGGAGACGTGGGCCGGGTCGGGAACTGGCTGGTCCCGCTGGTCTTCTTCGCTGTCGGGCTGAACCTCCTCGGAGTCCTGCCGCTTCCCGCCTTCGCGTCTGCCCCGGCGAGCACGGGCCGACGGGGTGCAGCGGGCGCGCTCCTCCTCGGTCTCGTCTTCGGCGTGGCGCTCGGCCCCTGCACGTTCGCGTTCATGGCGCCGCTGCTCGGCATCGCGTTCCACGCGAGCGGGACGGGTGGAGCGGCGTACGGCGTCCTGCTCGTGGTGCTCTACGCGCTCGGCCACGCCGCCGCCATCGCCCTCGCTGGCAGCTCGATCCAGTCCGTCAACCGCTGGCTCGGGTGGAGGAACGGAGCGCGGGCCGTCGCGGTCGTGAAGGCGGTGGCGGGCATCGCGGTGTGTTGGGCGGCGCGTACTTCATCTGGACCTCGATGTGAGCAGACAGGAGCTGAGATGGGCCTTCCCGTGATCGAGACCCCCGCCTCCGCGCAGGCATGCTGCGCGAAGCCGGCGGCCACTCCCGTGCAGCCGGATGAGGCGTCCTCCGGTAGGTCCATCGGGAGGACCGTGGCGCTTCTCGCTGCAGGCCTCGCAGTCTGGACCGCTGCGTACCTGCTCGTGTTCCCGCTGTCCGAGCACCTGACGTACCGGGTCCTCGGTCTCGCCCGGGAGTCGCATCTCGGCCAGAGCGTCGCGTTCTTCCTGTACGACGCCCCGAAGGTCCTCCTCCTCCTCGTCCTGATCGTGTTCGGGGTGGGTATCATCCAGTCCTTCTTCACGGCCGAGCGCACCCGGGCGCTGCTCGCCGGGAAGCGCGAGTCGGTCGGCAACGTGCTCGCGGCGCTCCTGGGCGTCGTGACGCCGTTCTGCTCGTGTTCCGCGGTCCCGCTCTTCCTCGGGTTCGTCGAGGTCGGCATCCCCCTCGGCGTGACGCTCTCGTTCCTGATCTCGGCGCCGATGGTGAACGAGGTCGCGCTGGTGCTCCTCTTCGGCCTCTTCGGCTGGAAGATCGCGGCGATGTACCTCGCCACGGGCCTGACCGTCGCCATCGCGTCGGGGTTCATCCTCGGCCGGATGAAGCTCGAGCACTTCGTCGAACCCTGGGTGTTCGAGTCGATGAAGGCGAACGCGACCTACCAGAGCGAGCGCCTCGGGTTCACCGGGCGCGTGGCGAAGGGGCTCGAGTCGGTTCGCGACATCGTCGGGAAGGTCTGGCCGTGGGTGCTCGCCGGCATCGCTGTCGGTGCCGGGATCCACGGCTACGTCCCGGAGGGGGTGCTCGCCGGAATCATGGGGAAGCAGGCCTGGTGGTCCGTCCCCGCCGCGGTCGCCATCGGCGTGCCGATGTACTCGAACGCCGCCGGGATCATTCCCATCGTCGAGGCGTTGCTCGGAAAGGGGGCGGCGCTCGGGACCGTCCTCGCCTTCATGATGGCGGTGATCGGCCTCTCGCTCCCGGAGATCGTGATTCTTCGCAAGGTGCTCCGGCCGCGGCTCATTGCCACGTTCGTCGGAATCGTCGCGACCGGGATCCTGATGGTCGGGTGGCTCTTCAACGCGGTCCTGTGAGGTGCGGGATGAAGATCCAGGTGCTCGGGACGGGGTGCGCGAAGTGCAAGCAGCTCACCGCGAACGCGGAGAAGGCCGTCGAGGAGCTCGGACTCGACGCGACCGTGGAGAAGGTCGAGGACCTCCGAGAGATCATGAAGTTCGGGGTGATGACCACTCCGGCGCTGGTCATCGACGGCAAGGTACGAACCGCCGGTAAGTTCCTCACCGTGGACGCGGTGATGGACCTCCTGCGGTCGTAAACCGCTGCTGGGGCGCTTCGAGTCGTGTGTCGAAGAGGGGGAGCGCCGACTTCATCCGGGACTGGATGCCGGGCTCGGGGGCGGAGCGCTACGTGGCCTCGGCGATGATCGAGGCTCGCAAACCGACGAGCCGCGCCTGAGCGGCGCCGCCCCCGCCTCTCACCGGGCGGCGCCCGATGGGCCCGGCTCGGTTCCGGTCCCGTACCCGAGATCTGTGCCGAGGGAGGTCGACGACCCGGCGCCTTCGCTCGCCGCCGCGCCGGCGCCGGTCGCAGAGCCGGCCGACGGGGCGGTGGCCGAGCCGGTTCCTCCCTCGAAGCTCGCCCGCGCCTCGGTGCCGGGCTGCACGTTGGAGCTAGACTCGGCTGCTCGGATGTCGGGCGCCGCGGCGCGCCTGGGTGCGCGTTCGCCGTCGATCACGTCGGTTCGACCGGCACCGCGAAGCGTGTCGGTCGTATCGCGGTCTGTGTTCCTATCAGGGAAAGAGACTCCCGCGGGCTGGTCGACGTCCACCTTACCGGGGGGATCCTGCACGTTCGCAGGCTCGGCCGCAGACGCGGCACCTGCCAGGAGCGCCGCCGAGGCGACGAGCTTCCAGGTCGTCATGAGTTCCTCCGTTTCGCCCGAAGGGTTGGTACTTGCGGGACGCATGGCAAACAGGACCCAGACGCTGGTCGCCCCGACGCGGTTCCGGGCGAACACGCGGCGGCGTAGGATGCCGCCGTGGCTGACGCGCCGACGAAGCTGCTCCTGGTCGAGGACGAGCGGATCGTCCGCATCACCGTGCGCGACGCGCTCGCGAAGGCTGGCTATCGCGTCACGGACCTCGCCGATGGCGCGGCGGCGCTCCGCGCGGCCGAGGCCGAGCGGTTCGACATCGTCCTGACGGACGTCCGCCTCCCCGGTTTAGACGGGATCGCCCTGTTCCGACGCATCCGGCAGCTGCACTCCTGGTGAGCGAGTTCCTCGCCGAGATCGCGGCGCGGCAGGGGCGGCCCGGCTCCGCGGGGAGGCAGCCGGCGAGGAGCCGGAACCGGACGACGAAGCCACCTGACGCGCGTCAGCGCGGTGGCGAGAACAGGCAAACCTACGCCTCTGGCCCATCGTCGCCTTCGTCCGTCGCTCGATCATCGACCCAGCTCAACGCCGCCATCGCGCGCGGCCAGCCAATGGTCGTGATGGCGAGACGAACCGCGTGCTCGACGTCCTCGCGCGAGCACCCGCCCCGGAGCGCGTGACGCACGGCGGAGTGAACGCCGCCCTCCGTGCCGACGCCGATCGCGATGCCGAGCTTCACGAGGCGGCGTTCACGTTCCGAGAGCGAGCCTTGCTCGTGGACGCGTCGGCCCAGCTCCTCGAACGCCTGGTAGATCTCGGGATGAGCAGCCTTGAATCGTGAGAAGTGGGACGGAAGCTTGTCGGCCATCGGTTCCTCCTGACGTGCGCCGGGCAGAGATACTCGGGCAAATGCTCCTTCGCCCGGCATCCGGCTGACGCGACGTGGGGGGCCTCGCTCCCGACGAGGAGTCCTCAAGACGCGTGCCGAACCGCGCCCCCCTTCGATTCAGGGAGCCAGATCGTCGCAATCGTCCCGCCCTCTGGCGGGCAGTCGAACTCCAGCTCGCCTCGATGCGAGTCGACGATGGCGCGAGTGACCGAGAGCCCGAGACCAGTCCCCTCGCCCTCGGGCTTGGTGCTGAAGAAGGGATCCAGGATCCGGTCGCGGATGCCTTCGGGGATGCCGGGGCCACGGTCGATCACCGCGATGCCTACAGCGCCCGCGCGCCGTCGAAGCCGGACGATGATCCGTCCGCCGTCTGGGGTGACGTAAGCGGCGTTGAGGACGAGGTTCAGCAGCGCCTGCCCCATCTGCCGCGGGTCAGCGTCGACGAAGACGCCGTCGATGTCGGGGTCGCACGCCGGCTCGAGCTCGATCTGGCGGCAGCGCAGGACCGAGGCCACAGCCGGCAACGGCCGGTAGGAACGCAGCCGCGATCACGGCGGGGATGACGGACCGGCAGCGCGGCGGCGATCGGGCTGACATGAGGGGTGCGATCGTAGAGAGTCGGGCTCGTTTCGCGCAAGCGACGTGGCTGTCGGGCTGGGAGCGAGCTCCATGCATAGGGTCGAGTGCTCTGTCGGAGTGCTCGCGCCTGCTGCCGATGTTCCCGGCGCGAAACGTCGCCGCGGCGGCGGCGCCCGGGCGGTGTTCCCTTCGCGAAACAACCGCCGCCTGATCCCCCATCGGGTCCTCACGTCTAATCCCCGCATCCGCGTGCGATGTGGCACGGATGACGTCGGCCCGCGCACGCGAGCCGTGTCATGGCGCCGCTGTTGCAGCGGATCTCCCGCGCAACCGGCCGAGACCTGAACCGGAGGACCCGCGGAATGCGAACGATCTTGATCCTCGCCGCTCTGGCACTCGCTGCGCCCGTCGCCGCGGTCGTCGGCGGCGGCGACGTGGCCTTCGAGGTGAAGGGGGCGAAGAAGGCGACCTTCAGTCACGACGCGCACGTCGTCGGGGCCAAGCTCGGCTGCCGCGACTGCCACCCGAAGCTCTTCCTCGACACAACCCGCAGCAAGCACGTCACGATGGCCCAGATGAAGAACGGCCAGTCCTGCGGCGCCTGCCACGACGGCAAGCGCGCGCCCGGTCTCGACGACTGCAACACCTGTCACCGCTGAGCGCCCGGAGGCGATCCATGCAGAAGGACATCCTCGTCACGATGCACGAAGACCTGGAGCGCGCCCTCAAGAAGCCGCCCGAGCAGCGGCGCTGGGCGATGCTCCTCGACGTGCGGAAGTGCATCGGGTGCCACGCGTGCACCGTCGCGTGCGTCTCCGAGAACAAGCTCCCGCCGAAGCTCTACTACCGCCCGGTCTACGACTACGAGCGCGGCAAGTACCCCGCGGTCTCCCGCACGTTCCTGCCGCGGCCCTGCATGCAGTGCGACAAGCCTCCGTGCGTCGCGGCATGCCCGGTGAAGGGCAAGGACGGCGCGACGTGGAAGGAGACGAGCGGGATCGGCGCCGGCACGGTGCCCGTCAACTACAAGAAGTGCATCGGGTGCGGGAAGTGCGTGCCCGCGTGCCCGTACGGCGCGCGCACGCTCGACCCCGGTACCTACCACTCGGACGGAACGCCGGAGCTCGCGAAGTACGAGACGATGCCGGCGTACGAGTACCTCGCGCTCTGGAAGCGTGACGGGAAGAACCTGCCCGTCGGCAACGCGCGCAAGTGCCACTTCTGCGTGCACCGGCTCGCGAACGGCATGCTCCCGCAGTGCATCACGAGCTGCGTGGGTCGCGTCGGCTACTTCGGCGACGAGAGCGATCCCGAGAGCCTGATCGCGAAGGTAAAGAAGGCGAGCAAGATCCAGATCCTCAAGGCCAAGGCCGGTACCGCGCCGCGGGTCTACTACGTCGCGAACGAGAAGCTGGAGGTCATCTATGGCTGAGCACAACGGGAGCACGCGGCGCCAGTTCCTGCAGCGGAGCGCCATCGCCGGTTGCGGCGCGCTCGCCGCGTCGCAACTCGAGGGAGCCCTCGCGCTCATCGGCCGCGCCGAAGCGGGTGAGCTCACGCCGGCGGAGCTGTACCAGCTCTCCAAGGCCGAGAACACGCTCTACACCGTCTGCCTCAACTGCAACACGGGCTGCGGCATCAAGGTGAAGGTGCTCGACGGGATCGCCGTGAAGATCGACGGCAGCCCGTACAACCCGTGGACCATCGTCCCGCACCTCCCGATGACGACGGACCTCGCCGCTGCGGCGAAGCTCGACGGCGCGATCTGCCCGAAGGGCCAGGCCGGGCACCAGGGCGCCTACGATCCGTACCGCATCCGCAAGGTGATGAAGCGGGCCGGTAAGCGCGGCGAGAACAAGTGGACGTCGATCCCGTTCGATCAGGCGGTGGACGAGATCGTGAACGGCGGAAAGCTCTTCGCGCACGTCCCCGGTGAGGAGAACCGTGTCGTCGCGGGCCTCAAGGAGCTGCTCGTCCTCCGCGACCAGAAGGTGTTCGCGGACATGGCGGACGACGTCGCGGCGATCCGGAAGAAGAAGATGACCGTCGACGAGTTCAAGGCGAAGCACGCCGCGAACCTCTCCGTGCTGATCGACCCGGATCACCCGGACTTCGGGCCGAAGAACAACCAGTTCGTCTACATGTGGGGCCGCAAGAAGGGCGGCCGGAGCGAGTTCGCGAAGCGGTTCACCGACGCCTTCGGGACGGTGAATACGCACGGCCATACGACGGTGTGCCAGGGCTCCCTCTACTTCGCCTGCAAGGCGCTCTCGGAGCAGTACGACGGCCAGGGCTTCAAGGACGGCCAGAAGTTCTACTGGCAGGCCGACACGGAGAACTCCGAGTACATCCTGTTCGTCGGGTCGAACCTGTTCGACGCGAACTACGGGCCGCCGAACCGCAGCCCCCGCATGACGCAGCGCCTCGTGGACGGGACGCTCAAGATCACCGTCGTCGATCCGCGGTTCTCGAAGCTCGCCTCGCGCGCGCCGGGGAGCTGGGTGCCCGTGAAGCCGGGCACCGACGCCGCGTTTGCGATGGCGATGACCCGCTGGATCCTGGAGAACAAGAAGTTCGACGCGAAGTACCTCACCAACGCCAACAAGGCGGCGGCCGCGGCGGATAAGGAGTCCACCTGGTCGAACGGCCCGTGGCTCGCGAAGGTCGGGAAGGACGGCGAGCCGGGCGGGTTCCTCCGCGCGTCCGAGATCGGCCTCAAGCCCGCCGAGATCCGCAAGGACAAGGACGGGAAGGAGTCGAGCTTCGAGTTCCTCGTCGTCATGAAGGACGGGAAGCCCGTCGCCTTCGATCCGAACGACGAGAAGGAGGCCGTCGTGGGAGAGCTGTTCATCGACACCGAGCTCCCTTCCGAGAAGGGCGCCGTGAAGGTGAAGAGCTCGCTCCAGCTCATGAAGGAGGCGGCCGCCGAGAAGACCCTCGCGCAGTACGCCGAGATCTGCGGCGTAGACGCGAAGGTGATCGAGAGGGTCGCGAAGGAGTTCACCTCGCACGGCAAGAAGGCGGCGGTGGACGTCCACCGTGGGCCCGCGCAGCACACGAACGGCTTCTACAACATCTCGTCCCTCATGAACCTGAACCTCCTCGTTGGCAACTTCGACTGGGCGGGCGGGATGATCGCGGCGTCCACCTGGAACGTGGACGGCACGAAGGTGGACGCCCAGCCTTTCAACCTGAAGAAGCTCACGCCGAAGGCCCCGAAGTCGTTCGGCCTGTCGGTCATCCGGCACGACGCGAAGTACGAGGAGTCGACGCTCTTCAAGGCGGGCTACCCCGCGAAGCGCAACTGGTGGCCGCTCTCCTCCGACGTCTACGAGGAGATCCTTCCGTCGATCCAGGACGCCTACCCGTACCCGGTGAAGGTCGTCTACTCGTACATGGCAGCGGCGACGTACTCGCTGCCGGCGGGGCACACGAACATCAAGGCCCTCCAGGACCTCGAGCGCGTTCCGCTGTACTTCGCGAACGACATCACGGTCGGCCCGACCTCGATGTACGCCGACTACGTCTTCCCCGACCTGCACTACCTCGAGCGGTGGGAGATGCAGGGGTCGCACCCGAACATGCCCGTGAAGGTGCAGCCTGTCCGCAACCCGGTGATCGCGTCGCCGAACGAGACGGTAAAGGTCTTCGGGGAGGAGCAGCCGATCTCGTACGAGACGCTGTGGCTCGCCCTCGCCGAGCGGCTCGGGCTGCCGGGCTTCGGCAAGGACGGGCTCGCGCCCGGCCAGGACCTCACCCGCCCGGACGACTTCTACGTCCGGCTCACCGCGAACGTGGCGACCGACGGCAAGCAGCCGGTCGCGGACGCCTCCGAAGAGGATGTCCGGATCTTCCTCGAGTCGCGGCGGTACCTGCCGAAGAGCGTCTTCGACGCTGCGCGGTGGGAGAAGATCGCCGGCCCGAACTGGCGCAAGGTCGTTACGGTCCTGACCCGCGGCGGCCGCTTCGACACCCAGGAGAACTCGTACAAGGGCGATCAGGTCGCGAACAAGTACGGCAAGCTCATCAACCTGTACCAGGAGAAGACGGCCAAGGCGAAGGACGCCTTCACCGGCAAGCACTACTACGGGCTCGCCCGGTACGTCCCGATCACCGACACGCTCGGGCGGGACACCAAGGCGTTCGAGGACGGGTACGACCTGCACATGATCACGAACCGCGACGTCCGGATGACCAAGTCGCGGACGATCACGCAGCCGTACCTGACCGAGCACATGCCCGAGAACGCGATCTTCGTGAGCGCGCGGGACGCGCAGCGCCTCAAGCTGAAGAGCGGTCAGAAGGTGAAGGTCGTCTCCGCGACGAACCCCGAAGGCGTCTGGGACCTCGGGAACGGAAACAAGAAGCCGATGATCGGGAAGGTCGCGGTGATCGAGGGCATCCGCCCCGGCGTCATCACGTTCACGCTCGGCCACGGCATGTGGGGCGCGGGCGCGACGGACATCGTCATCGACGGGATGCTCTACAAGGCCGCGGAGAAACGGCAGGGCGGCGTCCACGCGAACGCAGCGATGTGGATCGACCCCCACCTCAAGAACACCTGCATGATCGACAAGGTCGGCGGGAGCGTGTCGTTCTACGACACGAAGGTGAAGCTGGTTCCGGTCTAGCCGGCGAGCCCGTCGCGGCGCGCCGTGCGCCGCCACGGGGTCGAGCTTTCGGCGGCGACGTCTAACGTTCAGATGGCCGAGAAGTGGCTGCGCCTCCACGCCGCCTCCACGCCTCGCAGTGAGCAGCCGCCCTGAAGTTCAGATCCAGTGGCGCGGGCTCGTGATCTCGCTCGCGGGCCGGATCCCGCCCCGCGGGGCACCGGGCCGCTCCGGGGAGGACGTCGTTCTGGAGGTCCCCGAGGCGGGCACCCGCGCGGTGCGGTCGGTGCGGTGCGCAGGGAAGCGCGAGTGGGAGAGGGGGACGCCGCGCGGGGAGGCTTGAGCCCTCGCGAAGGCTCACGGTCGCACGGGCCGCCTGGGCGCCATCGTCACCCGAGGCGGAACGTCACACGGTTCAGGGCGAACCGGTGGGAAGGATCTCGCCCGCCCCCGCCTGCTCCGTCGAAGGCGCCAGCGTGCGCCGCACCGATCCGAACCGCATGTAGAGCGCAGGCACGACCAGCATGTTGAGCGCGGTCGAGGTCACGAGCCCGCAGAGAATGACGACCGCCATCGGGGTTTCGATCTCG
>WNFV01012090.1_pt1 | contig 15315 bp, 16 predicted proteins | sample 5400101 | NCBI WGS metagenome assembly WNFV01 (sample SAMN13153361, study PRJNA577476) | soil metagenome | isolation source: 115 cm soil or saprolite under grassland replicate 1 | place: USA:California | collected 2016-06-15 | reverse complement strand
GTGCAAGATTAACAAACTAAAGCCACTATCTGAATGGATGCCGAACCCGCGCCCACCGGACGACGACTCTCTTTTTCAGGAGCATCGGAGCTGGCTTCAGCTGCAGCTAGTGCTCCTCATTTGCAGGTTTACCCCGACATGTCCAGAAGTCACTCGCATTTTGTCGTTGGGCATGGACAAAGAACTTCCGCTGACGACGCGAATCAAGCTGCGAATCCATTATCTCATGTGCTCCTTTTGCGAGCGCTACGCCAAACAGCTCAAATACATGCGCACTGTGGCGCATGAATTTCCAGAAAAGATCGGCGAAGTATCGGACGCAAAGCTACCAGCAGAAGCGAAAGAGCGCCTGAAAGAAGCGCTGCGACAATAGAGTCGTAGCCGGCCGGTGACGCCGGCTTTGGAGTGCGGCAATGCTCTGCCGCTTGTGCCCACGCAATTTCTAAACGTGCGCAAATTTAATTTTGCTGAAAAACGTCGGAGGATCAGCGCACTTCAAGAGTCCCGGTCAGGGTCATACGCCCTCGGGGTGCAGCTAGGACGTGACAAGTCGATCTGCTACGGCTGTAAGGAAACGCACAGGGGGGCGACTAATCGGCAAGTCAATTTCCACCTCTATGAATCAACCCAGCAAAACATCGACCATCATCGCCTGGATTTGCCGTATCGCCGCTGCGGTAATTCTGTTACAAACGCTCTTCTTTAAGTTCACCGCCGCGCCCGAATCGGTTTACATTTTCAGCAAAGTTGGACTTGAGCCGGGGGGACGTATCGGCTCTGGCGTCGCAGAACTGATCGCAGCGATTTTGATCCTGATTCCTCGGACGACATGGTTGGGTGCTGGCCTTGCTCTTGCCGTTATGGCTGGCGCGATTTTCAGCCATCTCACCGTGCTCGGCGTCGTGGTGATGGACGATGGCGGATTACTGTTTGGTCTGGCGCTCGCTGTCGCCGCGTGCAGTGTCGTGTTGCTGTTTTTGCAGCGCCGGCGCGTTCCCATCATTGGAGCTTACCTGTGAAACGATCTCCTTTGCAGGATGCCATCGCTGAAGTTTTGCACCAGGGCGAATCGCTTCTGAATTCGCTCAGTGATGGAGAATACACGCGCAAACTGCCGACCGCGTTCGGTTCTACAGTCGGTGGGCATTACCGGCATTGCCTGGACCACTTCCAAAGCTTGCTGCAAGGATTGGATGCCGATGAGATCAATTACGATCATCGGGACCGAAATCCGCGAATCGAAAACGATCGCAACTTCGCGCTAGCTGAAACTCAACGAATCCTGCGCGGCTTCGCATCAATCTCCACGCCATATTTGGATTGCCCGATCAATGTGCGATGCAAGGTGAACTATGAGCTTGATGCCGCTCCGTCGATCGGATCGACAGTTGGTCGCGAATTGATGTACGCCGTCGCGCACGCGATCCATCACTACGCATTGATCGCGGTTATGTGCGGCATGCTTGAGGTGCCAGTCCCCGCCGGATTCGGCGTCGCACCGTCAACCCTGCAATATCACGCCGAGCAACCAAAAGCGGCGTGAATTTCATATATGATTGCGCAGGCGCTCCTCGCTTCGACCGCAATCATTTTGCTTAGTTTTATTTCGGAAGACGCGGCAACAATTTCGTCGGCCTTGTCGCTTTTTGGCGGACCGATCAATTGGCAACTCGGCTTTGCAGCGTGCTTTGCTGGCATTTGGCTCGGCGACCTGGGCCTCTACTCCCTCGCGCGTTGTTTCGGCAAGCCCATCTTAAAAAGCCGCTGGATTGCGCGATTTGCCGACGCGGAAGCAATCGAGTGGTGTCAGACGAGATTCAACGATCACGCTTCGCTCAAGTTGCTCGCCAGCCGGTTCGTCCCAGGCACGCGTTTGCCGACCTATCTGGCGGCTGGACTACTCTCAATGCCGGTTACTCGATTTGCTATCGTCACAGCTTTCGCCGCGCTCTTATGGATCGGAGGAATCTTCGCCATCACAAAGCTGCTCGGATGGCAGGCGCTGATTTGGTTGTCTTTCGTCCAGAGCAAGATTGCCGCTATATTTTTTATCGGGCTCGTTCTTGCCGCAACGCTCTTTGCTTTTCGACGGTTGCGCTGCGCAGCTGTAGCCGGAGTCGGTGACTCCGGTCATGCAGGCGGCCTCCCCATTGAGATCAACCGGGATCACCGATCCCGGCTACAGCTGCCGGCATGCATTCGTCGCTGGATGCAGTGGGAGTTTTGGCCGGCGTGGCTGTTTTACGTGCCTGTAGGCATTTATTACGCGTGGCTGGCAATTCGATACCGCGGTCTCAGTGTGCCAACTGCAGCAAATCCCGCGATAGGAACTGGCGGATTCATTGGCGAATCAAAGTTTGAGATTCTGAATGAACTCCGCCGTACCAGTCCGGAATTCGTAGCCGAGGCATTTTTGCTGGATGGGCGAACAACCAGCGACAGATTGCTTTCGCTGCATCGGCTCTGCCGGCGACATGGAATCACATTGCCGTTTATTTTAAAACCAGACGTCGGCCAGCGTGGCAATGGCGTGAAGATAATCCGATCGATGCGAGCGGCATTGGAATATCTGGAACAGGTCAGTGCGCCCGTGATGGTTCAACGCTACGTTGCCGGACCCCACGAAGCCGGTGTCTTTTATTATCGCTTCCCAAGGGAGTCGCACGGACAGATTTTTGCGATCGCGGAGAAGATTTTCCCTGAAATCATTGGAGATGGAATTCGCACGGTAGAAGTCCTGATCCAAGATGATTCGCGCGCGTCGTTGATGGCATCGACTTATCTTCGGCGCTTTGCCATGCGCCGGGATGAGATTCTAGCCCCGGGCGAAGCCGTTAAGCTTGTCGAGACTGGGAATCACGCGCAGGGCTGCATTTTTCGCGATGGTGTACACCTTCAAACAGAGGCACTGGAGCGGGTGATCGATCAGATTTCGCGCAAACTCCCGGGCTTTTTCATCGGGCGATACGATATGCGCTACGAAAATGAAGAGGCTTTCAGACAAGGGCGCAATTTCGAGATCGTGGAACTCAACGGCGCTACGTCAGAGGCGACCAGTATCTACGATCCACGAAACTCACTCTTTTCGGCGTATAGGACGCTGTTTCAGCAATGGAGATTGGTCTTCGCAATTGGCGCGATAAACAGGGCGAACGGTCATGCGCCTTCTTCACTCGCGACGCTCTGGCGTAATTGGCGGCAATATTCAGCCGCTGCGCTATCGTTTCCCCTAGCGGATTAAATGTGCACCGTTTCGTTTCTCCCTAATAAGCACGGATTTTATCTCGCGATGAATCGGGACGAAAAACGAGCCCGCTTCTTCGCTCTTGCGCCAGCGATTGTCGAAGTGGAGAGCCATCGCGCAGTTTTTCCACGCGAGCCGACCGGCGGCACCTGGATTGCGGCTAATGACGCTGGTGTTTGCCTCGCATTAATTAACTGGCATCGCATCGAGCGCGAGCCGAAGAACGACACGCTCAGCCGAGGATTAGTTGTCAGGCAACTGGCTGGAAAATCTACAGCTGATGAAATCACTACTGCGGTTAAGAAGTTGCCGCTTCGAAAGCTGCGGCCTTTTCGCTTGATTGCCGTTTCCCGAGCCGAGACGCGCCTAATCGAGTGGCGTTGGAATCTCGAACGATTGACGCTGCGCGATCACGAATGGCAACGACAACATTGGTTTTCGTCCGGCTTTAACGAGGGCCGTGCAGAACGCGAACGCGCAAAGATATGCATATCGTTTGTAGCCGGGGGCGGTGACCCCTGCAAACGCGAATCATCTCCGCCACGTGAACGAGCCGGCGTCAACGCCGCCGGCTACAGCCTGAGATGGCTGCGGCAGTTGCATCGTTCTCATGCGCCCGCATGCGGGCCGTTCTCGATTTGCATGCACCGGCCGGATGCAGCCACGGTCAGCTACACGGAGATTGCGGTGCGAGATCGACAGGTGATGATGCGCTATCGGGCAGGGCCCGCGTGTGCGCACGCACCACTGGTGGCCAAATCTATCGGGCGCGTACTGTAGCCAGGATCGGTAATCCCGGTTCGGGATCTGTTAACAATCATTGAAACTCAGGCCCGGATCGTCATGCCCCCTCGATCGAGCTCGATGAATGCGCAGGAGTCGAACGCCTTGATGATACCGGCGTGGTTTGCAGCAAACAATGCTTGAAGTTCCTCGTTTGTGATGTTGCCGGTCGAGACCAGCAATAGCCGCGGAGGCTCACGCCCAAGAAGAAATGAGTGTGCAAACTCCGCATCTTTGCTGACCAGGATGCGGCCTTCGCGTAGGCACATCCCGCGAAGATCATGATCCGGAGTCAAGTTGCGTCGAGGAAGATCAAGCGTGTGAATCGCGTCGTGACCTGTCGCTGTCAGTAGGCGCGCTAGCCGTCGCGGCAGTTGCGCGTCCACCAGGAAACTTCATTGAGCGAGTGCGACCCGTTTGGCATCGCTCACCCGCGCCGCGTACGCCAGTGCGGCAAGAAGATCCTCGCGCTCGAGATCTTCGTAGTCAGCCAGAATCTCCTCGTGGCTCATTCCGCTGCTCATTAGCTCCAGCAACATCGCGACCGGGTAACGTAGTCCGCGAATACACGGTTTCCCATGGCAGATGCGCGGATCAATCGTTATGCGCTTGAGCAGGTCGTCGGTGGGCATGCTGGGAGCGTAGTTCATGGAGCCGAGGCCCGCCACTTCGTTTAATTGGCTTCGTTCTTCACGATAAACCGTTGACAGCGACCGGGCAGCCGCCAACAACACACCAGCTACAATTGCGCTTGTAAGCTTGCCGGGATTCCTGCGACAAATCGAAGCATGGCAACGCAAGAACTCACCAGGCCTGTTTTTCTTCCGGTCGTTATCGGCACACCGCGCCAAGGCCGATTGACTGAACCCGCCGCTAATTTCGTTTTTGGCGAAGTATCAAAACGCAATGATATCGAAACCGAATTGATCGACATCAGAAAAATTCCTATGGCGATGAATGACGCTGGCGAAGCGCTTAAGGACAGTCACTTCTCGGCCACCGTGGCGCGAGCCGATGGACTGATCCTCGTGGTCCCGGAATACAATCATAGTTTCCCAGGTCTGTTGAAACATGTGCTCGATACAAACCTGAAGGAGTACATCCATAAAGCCGTCGGTGTTTGCGGCGTGTCCGCCGGTCCATTCGGCGGCGCGCGCATGATCCAGAGTTTGGTGCCGGTGCTGCGCGAGCTGGGCTTGGTCACGATTTTCTCCGACGTTTATTTCGGCACCGCGGGGAGGCTCTTCGATCCCGCTTCTGGCAAAATTACCGATCCAGCTTACGCGGGACGCGTGGACAAATTCCTAAACGAGCTGGTCTGGATGGCGCGGGCCTTGCGCTTTGCGCGCGAAAATATCTCAGCGGCATAAGTCCCTCCTTTGCTTTGTTGTTGTTGATGGTTGGGTCACTCTTCGACGTTTGGGACCGTCTCGGGCTCGGGACGGGCACGGCCACGCACCAGTTGCACCTGATCCCCCACACGATTTCGCCGCCTTTGATTACAAAGCAGTTGAGCGCCGTCGAAGTTGCCAAGACCAAGAGCTTGCCGAGTGCCTCCGATGATTCGAAGTGGGTCCCCCTGGAGCAGTGGCTCGCGAGCCACCCGTGATGGAAACACACACAGGGATTCCTATCCACCCTGCCGGAGGCTCAGTCTCTCTACGCAGCACGGGCAAAGGATACACGCGCGCACGCCAGCGCCCGCGAGGTGGGCGCGCACACAGCATTCTTTTGGGTTAAGCATTAGCGGCGATCCCCGCGGCGCCAAGTTGGGTATCGAACTTCAAGTGCTGTCGATTTGAAATTTTGCAGGTGTATGTGAGCGACCTGGATGATAACGTGCTTTTCAGGTCATCTGCATCAACGTAGAGTACGCCGCTGCACTTAAGCGGCGCAAAGCGGATTTTATTGGGTTAAACTGGCGGTTCAGGTCGCGTCACAAGATGTCCGCTGAGGTTAAAAAGGAAATTCAGCTCGAGATCGCGCATGTCTTGTTCACCGACATCGTTGGTTACTCCAAGCTGCTGATTAACGAGCAGCGAGCGTTGCTCGACACGCTCAATCAGGTGGTCCGCGGCACGGACCAATTCCGCGGTGCGGAAGCGGCCGAGCGGTTGATAAAAATCCCCACTGGCGACGGAATGGCGCTAGTCTTTTACAATACTCCCGAGGCGCCGGTTGAATGTGCGCTGGAAATCAGCCGCGCTTTGAAAACGCTTCCCAGTCTCCAATTGAGAATGGGCGTGCACAGCGGCCCCGTCAGCGGTGTGGTCGATGTGAACGAGCGGGCGAATGTCGCCGGCGCGGGGATCAACGTGGCGCAGCGCGTGATGGATTGCGGGGATGCAGGACACATCCTGTTGTCGAAACATGTCGCTGAAGATTTGGAGCAATACGAACATTGGCAGCCGCATCTGCACGATCTGGGAGAATGCGAGGTGAAGCACGGCGTCCGCGTTCGCGTGGTCAATCTCTATACCGAGGAACTCGGCAATCCGGAGGTGCCCGAGAAGTTCAAACAGGCAGCAGGCGCAAGCAAAGCGGCGGCGGCAATTTCTCGATCCAGCGAAAGACCGACAGCTCGGAGATGGGGGATGGTCGGCGCAGTACTTCTGATGATCGTCGCTGTCGTGACTGGCCTTCTCATCTTTCTGGCCAAGCGCTCGCCAACGGGCGCAATCACTTCAACGGCAACCCCGGAAAAAAGTATTGCCGTGCTGCCATTTGAGAACCTGAGTCACGATTCCGACAACGTCTACTTTGCCGACGGCATTCAAGAGGAAATTCTCACGCGATTGTCAAAGATCGCTGATCTGAAAGTAATCTCGCGCACTTCGACGCAACGTTACCTGCACAAGCCTGAGAACTTGCTTGAGATCGCGAAGCAACTCGGCGTCGCGAACATTCTGGAAGGCACTGTGCAGAAGGCAGCCGATCATGTGCGGGTCAATGTTCAGCTGATCAATGCGCAGAATGATTCACATCTTTGGGCGGATAAGTTTGATCGCAAGCTGACCGACATCTTTGCCGTGGAAAGCGAGATCGCTGCGAAGATTGCTGACGCACTGCAGGCCAGGCTCACCGCCCCCGAGCGGGACGCAATCGCAGCGCAGCCGACGCAAAACACGGAAGCGCATCAACTCTACCTGAAAGGCCGTTATCTTTGGAACAGACGCACCGGGGAAAATCTTAAGAAAGCGCTCGCTTACTTCCAACTAGCGACGGAGAAGGACTCGAACTACGCGCTGGCCTACGTAGGCGTAGCCGACGCTTACTCTGTGATGCCCGCGTATTCCGCAGGATCGCCACAAGATTGCCTACCGCGCGCACGAGCTGCCGCACAGAGGGCGCTGGAGCTTGACGAAATGCTCGCCGAAGCGCACGCGTCCCTCGGCTACACCCTCTTTCACTATTTCGAGTTCGCCGCATCGACGAAAGAGTTTGAGCGCGCTATTGAGTTGAATCCGAATTACGCCACAGCTCACCAGTGGTATGCCAGGACCAATCTTTTAATGACTGGGCAGTTCGACCGTGCAATCGCGGAAATGAAACGAGCCGTCGAGCTTGATCCGGTCTCGCCGATGTTTCAGGCCGAGCTCGGCGGCGTTTATATGGTGGCAAGGCGATACGATGAAGCGATCGAGCAATTGCGGAACACCATCGAAACGGATCCGGAATTTTATTGGGCTCACCGGTTTCTGGGATTGGCGCTGGAATTGAAAGGCGCGACCGCTCAAGCAATTGCCGAATATCACAGAGCATTCGAAGTGAGCGACGACCCGGTCGTGCTCGCGTTTCTAGCCCATGCCGAAGCGAAAATCGGGCGACAGAATGAAGCGCGACAGATATTGGCTCGGCTTGCGGAAGCGGCTAAGACGCGGTATGTCCCCGCGTACGCGTTTGCCGTGATTCACCTAGCGCTTGGAGAAAAGGATCAGGCACTCGATTGGCTGGAAAAAAATGCTCGCGATCACGCCGCTGCCTATAGCCTCCTCATCAAAGTCGATCCGTATCTCGATCCCCTACGCGGTGAGCCACGTTTCGAAACGCTTGTGTCCGCAATTTTGTCCGGGTCTGTAAAATAAATCTCGTGAGTTCGAGCGAGCGCCAATGAACCCTAAAAACTTCTTCGCAAAGGCTCAAGCGGCGCAAAGCGGAGTTACTGAGTTGGACTGGAGCTTCAGGGCTCGCGGAGGTTTGACATCACTCTGACGCCCGAGCGCACTGAATCACGACTGCGAGGTGATCTGGAAGCGGAGTTGCTGCCACCCACTTAAACGTTGGCAATTTCTCTGCCAATGATGACGGAGGCACCCCTTGAATCCGGCGCGGTGATCGAAAGGTGATCGAAAGGTAGGAAGCGTCATATTTTTTGTTGAGGCGGTATCCAAGATGAACCAGAATCCTTTTTGATCCAGCCACCGACAAAATTACCGATCCGGCTTATGCTGGCCGAGTGGAGAAGTTTCTAAACGAGCTTGTCTGGATGTTGCGAGCACTTCGCCACGCGCGCGAGAATATTCCGGCTGCCTGATGTGTGTAGAGGCGGGTGTCCTCACGCGCAGGAACACAAAATTGCGGCTGCTGACAGCCGCCACTACACCGGTTTGTTGCGGATTACTTCTGAATCAGTAGCACGCTGTGCCCATCAGGATCGCTGACGAGAGCGCCTTTGGAGTAACCGACTTTACCTTTTGGCATCATCACAACGCCTGAAGAAACAAAACTGACATGGGCGTCGCGTAATTTCTTCGCGAGAAGATCGACATCGTCTGTCGCGATCATTGTTTGCCAGTGAACGATGTCGTTCGCGTGAACGTCCGCCGGACGTGTGCGTCCATCGCGTGGCGTGAGGTATTCGAGGAACTCGATGCCGGGTCCAGAGGAGGCGCGCATTCCAGTGATGCGTAGATGCGCTCCGAAAACCTGAAATACCTTGTCGGTTTTTTCCTGCCAGCGCGGATCACCTTTGCCAGGCGGAAAGTAAATGATTTCCAAGTTGTGCTGATCGGGATCGCGAAAGTAGAACGCTTTGATCCCGGCAGCAGCTTTAATCGAGGGTGGCAGCGTTTGTGGACCGGTAGAGACGAACTGCACCTTCAACGCTCGCAGTTTTTCAAAGGCCTGGTCCATGTCGCGTACGACAATTGCCGCGTGTTGAAACCAAAGGTCGTTGCTGCGCGAATCGGCGGGAATCGGCCGACCAGGCGGGGCGAGATACTGCGTTAGATCGAGATATTCATTTCCAAGCTGCATCCGCACAATCCGCATCCGTGCGCCGAAGACTCCCTCAAGATGTTCGAATTGTTCTCCGAAGACTTCGACGTCCGAGACTTTCTGAAACGTGAGCGCAGAATAAAATTCCACCGCGCGATCCATATCGCTTACGGTCATGCCTACTGATTCGACGGAGACGTTTGCCGACTGAGTTTTCGCAATCGAAACGGCAAGAACAACGGCCAGAGAAGCGACAATAAGTCGACGCTGAAACATCATTGGATTCGTCGCTAGGATCGATAATTCCTTACGCCCGGACTGGAGACGGCATGCCCTCAGGCAGTTGCTATTGATTTAACGAAACCATTCGGCGCGAGGGCGCGCCGGCTCCACTCGCTTGCTCGCGCTTGAGCAATTCAGGAAAGCGGCAATTGAAAATGCAGCGGTGCCGATTGTAATGATGATATTTCGCGCAATAGACGACGCCCTTGCCCCGAAGATAAAGCGTAGCAGCCAATTGCATGGCTAGGACAGGCGCAGTGAAGTAAATCCAGAGCCCGGTCCAAAGATGACCGACAAATGCGGAACCAAACGTCCGCGCCGGGTTCATACTCATCCCTGAAAACGGCGCTTCCAGCGTGATGTAGGTGGCGACCAGCGCACCGGCAAATAATCCAGTGTAACGCGCGATATGCGGCGTGTTACTCACGCGAAGCACCACAGACATCAACACAAATGCAATGGCAAATTCAGCAAGGAACGCAACGATCATGCCGTGGGGTCTCGGCAACGTAGCGGCGTAATGCACGGTTGGATGCGATAGCGCTTCGCGAACAAACAGTGCGACCGCGGAGACGCCAAGAATCCCGCCAACGAATTGTGCGATGATATAAAACATCGCGTCCCAATTCTTCACCTTACCGAGCCGCCAAAACGTCAGCGTCACGGCCGGATTGAAGTGTGCGCCGGACCGTTTCCCGAGCGGCGAGAAAACCAACGCGATGGCCGTGCTACCCATTGCGATGCCAGTCAGCATTCGTCGCATGATTTCGCTCGGAATCATGCGCGGAATTGGCGAACTGGGATGCCAGAACAGGATCGTGAATAGCCCCGCTGAAATCATGAACAGGCCGAGCTCGGCTGCCTCGCAGAGATATTCTGGCCAATGCTCGCGCAGCGCTCGTGTCATAATCAATGGACTCCACGCGATCGCCTCTCCCTTCCAAAGGGAGAGGGTAGGGTGAGGGTTGTCTGGAATCTTCGATGGCGCGTTGGAAATCCCCTCACCTCAATCCTCTCCCCTTCCTCAAGGGGAGAGGCGGAATTGTTCGCATTTGCAGACGGGGCGTTGCTCACGGCCTCACACCCTCGATGTTTAGCTTCATCCGATAAAGTCCACTCTTCGCGCAGAGGTAGAGCGTTTTCCCATCGGCGTCGCCCCACGCAAAATTGTGCGGGTGCTTCGGCGGAATGATCGTGCCGAGATGCTTGCCTTCCGGTGAGATGATCCACAAACCACCAGGACCGGAAACGTAAAGATTGCCTGCCTTATCGATCTTCATTCCATCGAGCGCGTCCTCTGTGCCAGCGCTCGTCATGTCGAAGAAAACTTTGCCGTTCTTCAGCGTTCCGTCCGCATTCACCTCGTAACGCATTACGATTTTTTTGTGATCGTCCCAATTATCGACATAGAAAAATTTCTCATCTGGCGAAAAAGCAAGACCGTTGGGACCAGTCAGATCTTTACTCGCCAGCGTAACCTTCCCGTCTTTCGCTGCGAAGACGCCGCTGAAAGGCAATTCCTTGCGCGGATCTTTGAAGAACTTCGGCAAGCCAAACGGCGGATCGGTGAAATAAAGCGTGCCATCGCTTCGGTAAACGAGATCGTTTGGACTATTTAGCCGCTTGCCCTCAAATTTGTCCGCCAAAACGTTGAGCTGACCGTCACTCTCAAGGCGTACCACACGGCGATTTCCGTGTTGGTTTATTGCTAGGCGACCTTCGCGATCAAACGTCAAACCGTTCGAGCCGGGCTGACCGTACTCCGCGATATCAGCGCCTTCGTAACCGCTTTTTTCGCGGAAGACAGCGAGCTGCCCATCTCCTTCCGGCGAATATTTGTAGATCGTGTTGTTATTCGGATCGCTGAACAGGAGGAAACCGCCTTTGCGATCCCAAACCGGTCCTTCAGTGAATTTGAAGCCTTCCGCGAGTTTGAAAATCTTTGGGTTCGGCGGCACGATCGCATCGAGCGCCGCATCTTTGCGAATGATTTCGACATTCACTTCGCTAGGTGTAATGGCAACCGGTACAACACCGCCTTTGTAAAACTCGAGCTTCGCCTCGCGCATGAAGATGTAATTGGTCGGAGGGTTCGAGAGAGGCCCGTTGACGCCGAAAATCGCGAGCTGAATCTTTTGCCCGGGCTGTACGCTGCGGTTTATGATCAGCCGATTCGGAGCGTTCCAACCTTTGACCACTGAGCCACCGCTTTGCCCAAGCGCGCGGGACAATTCGCCATCGACCCAAACCTCGGCGTAATCATCAATGGATGTATCGAAAACCGCGGTAGCGCCAGCGAGATCGACATCGTTCACACGTTCAGGAATTGTGATATTGATTCGGTACCAGTTGAAGCAAAGCCGCCCGGTCGATCGCCGCGCATCGAGTGTGGTTGGATCGATCTTTTCCCATTTCGAGTCATCGAAATCCACGCCGCCTGCGTGTGGAGTAAAATCATAAGTCTTGATCGGTTTGCCGGTCGGTTGTTTGTCCGGGCCGGCGGCCTTGAAATCGACTGGAATAATTTTGGTATCGCTGTAGCGCCACTGCCCTTTGACAAGATCGACGCCGTCGCGAGTGGCGAGATCAATCACTGCGTCCGCTTTTCCAGTCGGCGCATCAGCATTTGTTTCGGCAAGTGCCCGGCCAGCGAGAAAAACTAGCGCACCGAAGGTAAACAATGCGACGAAGCGCAAACGCCACATTGAGGCACAAATGGGAGCCTCGCGATACGCTCGATTGAATTCCGTCGCCCACGCGTGAAGAACGGCACTGGATAATGTTCTCTTAAAAGTGATTCGTTCCATGTCTGCGAATTCGTCGCTCATCACGCGAATTCCTTACGCAATCACAATTCCCGCGAAGTCGTCCTTGCGTACCCTTGCCCGCACGTTTGATTAGATCGATGGAAACAAGGCCGCTGGAATCATCGTCACAAATCGTTCGCGAACAGGTCCGACGCCGTTATGGCGCCACGGCTCGCGGAGAAACATCTTCGTGCGGTGACGGGTGCTGCAGTTCCACAAGTGCGGATATACTAGGTTACTCGGCTGAAGAGTCAGCGATCGCACCGGAAGGCGCGAACCTCGGCCTTGGTTGTGGAAATCCCCTGGCGATCGCGTCGCTTCGAGCAGGTCAGGTGGTTCTCGATCTAGGATCCGGCGCTGGGTTCGACTGTTTCCTTGCTGCTCGTGCAGTTGGATCCTCTGGCAAGGTCATTGGTGTCGATATGACACACGACATGCTGAGCAAAGCGCGGGAAAACGCACAAAAGAACGGATTCACAAACGTTGAGTTTCGCTTGGGCGAAATCGAAGCACTGCCGGTCGCGGACAACAGCATCGACGTGATTATCTCTAACTGCGTAATCAATCTGTCCCCTGAGAAGCAGCGCGTCTTCGACGAAGCCTTCCGTGTGCTTCAGCCAGGTGGACGACTTGCTGTTGCAGACATGGTCGCGACCGCGCCGCTTCCGGACGACATCAAATCCGATTGGGCTGCTTACACCGGGTGTATGGCCGGCGCTTCGCAGATCACTCACCTTCAGCACAGGCTCCAAACGTCAGGTTTTGAGAATATCAACATCGCGCCAAAGGATTCCTCGCGGTCGTTCATCCGCGAATGGCTTCCCGGTAAACGCGTCGAAGATTATTTGGTTTCCGCAACGATCGAAGCCGTGAAGCCAAACGATGGGCAGCGAAACGCAAGCGCTACATTGAGGCGCTCATCGGGACCTGCCGATGCGCCCGATTGAATTCTGTCCCCACGCATGAGAACTGCGTGACCTCACCAGCAGCTTGGAAACCGCCGCTCGTCGTCATGGCGCTTTCTGCTGGGACAAAGTCGGCCAGTTTGCGTCGGCCTTCTTCAAGTTGTCTTCGACGTCTTTGTGCCAAAGGTCCCAAGCCTTCTTGTTGTGCTGCAAAATCAATCGATCGTGCAGGACCTGGAAATATTCGACCTCGACGGGCGCCAGTTTGTTAATGGACGCAGCAAACCCACAGAAACCGCCAAATTGGGGTTCGTATTTTGCGGGCGATTTCTCGAACAACTGTTTGTGCTCAGCTGAAGCAAATTGGTACGTTGCGCCTTTGTAGCTCGCGGTGAACTGAGGCGAGCCTTTAACCGGTTTTCCGTCGGTAAAGTACGCAACGGGATCGTAGCCCTGAAGCGCGAGCCCGTTTTTGTCGATGTTAACGACTTCAGCGGCGGGCGCGAGAACCGCAAAGGCAATTAACGCGCCAAGATAAAGGAAAAATGTTTTCATAGTTTTGTGAGTTCTTCGTTGTCAATCAATGGGGTGTATTCGCGGTTGGTTTGCAGACGAAATAGTGCAGTTCACCGGTTACGGCGGTGAATTGATGCGGGACGCTATTCGGAATGACGATCACCTCGCCTTTACTTATCTGTTGTTCCTGCCCTCCCTCGATTTTAGTGCCGCGGATTTCGTTAGGCGCGATCTCCTTCGCATCGACGGCTTTTCCACCCGTGACCAGCGTGGCTGAGCCATCGACGACATAAATCACGTCGGTATCGAGCGTGTGAATTTCGGCTTGCCCGGGTTCAACCCGGCGGCTGGCGTGCACTTTGTAGCCAGCGGTTTCGAGTAATGGTTGACCTTTCGCGAACGCCGCCGCGACCCGGTTTGCGTCAATGAATGTTGCGTTGTTCGCAGCTTTCATCATCGGCGCGCCGCTCACATCAGCTGCCGACGATGATTTTGAGGGCGGATCGGCTTTCGGTGATTCAGAGAAAACAGCCGCGCCCGCCAGCGCGAGTTCTTCATCCTGGTTTGCGCTCGCAGCGCCGCTCACGCCAATCCCGCCGACAACTTGCCCGTCAATGACGATTGGGATTCCACCAATCAAGGGGGTAAATCCATCAATTGCCGTCATTGCGGTGCGGCCTTTGTTGATCAGCTCCTCAAAAAAGCGTGTCGGTTTTTTGAAAAGAACTGCCGTACGTGCTTTGCCGATCGAGATGGTTGCGCCCATCGCGAAGCTTCCATCGAGCCGTTCGAGCGCCATTAGGTTGCCGCCTTCATCGACGATGGCGATTACTCCGCCCGGCGCGTTGTTTTTCTTCGCGTAATCAACTGCTGCGGCGATGGCCTGTTTTGCACCTTGCAGGTTGAGAGATTTTTTCTCAACGATTTGCGCGTGGCTGGTGGCCACGAAAGCGAACATCGTTGCGATCACTACTCCGCTTAAGATTTTCATAGGATTTGGTGTTGGGTTTGAAGTTCTGCCAGGCTGGCCGAATCGCGGCCAGCCGGCACTTCATGTTATTTGACCGGGTGGTCGAAGGCGGCTTCACCGAGATTCGTCTCGGCAAAGGCGCACCACATCTGCACCTTGGCGATGTCCGGGACGTAATCAGGGACTACGATTGATTTCTTGACCTTCTCACCTTTTGTCATCAAACGGTCCAGGAGATAAGTCTTGCCGTTGGAGTCCACGACCTGCCAATGTGGATCGGGTGTCTGCGGTGGGACGAAGTCATCGGAGAGCGTGAGCGTGCTCTTGCCGTTTGCAGTCGTGTGCGTGACGAAACCCTTATTTGCTTTTGCGCCTTGGAACGGTCCACTCTTGTGGCTGTCCTGGGCAATGCTGCTCGTCGCAGCGATTACTAGCGCGGTTAAGGAAGCGAGTATCGTTTTATAATTCATGTTGTTTCACTTGTTCTTTTTGCAACTGGATTGTTTCCGGCTGCATTTCACCCGATTCGTCGGCGCAATGCCGGAATCCTTACAGCTGTAGCTGGGATGCCTGATCCCGGCGTGAGAGACG
>WNFV01005508.1_pt1 | contig 15315 bp, 14 predicted proteins | sample 5400101 | NCBI WGS metagenome assembly WNFV01 (sample SAMN13153361, study PRJNA577476) | soil metagenome | isolation source: 115 cm soil or saprolite under grassland replicate 1 | place: USA:California | collected 2016-06-15 | reverse complement strand
TCACCCACCGCTTCGACGATCTGGTCGCCGCGGTACCCGGTGCAGATCACGACTCGACGCGCCCCCGAGTTGCGCAGCAGCCGCAACTGGTGAAAGAGGAACGGCTCGCCGGCAACCCGGGCAAGCGCTTTGGGAAGGTCCGCCGACAGCGCGCCAAGCCGCGTGCCGCGACCACCCGCGAGGATTGCGACCGGGGAGAGCTCGGACACGCGTCACTCGTCCGCGACGCGCCGGGCCGCGCGGTCGCGCATCGAAGACGTCGCCTCGTCGAAGCCAAGCTGTGATTCGACGATGTATCTGGGCCTGTGTTTGACCTCGTCATAGATGCGTCCGACGTACTCCCCCATGACGCCGAGGCTCAGCAGCTGGATCCCTGCGAAGAAAGAAACGAGGATCACGATCGTCGGATTCCCGGTAGGGAACGGAAAGCCGGCGAGCTTCGAGAGGAAGTACGAGAACGCAAACAGCCCTGCGAAGAACGACAGGACGACCCCCGTGATCGAGATCACGTGCAACGGGTAGCGCGAGAAGCCGACGATGCCGTTCATGCCGATCACGAGTGACCCGAGGAAGCGGTTGTACTTCCCCCTGCCGACCGCACGCGCGTCGCGGTCGTAGAGCACACTCGTATGTGAGAAGCCGACGACCGCGACGAGACCGCGCAGGAACCCATGCGCCTCGTCGAGAGCGACGACGTGGTCGACGACGCGCCGGCTCATCAGCCGGAAGTCTCCCGTGTTCGGTGGAATGTCGACGTCGGCGATTCTTCTGATCAGCCGGTACCCGACTGCGGAGACAACGCGCTTTGCGAGCGTCTCGCCCTTCCGCGTCCGCCGCTGGGCGTAGACCACGTCGAATCCTTCACGCCACCCCTCGACCATCTGCGCGATCACCTCGGGCGGATCCTGGAGATCGCAATCGATGACGACGACGGCGTCACCCGTCGCCGCCTTCATCCCCGCGAGCGAGGCCGCCGGCTGCCCGAATCTTCGCGAGAAACGCAGCATCTTCACGCGCTGGTCCCGCTCGTGCAGCACAAGAATCGCCTGCTCGGTCCCGTCGCTCGACGGGTCGACGCTGAAGATGATCTCCCAGTCGACGTCGATAGCCTCGAGCGTCGCCGCCACGCGCTCGTACACCCGCTCCACATTCCCGCGCTCGTTGTAGGCCGGGATCACGACGGAGAGAGACTTCCTGCTTGCGGTGCCCTGCCGTTGCGAAACGAAGAGCTCGGTCACGGCGCGGTCGTGGAGATGAGCTTGCGCTGGTGCGCACGCGCGTAGGCGGACTCGACGATCTCCCACCCGTACCGAAGCGAGGTCAGGTCGCCGAGCAGGGAACGATCGTCGTCCGCGCGCACCGCTGCCGCGAAGTGCGCCCATTCGGACTCCCAGGACGTGTCGGCCTCCGCGTAGCCGTGCTCCTCGACCTTCGGTGGGCCAAGCTCGGGCGACATCCGGTAGACCGTTAGTCGCTGCGGCCCGTAGGACCCCACCAGGCCGGTCACCTCGAGCTTGGCCGAGCGGCAGTAGATCTCGAGCGAGAAGGTGTTCTTCCACTCCGTCCAGCTGACGTGGAAAGCACTCCACGGTTCTGCCGGCCGGTCCTCCTTGCCCAGGACGACCATCGCGTTGTCCTCGACGGCCATGGCCCAGTACTGCGTCCGCAGCAGCGCGCTGTGGAGAGGGAGTGCGCCGAGCAGCCAGTGACTGATGTCCAGCAGGTGCATGCCCTGATCGACCAGCTCGCCCCCGCCCGACACACGCGGGTCCGCTCGCCACTCCTGCTCGTAGCCAAGCCGCCCCCCGTGGCCGTACCGCGCCCGCAGGAACATCACGTCGCCATGGTCGCCGGAGAGCGCCGCCTCCACCGCCTGCCGAATCGCTGGATGAAAACGGTGGTTGAAGCCGACCTTGACGAGACGCCGGGAGCGTCGGGCCGCAGCCTCGATCCGCTCGACGTCGGCGAGGCTGACACCGCCCGGCTTCTCGACGAGTACATGGGCGCCGGAGTCCAGGGCGCGGCACGAGAGCTCCGCGAGATGATCATGGGTCGTTGCGACGACGACCACGTCGCACTGCATCCGAAGGAGCTCCTCGAGCGAGGACACGGACGTCGTCCCGAAATCAGCGGCGAGCGACGCGGCAGCGGCCTCCGCCATGTCGTAGCAGCCGACTAGCCGATCCTTTCCGAGCGAGGCGGCCCGCTTGCGGCCGACGACGCCGCACCCGGCGAGACCGATGCGAAGCGGCTCGCTCATGTGTATTCAGAGCCCTGGCAGCCCTGAAAGTCGAAGTCGAACGGGAGCTCCGATGCTCCCGCGGCGGTCATGGCGACCCGCGTGTCGTCGGGCCTCGCCGCGTAGACCACGAGGAAACCGCCGCCGCCGGCGCCAACAAGCTTCCCGCCGATCGCGCCGCTGCGGCGCGCGAGCGTATAGAGCTTGTCGATGCGCTCGCTCGCCATCCCGGGCGACCGCGTCCGCTTCGTCTGCCAGTGCTCGTGCATCAGCTCGGCGTACCGCTCCAGGTCGCCGAGCTCGAGCAGGCGACGACTCTCGAGCCCGAGCTGCTTCGTCCGCTCGAGGTTTTCGAGCATGGACTCGTCACCCTGCTCGGTGCGGACGACCTGGTCCGACAGGATTCCTGCTGCGGGACGCGTCTCGCCTGTGTAGAAGAGGAGCAGGTTGTTGCGCAACTTGTGCAGCGTCTCCTGCGACAAGACCAGAGGCTCCACGTCCACGCTGCCGTCTGGCTGGAAGCTGTAAGCGCAGATCCCGCCGTGCGCGGAGACGTACTGGTCCTGCTTGCCAATTGGCTCGCGCAGGATGTCGATCTCGATCTCACACGCGTCCTCGGCGAGCTGCCCGGGCGTGATCGCGCGTCGACGTGCGAGCGCGAGTGCCTTGAGGAGACAGACCGTGTACGAGCCCGACGAGCCGAGGCCAGTGCCTGCGGGGACGTCGGCGATCGTCGCGATCTCCAGCGGGTCGCCGTCCCAGTGACGGACGAGCGCTTCCCGCAAGATCGGGTGCTTGATCTCGCTGGGGTCATCGACCTCTTCGAAATCGGAGTACTTCAGCCGGTAGCGCTTCTGAAAGACGGTGTGCGTCAGCATGTAGACGTACTTGTCGATTGCGCCGCTGACGACGAAGCCGCCTCGTTCGCGGTAGAAGGACGGAATGTCGGTGCCGCCACCGCCGAGACTGATGCGAAGCGGGGCCCGCGTGAAGATGACACTCACGTGACAGTCGCCTCGCGCAACGCGTAGGGCGTCGTTTCGAGCCATGCGAGGGTCCGCCGAATCGCCTCGCGAATCGTCAAAGTCGGCTGCCAGCCCAGCGCCCGAATCTTCGCGCAGTCGAGCAGGATCAGGGGGCTGTCGCCGGGCCAACCCCGGCTGCCGCCCGTGTACTCCAGGACCGGCGCGATCCCTAGGTAATCGGTGATCAACGCGATCGAATCGTCGAGGACGATCGTCTCTTCGGTCCCAAGGTTGAAGACGCTCGCGGCTCCGGCCACCGCCGCGTCGAGGCCCACAAGCATCCCCTCGACGCAGTCGTCCACGTAGAGGTACGACTTCTCCTGACGCCCGTCGCCGAGCACCGTGAGTCGCGCCGGGTCCTCGCGAAGGCTTCGGAAAAAGTCATACACGTGCCCGTGCGTGTAGCGCTCACCGAGAATCGAGACGAAACGGAAGATCGCGGCAGTGAAACCGAAGCCGTGACAGTACGCCTGGATCAGGCCTTCGCCGGCGAGCTTCGACGCGCCGTAGAGGGACGTTTGAGTGGGAAAGGGGCAGTCCTCGGGCGTCGGGAAGAGCTCCGGCTCTCCGTAGATCGATCCGGTGGACGAGAAGGCGATCACGGACACGCCGGCGGCCCGCATCGCCTCGAGCACGGTGGACGTCGCAGTCGTGTTCTGCTCGAGATCGCGCTGCGGGTGCTCGAGTCCGCGCCGCACGTCGGCGTTCGCGGCGAGGTGAAAGACGGTGTCGCAGCCTTCCAGAGACCGCGTGAGCAAGTCCTGGTCCAGAACGTCCCCGACGACCACTGACGCGCCGTTTGCGGTGGCGCCCTCGACGTACTCGCGCCGGCCACGCGAGAAGTCGTCGTAGATGACGACTTCGCATCCGTCTGCGAGCAGCCGGTCGGCGAGCGCGCTCCCGATGAAGCCGGCGCCGCCGGTGATCAGCGCGCGGCGCACGGGTCAGAGCCGGAAGCCCGCCGCCGCCGCGTCTCGGTAGAACATCTGGACGGTCTCCAACGAGAACGTCTCGAGGTCCTTGCCAAGCACCGCGAGCTTGGAGATCAGGTCTTGCGTCATCGTGATGATGTGACAGCCGATCGAGTCGGCCTGGACGAGGTTGAGCACCTCGCGCGGGCTTGCCCAGATCAGCTCTGACGATGGGGCGATCGACTCCAGGAGCTCGAGCGACCGGCTCATGATCGGGAGCGGCTCGATCCCGGCATCTGCGATCCGCCCGGCGAAGACGGAGACGCAGCTGGGCGCGCCGTCACGAAGCGCGTGCGCAATCACCTCCACCTGAGGCGGCGTCATCAGCGCCGTGACGTTGACCTGGACTCCGCGCTCGGACAGCTCACGAACGAGTGGCGCCATCGACTGTCCGCTGGTGGTCGTCACCGGCACCTTCACGTACACGTTCGGTCCCCAGCCCGAGATCAGGTCCGCCTGCCGGCGGATCTCGTCCTCGCCGTCGCCGAACACCTCGAAAGAGATCGGCTTGTCGGTGATGCGTTCCAGCAGCCGCCTCGCAAACTCCTCGTAGTCCGTCAGCCCCGCCTTCCACATGAGGCTCGGGTTGGTGGTGAATCCCTTGATCCTCGGATCCGACCCGAGCGCAAGGATCTGTTCAAGGTCAGCCCCGTCGGCGAAGATCTTGGTCTTGATCTGATCGAGCATCAGGGCTGACCGGCTGTAACGATAACCGCAGCCTCGGCAAGGTCCCGGGCATGGTGATCGGGCTCGCTCAGGCCCTCGCGCCGATGCGACGACCGCGGATTCTCGACCAGGATCGTGCGGCAGCCTGCACGCCGCCCGGCTTCGACGTCCCTGTCGGCGTCCCCGATCATCCAGCTCCGCTCGAGATCGACGTGAAGGTCGTCTGCCGCGCCCAGGATCAGCCCGGGCTCCGGCTTCCTGCAGGAGCACGTGGTGGTCAGCTCCGGCTCGACGCCCTGCGGGTGGTGGAGGCAGTAACGGAAGGCGTCGACGCCCGCGCCGGCCTCGCCGAGCAGCTCCACAAGCCGGTCGTGCGCCGCGGCCAGCTCAGCTCGCGTTGCGGTTCCCTTGGCCGCAGCAGGCTGGTTCGACACAACGACGGTGAGGTAGCCCGCAGCTCTGATCGAGCTCAGCGCGGCCGGCGCGTCTGCCATGAGCGCCACGCGCTCAGGATGCGCAGCCGACTCGTAGGCATGGTCGACGTCATGCCAGACAAGCTCCGCGATGACGCCATCCCGATCCAGGAAGACAGCCGCGCTCTGCGCCGTCACGGCGCCGGCGGGGTCATCCGCTCTACCGTCTCCCATCTACCGCCCTGCTTGGCGAGCGCGGGATGAGACACCAAGAGGTGCCATACGATCGCCTGGAATTCCTCGACGTGCGGCGTGCGCCTGTCAACCGGAGGGCTCAGCACGATGCAGACGTCAGCGATCTCCGCAGTCGCTCCGTCCGCGCGACCGACGATGCCGAAGACGGGCGTCCCCACGGCGCGCGCGAGCTCGAGCGCGCGAACGAGGTTCATCGAGACGTTGTGCTCCCGATTGCCGCCGCCGACCGAGAAGACGAGCACCGCGTCGCCACTGTTGAGGCGCGACGTCCGCAGCCAGGCTTCGAAGCTCGTTTCCCAGCCTTCGTCGTTCGTGCGCGCCGTGAGCTCGGCGACGTTGTCGGTAGGGGCATAGGCCTCGAAGGCACAGAGCTTGCGAAAGTCGTTCACGGCGTGCGACGCGTGCGCCGCGCCGCCGCCCACGCCGAGCACGAACAACCGACCGCCACTGTCGCGAACCGCAGCAAGGCGCGTCGCTAGAGCTTCGACACGCTCCGGGTCCACCGTCGACAACAGCTCGGCAACCTCCCGGAGGTAGAGCTGCACGAATGAGTCCTCGTGTGCGGTCGCACGGCGTTCCATGACCTCGCGGGCCGCAATACTACGCGGTGTGGACGCCCCGCCGATGCGAGTTTGCGTTGCCGGCCTCTGGCACCTCGGCATCGTCACGGCGGCGTGCCTGGCATCCGTCGGCCACGACGTGGTGGCTTTCGACGAAGACGCCGAACTCGTCGACGAACTGCGGCATGGTCGCTGCCCGGTGAGCGAACCCGGGCTCGAGGACCTCGTTCGCGCGGGCATCGACGCAGGACGGTTGACGCTCAGCAGCGATCGCGCCGAGGCGCTCGCGCGTGCCGATGTCCTCTGGATCGCATATGACACGCCCGTTGACGACGCCGATCGCGCGGATGTCGAATCGGTCACAACCCGCGCACTCGCCCTCCTTGCCCACGTCGAGCCGCAGACGTTCGTCCTAGTCTCGTCGCAGCTGCCCGTCGGTACGACGAGAGGCTTCGAGAGGGCCGGCGACGGGTTGTCGACGCGCATCGCGTACGTACCCGAGAATCTGCAGCTAGGCAAAGCGATCGACGCGTTCATGAGCCCGAACAGGATCGTGGTCGGTGTCCGCCCGGCCGCTGACCGCTCTGTGATCGAGCGCTTGCTGCATCCGATCACCGACCGGCTCGAGTGGATGGAGGTCGAGTCCGCAGAGATGACGAAGCACGCTTTGAACGCGTTTCTCGCCACGTCCATTGCATTCGCGAACGAGGTGGCCGTCCTGTGTGAACGGGTCGGCGCCGATGCGCGCGAGGTCGCGCATGGGCTCAAGGGCGATGCTCGAATCGGCCGACGTGCCTATCTCGACCCGGGTGCAGCCTTCGCAGGCGGGACGCTTGCCCGTGACATCGAATTCCTGACGGAGATTGCTGGACGAGAGCACGCCGGCGCCGAGCTCCTCGCGGCCGTGCGACGCAGCAACGACGAGCATCTGCAGTGGCCGCAGCGGACCGTCGTCAGCCTTCTGGACGGCGGTGCCGGTCCCGTTGCGGTCTGGGGCCTGACCTACAAGGTCGGCACCGACACGCTCCGCCGGTCGAGCGCGGTTGAGCTCTGCACGGCTTTGGCTCGTGACGGCATCTCGGTTCGCACGCACGATCCTGCAATCAGCGCGCTGCCCGCAGGCCTGCCGGCCGAGGTGACCCTCTGGCGGACGGCAGTGGAGGCACTGGACGGGGCGTCCGCCCTCGTCGTGGCGACCCCGTGGCCCGAGTTCCGCAGGGTCGGCCCGGATGACGTGGTCGCTCGGATGGCGCGTCCCAGTGTCGTGGATGCTTCGGGTGCGTTGCTGGACACGCTCGGTCGCGACCCGCGCGTGCAGTACCTGACCGTTGGAAAGGCATCTCCATAGCCGGCGCGTTAGCGGCCCGTGCGGCAATCGTTACGGGTGGAAGCCAGGGGTTGGGCCTGGCGATTGCGCACGCGTACCTCGCCGCCGGCGCGCGGGTCTGCATCTGCGGCCGGGACGCATCCGTGTTGAAGCGCGCGCAAATGGAGCTCGCGGCGACGGGCGGGGGCGAAGACGTCGTCGCCCAGGTGGCGGACGTCTCGATTGCCGCTGACGTCGAGCGCGTCTTCGAGCGCGCCGTCGACGCCTTCGGGCGTGTTGACATTCTCGTCAACAACGCCGGCGTCTACGGCCCCAAAGGCCCGATCGAGGAGGTCGACTGGGAAGCGTGGGAAGCAGCCGTTCGCGTCAACCTCTTCGGGTCCGTGCTCGCGTGCCGCGCGGTCGTCCCGCACATGCGCGCTCAGCGGTACGGAAAGATCGTGCAGCTCTCGGGCGGAGGCGCCACCGCGCCCTTACCGCGGCTAAGCGCTTACGCGGCGTCGAAGGCGGCCGTCGTCCGCTTCGCAGAGACCCTGGCCGAGGAGGTTCGGGATGACGGGATCGACGTCAACGCGATCGCACCGGGGGCGCTGAACACGCGTCTTCTCACCGAGGTGCTCGACGCCGGTCCGGAGCGGGTCGGTTCAGCCTTCTACGAGCGGGCGGTGCAACAGAAGGAAGCCGGCGGAACTCCGCTCGAGCGTGGCGCTGCGCTCGCCGTTTTCCTCGCCTCAGCGGCAAGTGACGGCATCACCGGGAAGCTCATCAGTGCGCCGTGGGATGCGTGGGAGGGGCTCTCGAACCGGACAGAGCAGCTGGCTGAGTCGGATGTGTACACGCTCCGACGGATCGTCCCCGCCGATCGCGGGCTCGACTTCGGCTAAGAGGCCGCACGGCGTGCGAGCAGACTGCAGTCCGATCACGAGATTCAGGCTTTGCAATGGAACGCGGAGCGGGAAGCGTCGCCTTCGGGCGAGATCGAAGTACCGCGTGCATTCCCGCCGCGTCACGAATCTACTCGGCGCCGACGACATGATCGCGCGGACGCGCGCGGTCTACGACGAGGTGCTGGCCTCCGAATAGACGTCGAGGCGCAGCCCGAGGCTCTTCGAGAACGTGATCCGGCGATCGATGACCTCGTCCGGCGGGCGACCGACGCGAGGCCGTCCGCGAGCCGCACGCCAGCCCGCGACTCGTCCGCGTAGCGCCGCGAGGTCGTGGGAGAAGACGACGGCGTCCCCCAGGACCACCAGCGCCTCAATCGCAATGGCCCGAGCAGCGAAGCCACCACGAAGAACGCCGTAGCGGCGCAAGAAATAGCCGCGCGAAAAGCCACCTTGGTACCGCTGCCAGGGGGAGCGCGTGACGGCGCTCGCCGAGCCGATGTGGATCGCAACTGCCTCGGATGCGGCCGCGGTGGACCAGCCGGCTGCCCGGATGCGCAACGCAAGGTCGACGTCCTCCGCATACGCGAAGACCCCCTCGTCGAGGCCGTCGACGCTCTCCCAAGCCTCTCGCCGATACGCGCCTGCAGCGCCAGACGGGCCGACCAGGATCGGGTTCGTCACTTGCGCGGCCGCGCGAGGGAATCCTCGGAGCCGTGGATAGCCTGCGAAGGTCGGGTCGACCGCCAAGCCGAAGCTCTCGATCCGGTCCTCGCCTGGAGCAAGCAGAAGCGCAGCCACGGAACCGATGCGGTCGTCTTCCCGTAGCGGCGCAACCAGGCGCTCGAGGAAATCTGCTCGACACTCGACGTCGTTGTTCAGAAGCACGATCACCTCGCCGGCGCCGGCCTGCGCTCCTCGGTTACATGCTGACGGAAAGCCGACGTTTGCTCCGAGCTCGATCACGCGAGTTTCGGGGAACGATTCGCGCACGCGCCGCGGGGTCCCATCGGTCGATCCGTTATCGCAGACGATCGCAACGTGAGGCACCGTTTGCGAACGGAGGTGCTCGAGGCAGCTCTGAGTGAGGTCCCAGCGATTGTGCACGGGCATGATCACGTCGATGGAAGGCGTCATTTACGTGAGCCGTATGGTTGCGTAAATGTCAGAGCGCACGCCTTCGAGAGCGTGGCCGGCCGACGATCTAGAGCACGTCGGCTCTTGCCCGATCTGTGGCTCGCGAGAACGGGCTCTTCTCCATCAGGGGATCGAGGACAGGCTCTTCTTCGCGGCCCCAGGGACGTGGCAGCTCTGGCGCTGTCCATCCTGCGGTTGCGCTTATCTTGACCCCCGTCCCACGCGCGAAAGCATCGGGGCTGCATACCGCCGCTACTTTCCGCGTCAAAGCGACGAGCAGAAGCCGCCGAGTCTCCGCCTGTCGCGGCTACGCGAAGGCGCCTGGAACGGCTATGTCAACCGTCGCTTCGGCTACTCGCTCGAGCCGACCAGCCGCCTCGGCGGCTCCATCGTCGGCTTGTTTCCGAAACGCCGCTGGAACGCCGCTCTCACCGTACGCGGTTTGCCGAAGCCGTCCGGCCGCCCCCATCTTCTTGACGTCGGCTTCGGCGACGCCTCATTCCTTCGATTTATGGCGGGCGCGGGGTGGGAAACCGCGGGCCTCGAAGTCGACGAGGCAGCGGTGAGGGCTTCACGGGCGTCGGGGGTCGGGGTCGAGCTGGGGACCGTCGAAGAGGCGCCATTCGACCCGGGTTCGTTCGACGCAATCACGCTGAGCCACGTAGTCGAGCACCTCCATGACCCCGTCGCGTCTCTGCGGGCCTGTTGCCGGCTCCTCCGTCCCAACGGCGTACTCTGGCTCGCCACTCCGAACCTCGATAGTCCGGGCCATCGACGCTTCGGCGCGAACTGGTTCGGCCTCGATCCGCCACGGCACGTCGTCCTCTTCGAGATCCATAGCCTCGATCAGGCACTGGCCGAGGCCGGTTTCGTTCGAGTGCAGCATCCTCGGACGTACCGGGCCGGTCTTGTCCTAGCCGGAAGCGAGGCGCTCATGAAGGGACAGGATGCGACGTCGGCGACAACGCCGGAGTCGCCGGGGCTTCGCCGGCTTGCGCGTGTGCTCGATGTGGCGGCGACCCTGCACCCACGATACGGTGAGGAGATCGTCGCCATGGCATGGAAGCCCGTCTAGGGGACAGGGGGCCGCCGGAGCACGCGGTAGGCATCGCGGGCTCCTTCGCGGAGGCCTCGGCGCAATAGAACGGCCCGCAGCGCGGTGGCGCCGTAGCGAATAGTCGTCACGGCCGATGACTGCGGCTCGGCGAAGTCGCGTGGACCGTCCGCGAGCCGCGCGAGCGGCTCGATGACACGCGGCCAGGCGAATGCCTCCCGGACCGGCTCCAGGTTGCGTCTGACGGCTGCGCGCTCGCGTTCGTCGTCGAGCAACTCTCCAATGGCACGCGTCCAGTCTTCGACGTTGCCCACGCCGACTGTCCGTCCGAGATTCGCTTCGCCGACGAGCTCGGAGAGAACGTCGCCCTCCGTTGCCACGGTCGGCAGGCCCGCCCAGAAATAGTCGAGGAGGCGCGTGCGAAACGAAAATCTCGCCTCGAGGGTCTCCAGATGGCTCGAGATTCCCAGATCGGACTCGAGCAAGTAGTTTGCGCGGTCTGCGTATGGCACCCAGCCGTAGTTGAAGAAGACGAGCCGGTCGTAGACTCCGAGATCCTTGGCGAGCTCCACCGCCCGCGCCGTCATGGCCGTTTGGTGGACGCCGGGATTCGGATGCCTCACGCCCAGAAAGAACAGCTTCACGTCGTCCCGCTTGCGAGCGAGCGCGTGAACTGCGCGGATCGGAGTTAGCGGGTCGAACCAGTTCCAGATCCCACCGCCCCAGAGCAGCACCTTGTCGCTCTGGCGAATACCCGGGACTACACCCTTGAGCGCCGGCCGGGTCGTGGCCGGCGGCTCGCTCTCGAGGCCGAACGGAACAACGTCGATCAGGTCTCGCAAGCTCGGATCGCGGGCTGCGGATTCCGGTTCGACTCGACCGAGCGCGCCGAGCATGCCGATCCAGAGATCTCGCTGCCGCTCGCTCGCGCAGATAAATGCACTTCCGGTCCGAAGGGCCACCTCTTGCAGCAGCGTGGGCGCGCGAAAGGCGGCCCGAAGATAACGCCGAGAGACATCCTCGCCTGCGTGGAACCCCAGGTTTCCGATCAAGAACGGGTCGTAGAGGTCGTAAATGACACGCACGTCGGTACGAGCGAGTGCTGTCATCGTCCACGACCGCAGCGTCTGCGCGATCACGACGTCGTGTCTTCCCGCAAGCGACCGGAACCGCCGGCCTCGCCAATCCGACGCTCGCAGCACCTCGAAGTCGCCAAGCGACTCCTTCGGGAGGCTCGGGACGACAAGGGAGACGTCATACCGTTTCGAGAGCTCACGCGCGAAGTGGTAGTACCGGATGCCCGGTCCGGCCATCTGTGCACCGACCTCGTCGTTCGAGACGACGAGCAGCCGCGTCATCGATTCACCGTCAGCGCTTGGCTCCGAGCAGCTCGCTCAGCCGCAGCGACTCGTGCGTCCGAAGGAGGAAGAGGGCGATGCTGTACGCAAGCGCACCGACGGCAACGAGCAAGGCGAGGTTGGAAGGTGCGAGCACCAAGCACACGATCATGACAGCGCCCGCAACAGCGGCCTTCGCGGCGACGCGTAGGGCCGGCGTGTATCCGGCAGATCGCGCCACCAGCACCAGTAGCACACCGAGCATCAGCAACTCCGACCCCGTTGCAACGGCAGCGGCGGCGTTGTAGCTGTACTGGGGGATCAAGGCGAGATTCAGCGCGACGTTGAACGCCAATGTCGCGAGCCCTGCCCAGAGCAGGGTCAGTTGCCGGTCGAGCGCGATCAGGACGTACGAGAGGAGGCCATTGACGAACATGACCCCGGCGCCCGCGATCACGATCCGAAGCGGTTTGACCGACGCGTCGAAGTCGTTGCCCGCGAGCGCAGCGACGATCTCGGGGGCGAGTGCGATGGTTCCGAAAACGAGCGGCACCGCCAGGACGACGAGCACGTCGAAGGCGCGCTGCGTCAGCGCCCGGAGGCCGTCGAGGTCGCGACGTGCCGCTGCCTGAGCGAGCAGCGGGAAGATGGAGATGTAGAAGAAGCCCGGGAAGGCAATCATTGCCTCGAGCAGGCGATAGGCGACTCCGTAGATGCCAACGGCATCGGATCCCTTCAGCGCCGAAAGCAACACGGCGTCCGCCCGAAAGTAGACCGTGGCGACCATCAGTGCGAGGCCAAGAGGCAAGGCTGTCCGGAGCTGGCCGGCCCAGCGGCGCGGCGTCAGCAAAGGGCGCACACGCCCGATCCGCGCCGCCAGGAAGAGCATGACCGCCATGTTGATGAGCGCTCCCGCGACGGTCGCGGCAACGACAGCGTAAATCGACAATCCCATCCCGACGAAGACGGCTATCAGAGCGGTGGCGACGAACTGGCCGGCGACCTCGGACAACGCAACGCGATCCATCGAAAGCCGAGCCTGGAAGACTGCGCTCGTAGCCGAAGAGACCGTCATGAACACGATGATGGGCAGCCCGATCGCGATTGCGTTGCGAGTCGTTGCGTCGTCGCCGCCTCCATAGAGAAGCGCCGCAAGCGCGAAAGCGAGGAGCGTGACGGGTAGTGCAAGCGCAAGGCGAAGGCCCAGCGCTTCACGAAACAGTTCTCCGCGCGACGGGTCGGCGGACAGAGACCGCACAACGAGCGTCGTTATCCCGGCATCGAAGAACAACGCGAAGAAGGGCACATACACCGTCACCGTGACATACACGCCGTAGTCGGAAACGCCCAGATGACGGGTCAGCAGGACGGTGGTCAGTATGGAGAGGACGAGCGTGATGATCCGGCCGAACGCCTGCACGAGGGTGTTCCACGCGACTCGCCGAGGCATGTTCATCGCAACGGCTACCCGCGCTCGGACGTGCGCGTCGGCCTCGCGGCCTGCGTCAGTGAAGCGTCGAGAATGACCATGAACCCGTTGCCGACCTTGTCGTCGGGATCAAGCGTGTCGACGACGCGGAGACCGAGCCGACCGCAGAGCTCGAGAAAGCTTTCGAGTGTCCACACGGACCAGTGAAGGTCGCGCGGATCGTCGAGCTGCCGTTCGTGTCGGCGTAGCAGCTCGTCCACCGGTGTCAGCTCACGGTCGCGGTCGAATGTGCGATCCCGATGCGGAATGACCAAGACAACGTACTTCCGCGCGACTCGGAGCCATTCCTTCAGGGCGCGAATCGGGTCTGGGAAGTGCTCGAGAACGTGCGAGGCGAAGACGAAGTCGACGGCGTCTTCGTCAAACGGAAGGCGATCGCCGGGCGCGACGACGTCGACGCGGCGCAGCCGTCCCGCGAGCCGCAGCTCCTCCTGCTTGTAGACGGTGTCTTCCTCGCCGAACCGATCGACGTTGATTGCGTCGAGGCGGTAGTCGTTGTGCGCAGAGCCGCCGATCTCGATCCCGCTTAGTTCGCTTAGGTACGCGAGGACGAATTCCGAAGGCCGATTTCCTCGGGCCCAAAGAATCCGGCGTGCGACCTGCGAATGCTTGCCCAGCCACTCGGCCAATGCGGTCTTCAACCGTAGGAGCACGAACTTGGCTCTTCGGAACAGGGCGCTCGCCACCGCGCGCAGGCTAACCGCACCAGAAGACCGCCCAGCGCCAGATCGGCTGCGGGGTGGCATGGAGCAGGCCAATCGCTACGATCCCGATCCTGACCCAGCCGCCTTGCGAAGTTCGCGCAGGCCGCGGCAACGCGGTATAGCGGTTCGTTCCAAGCCCTTCCGCGGGTCGGTAACTGGGTCGTCCGGAACGAGCGAACCTCAGCGTCTGAAAGACCTTGCCGTGCTGTAGGCGAGCACGTTCCGGTCCTAGTCGGCCGATGAGCCGCCCGAAGTCGCTGACGCGCGCCGACCATTCGCCGAGAATGCCGGCGTGTCCTCGGCGAGTGAGGTGATACGGCCCCGAAGCGGAGCGCGCAGCGGCGCTCTGCTCGCGGCGGCGACGGGCGCGTCTATCGTCGCCGCCTACGTCTTTCTGCTTGCCGCCGGACGCATTCTCGGAAGCGAGGACTATGGATCGCTCGCGGCACTGCTCGGCCTCCTCGCGATCGTGGTCATTCCGGCGGGGGCGCTCCAGATGGCTGTGTCACGGGAGATCTCGCGGCGTGTCGCCTCGGGCGACAGCGGCGCCGCGCGCCTCGCCCGGGGCACGTTGTTTGCAGCTCTGCTGGCAACCGTGCCGCTCCTCGGCGTGGGACTGGGGCTCAGCGAACCGCTGTCACGGGTCTTCCACATCCACTCCGTCTCGATCGTGGTGGTGGCCGTACTCACGCTCTCGACCGCACTGGTCTTTCCGGTTGCGATGGGCGTCTTGCAGGGACTGCAGCGCTTTTCCGCTCTCGCATTCCTGTACGTAGCCCCATGGTTGATCCGTCTCGTCCTGCTCGCGATTGTGGCCGCGTTCGGCTATCGGCTGGGCGGAGCGATGTTCGCAACATTCGTGGCTGCCGTCGCCACCACTTGGCTGGCGCTTCTGCAAATCCGAGACCCGCTGCAGGGAGCGGGCAAACTGCCACGCCATGAGCTGCTCACATTCCTTCGTTACCTGTGGCCGGTCGCAGTCGGCCTCGTCGGCATCGCACTCCTCACGAACGTCGACATCCTCATCGTCAAAGCGCGCTTCTCAGGCGATGAGGCAGGTGCATATGCCGCCGCCTCGGCGTTCGCTCGGGTTGCCTTCTTCCTCCCGGCCACCATACTGACGGTCCTGTTTCCGCGCACGGCGGCCCGGCAGGCGCGCGGTGAGGCGACCGAGGACATCCTCGGACGCTCGCTCTGGGCGACGGCGGCGTTCTGCGCACTGCTCGCCGTCGTCTACGCCGCTGCCGGCGTCGG